>Ga0209536_100002231_pt1 | contig 31520 bp, 27 predicted proteins | sample DeeMarSeWOR28_12_FD_187461 | JGI IMG/M metagenome (GOLD analysis project Ga0209536, IMG submission 187461) | Marine sediment microbial communities from White Oak River estuary, North Carolina - WOR-2-8_12 (SPAdes) (version 2) | ecosystem: Environmental > Aquatic > Marine > Intertidal zone >... | reverse complement strand
TCATGGACCGTTACAGTAATAATCTCGCAAAAATCTTCCACTTCCCGGGCGTGAAACCAACGGTTGAATTTGATCGGAACCATAACGTCCTGCTTCGCGTTGGAAACAAGGACCTCATCAGGTTCGAGGCCAAAGATTTCCGGCAAACCGAATGTCGGGGCTTCAGGCTGACTTTTGAGCCGAGACTTTACCAAAACGGCGCACGCGCCATGCCTGACATCAGTTACCTTGGCAAACAACCTTACATGGTTGCGGTTAACTGGAGTTACCCTCCATCGACCGGACATTTCACCCTTTACCGTGGTTCTAAACGGATCGGCAAGGTTCCGACGACTCTTCTGTACAAACCACTGAAGAACGGCAGGGTGCAGGCCTTATTCGAAAAAGAAGGCCTTCTGAACTACCTGAAAAGGAAATATGAAGACGGCACTCTCAAAAAGCGATATGGATTACCCATTCACGAATTTGCACAAGCGCTGATCGAAACTCAAGATTTCTGATAACTCAGACGGATTACAATCGCCAAGACTCAACCTCCTAAATCAACCAAACCCACACACATTACACCCCAGAGGCGAATGCTCCCTTCCCCGGTGACGCACCAAAATTAACCCTAACGTTGCAAACCTGTACCGAGAGAAAACGCGCCAGGATCTGTCAGATGTGACCTCGCGCAGTCTCGGGCAGGTCGAAGCGTACTTGACCGTACGTGAGATCCTTCCCAAGGAGAGCAAGGGCGCAGATGGCGTGCTCTGGTGCGAGTTCAAAGGTTTTGGCCGGTAACAGGTTTGCAACGTTTGGGATAAGTGACTCCCGGCAAAGCCGGGGGTTTATCCACGATTAATTATTTGTTGCCTGAGCCTTGAGCCCTCAGCCCTGTTCCTCAATTAATGACCCAATAACCATGGATTGCACCACCATGGGGAACCCCGTACTGGCACGGGATATCTGGTGGTGAGACGCCAACTTAGGTGGTGGACGAAGATATATGGTAGGCGAGATTGTCTAGCTTGATTGAAAAGTCTACATTCTCCACTCGGCAGCAGTCAGGCACCTGAATCTGAACTGGAGAAAAGTTCAGAATACCGTTGATCCCCGCTAGAATGAGCTGGTTGGCGACACTCTGTGCGCTCGCAGGTGGTACGGCTATGATGCCCACTTCAACGTCTCTTTCTTTGACCAATTCCTCAAATCGGTCTACATGTTCTATGACGAGGCCGCCGGGCAATGTGTTGCCGATTTTTTCTGGATCCACGTCAAAGACAGCCACGAAGCGGTATCCATGTTTGAGAAAATTGGCGTGGCGGATTAGGGCTGAACCCAGGTTTCCCATCCCGAAAAGCGCCATATTCCACGGACGGTTGAGGCCGAGTATCTCTTTGATCTGAGAGTAGAGATCTTTGACCCGGTAGCCGACGCCGCGAACGCCAAATTCACCGAAGTAAGCGAGATCCTTACGGATCTGTGCTGGATTCACCCCACACTGTTTGGCCAGCCGCTCAGAAGAAATCACCTCTACGTCATTTGCCATCAACTCGTCGAGATTCCTCAGGTAAATGGACAGCCGGTTGATGGTGGCCATGGGAATCTTGGCAAACTTCATAACCTCATGATCCTGTTGCAGTATCGCCGACAAAGCCGATCTAGATTTGATGGAGACCGGGGGATTGACCCTGACTCAAGACCAATCCCCCGTCTCTCTGGAATTCGGTGACTAGTGGGCAACAAGCCCCACAAAGCCTTGGATGAGCTTGGACACTGGATTGGCGTAGATTAGGATCAGGCAGATAACCAATGTATAAATACAAAGAGACTCGATCATCGCCAGACCGATCATCATGGTAACCGTGATTTTACCTGAAGCCTCTGGATTGCGGGCCACGCCTTCCACCGAGCTCTTAATGGAGATCCCCTGGGCCAGGCCACAACCGATTGACGAGATGGCAATGGAGAAGCCAGCTGCCACAGCGGAGTACAGGAAGAACCTAAGACCCACAACCTTCTCAGCTTCTGTCGCCTCTGCCGCGAAAGCCAATGCGGCGAAACCCAGAACCAGCACCAGTGTCAGAAACAGCGCTTTCCTCTTCATGCAAACAGCCCTCCTTAGTTGTTAATTATTATTTGGCCTTCTTCCTAGTACGACCTTCTTCCCAAACGGTCTAATCTTTCTTGCCTAAGCCTCCAAGTGTCGGACAAACGATAAAACGATCCACGTTTAGTGAGCATGCTCAATCGCTCCGGCGAAGTACATCATGGAAAGCAGGCAAAAGATAAACGCCTGCACGCCTCCGGTAAACAGACCCAAGAACATCACCGGCAGGGGTGCAAGGTAGAGACCCGCCAGGAACATCAAGATGGCCAGCACAAGTTCTTCACCGAAGATGTTCCCGAAAAGTCGGATGGACAGGCTGAGGATCCGGGCAAGGTGACCGATAACCTCCACAACGAAAATAAGGGGGGCGAGCCACCAGATTGGTCCCATAAAATGTTTGATGTATGCAGGCCCGTGAAACTTCACGCCGATTACATGGGTGAAGACCACCACGATAATGGCACAAGCCAATGTGGTGTTCACATTGGCGGTGGGGCCAAAAAAGCCGGGGACCATCCCCATGTAATTGCTGATCAGAATAAAAAATGCCAGCGTACCAATGAGCGGGAAAAATTTGCGGCCCTCCTCACCGGTGACCCCCACCATGAACTCCTCAATACCGCTGATCAGCACCTCGAAAAAATTCTGACCACCCCGCGGCACGAGTTCGATGCGGCGGACTGTCAGCTTTATCACCAATACCAGAAAGATCATAATGACCCAAGTATAAGTCACGTAAGGCAGGAGCACCTTCTCCATAAAAGTGTGCGCCTCAGCAAAATCGTGGACAACAGGCAGACCCAGTGCTTCAAAAAGAAGGTTCAGAAAGATAATCGGGTGTTCCATGGCCTAGACTACCCCCTTGAGCTTAAAAAAGGATTTACGCGCTTCGTCAAGACCCACCAGCGCAATACCTATAACGATTATCGACAAACCCAGCAATATGCCGAGAGGGCTCAACCAGCCCTTGATCAGCAACAGCGCAATGATGATGCCGAGCACCGCAAAACGCAGATAGTACTTCAACAAATAAGTAAAGCGAGTTCTTCCTTTTCTTTCTGGATCAAGGGCCCTGAGCAGGCTCCTCTTCATCAAGCAGAAATTGGCGATTGCCAGGATCCCGCCGACTAACACCCCCAACGCAAATTTCCGGGAAAAGAGAACGAAACTGCCACCGGTGAGAAGTGCCAACAGGATCCAGTTGAATTGTTCGATTCTCTTGAGAAGGGCCTCATCCTTGAGAAGCATAGTGGCCGGGCCAGAAACAGCCCTCACTCCTTGGTGCGTTTTGTCATGAATCGATAAAAATTACGAAACCCTGCAACAATACCGAGTATCAGAAAGATAATGGTTAGCCACGGGCTGGTATCGAACACCCTGTCCAACCAGAGTCCCAGAGCCAAACCAATAAAGGTGGCAATGACAATGGTGAGCCCCAGAGTGCTGGCGAGCCCAACCAGCCGGAGAGCATTCTTGGTGTCTTCCTTCATGGAGGCCACCCCTCTCTGCCTGGCCCACCTGCGCAGAGACGATGACTGCTCAAGGCAAGATCTGAGTTCGTGTAAAACTTCACGTTCCTCCTACCATAGCACCCTGGGAAAGTCAACGCTTTTTTGTGAAAAACATTTCTTGCACATTAACCCTTACCCCGTGGCTTCAAGAGCGTGCCTGTGCACGCGCCTGCGCGGTTTTACTTTGGTCGAGCGAGCGGTGTGAGGCGGGCACATAGCCTAATAACCATAGTGACCTGATGACTGAATGACCTCACGACAACTAAATTTTGACCTCACACCCCATGCCAACTGCGGCCTACTGCCTACGAGCAACGCCCTACTTGACCTGAGCTTGTCGAAGGGCACCCGGCTGGCAGCCGCCAGCTATGTGCTATATTTCCTTGAGCGCCTCATCTGCTGCCGCCAAGGTTTTAGCGATATCCTCCTGATCGTGGGCCAGACTCACAAAGGCCGCCTCGAATTGGGAAGGAGCCAAATAAACGCCCTGCTGGAGCATAGAACAGAACATCTGGGCGAACTTCTGGGTGTCTGCCGTCTGGGCAGAATCAAAATCCACCACAGGTTGATCTGTGAAAAACAGACAGCCCATTGAACCTACTCTATTCATGCTAGCTGGCACATTATGTTTCGCCGCCAATCGATTCATTTCATCAAAGAGATAACTGGATCTTTCCTCCAGCTCCTCGTAAACACCCGTTTTTGTGAGCAGCTTCAAGGTTGTCAGCCCAGCGGTCACAGCCAGTGGATTTCCCGAGAGGGTTCCGGCCTGATAAACCTCCCCAAGCGGAGCCACCTTGCTCATGATGTCCCGCCGTCCTCCGTAGGCGCCAACCGGCAGTCCGCCGCCGATCACCTTACCCAGACAGGTAAGATCCGGTCTCACTCCGTATAAGGCTTGGGCTCCACCCAGTGCAACTCGGAAGCCTGTCATCACCTCGTCGAAAATGAGCAAAGCCCCGGTCTCGGCACACCAGGACCTGAGCCCTTCAAGAAACTCTGGCTCCGGCGGTACCACTCCCATATTTCCAGCCACTGGCTCTAATATGATGGCAGCCACCTCTTCGCCTTGTTTCTGCATCACCTCAGCCACCTGCTTTAAGTCGTTGAACCGCAGGGACAAGGTATATCGGACAAAATCCGCCGGGACCCCCGCGCTACCCGGTATACCCAGAGTTGCTACCCCAGAGCCGGCCTTCACCAGCAGCGTGTCCGCATGACCATGGTAGCAGCCATCAAACTTGATGATTTTGCTTCTGCCGGTGTAACCCCGTGCCACGCGGATGGCACTCATGGTAGCCTCAGTGCCGGAATTTACCAACCGCACCATCTCCATGGAGGGTACCAATTCGGTAATAAGTTGGGCCAGTTCGACCTCCAATGTGGTTGGAATACCGAAGCTGGTCCCCCGCTCAGCAGCCGCCTTCACCGCCGCTACCACCTCAGGATGAGCGTGTCCCAGAATGAGCGGACCCCAAGAGCCCACATAATCGATGTAAGCATTGCCGTCCACATCGAAGATTTTTGAACCTTTTCCGCTGGCGATAAACAACGGGTTAGTGCCAACAGCCCGGCATGAGCGCACCGGGCTATTTACCCCGCCGGGGATTACTGCTTCGGCCTGTCGATATAGTCTCTCACTGTTTGTTTCAGCCATACTTCTCCTCCTCGCGCCACGGCGCTCGTCGCCAAAAGTCATCAAGTCATTTGGGCAAAAGCCCGTCATCAGGTCATCAGGTCGCTAAAATGACTTATCACCAGCACCAGCGAAGCTATGATTCGGTGATCATGTGGCCCAAGCGAGACATGGTGACCTCTTGACTCAATGACTCAATGACAGATAACCCTCGCCCCTTGCACCACGCTCCATGGAAGTGACTGGCTCTCGCTAACGCTACTTCATTGCTATTTACGGCTTTCGGCTTTCGAATCCGGAAAGTACGCCATAGTAGTTTTCTTGAGCTCCTCTTCGGTATACAGCAGATCATACTTCTCAACCCCAGCTGCTTCCGCCATCTCTCGCGCTATTTGCCTGCATTCTTGCTGCGAGGCTGCGTGAATCATGGTAAAAAGGCGATAGGGCCAACCGGGCAGCGAGGGCCGCTGGTAGCAATGAGTGACTTCGCGGAAGGATGCCAATATAGCTCCTACCGCCTCGGCCTTCTCCGGTTCCACTTCCCACACCACCATGGCGTTGGCATCGAATCCTGAGCGTTGGTGCCGGAGAGTGGCCCCGAATCGACGGATCGTGCCGTCATCAATGAATTCACGCACTTTTTCAAGGAGTTGGTCCTCGCTGATTCCAAGCCTCTCGGCAACGACAGCAAAGGGTCGTCTCACCACGGGCAAATCCTGTTGCAGCTCATGGATAATTCTCTTTTCCAGCGATGTAAGTGCTCGGCTGTTGTTCATACCTTGGAAATCCTCCTCGTTCACCGAAAGGATATTTAAGGTTCATCCGTGTTTAGACTTCACACTGTTTAGCATATACCATTGCCTCTCTACCCTTGCTCCACTCGCACCATTTCCTGGTGATACGCCCCCATGAGTTCCTCCAGGCTCAGAACTCCAGCCAGGCGGCCGGAGCGGTCATCGTCCAGAATGGGAATCTGTCCATAGCCACTGCGAATAAACTTGATCAAGGCTTCATATAGGGTTTCGTTGAGGCCAATGGCCACGGGCTTTTCTGCCAAGTCTCCCACCACGATTAGCTCCGAGAGAGCATCCTCAAATAAGATGGCACGCAGATTGGGAAACGACAAAATTCCCACTAACCGTATATCCTCATCCACAACTGGGAAAAAGGACTCCCTGGTCCGGGTCATGAGGCGCTTCATCTCTCTGAAACGCATGTCCATGGGAAGCATGGTCACCGGCTTATCCGGTTTGTATACATCCCTTACCTGCATGGTTTGAAGGACATTAATGGTTAAATCTGTCAGGTGAGCTGGTGAGGCGAATTTGTTCTTCACCTGTTTTTCATAGATACCCCAACGACCGGATAAGAGCACGGGGATGGCAGAGACGAACATCAGTGGCACCACCAGTCCGTACCCACGGGTCATTTCCGAGACCATCAGCAAGGCGCCGATGGGCGCCTTGGCTACCCCGGCGAAAAATCCCGCCATTCCCACCAGGGCAAAAGCTGTCGGATTGCTTACCACGCCAGGAAAGTAGTGATGGCCCAGCTGACCTACCACACCCCCCAGCATGGCGCCGATGAAAAGCGAAGGACCGAAGACGCCGCCACTCCCGCCGGAGCCTATGGTGCAAGAGGTGGCAACGATTTTAGTCAGGATCATGATTGCCATTAACCCCACCGACAGCTCTCCCAGCAAGGCAAGCTGGATCGTCCCATAGCCCCCGCTTAGAACCCTGGGGGTAGCCAGGCCAATGCATCCCACCAGCAGACCGCCGATGGCTGGGGCAAAGTGGGGTTTAATGGGTATCCGCCTGAAAAAATTGTCCCTGAGCCCATAGAGCAATCGAGAGTAGAGCCATCCCACAGGTACGCATGCCAGACCGAGAATCGCATAGAGCAACAATTCCCGAGGATCGCTAAAGATCGAGGTGGGGGTGGCAAAGATGGGCTGATATCCAAAAATGAAGGTAAACACTGAATAGGCCACCACTGAACTCATGACACAAGGGATGATGGCCTCAGTTTCGAAGTCCTCGGTGTAGAGCACCTCAATGCTGGTAATGGCAGCGCCCAATGGAGCCCGGAAAATAGCACCCAGACCACCGGCACAGCCCGCCAGCATGAGAATGCGCCGTTCTTTGCTGTTCAAATTGAACACACGTCCCAGCCAGGACCCGAAGCCGGCGCCAATTTGGGCAATAGGTCCTTCACGGCCGGCACTTCCCCCTGTGGCGAGGGTAACCACCGATGCCACACTCTTGACGTAAGGCACCCGAGTGCGGATTTCACCCTGCTTGTTGTGGAAGGCATCTATCATGGCATCGGTGCCATGACCTTCTGCCTCTGGCGCCCAGGTGTAGACTATGAGGCCCGAAATCAGACCGCCAACGGCAGGAGCCAGGAATAGTATCCAAGGTATCTGTGTGCCGTGGGGCATGCCATGGACCAGATGCTCACCGGCTGGCGGCTCCACAGGATAGCCGGCCAGATAATCGAGGACAAAGTATTTGAGCCACTCCAGTGAGAAGAAAAAAGCAGCAGCGCCCAGAGCAGCAACCAGCCCAATGAGCACACTGTAGAACATCCAACGTGAGACGGCATGTTCTCTCAGATAGCGAATAAAAGATGTCCAACGCCCCTGCTCGGCCATACTGTTTTTTCCAATATTCCCGCATTTTATGGAGGTTGTTTTGAAGGACAAGTTATTTCATTGAACTTCGCAAGTCAAGAGCCAACGCCCTAGCCTTGGATTACCCCCAGAGCGCGCTCACAACCCATGGAAAATTGAAGTGTTGTTGCCTGCGGATTTCAGACTTCAGATCGACGTGAGTGGCGAGCTGTAAGTTGGCAGCTTTCGTCGACAGTTTATCTTTCGCCAAAATCGCAATTAGCAATTGACAACATTGCGCAACTCCGAATTTTGCCCCGGAGGACCCCGCGGCGGGGAAAGAGGGCTCCACATGGACGCCAGCTCAGAACAAACCCATCGAAGTCACACAAAAAAGGCGGCCCGAAGGCCGCCTTTTTTTGCCAAGCTGCTAGAGTCATGCTATATCTTGGCGTAGATCCCTTCTTTAAGGATCAGCTCTTGGTATTGTTTGAGCTTTTCACAATTTTCTAAGCACTTGTTCTTGTCCTCACCGACCAACGCACAACCTATGCAAGGGCTTTTGATCATGGAACCAACCCCCTGTAAATAATTTCAACAAAATAGACGCCCGTTTAAAATTTTTTATAGATCATATAGCCCTCGCTATGTCAAGCAAAATCTTACAAAGTTGACTCACCACCACGTATGTGACATAGTCAATCACGATGCCAAAGTGAACCCTAACCCTGCAAACCTGCACCGAGGAAAAGCGCGCCAGGATGCAGTTCGAGTTCGGCGCAACCAAGTGTACTTGACCGTGAGTGAGATCCTGTCCTGATTTAAATGCATATTATTGAGTGCTCTCCAAGCAAGAGCATTCGGAACTACAATCTGAATCTGCATGCAGCCTACGCCTCACTACCCTGACTTCAAGCCCTTGAGCCTGGCAGACCGGGAGCAGATTACCTCTTTCCTTCACCGGAGTCCCCCGGTTACCTCGGAACTTACCTTCACCAATGTTTTCATGTGGCGTCACCACTATAATTTCCAGTGGTGCCTCGGTGAAAACTCATTGCTGATTATTGGAGAAAGCGACAACGGTCACCCTTTCGCACTTCCGCCTGTTGGTCAGAATGACTTAACCCTGCCTTTTCGTCGACTATTAGATTATCTGAGTGGGGTTACGCCAACGCCGGAAATCCACCGAGTTCCCGAAACTTTGGCGCAGGGCCATGCTAAAGCTCTCTCCCTGGAAATCGAAGAGGATCGAGCCAATAGCGACTATGTCTACCTCACCGAATCCCTGATCAACCTGAGCGGGCGGAAATACCATAGAAAACGCAATCAACTTAAACAATTTCGAAATCGGTACCCCTACAGCTACGAGCCTTTGAACAGTAGACTTATAGAGGATTGTCTTGAACTGGAAGAGCAGTGGTGTCGCCTTCGCAGCTGTTCGGAAAACCCGGCGCTGTTGAACGAAGAGCAAGCCATCCGCGAGGCCTTGCTCCACTATCAGGAACTGGACTGCCAAGGCGCTGCCATCTCGGTTGACGGCAAGGTGGTGGCATTCAGCCTGGGTGAACCGCTTAATCCTGATACCGCCGTTATTCATATAGAAAAGGCCAATCCTGATTTCCCTGGGAGCTATGCGGTGATCAACCAGGAATTTTGTCAACACGCCTGGAGAGATTTCATTTACATCAATCGCGAACAGGACCTGGGTGAACCTGGGTTGCAGCGAGCCAAACTCTCTTACTATCCGGATCATATGTCCAACAAGGTCACTTTGCGAGCAAGAGAGAACTAGTCTTCAGGAATATGCATCGGGTCATCGACACATGGGGTCAGTGCGCACCTCTGTCACTCATGGTCAAGATGCTTCACTGTCCAGGTGCAACCATAGTCGAGACCTAACGACAGCGCACTGCAGTGACGGCAAAGCCGAGTGGAGCGGAGCGTGGTGACCCGATGCGCAGTGAGCTAATGAGGAATGACACATGTGAAATGACCCATAAAAAGAACCCCCGGAGGAGGTTGCCCATGATCATCGGAGTGCCCAAGGAGATAAAGACTGAGGAATATCGTGTGGGAATCGTTCCCGCTGGCGTGCGTTTGTTGAGGGCATCCGGCCACCGGGTGCTCATTGAAAAATCCGCAGGTGAAGGCGCAGGCATCAGTGACCAGGAATTCGAGGCTGCCGGCGCCGATCTGGCCTCCTCAGCGGCTGAGGTGTATGGCGAGGCAGAGCTGTTGATGAAAGTGAAAGAACCTCTGCCGCCGGAGTACGGACTCCTGAAACCTGGCCTGATGATCTATACCTATCTACATCTCGCTCCTGCGCCGGATCTGACTGCCCTGCTTTTGGAAAAGGATGTTATCACCATTGCCTATGAGACCATTCAGTTGGTCGACGGCTCCTTGCCGCTGCTCATACCCATGAGTGAGATTGCCGGGCGGATGGCGGTTCAGGTGGGCGCTCACTACCTGGAAAAGACAGCGGGTGGTCGGGGGGTCCTCCTTGGTGGCGTCCCCGGTGTGCACCGGGGCCGGGTGACCATCCTGGGAGGTGGTGTGGTGGGTGCCAATGCGGCAAAGATCGCCGTGGGAATGGGGGCCATGGTCACCATCATTGACATCAACCAGGCTCGTCTCATGGCCCTGGATGACATTTTCGGTTCAGCAATCACCACACTTATCTCCAACCCGGACACCATCGAGCACACAGTGCGAGAATCACATTTGGTAATAGGCGCGGTTTTGGTCCCGGGCGGCCGGGCCCCAAGTCTGGTAAACCGTGAGATGATTGCCCAGATGAAGCCTGGTACGGTGATTGTGGATGTTGCGGTGGATCAAGGTGGCTGCTGTGATACTTGCCGACCTACTACGCACGATCAACCCGTTTTCGAGGTGGATGGTGTAACTCACTACTGTGTGGCCAATATGCCTGGTGCTGTACCGAGAACCAGCACCTTCGCCCTAACCAATGTCACTATCGACTATGCCCTCAAAATAGCCGGCCAGGGTCTGAAGGCCACTGTAGCAGCCGATCCGGCTCTGGCAAAGGGGGTGAATGTCTATCGCGGCCATATCACCCACGAGACGGTTGCCCGCGATCTGGGCTACCCTTACAAACCGCTGGCCGAGGTAGTCAAACCTTAGTCATTGAGTGGAACTAGGCAGTGCGCAGCAGCCACTGGGCGCAAGTCAAGAATCCGGGCCCAAAGGACCACGTTTCCGGAACTCTAATGAACGGCGAGACTCGCTCGAGTGGCGAGATTTGGTATACATGCTCTATTTTCACAGTGCTCTAACTTTTCTGTCTCGTCTCGCCCGTCCTCCCGCCTCGCCGTGAGACACACGATACGATATGACTGAAAAGAAAATTGCTTTAGGAAAACGGTTGCGGCACAGCCTCCGGGTACAGACCCTCGGTGTGCGTCCTAACATTGACGACTACAACCAGACTGAACTGGATCTGCTTCGCAGGGCGGACACCATTTACTACCCGAGTAGCCTCTACGAAGACGTCTTTGTTGCGCTGGGCAAGCGCGTATTTCCAGCAAACTACTACCGCTATATGGGAGACAAAATTAAGCAGACCGAGCTTTTCACCTTGCTTGACATCCCGCACCCTCGCACTCGGATCTACGAGGGCGACCACAGAGCGCAGCAAATCCTCGAGGATTTTTCTTTTCCTTTTATTGCCAAGATTCCGCGGGGATCCTCCAAAGGCAGGGGGGTCTTTCTCGTTCGAAGCTGTGGAGACCTAGAGCGTTACCTGAAGGGGTTCTCACCGGCTTATATACAGGAGTATCTTCCCATTGACCGCGACCTGCGTATCGTCTTGTTGGGGAGAAAGGTGGTGCACGCCTACTGGCGCATTGCCCGGCCTGGCGAATTTCGCAGTAACGTGTCTCTTGGAGGAAGGATATCATTTGAGGATATCCCGGATGAAGCGCTCCGCTTTGCCGAACAGGTGGCCCACTTCTGCAGGTTTGACGAAGTGGGGCTTGATGTTTGCATCTGCGAAAATAGATATTTGGTGCTTGAGGCCAATATGGTCTACGGTCTTAAAGGCTTTGAGGCAGCCGGTCTGGATATCTACCGGCTTCTGAGCCAGCGCGTGACTGAAGGAGGTATCTGATGGCCGCAACAGCTAAGGATATCCAGCAGGCCTGCCTTTGGCTGGCAGACTGCAGGCGACTCACTGTGCTCACCGGCGCTGGCGTCTCTGCTGAGAGTGGAGTCCCCACCTTTCGTGGCAAGGATGGACTTTGGCAAGGCTTCAGGGCTATCGATCTAGCGACTCCCCAGGCCTTTTTTCGTGACCCTAAGCTGGTATGGAACTTTTACAACTGGCGCCGCCAGCTGCTCGCACCCCTTCAACCTAACCCTGCTCATGAGGCTCTGGTGCGTTTAGAAGGCAAGATTCCTCATTTCTCCCTTATTACCCAGAATATAGACGATCTGCACCGGCGGGCAGGCAATAATAATCTTATCGAGCTACATGGCAACATCTGGATGCTTCGATGCACCCGTTGCCATGCGCTGAACCGTAACGAGGAGGTTCCCCTGCCGGAACTCCCCGCTTGCGAGGACTGCGGCGGCCTCTTGCGTCCTCACGTTGTTTGGTTCGGCGAACAGCTTGAGCCCGCCATCCTAGAAAACGCTGTTGTCGCAAGCCGCTCCTGCGATACCATGCTGGTGATCGGCACTTCCGCTCTGGTGCAGCCGGCCGCTTCTTTGGCTCTCTATGCCAAATCAGAGGGTGCGCGGGTGATTGAGATCAATCTCGAGGCAACCCCCTACTCGCACCAACTCGACCTGGCCTTGCAGGGAAAGGCCGGCGCCCTCCTGCCTCGAGTGGTGGATGGAATGGAGTCCGCTGGGCAGTAGGCAGCAAGTGTCATAGGCATGGCGCACGGGGCATGGGGAAATAGGTTGGGCTGGATTTAATTTACTCCATGCTCCATGCTTGCCTGATTGAACTGAACTCTGGCAGACAACAGCAAGAACGTTGAATGTAAATGAATGAAGAAAATCCTTCCCCTCGGGGCAAAAGAAGACTGCGTTACACTGCGGCCTTGGTGTTACCCATTTTCTTTGCCTCGGTGTGGCTGGCGGCGGACATGGTCCATTTTGTCCGCACACCGGCAAGCCCTGACCCCACAGAAAAGTTACTGCTTATCCCCATGGGCACGCCGCTCCCATCGTTAAGTAAACAACTGCATGAACAGGGACTGGTGCGCAGTGCCAGCAAATTCTTTTGGCTGGTCAGGCTCAAGGGTGCAGCCCGCCAGATCAAGGCTGGCGAGTATCAACTCTCAACCGGACTGCGCCCGGGTGAACTTCTTGACAAGCTCGCCCGGGGAGAGGCGCTCCTCCATCAGATCACCTTTCCCGAGGGTTACACTCTGAAGCAGATGGCCGAACTTCTCGATGCCCGGGGTCTGGCCATCGCTGATGGGTTTATCGCCGCCGCCAGTAACCCTGCCTTTGTCCATGGAATGAACATCCCAGCCTCGAGTTTGGAAGGCTATCTCTTCCCCGACACCTATCGGTTTGCTCGTGGCCTGCCAGTGGAGAGTATCTTGCGCACCGTGGTGGCGCGATTCAACGAGCACTTCGGGCCAGAACAGCAAGAGCGGGCCCGCCAACTCGGGTTTACTCGCCACCAGACGGTGATTCTCGCATCGGTAGTGGAAAAGGAAACTGCGGTGGCCGAGGAACGCCCATTGATCGCCGGCGTTTTCCAAAATCGACTCAAACGAGGGATCCGGCTCCAGAGTGATCCAACGGTAATCTACGGTCTTGAGCACTTCAATGGCAACCTCACCAGAGACCACCTTCAGGAGGACACCCCCTACAACACCTACACCCGGCCGGGCTTGCCTGCAGGCCCTATCTGCAATCCGGGAGCCGCTTCGATTCAAGCTGTGCTCGAGCCCGCTCCCACCTCCTACCTGTATTTTGTCGCCAAAAAGGATGGAACCCACCAGTTCTCTTCGAGTCTGGCGGAGCACAACGCTGCGGTACGGCACCACCAGAAAAGCCGATAAAAAATCCCCCGCCTCGGCCACCATTTTATCACATAATATAGTTGTCTATGATCTTATTAGCCTATATATTGATATATACTGAGATTTCATCTCGACGGTTAACCCACTCTAATGGGTTGATATTATTTTTTAAGTTGACATTTTGTGGCGGTGTCTGTATTAATAGTGTCAATAAGTGGGTAAAAGTGGGCAGAAGTGTCAATTTAGTGCAACCATGGGGTAGTCATGTTCAGGGGGCGTTCCGTACATACCCTGGATGCCAAGGGCCGTATCCGCATCCCGTCACGGTTTCGGGAAATTCTCAAAACCCACTACGATGACCGTTTAATCATCACCAATTACGACCGCTGTCTGATTGCCTATCCCCTGCAAGAGTGGGAAAAAATCGAAGAGAAGATGGGAGAACTTTCAGTCGTACGCCAAGATGTTAAGGCGTTTCAGCGCTTCTTCATCTCGGGCGCCACCGAGTGCAACTTTGACAAGCAGGGAAGAGCTCTCATTCCTCAGACCTTGCGTGAACACGCCGGCCTGGACCGTGAAGCAGTCTTGGCCGGCATGGTCAGAAATTTTGAGATCTGGAGCAAGCCATTGTGGGATGAGGAAATCCAGAGATCCTATGAGAATTTCGGCCAGATCACCGCAGCCCTCGCCGATCTGGGTATCTGATCCTGGAGGGAGTTGGCATAGGTTAGTCTAAGGTGCCAGAGTTTGCAAGACTTTTAAAAGGTTAGAAAATTCGAAATACCAAGCACGACGCACGAAACAAATCCAAAATACAAATTGACCCATTTTCAAAACGACGATCGTTGAAAACTCAGACTAGACATTTTGAGCCTTTGAATTCTGAAAATTTGTGAATTGTTTGGGATTTCGGAATTTACCTGCATCCGATATCTAGATCGAATCCGTGATTTGAAAGGCCTGAAAGCTAACTTTGTCCTTCGACCCCTGAGTGACACGAGGAGACGGAGGCGCGGCAACGTGGAATCAACCTTAACTCAAAAATCATGGTGGGTGAAGACTTTGATTGGGGAATCGAGGATCGAACATTATGAACAGCGCAGACTAGATTTACCCCACGTCGCCGCGTCTCCGTGTCTTCGTGTCCTGCCCATTAGGATTGAAGCAACCGACTGGGATCTCAGTGTCGATCGATCAATCGTCCCTGAGCCTCCCTGTTCCATGAGGGAACAGATTTGCACTGAATTGGCCCGGTGGTGAGCGCGGTGCAGCAGCAGGAGCACAAGCCGGTTCTCCTCGATGAAGCGATTCAGCACCTGGGCTGCACTCCGGGAAAACTTTTCGTTGATGGGACGGTAGGTGGCGGCGGCCACGCTCAGGCAATCCTGGAGAAGACGGCGCCGGACGGTCGACTGATCGGCATCGATTGGGATGAAAGCGCTCTGGCCAGGGCGCGTATCAACCTGAAGTCTTATTCGGAGCGGCTTGTTCTGGTTCGGGACAACTTTGCTCGGATGGGCTCAATCCTGGCCCAGCTGCAGATCCAGGCGGTGGATGGCATTCTCCTCGATCTCGGTCTCTCCTCTTTTCAGGTCGATGCGGCTGCACGCGGCTTTAGCTTCAGTCAACCCGGCCCGCTTGACATGCGGATGGATACGAGGAGGAAAACCACCGCTGCCGACCTGATCAACACCCTCAGCGAGGAGGAGCTCGCTGAACTCATCCGCGATTTCGGCGAAGAGCGCTGGAGCCGAAGAATTGCCCGCAAGATTGTCAGAGCCCGAGCTGAGGAAACCATAGACACCACTGAACGTCTGGCCGCAGAGGTAGTTGCCGCCATTCCTCCGGACAAACGATCACGGCAGCGGCATCCCGCTACCCGAACTTTTCAGGCCTTGCGGTTGGCGGTCAACCAGGAAATCGACAACCTGCGAATCTTCCTTCAGAACGCTCTCGACTGGCTGCAGCCCGGTGCTCGACTGGGCGTCATTTCGTTCCATTCCCTGGAGGACCGTTTGGTGAAGCAGACCTTTACGAATTGGGCCCTTCCCTGCCGCTGCCCGACCCAATTGCCAGTCTGCCGTTGCGAGGGAGTCCCTTTAGCCCGGCTGGTGTTCAAGAAGCCGGTGGTGCCGACACCTGAGGAAATAGCGGCTAACCCCAGAGCCAGAAGCGGCCGGTTGCGGCTGGTGGAAAAGATCGAGGTCGCATGAGCACAAAGAAAAAAACCCGATCAACCCGTAAACCATCAAAGCACAGTTGGAAACAACGCCGCCTGACCGCCGTCACTGCCATTTTTCTCTGGCTTCTATTAAGTGGTTTTGCCTACGTCTGGTGCCGGGTTCAGGTCGTGCACCTGGGTTACTTGCTTTCAGATGCTCACCGGATACACACCCGGCTGCTAAACGACAACAAGAAGCTACACCTGGAGTTGGCCCGTTTAAGTGCCCCTGAGAGGGTTGAGCGTATTGCCACCCAGCAACTGGGCCTCAGGCACCCAACCAAGGAGCAGATTGTGGTGCTGCCATGATACCCGAGCCCCGTCAACATAATCCTGCAATTCACTGGATCCGGCTTCGTGTCATCGTGGTTGCTGTGGGACTGATCCTGGGCTTTTCTCTGCTCATCGCCCGAAGCGTTCAAGTTCAGTTTTTCCAGAGGGACAGTTGGGCAAGAATAGCCAAACGCCAGGTCTTGAGAAATCTTCGTTTGGAACCGCGGCGAGGAGAAATCTATGATCGCAACGGTCAGGAACTGGCCGTGAGCATTGAAATGGACTCCCTGGCCGCCGATCCGCGAATATTAGACAACCCAGCAGCCACGGCCAGGAAACTCTCTGCGGTCATCCAGGTCCCAGCCGCCAGCCTGAAAAAAAGGCTGCAGCAGCCGCGCAGCTTTGTTTGGTTGAAACACCATCTTTCTCCTCGACAGGTGGATTCTATTCGCGCCCTGGACCTCAAAGGAATCCACTTCGTCAAAGAGTACCGCCGATACTACCCGAACGTGGATCTAGCGGGTCACGTTCTCGGATTTGTAGGCCGAGACCACCACGGCCTGGAAGGGGTGGAGCTTTCCGAGGAGTTTCTTCTGCGTGGCCATCCCGGCACCCATCCCGGCGCTAAAGACGCACGAGGTCAAATCATCTACACCCATGGCCTGCCTGCCGAGTCGAGTCCCCAGCGGTACAGCTTGAAACTCACTTTGGACAACCGTATTCAGTACATTGCCGAGAGAGAACTGAAAGAGACGGTCACCGGTCATGAGGCCGAAAGCGGCATGGTTGTGGTGCTGGAGCCGGAATCGGGCGAAATTCTGGCCATGGCGGTCTTTCCCACATTCAACCCCAACTCCTTTTCCTTTTATGGCCCCTCGGTCTGGCGCAATCGAACGGTGACCGATGCCTTTGAACCGGGGTCCACCTTCAAGATCTTTTTGATGGCTGCAGCGCTGGAAGAGGGCTTGGTCCAACCGAATGACCTATTTTACTGCGAGCAGGGTAAATACCGGGTCCTGAACCACACAATCCACGACTTGCGCAAATTTGGCTGGCTCTCTGTAGCTCATATCCTTCGCCTCTCCAGCAACATCGGAGCTACGAAAGTCGGCGAAAAACTGGGGGCGGAACGCTTTTACCACTACGTTCGCTCCTTCGGCTTCGGCGCCCCTACCGGCATTGGCCTGCCCGGCGAAACCTCCGGGCTGGTTCGTCCGCCTGAAAAGTGGACCACTGTGGACCTGGCCGCCGCCAGTTTTGGCCAGGGCGTATCGGTGTCCGCCCTCCAGCTTGCCATGGCCCTGGGGGCTGTGGCCAACGATGGCCTCCTCATGCAGCCTTTGATTGTCAGGGAAGTATTGGATGCGGAGGGCAAAGTTCTCAGGCGAAACAAGCCCAGGGCGGTGCGACGGGTGATCAGTGCGGCCACCGCTCAGCAATTGAAGAAGCTGCTCGCAGACGTGCTTAAACCGGGGGGCACCGGCACAGAGGCCGCCCTCGCTCAATACCAGGCAGCCGGAAAGACCGGCACCGCCCAGAAAAGCAATCGCCAAAGAGGTGGGTACGACAAGGATCGTTACACGGCCTCCTTTGTGGGTTTCGTGCCGGCAATAGACCCTAGAATCCTGGTGGTGGTGGTGATCGACGAGCCGAAAAAGGGGTTCTACGGTGGGGTGGTGTCAGCTCCCGCCTTTCGTCGCATCGCCCGGCAAACGCTTCACGCGCTACAGGTACCCCCGGAGAACGTCAAAAACAATGTCGGGAACACTGCAACATTGGACAGTACTGAACCTCCAGAACAGCAAACGCTCATTGCCTTGCAGCCCGTTGCTCATGTTCGGACGGACCATGAATGTTTGACTGTGATGCCCGATCTCACCGGTCTCAGCCTCAGAGCCGCACTGGATCATCTGCACGATTTTACCGGTTCCTTGCACATTCACGGGAGCGGTCGCGTTGTGGGGCAGAATCCAGAACCGGGCAGACACCTCAAAACGGTCGACTCCTGCAGCCTTACCCTGACTGCAGACTAATGAGGGAACTCATGCTGTTGGAGCACTTGCTTCAGGATCTTGCCATTGTGCAACTGAACGGTAGATTGCAGCGTGAGGTGCGCGGCCTTTCCTACCACAGCGGGCAGGTCTCTGAAGGAAGCCTTTTTGTAGCTATAGAAGGCGCCCGGAGCGATGGCCATCAATTCGTTGATCAGGCTATCGCCCGAGGCGCCCATGCTGTTGTAGTGGAAAAGGAGCTGGAGACCAAAGCGGAAATCACCGTCGTTAGGGTGGCCAATACCCGAGCTGCTCTCGCCCAGATATCAAGTCGTTTCTATGGTTTTCCCTCCCACGAACTGACCGTAATTGGCATTACCGGGACCAATGGGAAAACCACCACCGCTTATTTGCTCGAGTCAATCCTTGAGGCCTCCGGTTTGCTTGCGGGCGTAATAGGCACGGTCAATGTCCGATATCTGGGCCATGTTCTGCCTGCTCCCGTTACCACTCCTGAGTCCCTTGATTTGCAGCGGCTATTAAAAGAGATGTCGGATGCGGGGGTTACCCATGTCGTGATGGAGGTATCTTCCCATGGCCTAGACATGCACCGTGTGGATGGAACTCGCTTCGCCGTGGGTCTCTTTACCAATCTCTCCCAGGATCACCTGGATTATCATGGCACCATGGAGAGATATTTTTCCGCCAAGAGTAGATTATTTTCTCAGATCCTTCGAAGGCGAGAAGGTGACACTCCCGCCCTTGCGATCATCAACGGAGACGATGTCTGGGGTCGGCAACTTTGCACTCGGATCAACGGCCCGCTTCTTCGTTATGGTTTTGCAGCCGACGCTGAGATCCGCGCGGATCGGGTGGAGTGCGACTCATCGGGAATCAAAGCCTTGTTGCACACCCCGATAGGCGACCTCGAGGTACATTCCTCTCTGCTTGGGCGATTGAATCTGTACAATCTGATGGCTGCAGCCTCGGCGGCAGTGGGTCTCGACCTGCCGCTGGAGGCAATTCGCAGCGGCGAGCAATCTCTTACGAGAGTTCCAGGCCGGCTGGAAAGCATCCCGAACGAGATGGGCTTTCAGGTTCTTGTTGATTATGCCCACACTCCTGACGCCCTGGAAAAGGCCTTGGATTCGCTGAGAGAGCTTCAGTTCCGGAAGATCATTTGCGTGTTCGGCTGTGGCGGAGATCGTGATCGCGGCAAACGTCCCCTCATGGGCCTGGCCGCGGCACAGCGAGCCGACCTTGTGGTGATCACCTCGGACAACCCTAGGAGTGAAGTTCCTGAGGCTATCATGGCCGACGTGGAAAGAGGTGTTCGCAGCCAAGGTCTGCCTCTGCTTGAATCCCTTAACGATTGTGCTGGCAACCGCCGACCAAACTTACAGCGTGGCTATACGCTCATAGCCGACCGCGGCGAAGCCATCCGGTTGGCCATCGATTGTGCGGGTGATGGAGATGTTGTCTACATCGGCGGCAAGGGTCATGAGACCTACCAGATTCTCGGGGACACCCGTATCGACTTCGACGATCGGCTGGTAGCGACAGAAGCGCTGGAGGCAAGAAGGAATCGCCAAGCCGTAAACGGTGAACGGTAAACAGGAAGATTTGTCCGTCATTATGCTTCGCGTCAATACGCTGCGCTGTCATTAGGCCGTTGAAATAAGGGATCACCAGTGACAGCAAAACTTTGATCCGGTGATCGGTTTTCTCAACGACATAGTGAACCAGCGACTTTCAGTGACGGCGAAGCCAAATGACCTGATGACAAATGCGGGATGCGATCTGAACTGAGCAATAACCCGATGTTCAACGAATGGACCCTCGATGCAATACTGGAAGCCACGGGGGGACAGCTGCTGGTAGAAGCCGACGCACACAGTTTTACCGGCATCTCCACCGACAGCCGCACCTTGCACCCCGGTGACTTGTTTGTAGCCCTGAAGGGAGAAAATTTTGATGGTCATCAGTTTGTTGAATCAGCGGCGAACCGCGGTGCGGCTGGTGCTCTTGTCGCTCTGCAGGAGGCAGGGACAGCTGACGTCCAGGGGCTCCAGATTCCAGTGGTCGGGGTGACGGATACCCTCCGCGCTTTTGGAGACCTGGCCGCGTTCTGGCGACGCCGTTATGCCATCCCGGTGGTTGCGATTACTGGCTCCAACGGCAAGACCACCACTAAAGAGATGGTTGCAGCCATCCTCAGTCGATCTTGGAGGGTTCTCAAGAATCAGGGAACCTTGAACAACTTGGTGGGTTTGCCACTTACTTTGCTGCAACTCAACAAAACCCATCAGGCAGCGGTGGTGGAGTTGGGGATGAACCAACCCGGAGAAATAGAGCGGTTGACCGAAATCGTCCGCCCGGATGTGGGGCTGATTACCAATATTCAGCCAGCGCATTTGGGAGGAGTGGGAAGCCTCGAGGGGATTCAGGCCGCCAAGGGTGAACTCGTCGCAGGCATGGCAGCAACGACGACCTTTGTGGTCAATCGGGATGACCCCAGGGTCCTGGCCTTGATCTCTTCTTTCCCTGGTCGCCAGGTGGGCTTCTCCACGGCCGGCGCAGTCGCCGAGGTAGCCCTGGACCGGGTTGTAACCATGGATGAAAATGGAAGCCGCTTTTACCTGAGACTCTCCGAGGAAATCCAAGACATCCATCTACGGGTAATGGGGCGACACCATCTCACCAACGCGGTGGCAGCCTCCGCGGTTGCCTGGGCCTTGAATCTGCCAGGCGACAGCATCGCCGAGGGTTTGGCAAACTTCCGGCCCGTTGACAAGCGTATGCAAGTCCTCGCGCTCTCGGGCGACATCCACATTATCAATGACACCTACAATGCCAACCCGGGCTCAATGGCCGCTGCCATTGAGACCTTGATGCAGGTGAAGAAGCGGGGCAGAGCCATCGCCGTCCTCGGCGACATGTTGGAGTTGGGAGAGGAAAGTGCCGCCTTGCACCGGCAAGTGGGCAGCATCGCAGCACGGGAGGGGGTTGATCATCTTTTTGCCATGGGCGAGCAGGCCTCCCACCTATTGGCCGGCGCTGCTGAGGCGGGAATGGACAGCGACCGGTTGACCCGGGCCGACGATCATCCGGAAATTGCCTGGAAGTTACGAAGTTTGACGGGCGACGGTGATTGGGTGCTAGTCAAGGGCTCCCGGGGCATGCGAATGGAGAAGGTTGTAGAACACCTCCAGCGAGAATTTGGGAAATATGAATAATCAACCTGATGTTTGGGTTTCCGGGTTGTCATTTAGGATTCCAAGGCATTGGGTCATTAGGTCGTTTTATCCTGCGATCCCTGGATCATAGCTTCACTTTCAGCAGCGACAAGTTGTTTCAGCGACCTATTGAGGGCGAAGCCAGATGACCCAATGACAGCGAAGCGCAATGACTACTTTGCAAACCAGCCAGCCGATGAATTTGTTGAAGACAGAATGAGGGAATGGAAGATTTCCGAGACAGAAACGCGTTGGTTGTCGGCCTGGGTCGCACGGGTTTGGCCGTCGCCGAGTTCCTCCGGCGCCAGGGTGCTCGCGTGACCATCACCGACCAACTCCCGGCAACAGACCTGGGTGCGGCAGTCGATGCTGCTCGAGAGCTGGGGTGCTCCCTGGAGTTGGCGGGTCATCCTGCGGAGGTTTTCAGCAGCGCCGAGTTCATCGTGGTCAGCCCGGGTGTCCCTCTAGATTTGCCCCCGCTGCTGGAAGCCAAGAACAAGACCGTTCCAATTACCGGGGAACTGGAGCTGGCAAGTCGCTTCCTGCGGATACCTGTCGTGGCCATAAGCGGCACCAATGGCAAGACCACCACCACAGAGCTGGTGGGGGATATGCTCAGGCGCAGCGGCAAGCGTGTCTTCGTGGGAGGTAACATTGGCAATCCTCTGATCACTATTCATCAAGCAGAGGAAGGTTTTGAGATGGCAGTGGTTGAGGTGAGCAGCTTCCAACTTGACTCCATGGAGACCTTTCATCCTCAGGTGGCGGTACTCCTCAATATTAGCGAAGATCACTTGGATCGCTATGATTCTTTTGCCGACTATGTGGCCAGCAAGTGCCGACTCTTTGCCAATCAAGCAGCGGACGATACGGCGGTGGTCCCCGCCCGTGATCCCTTAATTGGCATGCACTGCACCATTCGCAGTCGCCAGCTGAATTTCAGTTTGACAAAACCCTCAGCCCACGCCTACCTGGAGTCAGGGAAGCTCATCAGCCGAATAATGCCTGGTCCGAAGCGCCGCTATGATCTTCGTCGCTGGCAACTCGCCGGAAACCACAACCGGCAGAACCTTCTGGCCGCAGTTCTGGCTGCAACCTGCGCGGGCGCTGTGCCCGAAGCAATTCAGAAGAGCATTGACAACTTCAACCCGCTCCCGCACCGCATGGAGTTGACGCACCACTGGCGTGGCATCCGCTTTTATAATGACTCCAAGGCCACCAACGTGGACTCGGTAGTCCGTTCGCTGGAAAGCTTCACAGCGCCCGTCATCCTCATTGCCGGCGGCCGCGACAAGGAAGGCTCGTACGCGCCTCTCACCGCCCTGGTTCGCCAGCGTGTGAAAATGCTTGTGCTCATGGGTGAAGCTCGTTTTCGACTAGCCAAGGCTCTGGGCAAACTCTCTTGCACGGTGGTCGTGGACGACATGGAGGCAGCGGTGCAAGTGGCCCTGGACGGTGCTGCCCCTGGCGACGTGGTCTTGCTTTCCCCTGCATGTTCGAGCTTCGATCTCTACGAGAACTACCAGGCCAGGGGCGACCATTTCCGCTCTCTGGTTACTGAATGGATCGCCGGAAAAAAACAAACGGGAGGCGGCGTCAACTGTCCCTGGATTCCCCCTGATCGGGACAGGAGAAAGCTGAATGCCCACAACTGACCAATGGAGAAGGTAAAGCCTGAATTGCCAATTCTGAAATCTGAAATGACTTCGGGGTTTATGCCGCATGGCTGGAGAGAATGAACATAAAACGGGTTACGATCTAGCACTCCTGTTCATTACTTTCGCTCTCTTGGGGATTGGACTGGTTATGCTTTACAGTTCCAGCTCCATCATGGCACAGGAGCGTTTCGGCGACAGCATGTACTTTCTCAAGAGACAGATTCTTTTTGTTCTCTTAGGGCTCGCTGCACTCATCACGTGCAAGAACTTACCCTACGCGGTTTACCGCCGCCTGGTCTACTTCATCCTCGGGTTAAGCATCCTAAGTCTAATCCTTGTGCTCATCCCTCAAGTGGGACACCGGGTTGGGGGCGCAAGGCGCTGGCTGCGCTTTGGCCCTGTTTCAGTGCAACCCGCGGAATTTGCCAAACTGGCATTGGTCATATACGTCTCCTATTCCCTGGCCAAAAAGAAAGACCTAATAAAAGACTTTTCTGTGGGCTTCTTACCCCATGTTGTGGTTTCTTCAGTGTTTATTGGCCTTGTTGTTGTGCAACCCGATCTGGGTACCGCTGTGATCTTTACCGCCCTGGTCTTCCTCCTGCTCTTTGTGGCTGGCGTCCGGTTGCGCTATCTCCTTGCCGCCGGTCTGGCCGTCTTTCCCCTCCTGGCTCTGGCCATAGCCCAGACAAGTTACCGTTGGAAAAGGTTGCTCGCCTTCCTCAACCCTTGGCGGGACCCAAGTGACACCGGTTTTCAGCTAATCCACTCGTTACTGGCTCTCGGCTCCGGCGGCCCATCGGGAGTTGGCCTCGGGTCGGGACAGCAAAAGCTTTTCTATTTGCCCGAAGCACACACAGATTTCATCCTGGCCGTCATTGGCGAAGAAACCGGCATGGTGGGTGTTTCACTTGTCCTTATCCTTTACGGGCTGCTGGTTTACCGCGGGGTCAAGATTTCCCTGAAGGCGCCTGACAGCTACGGCACATACCTGGCTTTGGGTCTGACCCTGGTCATCGGGCTCCAAGCCTTAATCAATGGTGCGGTGGTCATGGGCGTGCTGCCCACCAAGGGGCTTCCTCTGCCCCTCATCAGCTATGGTGGCAGTTCGCTGCTCACCACTCTGGCAGCCTTGGGAATTCTTATGAACATTGATGGTCAGGCCAAGAAGCAGTCCCAGGGTTGGAACACGGGGAACTGGCTAAATCCGCAGGTTGCAAGGGGGCGGGCATAAAGCCAGCCCCCTCGGGTCACGATTGTGCCAGCCGTCGATTGATTAATGCAGCGCCAACGCGTGCGGCTGTCTATAACTAACCGGCTGAACCGGCCAAACCAGCTGAACTGGCTAACCAGACCATGTACAAACGTTCCTACCATATTCACTTCGTTGGCATCGGTGGCATCGGCATGAGCGGCATTGCTGAACTGCTCTTGAACCTAGGTCATCGCGTCAGCGGCTCCGACCTTCAGGACACCGAGATCACCCGCCGACTCGAGAGCCTGGGGGCCACCATCTATTACAGCCACCAACCCCAGCACGTCGCCGGAGCTGATGTTGCTGTGGTGTCATCGGCCGTTGGTTCCGACAATCCTGAAGTGGTGGCTGCCAACAAAGACTACCACCTGCCGGTCATCCGGAGGGCGGAGATGCTTGCGGAGCTCATGCGACTCAAGTACGCGGTCCTGGTTGCAGGAGCTCACGGTAAGACGACCACCACCTCCATGGTGGGCACGGTGATGGCCGAGGGCGGCCTAGACCCTACCGTAGTCATCGGCGGTCGCTTGAACGCCTGGGGGACCAACGCTAAGCTCGGCCAAGGGGACTTTGTGGTAGCGGAAGCTGACGAGAGCGATGGTACCTTTCTGCTCTATTCCCCGACCATTTCGCTGGTGACAAACATAGACACCGAACACCTCGATTTTTATGCGGATCTGGACCAGATCAAGGAAACGTTTCTCGAGTTCATGAACCAGGTCCCGTTCTATGGACTCAACATCCTTTGTCTTGAAGACGAGAACATTCAGAGCCTCCTGCCCCGGATCAAGAAACGGTTGGTGACCTACGGTTTTTCGGCGCAGGCCGACTTTCAGGCTCATGACGTGACCTTTGACGGACTCAGCGGTTCTTATCGCGCCTACCACCGGGGTCAAGAAATGGGAACAGTCAACCTGTCCATACCCGGCTGGCACAATGTCCTGAACTCCCTGGGAGCTGTGGCCGTAGGCCACGAACTCGAAATTCCCTTTGCCTCCATTTGCCGTGGCCTCAAGGAAATGACCGGAGTGCAGCGTCGTTTCCAGATCAAGGGAGACGTGAGCGGCGTGACCGTAATTGACGACTACGGTCACCACCCCACCGAGATCAAGGCGGTATTGAAAACGATGGTGCAATCTTTCCCTGGACGTCGCCGCTACGTGCTCTTTCAGCCCCACCGGTACACTCGCACACAAGCACTCTTCGAGGACTTCACCACGGCCTTTTACCAGTCGGATGTTCTTATCGTCACTGACATCTATGGAGCAAGCGAACCGCCAATCCCCGGAATACATGCGGAAAAGCTGGCGTCTGCCATCCAGGAACACGGTCACGGCAACGTCAGGCACATTCCGAACCACCTGGACTTGACACCATTGCTCATGAAGGAAGTTCAGGAGGGGGATGTGGTTTTAACCCTCGGAGCGGGGAACATCTGGCAGGCGGGGGAGGCCCTGTTGGCAGAACTCAAAAAGAGAGGTGAGAGCCCGTAGGTCCCGGCGAGCGGCGGGCAACAGTCAGTAGGCCTGGGAACTGGGAAGAAAGCAACACAAGGTCGCTATGCGACGCGTCATTTGGCTTCGCCGTCATTGCACTGAGCTGTCACCAGGTCCATTATGTCGATTTGGCGACTTGATCACCGAATCATAGCTTCACGGGTAACGGTGATGGGGACATTTCAGCGACATGATGACCTAATGACAGGCTTCAGCCCAAATGACCCAGTGACAAATGGATTTTGGCGCTATGCGTCATGCACATTCGACCGATGGACATTGAACTGAAAAACCAGCTTCAGCACCTGGACGGCGTGCAAGTTGACTGGAGTGTGACATTGGCAGGACATACTTCACTGCGCGTGGGGGGGCCGGTGTCCTGTCTCCTCCGTCCTCTAAATCTGGCAGGGTTGCGGTCAGCCGTCCAGGTGCTGATTCAAAACCACTACCCCTATTTTATTTTGGGCCGTGGGAGCAATATTTTGGTGAGCGACACTGGGGTTCAGGCCGCAGCCATCAGCCTTGAACGTGGTTTCTCGAAGGTCGAGCGTTTGGATGTTGAGGGACATGTGAATGTTGGCGCCGGCCTACCCCTCAGACGACTGCTCCGCTTTTGTCTGCAGGAAGGTCTTGGCGGTCTCGAATTCATTGCAGGAATCCCCGGTTCTGTGGGGGGCGCTTTGCGGATGAATGCGGGCACCCACGCCGGCGCCATGGCCGATGTCTGTCGGGAGGTGCGCTTTCTCAATGCGGATGGTTCTCTGGCCCGAGTGCCCAGATCCGCGTTGCACTTTTCTTACCGCAAGCTTGAGCTGCCACCGGCTGCCGTGTTGTTTGAGGTTGAGTTCTCACTCACTCCCAGTTCTCGCAAACACATCCAGGACAAGGTCCGCACCCTGCTCGAGTTTAGAAAAGAGAAGCAACCATGGCAATTGCCCTCTGCGGGTTCAGTTTTCAAAAACCCGCCGGGGGATTTTGCCGGCCGGCTCATCGAAGCCGCGGGGTTGAAGGGTATCAGGGTCGGGGACGCTCAGATCTCGCAAAAGCATGCCAATTTCATTGTGAACCTCGGTCAGGCTCGGGCCAGCGATATCCTGGCTCTCATTCATCTGGCCCGAAAGAAAGTCTTCCAAGAATTCGGAGTCCAACTTCAACTGGAGATCGAGGTAATTGGACAGTTCAACGGGGTAAAGTTGGAGTAGATTCTCATGCAGATTTCACTGCCCATTGAATCTGTAGAGGCTTCACCCAAAAGAAACAGTTACCGAAAGAGGCGTCGGCAGATAAAATTCAGACTGCGCCGGGCTCTGCAGCTTGTTCTGCTCTGTCTGGCTTTCGCGGCCTTGAGCATTTTTTGCGTGTTGGGTTATCGTGCGTTGCTTTCCTCGCCCCTACTCCAGGTCACCAGAATCCAGGTGAGCGGCTGTCAGCGCTTAAATCCCCAAACTGTAATTCAGCAAGCGGAGATCCCTGCCGATGTCAACATTCTCTCCTTGGATCTCAACGACGTGAGTCGCAGGCTTACGAGCCACCCCTGGATAGCCACAGCCCTGATCAGTCGAGAGATCCCGGATCGGATCCGCATAGAGATCAAGGAGCGCCAGCCGGTAGCCCTGGTGAAGGGTCGTCAATTCTACCTGATGGATGCGCAGGGCATATGCTTTGTTCGGGCCGCGCCCGGAGAACATCCTGGCTTGCCAATTATCACCGGCCCCGACCTTGAAACTCTCGGTCCGGGTTGTAGTCTGCCCCAGGAGTTCACCGTTCTTATCGAGGACCTCCACCGCGAGTGCCACCTGAAGCTACCCTGGCGACTCATCTCGGAAATCCGCTGGAACGACCATACGGGGCTCACTGTTTTCATGGTCCGGGGCGGCATTCGAGTCGATCTTGGCAGCAGCAAATATGGCCGCAAAATAGCCAGGATGAAAAAAGTGCTGAGATATCTGGAGGAGAGAGGGATTCACCATCAACTCCGGGGGATTGATCTCAGCCATGGAAACAGGGTCTTTGTCAGGGGGAATTTTCAGGTTTTGAAGCGGGACCGACATCAACAACGGGGGGTGTAGAGATGGCCAGGAATGATTCTTTGATCGTGGGGCTAGACGTCGGCACCACCAAGATTTGCGCCGTGGTTGGCGAGGTTACCCCGGACGGGGTAGACATCGTTGGAATTGGCACTCACCCGTCGGTTGGCCTGCGCAAGGGTGTAGTGGTGAACATTGAGAGCACGGTAGAATCGATCAAACGGGCAGTGGAAGAGGCAGAGTTGATGGCGGGCTGTGAAATCAATGCGGTTTACGCCGGTATCGCCGGTGGACACATCCAGGGACTCAACAGCCACGGCGTGATTGCCGTGAAAAATCGTGAAGTTAACCAGCAAGACATCGCCCGGGTCATAGATGCTGCTAAAGCGGTGGCCATACCTTTTGACAGAGAGGTCATTCACGTTCTGCCCCAGGAATACATCATCGACGACCAGAGCGGAATTCAAAATCCGCTGGGCATGGCAGGGGTGCGTCTGGAGGCCAAGGTTCACATCGTGACCGGTGCGGTGACTTCAGCCCAGAATATCGTCAAATGCTGCAACCGCGCCGGCCTGGATGTCTGTGATATCGTTTTGGAATCACTGGCCTCTGCAGAAGCTGTGCTAAACCGGGAAGAGCGTCAGCTGGGGGTCGCCCTGGTTGATTTCGGCGGCGGCACCTCGGATTTGGCCATTTTCGTGGAACACAGCATCCGCCATAGCTCAGTTCTCGCCCTGGGCGGCAACAATCTGACCAATGACATTGCCGTCGGTTTGAGAACCCCGGTGGAAGAGGCAGAAAAAATCAAGCAGCGCTATGGCTGCGCTCTCACTGCGATGATTCAAAAGGATGAGACCATACAGGTGCCTAATGTCGGGGGTGGCAAACCGAGGGTGCTCAGCCGACAAATCCTGGGCGACATCCTGGAACCACGGGTTGAAGAGATCTGCTCCCTGCTGCAACGAGAACTCGTTCGTTCCGGCTATTCACCTTTGGTGGCTTCCGGCCTGGTGATTACCGGGGGCTCCGCCATGCTGCCAGGTCTTGCGGATCTGGCCGAACAGGTTTTCAACCTTCCGGTGCGAACCGGACTGCCGAGGGATATCGGCGGTCTTGTAGATGTGGTCAAGAATCCCATGTATGCAACTGGTGTGGGTTTGGTCCTCTACGGCGCGAACTCCAAACCCAAGAAACTCTTTCGCATCCGCCAGAACAATATTTTCAACCGGCTGGTTGAACGCATGCGGAAGTGGTTCAGCGACATAGTCTAGGGGAGTTGCTGCATCCACATTTTTAATATTTAGATAAGAAGGGAAATGTCTTATTCAACCCGACGCTCTCAAATTCGAACTTCCAAGCACGAAGCGCTAGACAGATACGAATGACCGAAGTTGAAATGACCAAAACCCACGGAGCAGAATATGAGCGCCGCGGTCTTTGTCTGGATGGAACATTGGTAAATCTGCATTTTCAATTGGCTTCGGATTTCCATATTCCTATTTGGATTTGGTTGTTGATCGTTGTCAACGTTATGAATTTCCGCTGTTGGCCATCTAATTTGGGAGTGATGTTGTGGCGATGTCTGATCTACACTTTGTGCTGGCCATGTTCTTAGTGTGCTTAGGTTCTTTTGTTTCTCTGAATATACTATTCACCTGGTTGATACGACGCCGATCCCCCAAGGGCTCGTGAGGGGTCGAGTGCAAACTTGCATGGAACATCCAAACGCAGGAGGTGGGTTATGATGTTCGAGTTTGTCGAAAGTAACAACGGGGCCAGGATCAAGGTGATTGGCATAGGCGGGGGCGGCGGAAACGCCATCAACAACATGATCAACGCCAAACTTGTGGGAGTTGATTTTATCGCTGCCAACACCGATGCCCAGGCCCTGGAGACTTCCAAGGCCCCCACCAAGCTTCAACTGGGCGCCAATATTACCAAAGGGCTTGGCGCCGGTGCCAATGCGGAGGTTGGCCGCAGCGCCGCCTTGGAGGACGCCGATAGAGTCCGGGAAGCCCTGGAACGCAGCGACATGGTCTTTGTGACTGCCGGGCTCGGTGGGGGCACGGGTACCGGCGGTGCACCGGTTGTGGCGCAGATCGCCAAGGAATTGGGGGCTCTCACCGTGGCGGTGGTGACCAAACCATTCAATTTTGAAGGGCGCCAGCGCATGAAGACCGCCGAAACTGGCATCAAGGAGCTCCGGGACGTCGTGGACACGATCATTACCATCCCGAACAACCGTCTCCTGAGTTTGGCCGCCAAGAACGCGACCTTCTTGGAAATGCTCAAGAAGGCGGACGATGTTCTGCTTTATGCAGTGAAGGGCATCTCTGATCTGATCACGGTACCGGGGTTGATCAATCTCGATTTTGCCGATGTCAGAACAATTATGGGCAAGATGGGGATGGCCTTGATGGGCACTGGCATTGCCTGCGGCGACGACCGGGCCGCGTTGGCAGCTCAGCAGGCCATTTCCAGCCCCCTGTTGGAGGATGTGAGTATAAGCGGAGCCAGAGGCGTGCTTATGAACATTACCTGCGGGCTGGATCTCACCATCGACGAGGTCCAGGAGGCATCTTCGCTGATCCAGAAGGAGGCTCACGACGATGCCAACATCATTTGGGGCACGGTGCTGGACCAGAGTGCCGGCGATGAACTCCGTGTTACCGTGATTGCCACCGGGATCGGCGAAGTGAATGTCAGGCCCCAGCCCGACCTGGGTGTTATTCGCGGAACTCGCCGGGACGATGACCTGGAAATCCCCACCTTTTTGCGCCGGAACAAGAAGAGTGAGGACAGCAAAAATGAACTGAGCCGTCCCATGAGCTATAAGGATCTGCCTATAGATGAGGACGAACTTGACATCCCCACTTTCCTCAGACGGCAGGCGGACTGATTCCGCTTGTCTCGAAAGTTGAGTCTACCAGTCAACTCTTTCAGGTGGTTAAAAGGTGAGGACGCAGCCAGCTCTATATGGCATAATTGAATCCGAGACCCTGGCAGCATGGAACCGCGATCACATGCAGAGACTCTCCCAGGGCGGAAGAGCTTCAGTGGCTCTATTGAGATTTCGGCGAGAGATTACACGAGTTAACCATGTCTTGGCAACTGCGGCGCAGATCACAACAGTGGCTGGCCGACGAGACCGGCACCATCATCAAGGATTGGGGTGGCAAGGTTCCAATGGTCTTGGCTTACCCCAACCGTTACTTTCTGGGCATGTCCAATCTGGGTTTCCAGACGGTGTACCACCTCCTGAACCGGCTGCCAAACGTGGTGTGCGAGCGGATGTTCCTGCCGGAGTCGGAGGACATGGCTGCGGCGAGTTCAGGAACCGGCCCGCTCTCAGTGGAAACACAGAGACCGCTCGGGGACTTCCGGATCGTCGCCTTTTCAGTCGCCTTTGAAAATGATTACGCAAATCTTGTTCACCTCCTGCAACTGGGCAAATTGAACCTCCACAGTTCTCGCCGCCACCAGCACGAGCCCCTGGTGGTGGCGG
>Ga0209536_100002230_pt1 | contig 31522 bp, 22 predicted proteins | sample DeeMarSeWOR28_12_FD_187461 | JGI IMG/M metagenome (GOLD analysis project Ga0209536, IMG submission 187461) | Marine sediment microbial communities from White Oak River estuary, North Carolina - WOR-2-8_12 (SPAdes) (version 2) | ecosystem: Environmental > Aquatic > Marine > Intertidal zone >... | reverse complement strand
CCGCAAGAACTGCGCCACTTGCTGATCACCTCGGCCGTCGAGGACCCCGAGACCGGACTGCCGCTGCACCGCTTCGATATCGCGCTGGGCTGAACGACGGGATGAGGTTGACCTGCAGGGGGACGCTGGCCATGGAATTCGCAAGATGAACCGCAAAATCACGCGAAGGGACTTCGTCAACGGTATTGCGCTGGGCGCGGCGACCCTCGGGCTGAGCCCGATCGACGCATTGGCGAAGCAACATACACCGCTTTCCTTAATCGGCCCGGACTACTACCCGCCCGAACTAACCGGGATGCGCGGCAGTCACCCGGGCTCCTTCGAGGTCGCGCATGCGGTCGCTATGGAAGGCACCCGGTTTTCACCGCCCAGCGAGCAGACCGGTCCCGTGCACGACCTGGTCGTGGTTGGCGGCGGAATTTCGGGGCTTGCGGCGGCGAAATTGTTTCGCGATCGGCATGACGGTCCGTGCAGGATTCTCGTCCTCGACAATCATGACGATTTCGGCGGCCATGCGCGACGCAACGAGTTCAACGTGGACGGCAGGATGCTGCTTTGCTACGGCGGCAGCCAGACGATCGAGAGCCCAGCAAATTACTCGAAGGTCGCGAAACAACTCCTGAAGGACATCGCGATCGACGTCGACCGCTTCTACGACTACTACGACCAGGAGTATTTCAGCGCGCGCAACCTGGGCCGAGGCATTTACTTCGACAAGGCCACCTTCGGCACCGACCGGTTGACCGATAATCCGATAGGCGTGCTTCTTGGCGAACTGCCGGCGGATGAGGACATGCGCGCGGCCGTTCGCGCGATGCCGATCAGCGAAGGCGACCAGGACGAGTTCATTCGCCTGCTGGCAGGGGGTGTCGACTATCTCGAGGGCAAGTCCATCGAGGAAAAAAGAACGATCCTGCGCAACATCAGCTACCTCGATTTTCTCGAGCGGTACACCGGCATGCCGGAGCCGGTTCGCGAGATCATGCGGGACACTTTCCTGCAGCTGACGTCCTTGGGCTGGGAGGCCGCGTCGGCGCTCGAGGCAGCGCAGTGGTCTTTTCCCGGCACGCGGGAACTGGGCGTGCAAGAACCGGAATCGGGCGACGAACCGTACATTCATCACTTTCCGGACGGCAATGCGGGGGTCGCGCGTTCACTCGTCCGTGCGCTGGTGCCGGAGGCGATACCCGGTTCGACCATGGAGGACCTGGTCACTGCGCGCGCCGACTATTCCTTGCTGGACATCGACGATTCCGACGCCCGGATTCGCCTGAACAGCACGGCCGTCGACGTTCGGCACACAGCGGACGGCAAGTTCGTTGATGTCACGTACATCAACGACGGCAGACCCTATCGCGTGCGCGCACGTCACGCGATCCTGGCCTGTTACAACAGTGTCATTCCGCAAATCTGCGCTGAAGTGCCCAGACAACAGGCCGAAGCAATCCGCTACGCCACGAAGATTCCGTTCGTAAAAGGCAGCATCGTGATCCGCAGCTGGCATGCGTTCATGAATTCCGGGTATTTCAGTGTTTACAGTCCCGGCGATGTGTACTTCAAACACGCGAAGCTGGATTTCCCGGTCAGTATGGGCGACTACCATTATTCGAAGGGGCCCGACGAACCGATCGTGATTTCCGCCTGGTACTCGCCGACAACCCGAGGATTGCCGGCGAAGGATCAGTTCCGCGCGGGTCGACTCCGGCTTTTGGAAATGCGCTTCGACGACTTCGAGCAAAATATCTTTTCGCACTTCGACGGAATGCTGGGTCCTCGCGGTTTCGACGCTGAACGGGACATCGCCGCGATCACGCTGAACCGCTGGCCGCACGGCTATGCCTACGAGTTCGAGGGTGTCGGCGTTCCGGCCCAATACGATCGGTATAACGGCCCGCACATCGCCGGCCGTGCGCAGATCGGGCGAATATCGATCGCAAACTCGGATTCGGAAGCTTACGCCTACGTTGACGGGGCGATCGATGCGGCCGATCGTGCCGTTAACGAGCAATTGGGCTGAGCCGCTGTTCGTGGAGACGCCCGGTTTCATCTCCGTCGTTCCCACGCTGATCGTTTTCGCCCTCGCGATCTGGACGCGGCGGCCGATCGAGTCGCTCGTCAGCGGCGCGCTCGTCGGCGTGATCATCCTTCATGGCAAAGGATTCATCAGCGGCTTCGCCGATGCGTCGCTGCGTGTCATGACCGACGACAACGTCGCCTGGGTCATCCTGGTGTGCGGATTCATGGGCAGTCTGATCGGGATCCTGATTCGCACCGGCGCCACCGGCGCATTCACGGAAATTCTCGCAGCGAAGGTTCATTCACAGCGGAGCGCGCTGTTCGCGACATGGGGTCTCGGCATCCTCATGTTCGTCGATGATTACCTGAACTCACTCGGCGTAGGCGCCGCGATGCGGGAATTGACGGACAAGTACAAGGTGTCGCGAGAGAAACTCGCCTACGTAGTCGACTCGACTGCCGCGCCGATCAGCGTCATCATCCCGTTCTCCACCTGGGGCGCTTTTTTCGCCGGGCTGCTGGTCGCTAACGGTGTTGCCGAGGAAGGCCAGGGGCTGGACGTCTACATCAGCGCCATACCCTACATGCTCTACGCCTGGGTTGCCGTGCTGCTGGTACCGGTGGTCATTTACGGCGTGGTGCCGGCGCTCGGCCCGATGAAAACCGCGGAACGCCGCGCGCAGGAAACCGGCGTCACGGTTCCGCCGGAAGCGAGTCATATCGAACAGGCAAACAAGGCAATCCAGCCGAAGGAAGGCGCCAAACCCCGCGTCATGATGTTCGTGTTGCCGATGCTCGCGTTGGTGGTCTTCACGTTGTGGTTTGACAAGGACTTCCTCAAAGGGATTTACGTTACGCTGGGAGGCACGGTCGCCGTCGTCCTGGCAGCCCGCATACTCGATATGCACGATGCCTTCGATACGGTCATCGACGGCTTCAAGACCATGATCGAACCGCTGGGTGTCCTCGTCGCGGCGTTCATCCTGAACGATATCAACACACAGCTGCAGCTGTCCGATTACGTCGTCGTGACGATGCAGCCCCTGCTCACGGCGGAGCTCCTGCCGGTGATGATTTTTTCGACGATGGGCCTCGTTTCCTTCATGACCGGCTCGAACTGGGGCGTGTTCGTCATCATCCTGCCCATCGTCACGACGCTGGCCAGCAATCTCGACGCTGACATGACCCTCGTAATCGGTGCAACGCTGTCGGCGAGCACCTTTGGCAGCCATGCGTGTTTCTACTCGGATGCGACCGTCTTGACGGCACAGGCAACGGGTTGCACGCCGATGCAGCATGCGCTGACACAGATTCCCTACGCACTTATTGCGGCGGTGATAACCGTCATCGGCTATCTCGGCCTGGCCTATCTCGGATAACAAGGAGAAATTGATATGAAAATGAAGCTCGCCATGACCGGTCTGGCGTTTGTTGCCGGCGCACTGTTCGCGGCGCACCACGAGAACGTCACACCCGCAAAAATGAGCAAAGACGACATCGCAGGCGAGATCTTCGATCGCCCCGACATGATCGCGATAACACACGATGACGGCCACGAGACCCTCGACGTGACAACGCTGCTGTCCAGCGACAAGAAATTCGCATCCGGAATGTACCGGTCGACGAAGACCCGTCTGGAGGTCACAGAGCCTTACGGCGTCGACGAGTTCATGTACTTCCTGGAAGGCAGCGTGACTCTGACTTCCTCGGACGGCAGCGTCCAGGTCATAAATGCCGGTGAGGCGGTGACGATCCCGAAAGAATGGACCGGCACCTGGGACACGGACGGCTATACCAAGATCTGGGTTATCTATTCCGAGGACGGGTCCGCGCTGTAGGTCCGGGCGGGATCGCCCGCGCTAGAAGCCGGCTACGCCGCTCGGGTACGAAGGGCTATCGCCTTCGGTAGCGCCGTGTTTCTCGACGTACTGGATCGCCTCCTCCATGATGTCGAGACCCTCACGCAGCACGGCTTCCTGCATATTGAGGGCGGGATACATCCGGATAGTGTCCTGGCGATCGGAAATAGCCCAGGCGCCGTTCTCGAGCATCCTTCCGCGAACGGTCCTCGCCGTCCACCATTCCGGCCCCTCGGCATCCGCATTCTGCGGTCTTCCGAAGCTGACACCCAGCAACAGGCCGTTGCCGCGCGCCTGTCGCACGATGTCGTACTTCTCCCATTCGCGCATTATGCCCGCCGCAATGTTACCCAGCCGCTTCGCGTGCGCCACCACGTGGTCGCGCTCGAAAATCTCGAGTGTCCTGATCGCCGCCGCACAGCCCGCGGGCGTTCCCGCGAATGTCGAGCCGGACATGAAGTCGGTATTGTCGCCCAGGATATCGTCGCGGGCCGAAATTCCGCACAGGGGTGCGATACCACCGGACAGATTCTTGCCATACACGAGAATGTCCGGAACGACATCATAATGTTCGATGCCCCACATCCGCCCGGTGCGGCCGAGGCCGGTCAGGACTTCGTCCGAGATCATCAGCCAGTCGTTCTTGTCACAAATCTCGCGGATTCCCCGAACGAAGCGCGTTGACGGAATCCAGTTGCCCCCCTCGGCGAGGCCGGGCTCGACGAGTATGCCGGCGATATTGTCGCGTGCGGCCACGCTATCCGGTATGTGATTGTCGAGATACCACAGGCAATAGTCGGTGTACTGCTCCTCGCTCATTCCGGCGGGTATGCGCTCACTGTAAGGATATGGCGCCTTGATCACCCCGCCGCCCCATCCTTCGAGGTAGGTTCCGTATCGGCTGTCGACACCGCTCAGCATTTTCGTGGCAAGCCCCATGCCGTGGTACGAGGAGGCAAAGGTAATGATGTAGCGCCGCTTTGTGTGTGTCAGTGCCAGGTGGACGGCCGCCTCGGCCGCTTCGGTGCCGGATACTTCGTAATTGGTCCGCGGTAGCGCCCTGTTCGGCATGATTTCTGCCAGTCTTTCCGCGAGGTCGTATCGCAGCGTATGATCGTAGTGAAATCCGTAGCGCCGGTTGGCGGCCTCGACCGCCTGCAGAATTTCCGGATGGCAGTTGCCCAGCGGGTTCGTTGCCCAACCGTTCTGGAAATCGATGTAGCGCTTGCCGTCTAGATCCCAGACGAAGTCACCCTCGGCCCTGTCGATCACGATCTGCCGTACCGATCGGAAGCCGCGCCGACCGGCACGCTCCATTTCAGCGTCGAATCTCGCCCCGTTCTTGAAAAGCGGAATGCCGCGCTTCAGCGCCGCCAGCGTCCTCGGTCCCGGAAAAGTGTCACTCATCATTCGTGCCCTCAGGATGATCAGGATGCTCGGCGTGTCAGTTTGACACAAATGTTCGCGGTATCGAAAACGATGCAGGCTAGACGATCTTGCCGAGTTCCTCGCGCTCCCAATCGGGGATGCGTTCCTCGAAGTCGCGAAACTCGCGCTCCTTCGCGGCGCAGTATACGCGCACGAAATCGTCGCCCAGGATCTCGGCCATGGGTCCGCTGCTGCGGAACGCGTCGAGCGACTCGTAGAAGTGGCGATGCAGCGCGAACGGCACATCGTAGGCGGAACCTTCGACAGGTGCGCGCGGCTCCAGCTCGCCGGTCATGCCGAGGTAGCCGCACGCGAGCGTGCCTGCGATCGCAAGGTAGGGATTGACATCGCTGCCCGCGAGACGATTCTCGACGCGGCGGGCCTCGGGAGCCGACTCGGGCACCCGCAAGCCAGCCGTACGATTGTCGATCCCCCATTCGAGGTTCACCGGCGAGGACCAGTAATTCAGGAACCGCCGGTAGGAGTTCCCGTAAGGTGCAAACAGGAGCAGCGCATCACGCATGTACGTCTGCAGGCCCGCGATATACCCGTTGAACAAATCGGAAGCCGTACCGTCGTCACGGGAGAATACGTTGCTGCCGCCGGCATCGTAGACGCTCTGGTGAACATGGAGCGAACTTCCGGGCTTTCCCACGAACAACTTGGCGAGAAAATACGCGCGGAGACTGTTGTTTACAGCGTCGTGCTTCAGCGTTCGCTTGAAATGAAAAACATCGTCGGCCGCACGGAGCGCGTCGCCATGCTGAAAATTGACCTCGAACTGGCCCGGCCCGAGTTCCTGCGAAACGGCTCCGATCCCGATCTGTTGCGTTTCGCAGTGCATCTTTAGCGCATCGAAGAACCCGGCCAGTTCATGCATCTGGTCGACACCGTAGGGGGCCGGGAAGTCGCCCGGCTCGGCAACGGTACACGGGTCGGGCATGCCGTCCGGATCCGCCGACTCATCGGCAGCGAGCAGATAGAACTCGACCTCCGGCGCCACGACTGGCTGCCACCCGCGCGCGTCGTAGAGCGCCAACACGCGTTTCAATACGGCGCGCGGATCACAGTCGACGGGCGTGCCGTCAACATCGAAGCAATCCAGCAGTGCGCAAGCGGTCGGCTGCGTTGCCCAGGGTATCAGGCGCAGGGATTCGGCATCCGGCACACAGCGCATATCACGATCGCGCACGTTGTCGCCGCGCATGTAATAGCTGCCCGTGACAGTCTGCCCGAAGATCGCAATCGGGAGCTTGACGGCTTTATCTCCGAACTCGTTCACCGGCTGAATCTTTCCGCGTGCCACGCCAGCAAAATCGGATACGAAGCACTCGACATACTCGACCCGATGCCTGGCCAACCAGGCCTTCAAAGCGTTCAATGCATCTCTCCTGATTCCGTGCACGATACATATCAGCAGAGATTCCCCCGCGCCACATCCACCCCTACAGGCCGGTCCTATCCCCGGGGCCGGACCGGTTCAGCGTGTAGGCGCGGATGCGTTGCCCGATGTTGCAATCTAGCGTTGACTTCACACTTACAGTCACTGGTCAGATCTTGGATCGCTACGATTCGATCATCATCGGGGCGGGCCACAATGGGCTCGTTTGCGCGGCTTACCTCGCAGCCGCGGGCCAGCGCGTGCTCGTGCTCGAGGCGGCCGACGTGCCCGGCGGGCTCGCGTCAACGCAGGAGTTTCACCAGGGCTTCTCGGCAAGCCCGGCTCATGTCGCCGCACACTTTCCGCTATCGATAGCCCGGGACCTCGACCTTGCCAACCATGGCGCCGAACCGCTCGCCGCCGCGCCGCGCCTGGTCGGACTCGATCCGGGTGGTCGGCACGTCATCGTCGAGGGGGACACGGTGACGGGCGTCGAGGCAGCCGATACCGGCGCTTATGACGAGTTCAACCGGATAATGCGGCGCTTCGCCGCGGCGCTCGAGCCTTTCTGGGGCAAGACCATCCCCCGGATCGGCCGCAACAACGTCGGCGAGATCATGACGTTTGCGCACCTCGGCCTGAATATCCGGCGTCTCGGCAAAGCGGACATGCACGAATTCATGCGCATCGCGTCGCTGCCTGCGCGGGACCTCATGGACGAGCGTTTCGCGAACGAAACGCTCAAGGCGGTGCTGAGCTGGGACGGACTGACAGGCTCGAAGATGGCTCCCCGCTCTCCCAACGGTGCGGTTCTCATGATGCTGTACCGCCAGGGACGGCAGGCCTATCAGCCGGGGGGGCTCATCCAGGCCCTGCATGCAGCGGCGGCATCCGCCGGGGCGACGATTCGCACCGGGGCCGCCGTGTCCCGCATTCTTATCGACGCCGGATCGGACGGACTCACGGCGACGGGTGTCGAACTGGCGGGAGGCGAGCAGATAAGCGCGCAGAACATCATAAGCTCCGCTGACCCCAAGTCGACGTTTCTCGATCTCGTCGGTGTCCACTATCTCGATATCGGTTTCACCAACCGTATCCGGCGCATTCGCACCGATGGACTCGTCGCGAAACTGCACCTTGCGCTCCGCGAGGCGCCGCGCTTCGATGGTCTCGATGCAGCTGCGGGCCGGCTGCTGATTGCACCCGGGATGGATGCGATTGAATTCGCATTCGACGATGCGAAGTACGGCAGGTGTTCGGAACAACCGGTCCTCGAGGTAACGGTTCCGAGTCTCGATGATCCGGCACTCGCACCGACCGGACAGCACGTGCTGTCTGCGCACGTCATGTTCGTGCCGTACCGGCTCAGGGACGGCTGGACTGACGCCGCGCGGGACGCGATCGCCCGGCGTGCGATCGACACGCTGGAGCAATACGCACCCGGACTGCGCGAGCAAATCGTCGCCAGCGAATTTCTCGCGCCGCCCGACATCGAGGCTCGCTATGGTGTTACCGGTGGGCACTGGCATCACGGCGAATTTGCGATGGACCAGATGCTCATGATGCGGCCGACTTATGATGCCGCGCAGTACCGCACGCCGATACCCCGACTCTGGCTGTGCGGCGCAGGCACTCATCCGGCCGGTGACCTGACCGGATTCGCGGGCCACAACGCAGCGCAGGAGGTGTTGCGATGAGCCGTTACGACGCGATCGTTATCGGCGCCGGTCACAACGGCCTCACGAACGCCGCCTACCTGGCGAAAGCCGGGTTGAAAGTCGTCGTCGTCGAGAAGAACGATTACATCGGCGGTGCCGCCGTCTCCCGCGAGCTCCACGAAGGCTGGACGTATTCGAACTGTTCCTACGTATGCAGCATGATGCGGCAGGCGATCCATCGTGATCTCGACCTGAGCGCCCACGGCCTCATCCTCGTTCCCTATCTCGCCACCGTGAACTTCGGCGACGGCGACGAACGGCTGATCGGGTATCACGACGCCCAGGCAGCGTACAACGAACTGCGGCGGCATTCGGCGCACGATGCGGACGCGATGTTTCGCTTCCAGGCCGACCTGACCCGATACTCCCAGTTCATCCGCAAGACGCTGCTTCGCACGCCTCCCGAACCCACATCGTTCAGGCTCCGCGACATCCGCGAATTACTGTATCTCGGCAAGAAGCTCTGGTCGCTGGGCGAGCGGGAGATCTACGAATATATTCGGTTCTTCACGATCAGCGCGGATGACTTTCTCGACGACTATTTCGAGAACGACATGATCAAGGCCGCGATGGCGAGCCCGGGTATCATCGGCACGGCGCTCGGCGTCCAGTCTCCGGGCTCGGCCTATATCCTGCTGCACCACGTCATGGGTGACGTAGACGGCAACATCGGCGCGTGGGGCCTTGCACGTGGCGGCATGGGCGCCATCTCGAAGGCGATTGCCAGCGCGCTCGACAGCTTCGGCGGCGAAGTCCGGATGAATGCGGGGGTGCAACAGGTCCTGGTCCGGGGCGGCAAGGCGATTGGCGTCGCGCTCGAGAACGGCGATGAACTCCGGGCCGATATCGTCGTGTCGAACCTCGATGCGAGGCGGACGTTCACGCGCATCATCGACCGCAACGACCTCCCCGACGGCATCTACGAGAAGGCGAAGAACTTCAAGATTCGCGGCTCGTCAGGCAAGGTCAACATCGCGCTCTCGGGCCTGCCCAAATTCACCGGTCTGCCGGATAACCGTTATGTCGACCGCGGTGGCCAGGCGTTCACCGGCTCGATGGAGACGATGGAGCGCGCCTACGACTGCTGGAAGCGCGGTACCTGGTCCGACGATCCGTTCATCGAGTCGGTCATTCCGTCGGCCTGGGACCCGACGGTAGCGCCTCCGGGTCAGCACTGGATGTCGAATTTTATTCAGTACTGCCCGCCGAAACTCGCCGACGGTCCCTGGACACCGGAGAAGCGGGATGCCTTTGGCGAGAGCGTCATCAGCAAGCTCGAGCGCTACAGCCCGGGCTTCCGCGACCTGATCGTGCACATGGAAGTTCGTACACCGCACGAGATCGAGAACGAAATCGGCCTGACGGAAGGCAACATTTTCCAGGGAGAGCTGACGATCGACCAGCTGTTCTTCAACCGGCCTTTTCCGGGCTACGGCCAGTACCGGATGCCGCTGAAGAACCTGTACATGTGCGGCTCGTCCACGCATCCGGGCGGCGGCGTGTCGTCCGCGTGTGGCGCCAATGCGGCGCGGGAAATCCTGATGGACCTGAAGCGCCCGAACACGGTGCCGGAAGACGACTTCTACGACGAATGACCATGACTGCGACTGACCCATTTGCCGGCGAACGACCCAAGCTATCTCCGTTCCACCCGCGGCAGGCGGAACTCAATATCCGCGACGCCTGGGGCGTCTGGAACGGCTACAAGTTTGCCGAGTACTACTACGACGCCGAATACGAGTATTTCTGTATCCGTAACCAGTGCGGCACCTACGACGTCTGCCCGATGCAAAAGTACGAGATCAGGGGCGCCGACGCTGAGGCCATGCTGAACCGGCTCGTGACCCGGGACGTAAAGAAACTCGGCGTCAACCGTGTCGCTTACGCCGTCTGGTGCACCGACGAAGGCCGCATCATCGACGACGGCACGATATTCCGGCTGGCCGGGGACCACTTCATCCTCAAGTGCGGCAGCCCCTGCACTGCCTGGCTCCGCAAAGCGGCGTTCGGCTTCGGCGACGTCACGGTTACCGATATCAGCGATGCGCTTGCGGGGCTGTCGCTGCAGGGACCGACGTCGTGTGCCGTCCTGAAAAAGATGGGCCTTACAGGCATAGAGAATGCAAAGGCATTCGACATCATGCATTTCCCGTTCGCGGGCGAGACTCTCCGGGTGTCGCGGACCGGGTTTACCGGCGATCTCGGCTACGAACTCTGGATTCCCCGCGAACTCGCACTCGAACTGTGGGACGCCGTCTATGCGGCGGGCGCGGACTACGGCATTCAGCCTTACGGTGAAACGGCGACGAACATGGCGCGGATGGAAGCAGGCTTCATCATGCCGTACATGGATTTCGCCGAGGCTCTCAAGACCGTCCATTTCGAGCACGACCAGACGCCATTCGAGCTGCAGCTCGGCTGGCTGGTGGACTTCGACAAGCCCTATTTCAGCGGCCGGGCTGCCCTGCTCGAGGAGAAGCGCCGTGGGCCTCGATGGACGCTGGTCCGCCTCGACATAGAAGGCAACTGGCCTGCCGAGGGCTCGATCATTTACGACACCGAGGCCTGCAAGAAAGATATCGGCTACGTGACGTCCGCCATGTGGTCGCCGACGGTCAAGGCCAACATTGCGCTCGCCATGATCAGGACGGAACACCTCGGCGGCGATATCTGGGTGGAGATCTACAAGTCCAAGGACCTGCGCCCCTATCGCCGCATGGCGAAAGGCACGATCCGCAAGAAGCCGTTCTGGACGCCTGCCCGGGCTCGCTTGACGCCGCCGGCCGATTACTGAGGCTGGCCTGCCGCCGGGGGCGAATAGGACCGGCGGATATACCAGATACTGAAGAGCCCGAGGCCGAACCAGGTGACGACCCAGGCCGCGATGGCGGCGAACTCGCCGGTCCAGACATTGAGCGAGCCGTCATCGAGCAGCTGCCCGGTCGCTGCCTGGTAGGGCTTCAGGTACTGCTCGAGCAGGAACCACGGCGCCAGCATACCGTTGACGATCATCAGGACGATGGATGCGATGAGCGTATTGCGCACTTTCGAGCGCTCGACCTCGTCCGCCGGCCGGTCGTGCAGTGCATCGAGGTAGTCTGCCTCTTCGACCGTCACGATCGTGCGCCGCGAGACCACCATGGTGACGACGAGACTGGCGACGAAGCCGATGATCGCGGGGTCCAGGTACGACGGCAGGCTGATCGCGCCGATGAAGACGAAGAACTTCGGCACAACGTTGAAGACGAGCCCGGTCAACATGCCCCAGAAGGCGGCGGCCTCGGTGATGCGCCGGCTCCAGATCGACATGATGCCGACCGGGCCCCACGACGATGCGAACACGGTGGCGATGAAGGTCGTCAGCCAGAAGATCTGTGGGGGAAAGACGAGCGCGAGCCCGAGGACAACGGCGCCGGCGGCCAGCATCATGATGCGGCTGAAGCGGAGGGTCGCCGCGTGATCCGACGTGTCGACAATGCCGATGTCGTTGCTGACGCTGAAGCCGACGAGCGACAGGAAGGTCGAGCCGGAAGACAGCGCCGCAGCCGTGATGCCCGCCAGCATGAGCGCGCCGAGCACACCGGGCAGCATGTTGAGCGATGCCCATATCATGGCGCTGTCCGGCGGATCTATGTCCGCTGCGCCCAGATTGATGATGCCGCCCATGCCGTAGACCATGACCTGCATGAGCGCTACGACGACCGCGGCAATGGTAGCCGCCCGCAGCACGACGTGCTCGTTCTTCGCCATCAGGTGGCGACTCGACTGCCAGGGGCTGACCATGTAGACGAGTGCCCAGCTGACGTCGATGACGATCGCCCAGATGAGATAGTCCATGGGCGTCGCGAAATCCCGCCCGGGGCCGACGGCACCGTGCCATGACGCGAGGCCCGGCTTCTCCTCGACCCGTGTCAGCTGCTCGACGATGCCCGGCAGACCGCCAAGGTCGCTGACGACGAAACTGACGGCGGCGACACTCGCGAAGGCGAACAGCAGGAACATGATCGTGTCGGTGAGGATGACGCCGCGCGATCCCGAGTACATCGTGAACGCCGTATAGCTCAGCCAGGCGACGAAGAGACATGCCGTGTAATTCAGGTCAGTGATTTCGGACAGCAGTATGCCTGCACCCTGGGTTACGGCCAGCAGGTAGCCGCCCAGCGCGAAGATGATCGTGAAACCGGCCAGCGCCTGGACTCGCTTGCTGTTGAAGCGCCGGCCGAAGAATTCGGCGACGGTCGTCGTGCGGCTGCGCCTCAGGTAGCGCCCAAAGAAGAACGCGCCCAGCACATAACCGATCGCGGCTGACTGCGGAAATATCGTGTAAGGGCCGGCGGCAATGTCGTAGGCAAAACCCGCCTCGCCGAGGAACATCGTCGCGCTGACGAGGCTCGCGACCAGCGTACCGACGATCAACAGCGTCGGCGCCCGGCGGCCTGCCACGTAGTAGTCGTCGAGGTTTTTGATACCGCGACCGGCGTAGTTGCCGATCACGATATAGACAAGGATGCTGATCGCGATCGTTGTCGTGTAGATGTTCATCAGTCGGTGCTGCGCACCAGCCAGGATGGATGCTCGTAAACGTCGACCTCGACTTCGTCACCGGCGCTGATCGTACCGGGCACGTCGACGATGCCCACGATCCCGCGCTTCAGCTTCGCTGCTTTCGAGAACGCCGTGCTCGAGGGCGCCTCCCCTGTAGTCGTCGTATGCTTCTCTGCGAGCCTTTTTCCCATGTCGTGGCAGGGGGGGTTGTACTCGACGACGACGAGTTCGGCGCCCGACGGAAACCTGAGCAGGGTGCCCTTCGGCAGGCGTGACAACTGCCTGATGCCCGCGATGCAGAGATTTGCCCCGACCTGGTCAGGCGTCAGCACATCCTCGAGATCCATTGCGGCACTGATTTCCTGGAGCTCCTCGACGGACACGGCGCTCCACTGACGCTCATTCCGCCGCACGGTGCCTTCGGGCTGCTTGTCACCGGCCCAGCAGCGGCGCGCCAGGGAGCGATGCCGGTCACCGACGATGCCGTCGAGCTCGACCGTGATGATATCCCGTGCTTCCTTGCTGAGATCGGAATTGTCGCCGGCATGCACCGACACAACGGTACCCGTCAGTGTCTCCATAAGCCCCCCCGAAATGAAAAAGGGGCCGGAGCGCGAATTCGCCCGGCGAAATTCGCGCTTCGACCCCTCGTTACTGCCGACAAAAAATCAGAAGTTATAGGTGAAACGAACTCCTGCCGTCCGCGGACGTGCCGGCCCGAACGTATGCTCGGCAAAGATAATGCTCGGGTCCGGGTCGTCGTTCGCGTAGTTGCCGTCGTACCAGACACCGTCGAAGACATTCTCGACGTAGGCCCGGAGATTCCAGGTATCCGTCCGGTACCCGATCATGAGATCGGTATTGTTGATGGCCTTGACACGCTGGTACACGATGCTCGGGTCCGGCCAGTCGCCGCGGTAATCGTCCTCCCAGGACCAGGAGATCGTACCGAAGACTTCCCCGTTGCCCATCGGGAAGCCCGCGTTCACGACCGCGAAGGCCGTCCACTCGGGCGCCCACGGGATCGATACGCCTTCACACGCATCTGCGCTGCCGGTGATGGCTTCCCCGTTCGCACAGAATGCCTGCACGTTCGTGGCCTCCGAATCGAACCACGATCCACCGATCCTGAAATTGATATTGTCGGTAACAGCCGTGTTCACGTCGAACTCGACGCCGGTCCCGTCGACCTGGCCCACATTATCGACTACGGTGCGCGGGCCTTCGCCGAAGATCGCCTGCAGGTCTTCATAATCGTAGAAGAACGCGTTGGCCGACAGCTGCATTCGGCCGTCCAGGTAGGTGTCCTTGTAGCCGATTTCGTACGAAGTCACCGTTTCCGGCCCGAAGTCGCCTGGCTTGTCGACGGCCGGATCGGCTACGCAGAGGCCGAAAGGCACGTCCTCACAGCCCGGCTCGATGTTGAAACTGCCGAAGCCGCCCGGCTTGTAGCCGGTCGTGATACTGCCGTAGATCAGCGAAGTTGCTGTCGGCCGCCAGTTCGCGACCGCACGATACGTAACCTCGTCCCAGTCCTGCTTGTCCCGCAATGCACCGTTCGGTGTCGAGAACCCGGTCTGGACCTTGTAGGCAAGCAGCGAATTCTGCGGGTCCGGCAGGACTTCCTGAGAGAATTCCTTCTCGTCCCAGGTATAGCGAACGCCCAGGCTGACATCGAACGTCTCACTGAATTGGTAGCTGAGGTCGACGTACGCCGAGTAACCACGGTACTTGCCGACGATCCGGTTACGGTCATTGACCAGGCCGTCCGGTGTGCCTGTCCAGGTGCAGGTCCCGAAGTAGTAACTCAGGTAGTAATCGCAATAATAGGTGTCACCGTTGTAGGCGTCGAGATAGTTGTAGTAATAGAAGACTTCCTCGCAGGTCGTCGCACCGCTATAGAACCAGTAACCCGCACAGTAGGCGTCCTCTGCCTGCTGTCCCAGGAAGATCGTATCGATGTTCTCCTGATAGAACGACGCTCCGGCATACCAGCTCAGGGCGCTGTCGGAATTCGACGTCAGGCGGAATTCCTGCTCGAAATAGTCGCCCGTCTGGTCCTGACCGTAGTTGAACAACACGATCGGCGACCCATCGAAATCCTCGACGTAGGTGTAATCGTGATCCTTGAAGCCGGTCAGCGACGTGAACGTTGCCCAGTCCATCTGGAAGTCGATTTGCAGTCCGACGTGGAATATCTGTGCCTCGTCCGTACTGGGCAGCGAATTGTCGTTGTTGACCGTGCGGCCGTCGCCGCTGATCGAGTACGGGACGCCGCCATTCATGTTCTCGTGATGGAAGTCGAACGCACTGCCATCGAGGCCGTCAGGCGCGTCACGGAAAAAGCCGCCCCAATCGCGCGTCCCCGGCGCCTGCTGGAAGCCGCCGCCCGTTACCCGGTAAACCGTGCCGGTCTGATCCCGATCTTCATACTCGACGAACATGTCCGCCGTGAGTCGATCGCTGTCGTAGCGGGCGGAAAGCCGCACAGCCTGCTTCTCGTGCTCGATCAGGTCGGGGCCACCCGCCAGGTTCTTCACGTAGCCGTCTTCCTCGGAGTGATAGCCCGAAATACGCACACCGAAGGTGTCGCTTATCGGCGCGTTCAGCGCGCCCTCGAAGACAAGCACGCCCCGCTCGCCAACGTCGACTTCGGCGTAACCCCCGAACGCATCGAGATCCGGCTTTGCAGTAATGACGTTGAATGCACCGCTGACGGAGTTACGGCCGAACAGGAAGCCCTGTGGACCGCGCAGGACCTCGGCGCGCTCGATGTCGTACATGCTCGAGACGGCGGATCCGGTCCTGCCCTGGTACAGCCCGTTCTTGTAGAGGCTGACGGAAGGGTCGCCACCATTGCCGAAGTCGATGGTGCGAATGCCGCGTACGCTGACGAAGTCGAGAAAACTGTCCTTGCTGTTTCCCGAGATGCCCGGCGTAAACTGGATCAAGTCCTTGATATCGTTGAGGTTGACATCGCGAATGAAGTCGCCCGACATCGCGGTTATCGCGAGCGGCACGTCCATGAGCGATTCCTCGCGCTTGGTCGCCGTCACGATGACTTCCTCGAGCCCGCCGCTCTGTGCCAGCAGCGGTCCTGGTGCCAGGCTCGCGATGATGGCGACGGACACGGCCTGTGCCACGGCGCTCCTTTCGGGGCGGATAAAGGACGCTTCTCCCGAAGGTTCGGTTGATGTCGTCTTGCGGACGGCTCGTGCAATATTGGCGGTCATTTATGCTCCCCCTGCGTAGGTAAATGCCTTGTTACAGCGCACAAAATCGAGATTCAGATTACGCTGCACCTTCTGCAATGCAATCCGGCCCTATAGGCAAGAAAGATAACGCATTCGCGGCCCTTCAGTAACTACCGATTGGTACGCCTGCCTCTTCGAGTGCACGGCGCATGGGCTGGAGTCGCGTTTCATAACGGTGCCAGCGGCCGACTGACTTCGTATGGGCCGGCTGACGAACCTGCACCGCGCTCGCGGTCGCGACAGCAGCTCTCTGCCTGTGGAATTCGAGGCACGCATCCTCCCAGGGCAATTCCAGGAACTCGATAAGCGCCCGGGCATTGGGCTCGACGTTAGCAGCGGTTTCTTCATAGGAAATATCGAAGAACCTGCCGGTGAAACGCTCTCGCCATAGCGCCATCAGGTGATAGTAGCGAGCGTGGTGACGCGCCATCTCCTCCTGGTCGTAGGAATGCGGATAGGCGTCGGCAAACAATTGCTTGAAGCTCGCGAAACAAGCATCCATCGGGTTCCGGGTCAGGTGCACGATCTTCGCATTCGGCAGGGCCTTCAGGATCAGCGGAATGTACAGGTAGTTGGGCGGCAGCTTGTCGACGAACCGTGGAAGATCGCCGCGCATTTTCGCGGTCGTGGCCATGTAAGCCTTGCCCAATTTTGCGCAGTCGACGCCTGCAGCGATGGTCGCCAGCCTCGCTGAATGCCGTTTTTTCTCCCTGTAATCCCCCAGGCGCCGCACACACTGACCGAATTGCTTCAGCTCGCCGGCCGAAAAGACCTGGGAGTGGCTCGTAATGATGCGCTCGACGAGCGTCGTACCGGTACGCGGCTGGCCCACGACGAAGATTGGCGCGGGATCATCGTGGCCGCCTGCGTTCTCCTCGAGCCACTCCGGGGTGAACACCTTGCCGAACGCTTCGTACATGTCGATTTCGGCCTGCTCGTCGAAATCGATGGTCGTGCGCCGCGCCGCGGCCCCCTGTGCAAACGCATCGAACGCCTCGTCCCAGGCTTCGAGATCCTCGAGTTCCTTGCCGAGACCGTAATACAGGAATGCCAGCGCCCTGGGCCTCCGACCTTCCTGCGCGACCAGCTCCTGGAGCACCTCGATGTGGCTGCGATCACTGGCCTTGCGCACACTCGACAGAAGCCAGTGCGCGTTGGCATTACCGGAATCGATAGAGAGCGCTTTGCCCAGTACCTCTTCGGCCTCGTCGAGCCTGCCGAGGAACATGTGATTGTTGGCCAGGTTCACCAGGTAATTGACGCTTTCGGGTTGCCGGCTCACGGCACGCTGTATCCACTTCGATGCCTCTTCCTGGTCACCGAGCATCGTGTAGACCGCGCCGATAGTGTCGAGCACGAGTGGATTCCCGTCATTGTGTTCGACGGCTTTCGCCAAAGCCGCATCGGCGCGGGCCGGCTGGCCGGCGGTCATGAACAGCCGAGCCAGTTGTGCCCACGCGGCAGCATGTTTCGGCTCGAGTTTGGTCACCGAACCGAATGCGCTGACTGCCGTCCAGTTCTGCTTCAGTTCCAGTGCAACCAGACCGACAAGGAAATGCCCTTCGACGAGGTCGGGCTTGGCGCCCAGCAGTCGCCGGGCGCATTCGGCGGCCTCCTCGGGCTTGCCCGCGGCAAGCAGGGCGAAACCACGCCTGAGCGTATCCTGCATCCAGGGGGCTGGCCGGACATTTGAAGTTATCGCCATCGGCTACCTGTTATTCCGGAATCGTCTCGATATCGCCGGCAAACCGGCTGGTCTTGTCAATCTGCCGGGCGCAGCCGGCTCCTGTCAATTCAAAATGGCAAGCTTTTCGGTGCTGGGCTATCATCGATGGGTGATCAAACAAGTTCGAATGGTGCTGTGTGCATTCGACCCAGTTCGTAGAAAGCTATTTCGACGCGTGGAATCAGCATGATCCCGAGGGTGTTGCCGACCACCTGTCGCCCGATGGCGTCTACCGGGACGTGCGGCAGAACGCGCAGCGCAACCATGACGAGCTCGTCGAATTTCTGAATCAATTCTTCAGCAGCTATCGGCACCGCTACGAATTGATTGGCGACATCCTCAGCAACGGCAGCACGGTCGCGTTCCAGTACCAGATGATTCCGTCCGCCCGCTCCGGACGCAAAGAATGCACAATCTACCAGGGAGCCGAATTCATAACGCTGCAGGATGATTCTGCGACGCTGATCGCCGATTACTATGACGTGCCGGAAGACACAGGGCCGTCGATCGTTCAATCCCGGCGGGGCACTGCGCAAAGTCGAAAGTACGCCAAGTCAGGCCTGACCGATGCGCGGATGAAACGGTACATGAAAGCGCTCGACAGGGTGATGCGGCGCGAGGAGGCCTATCTCGACCCTGAGCTGACGCTCCCGCTTCTCGCGGAACGAGTCGGCTGCTCGGTCAATCACCTGTCGCAGGTCATAAACGCTGGTTTCGGCATGAGCTTTTTCGACTATGTAAACAAGCACCGTGTCAAATGCGCCAAGCGCCTCCTCGGGAGTCTCGACCACCATGCCGCGGTGCTGAAGGTCGCGTATTCGGTCGGTTTCAATTCCAACTCGGCCTTCTATACGGCGTTCAAGAAGCATGTCGGTATGACGCCCGCGCAGTACCGCCATGCGCATGTCGGACAGCACTAGTCGAAGCGCATGCATTCCCGCCTTGCGGCGATGCAGTTACAACAGAACCAGTACCACAACGCTATGAAAACCGGGGCACAACACACCGGATCCTATTACGCGGCTACGGTCAACGAAGTCACCGCCTACGAGCCGCTGCATGGGGCCGTATCGACGGACGTCTGCGTCATCGGGGCGGGCTTCACCGGCATCTCGACCGCGCTGCGCCTCGCTGAGCGTGGCTACAACGTGCACGTCGTCGAGGCATGCCGCGTCGGCTGGGGCGCATCCGGCCGCAATGGCGGCCAGCTCATCGGCGGTATTGCCGGCGAGAAGACCATCGCCAAACATCACGGCCGCGATGTCGAGGACCTGTTCGGCGAACTGCGCTGGGCAGGACACGAAATCGTGCGTGAGCGCGTCGCAAAATACGGAATCCAGTGCGACCTCAAGTGGGGATATCTCGACGTCGCCATCAAGAAGCGGCACCTGAGGGACTTCGAGTACGACCACGACCGGCTGCACGCGGCCGATTTCCCGCACGAAGTCCGACTTCTGTCGCGGGAAGAGACCCGCGCGGTTACCGGCACGGATCGCTATCTCGGCGCGTTACTGAACAGGGGTAACGGCCATCTGCACCCGCTGAACCTGTGTATCGGCGAGGCGCGAGCCGCTACGTCGCTCGGCGTCACGATCAGCGAGAACTCGCCCGTTACGAATATCGTCAACGGGGACCGGCCTCGCGTCGAAACCGCGCACGGTTCGGTGACCGCGGACTTCGTCGTAATTGCCGGCAATGCCTACCATGCGCTCGAACGTAAGCTTCGCGGCATCATGTTCCCGGTAAACAGTTTCATCGTGGCTACGGAACCGCTGCCGGCCGACGTGGTCGCCGAAATCAATCCGCACGACCTCGCCATCTGCGACCCTAATTTCGTGCTGCAGTATTTTCGGCTCAGCGCCGACAAACGCCTGCTGTTCGGGGCGCGCCTCAACTATTTCGGCGACGACCCGGCGGTTATCGAACGGCGGCACCGCAAGTCCATCGCAAAGCTGTACCCGAAGCTCGCCGATGTCCGTGTTGACTATGCCTGGGGCGGAACCATCGGTGTACCGATCAACAGGGTTCCACAGATGGGACGCGTATCAAAAAACATCCTCTACAGCCAGGGCTACTCGGGGCACGGCGTCAACGTCACGCATCTCGCCGGCGAGATCATTGCGGATGCGGTTGCCGGCACACTCGAGCGCTTCGACCTTTTCGCCGCCATCGAGCCGGTAATCGTCCCTGGTGCGCACGTGTTTCAGAAGCCGATGGTGACGCTCGGCGTTCTCTATTATCAAATCCGGGACAGGCTGTAGGCGAGCGTTGGGGTATCGGCAGCCAGGCACCTGCTGGAGCACTGGCCGCTCGACGCCTGGCCGCCCCGTGTGCGTCCATGCCTACAGGCTTGGAGTCTTGTGCGGGGCGAGCATCAGTATGATCCATGCATGAAGAAGGAGTATCAGCGACAGGAGCACACGGGCTCGTATTACGCCGCAACGATCAGCGAGCCGACCAACTACCCGGAGCTCGAGGGCAGTATGACGACGGATGTCTGCGTCGTCGGCGCAGGTTTCACCGGCGTGGCGACCACGCTGACGCTCGTGGAGCGAGGCTACTCGGTCGCACTCGTCGAGGCCAATCGGGTCGGCTGGGGCGCATCCGGCCGCAACGGCGGGCAAATGATCAACGGCATGAGCGGTCTTCGCAAGATTGCCGCCCGGCACGGGGACGGCATTGCGGCGCTCGTCAGCAACCTGAAATGGCGCGGCAATGACATCATCCGGGAGCGGGTGCAGAAGTACGGTATCGATTGTGATCTCAAAGACGGGTTCGTAGAGGTCGCGACGAAGCCCCGACAGCTGCCGTGGCTCGAGGAATTTGCGGCCGAGCGCGAGGCGGAAGCTGCGGGACACCGCTACGAAATCTGGGACCGGGAAACGACAGCGGAAATGCTCGGTACGACAGCATTCCACGGCGGCTTCGTGTGCTATCGCGACGGCCATCTGCATCCCCTGAATTTATGTGTCGGTGAAGCCCGCGCGGCAGAAAGCCTCGGCGCTCGAATTTTCGAGCAGTCGCCCGTCGTGGAAGTGCGCCACGGCAACCGGCCTCGCGTTATCACGACAAGGGGCGAAGTCGAGGCAGACGCCGTCGTGCTGGCCGGCAACGCCTACAGTCGCTTCGAACCGAAACACCTTGCCAACCTGATATTTCCGGCCGGCAGTTACGTCATTGCGACCGAACCCCTGCCGGAACGCCTGGCCGAGTCGATCAACAGGAGGGACGTCGCCGTGTGCGACCTGAACAACGTGGTCGACTACTACCGCCTGTCCGCAGACAGGCGCCTCCTTTACGGTGGTGCCTGTAACTACTCGGGCCGCGATCCCGCGAGCATCCGCTCCTACATACTGCCGAGGATGCTCGCCGTCTATCCCCAGCTGAAGGACGTTCGCATCGACTACGAGTGGGGCGGCAAGATCGGCATTACACTGCGACGGATCCCCATCGTCGGTCGCATCGGCAGCAACGTGTACTATTGCCAGGGATACTCGGGGCACGGAGTGTGCCCGACACATGTAATGGGTGAAGTCATGGCGGACGCCGTAGCGGGAACGATGGAACGCTTCGACCTGTTCGCCGACATGAAACGTATACGCATCCCCGGCGGTCAGTGGATCGGCAACCAGATCGTTGCCCTCGGGATGCTGTACTACAAGCTCAAGGACCGCCTGTAAGTGATCGCCCACGGCAACACGCTCGTTCACGACCGCACGGTCTTCGACGACTGGCGATCCCTCTCGATCGGTATCTACATGGCCCTGGTCGGCTACGCCGTCATGGTCGGAATGCCGGTTATATCGACCGCCTGGGTGGTCAAGCAGGGCTTCACCGAGGTAGAAGTCGGCCGACTGGCCGGCGCCGATCTCGGCGGACTGGCGATCGGCGCCGTGATATCCGCTTTTTTCGTTGCCCGGGTCGATCGCCGATGGCTGGCCGGCATCGCAGCGTCCATCGCCATTGCCGCCAACCTGCTTTGCGTCGTTTACCAGGGCTATGACATAACGTTGTTGCTGCGCCTGACAGCGGGCATAGGCGCCGGTATCTATACCGGTATCGCGGTTGCAACCATCGGCGGACATTCCCGGCCCGCCTTTGCATTCAGCCTCGAGCTGTTCGCCTTCGCTGGCTCCCAGGGCCTGGAACTCAAGCTGTTGCCGTACCTCTCGATCGAGGGCATCTATATCACGCTGGCTGCAGTCTATGTCGTCGGCTTTCTGTTCATATCGTGGCTGCCCCGCCGCCCGGTGGACAAAGCGCTGGACATCGAGATCGACGTTGAAGAGCCGACCGGCAAGCACCACGTCGAGCACCGGCACGTGCCTGCTTATGTGCCCTGGATGGTGCTGATCGCAATAATCTTCACGTACATCAACATCGGCGCGTACTGGACCTACGTCGAATTGGCCACCGTCGATTCGAACGCATCACCGGAGTGGGTTGCCAGCATGCTCTGGGTGTCGTCGGTGTTCTCGGTAATCGGCTGCCTGTTTGCCGTGCTGCTGAGTAATCGCTACGGTCTGGCACGGCCGCTGCTGGGTACACTGATATTGCAGGCCAGCATTGTCCTGTTGCTCGCGTTCAGTATCACCAACGTTACCGTGGCCATTAGCATGTTCATGTTCAACTTCTGCTGGATCTTCGTCGACATCTACCAGGCGGCGACAGTCGCCAACGTCGATCACTCCGGTCGCTACCTGTCCCTGATTCCGGCAGCCCAGGGGCTCGGCAATTTCCTCGGTCCCAATGTCGCTGCATCCGTGCTGGCTTTCGGCTTCGGCTATGAAGCCGTGTTCGTAACGTGCGCGGCCGCTTCTATCACCGCGATGCTGGTCTATCTTTACATGTACCTGATGCTGAGAAAGAGAATCCCGGCGCTGGCGGATGCTTCATGACAGCAAAGTCTTACGATGCAATCGTGATCGGCGCGGGCCACAACGGCCTTACGAACGCGGCATTCCTCGCAAAGGCGGGCCTCCGGACCCTGGTTCTCGAAAAGAACGACTATACCGGCGGCGCCACGGTCAGCAGGGAGCTGCACGAGGGCTGGAAGTATTCCAACTGCTCATACGTATGCAGCCTGTTTCGGCCCGAGATCTACAATGCGCTCGACCTCGGGCGCCACGGTCTCAAGGTCATCCCGCTCACTGCAAGCATGACCTTCAAACAGAATGGCGACTACTTCGGCAGCTATCACGACGCACACGTACGCCGCCGCGAGCTGATGCGGCACAACCTGCGTGACGCTGATGCGGCAGTTCGCTTCGATGCGGACGTGATGCGCTGGTGCCGCCTCATCCGCGGCTTCCTCCTGCGCACGCCGCCGGATCCGGGCGCCCTCCGGCCACGCGACGCATTCGAGTTCGCCCACCTGCTGAAGAAATTCTACGAGCTGAGCGAGAATCAGCTGTACGAGTTCATCCGTTTCTTCACGATGTCCATCGCCGAGTACCTGGAGAACTATTTCGAGGACGAGACGATCCTCGCGCACTACTCCGGCGGCAGCATTATCGGAACCGGTCTCGGCGTTTACTCGCCAGGCACGGCATACGTTCTCCTGCACCACGCAATGGGCGACGTCGATGGCAACATCGGCGCCTGGGGCTTCGCGCGCGGCGGTATGGGCGCGGTGTCCGGTGCGATAGCGGGTGCGTTCCTTGCTCACGGCGGTGAGATCAGGAACGACGCGGAGGTTGCGCAGATCCTCGTGTCGGGAAACAGAGCGACAGGCGTACGACTCACGTCTGGCGAGGAGCTCATGGCGAAAGTCGTTGTCTCGAATCTCGACGCGAGGCGCACCTTCACGAAAATCATGGACGAGAACGACGTGCCACCGTCGCTCCTCGAGCGGGCACGGAATTTCAAGATCCGTGGCTCGTCCGGAAAGCTCAACATCGCGCTCGACGGGATGCCGAGCTTCCCCGCCTTGCCGGAAGACTCGCCGCTCACGCTCGGGCACATGCACTTCACCGATACGCTGGAGCGTCTGGAACGCGCTTACGACGACTGGAAAGACGACCGCTGGTCCGCGGATCCCTACACCGATACGCTGATTCCGTCGCAGTACGACCCGACGCTGGCGCCGCCCGGCAAGCACATGATGAGCGTCTTCGTGCAGTACTGCCCCGTCGAGCCGGAAGGCGGCTGGACGGACGAAAAACGCGACCAGTTCGGCCAGGTCGTCATCGACCAGATCGCCGACTACAGTCCCGACTTCAGGGAACTCATACTGCACGCCGAGATCCGTACGCCGCGCGAACTCGAGGACGAAGTAGGGCTCACCGAAGGCAATATCTTCCAGGGCGAGCTCACCTTCGACCAGCTGTTATTCAACCGGCCGTTCCCCGGCTACGCGCAATACCGGGGACCGGTGAAGGGCATGTACATGTGCGGCTCGTCCACGCATCCGGGGGGCGGCGTGATGGGCGCGCCGGGGACGAACGCGGCGCGGGAGATACTCCGCGACCTCAGGCGACCCGATACGACGCCGGAGGCCTTCAGCGATGACTGAACGCTACGACGCCATCGTGATCGGTGCGGGCCACAACGGTCTCGTGTGCGCCGGCTACCTTGCCAGGGCCGGCATGAGGGTCGTGCTCTGCGAAGCCTCGACAGCGGTCGGCGGCATGGCGGCCGGACGACGCTTCGGCGACGGCGAACGTTATGGCGTGCCGGGGCTGGCGCACCTGCACTGCCCGGTTGGCAAGACGCTGTGCAATGACCTGAAGCTGGACGACTTCGGCTATTCCGTCGGTGAGCCGATCGATACGATTGCCCTGGCTCCGGATGCGGCCCCGCTCGTCCTCGGTGTCGACTCCGTCAAAGGCGATGCATTGAACGATGCGGACATTGCGGCCTACCCGCAGTTCCGCCGTCGATATGCCGGGTTTGCAGCTGCGCTTGCGCCACTCTTCGAAACGAAGCCACCACGACTCAAGAACCTGGCCACCGGCGACCTGTCCACGCTTACGAAGCTCGGCTGGAAGATCCGTTTCGGCCTCGGCCGCGACATCATGTACGAGTTCCTGCGCGTCGCCGCGATCAATATTCACGATGTCCTCAACGAGGCATTCGATGACGAACGCCTGAAGGCCGCGATCGCGCTCGATGCCGTACTCGGCAGCGCGATGGGGCCGCGAACGCCGGGCACCGTGCTGACCTGGCTCCAGCGCCTGCATGGAGAACGCCATGGTGCGATCGCAATGTCGAACGGCACGCTAGTGGCGGCGCTGGCGCAGTCTGCGGAGGCGGCCGGGGTGACGATCCGGCCCGGGTGCCCGGTTGAGCGCGTCCTGATCGACGACGACCGGGCGACCGGCGTGATGCTCGCCGGAGGCGAAACGCTCGAGGCAGGCATCGTCGTCTCCGGCATCGATCCGCGAGCGACGTTCCTGCAACTCGTTGGCGCCCCGCAGCTCGACACGATGTTTGCCAACCGTGTCAGGCAGATCCGCGGCGCGGGCGTGGTCGGCAAGCTGCATCTCGGACTCGAGGGGCTACCGGAGTTTTCCGGGGTCGATGCATCGCAGCTGCGCCAGCGGCTGCTCATTGCGCCCACGATGCGCCACGTCGAGCGGGCGTTCAACTGTTCAAAATATGGCGAGTGTGCAGAGCATCCGGTTTTCGAGATCACCGTTCCGAGCCTGGCGGACCCGTCGCTGGCGCCCGAAGGCCGACACGTCATGTCGGTGAATGTCGCATACCTGCCTTTCGACGTTAAGGGCGGCTGGCAAGAGAACAAAGCCGCAATCGTCCGCCATATACTGGCTGAACTCGCAACCTATGCGCCGGGGATCGAGTCGCAGGTGAGCGATCACGAGTTCCTGTCTCCGGCCGATATCGAGCGCGAGTACGGCGCCGTCCAGGGTCACTGGCATCATGGTGAGCTGTCGATACACCAGTCGTTCATGCTGAGGCCGCTGTATGGCGCCGCGCAGTACGACACGCCTGTCGAACAGCTGTATCTCTGCAGCGCCGGCTGCCATCCCGGTGGCGGCGTGACGGGGCTGGCCGGCCGCAATGCCGCGAAGCGCATCCTCGAATCCGGAGCCGCGTCATGACGATCGATCGCCTGCACTTCCGGCAGCCACTCGCGCACACGCCGTTCTACGAGGCCTACGCCGACCTGTCGAAAACAGAGAACTGGGCGACCTGGAACAGCTACAAGGTCCCGCGAATTGTCGACAAGCTGTCGGTCGAGTACTTCGCCGTTCGCAGCGGATGTTCCGTGATGGACCTGACGCCGATGGAGAAGTACCGGATCGAGGGACCCGACGCGCGTTCCTACCTCGACAAGCTGGTGACGCGCGATCTGTCGAAGCTCCGTCCCGGGCGAGTTACCTACGTCGTCTGGTGCAACGACGACGGCAAGTTGATCGATGACGGAACATTGTTCCAGTTCGACACGAATCGCTATCGGCTCTGCGCCCAGCACCACCAGCTGGACTGGCTATTGATGTCGGCGGACGGTTTCGACGTCGAGATCGCGTTGGAGACACACGACGTTGCGGCCCTCGCCGTGCAGGGCCCGACGTCTTACTCGGTACTCGAGATGGCCGGCATCGCAGGTCTGGAGGACCTCGAGCCTTTCGGCATACGCGAGCTTGCCTGCGGCAGCGTGCCGGTCGTCGTGTCGCGCACCGGGTATACCGGGGATCTCGGCTACGAGCTCTGGGTCGCGCCCGAACATGCTATCGCGCTCTGGAACTCTATCTTCGCGGTCCGCGGCCGCTATGACATACACCTGATCGGCCTCGATGCTCTCGAGATGGTGCGCATCGAAGCCGGCTTCGTCATGCCCGGCTTCGACTTCAACTGCGCAGAAACGACGATACGTGACGGTTACGATCGCTCGCCGTACGAGGTCGGTCTCGGCTGGGCCGTGCACCTCGACAAGGGTCGCTTCACAGGGCGCAAGGCACTCCGGGCCGAGAAGTTGCGCCCTGCCGGTCGTCGTCTGACGAAGCTCGTGGTGGACGGCAACAAACCCGTCGGCGAAGCGTTCATCTATGCGGGCAGGAAGGGCAAGCAGGTTGGCGAGATCAAATGCACGACGTGGTCGCCGATCCTGAAGGCCAACCTGGCGATCGCGGACATCGACTATATCGGCGGCAAGCTACCGGATTCCCTGTGGGCGCGATTCGACTACCAGCGCGAACTCAAGTGGCGAACGGCCTGGGCCGAATGCCATCCGCAGACAAAACCCTTTTATACGCCCGAACATCGCTCGAAGACGCCGCCCGCAAGATTCTGACGGCAGACCCGCGAGCCGGTTCGCGAACGATGCCGGGGTTACCGCTCCAGGCTGTGCACCGCTCGATGCGCCTCTTCGATCGCCGACTCGGTCATGGCGTTGGATGCGGCATCGGTGCCGGCGATTGCTATGTTGCCGATCGTCTGTCGCGCGTCGACCCAGGGACGGCGATCGTATGGCCACCACTCCGGCCACCAGGCGACATCGCCTGACCCCGGGTCGACCGAATACGCATAGCCGTGCGGCCAGCGATTGACCGTAATCCCCAGGATGTCGTTTGCCGGATCGAAGCCGGCAGTGCCGAGCATGCGGCCGAGCTGGTCGCGGACGTTGCGCTCGAAGGTCTCGAACGGGGTCTCGAGCAGGGCGCGGCGCCCGGCGCGAAACTGCTCTGCCGCCGGCAGTCCGGGTTCGAGTGGAATATGGTTCATGTGCAGTATGACGGGCTCGTCGGGTGACAGGGAGAAACGGTAGTCGCCAAAACTCACGGCGTGGGTGAACATCACGGTCTGGAAAAAGCTGCCGGGACAGTACACGCGGTGGACGCCGAGCTCCGCCAGGCTGGACCAGTCTCGAATCAGCACGTTGGTGTAGACGAGCGGCGCGCGTACCGACGCGCCCAGGGCCTGGACCTGCTCCGGCTGCACGTCGGGACAGACGTGCGGCAGCATCGCATGATAGCCCGCCCACACGACCCTGGCAGCCGATACCGTGCGCGAACTGTCGCCGCTCACGTAGGTGACGTCGACGTCGCCGTCCAGCTTGCCGTCACGGTGCCGGAGATCGACGACCGTGCTGTTAAGTCGAATCCGAACGAGGTTGTCGGGCCGATCGAGCGTCGAATAATCGAAAGGCGCCGTGACGACATCCTCCATCGACCTGCCCGGCGCGACGTCGGGGACGAGTTTTCGAACGAGCAGGCGGGCAACCGTGGCGTTGCCGTCCGGGAACCGGAAATACTCCACGTCCTCGTCGTGCAGGCTGCCGCGCCCGATGTCCATGCCTGCGAACCCGGGGTATCCCTGCAGCCAGGCCATCCATGCCGGCAGTGCGTCGGCACCGATCGCCCACACCCCGTGCGGCCATTTCTGCACGTAGGAGAGCACCTCCTCACCAAAGCCGCCGAAAGATTCCAGGTAGGCGCGCCAGCTGTGCGTCTGGAGGATCTCGCGGCGCTCGGCCGGGGTCTTGCCGGGCAAGTAGTCTTTCTCGTCGGCAAACAGCCGTTCGAGGTCGCGCCTCCCGTCAGCCGACAACGGGGCATCCGCGATCGTCCCGGTATAACCGAGACCCCCGGTCGCGAGGTAGTCTGTGCCGAAGGTCTCCTTGTCGAAAAAGCTACCGAGGCCGGCGCCGACCGACGCAAACAGGTCATCGTGATGAAACTCCGCACGGCGACCGGTATCGATACCGAGTTCCCTGACGACCTGCTTCGATACTTCCGGGTAGGTCTTCGGCGCTTCGATGAGCATCGTGCCGCCGTAGCCGATGAACGTCCTGCCCGCGTAGGTGAACTCGTTGCGTTTCGCGTGTCCGCCGAAGTCGTCGTGATTGTCCAGTACCAGGATGCGCGCATCCGGATCGATATCGCGCTGAAAGATGTAGGCCGCCGTCAGGCCGCTGATCCCCGCGCCCACGACGATGAGATCGTAGTGCTCGCTCGCGGAACCAATGGGCCATCGCCCGCCCTGCGCCGCCGCGTGCGCCGTTTCGAAAGAGCCCGGATGAGCGCCCCGCATGCCGGTCGCGGCCGGCGGATAGAACGTCCCCGTGAGGCTGGCAACAGGATCGTCGCTCCTGCTGCAGGCCGGCAGCAGCGATGCGCCGATCGCCAATCCGACGCCGTTGACGAAGTCGCGCCGGGTGATCGCGCGGTGCATGCCCAGGCGCCGGTCACGCGAGTTCATCGATATCTACCGTATCTCGTGAGTCCTGTTGCTGCCCGGACTCATTCCTGACCCGGGATTTCCGAGTAGTGCAGGTTGATGATTTTCCACTCATCATCGATTTTCCGCCAGACTTCGGATTCGAACGCCTTCGACGCCGAGATTCCGCCGTCCGGCGCACGCAGGCGATAGTCGACAAAATAGCTTGCTACCGCGACATCGCCACTCGGCATCACCTGCACCCTGATATCGGACAGCTCGTTCTTCTCCACGGCGCCTCCCGCCTCGACCATCTCCGCCCACTCGTCGTGATAAGCCATGAGATCCTGCCGCGCGCCGTAGAAGTACACCATCGCGTCATCCGCGTAATAGCCGAAATACGTGTCGACTTCGCCATTCGCGTAGGCGCCGTTGAACGCTATCACCGCGTCACGCACCTCGGCCTCAACCGGGCCATGATGTTCGGCGATCGACGCAAAGGGAATCAGTAGCGCGACAACAAATGTCAGTATCTTTCTCATGACAAAGGCCCTCTTTTTAGTATTGACTGTTTTTCACTCGAACTCGATCCAGGTCGTCTTGAGTTCGGTGTAATCATCGAACGCATGCATCGACTTGTCGCGGCCGTTTCCGCTCTGCTTGAAGCCTCCGAACGGCACGGTGATGTCGCCGCCGAAGTAGTTATTGATGCCCATCGTTCCGACCCGGACTGCGGCAGCGACCTTGTGAGCCGTGTTGATGTTGTTGCTCCACACGGCGCCCGCGAGGCCGTAAATGGAGTCATTCGCAATGGCCACCGCCTCCTCGGCGTGGTCAAAACCGATAACCGACAAGACGGGACCGAAGATCTCTTCCTGCGCGATGCGCATGTCATTGCGTACGCCGTCGAAGATCGTCGGCTCGTAGTAACAGCCGCCGGATTCCTCCATGACCTGCTTGCCTCCTGCAACGAGCGAGGCGCCTTCGCCCCGGCCTGTGTCCACGTAATCCGCGACCGTTTTCAGCTGCGCCGCATCGATCATCGGTCCCATGGCGGACGACGGATCCAGAGGATCACCCGGCATCCAGTCGCGACTCCGGGCAACGACCATCTCGAGAAACTTTTCGCGAATGCTGTTTTGGACGATGAGCCGCGTGCCTGCGGTGCAGGTCTGGCCGCCGTTGTAGAACACCGCAATCGCGGCAAACGTAGCCGCCTTTTCAAGGTTCGCATCGGCGAACACGATATTGGGGCTCTTGCCGCCCAGCTCGAGGAACGTGCGTTTCAGGTTCGACTCTCCGCAGTAGCGCATGAGTTGTTTACCGATCTCGGTAGAGCCCGTGAACGTCAGTCCGTCGATGTCCATGTGCATGGCCAGATGCCTGCCGAGACTGCCCCCCGGGCCGGGAAGCACCTGCAGCACGCCATCCGGCAGGCCTGCCTCGCTCGCCAGCCCGGCGATGCGCAACGCCGACAGGGGCGTATTGGAGGCAGGTTTGAGGATGACCGAGTTGCCGGTTGCCAGGGACGGCGCAAGTTTCCACGCCGTCGTCGAAAGCGGAAAATTCCACGGTACGATTGCCGCGACGACGCCGAGTGGCAGACGCTGTATCAGCGCGAGGCTGTCGGCCGGCGTCGGCGGTATCTCATCGTAGACCTTGTCGATCGCCTCTCCGCTCCAGCGGATCGTGCGCACGGCGGATGGCACGTCGACGCCCGTGGTGTCTGAGATCGGCTTACCGACATCGAGTGACTCGAGCAACGCGATCTCGTCGCGGTTGTCCTCGATCAGCTCGGCCCACCGCACGAGCACCATCTTGCGATCGGCTGGCGCCATTGATGCCCAGGAACCGCTTTCGAATGCCGCACGCGCGATTCGTACCGCGTTTTCCGCGTCATCGATTCCACAATTCGCCACGTCGGCCAGCTTTTCGCCGTTGCCGGGACTGATCGACTCGCGTGTCTCTCCGGACAGGGCGTTCTGGTAACGACCGTTTATGAACGCTCTGCCCTCTATTTCGAGGTTTTCGGCGAGCGATTGCCAGTCCTGCCGCGTTCTATCCAACATCGTCTTGTCCTCTTCGCCAGGAAGACCATGTTTGATTATATGGCGATAATTTGCCTACCGCGCCTATACGCGCTATGGGCGAATCCGGGCGTTAAAGCGGGCACTCGACGGGATGCATGGTCCGCGATATGCGGGTGGTCTCATTGCGCCCGCTGCCTGTTTGCATTCAGCAGGGATTCAGCGGCCGTACTGCGCTCGGCAGGAAGCCGATCGAAGCGTGCCGGGAGGACGGCTGGTTGCAGGAGCGGTTCTCGAGCCGAGACTCGTTGGCCGGCCGAGGACCACTCCTACAGGGTGGGTCAGAACGTATAGCCGAGATTGATCGAGTAGACGAACGGATCAATTTTGACCGTTCCCGCGTCGATAGACTCCGTGCCGTCGGAAACCGTCAGGTCCGACTCGATA
>Ga0209536_100002229_pt1 | contig 31542 bp, 26 predicted proteins | sample DeeMarSeWOR28_12_FD_187461 | JGI IMG/M metagenome (GOLD analysis project Ga0209536, IMG submission 187461) | Marine sediment microbial communities from White Oak River estuary, North Carolina - WOR-2-8_12 (SPAdes) (version 2) | ecosystem: Environmental > Aquatic > Marine > Intertidal zone >... | reverse complement strand
ACGGGTCGGCGTGTTGACCACGACGATCAACTCGTATCCTGCAAACATCTGCTCGAACATGGCCTGCATCTCGGCGTTGGATTCGCCGGCGTCGTCGCCGGTACCCTCCGCCTCATCGCCCGTTCCTTCGGCAATGAGCATGCGAAAGGTGCTTTCTCCTCCGCTGCGCTCCAGAGACATCGGCATCTCGTCGAACTCAGGGATATCGGTGAAGTCCTGGATGTTGTCAAAACCAAACTCAGAGACGATGTAAACGTCCTGCTCGTCTTCGCGTTGGCCCGGAAGCCACCAGTGTGAGACGTGCTTTGGCGCGGCAGGATCCGAAACATCGACCACCATTACACCGTGACTATGCACCCGCACCGGGCTTTCCCTTCGGGGGAGAGGGGAATCGGGCGGGATACCCTCCGCGCCCGGCCAGCCGGCCGCAACGCCTGCTCCGCCGGCAGCCAAGCCCCGCAGGTCGCTACCGAGCTTGCGCGGCTGCGCCCTTACGGCTGATGTTTTCCCGCCATGCGTCATATCGTCCTCCTTTCGGTGGTTACGCTGTCTCTCGTCTGTTGCGCCGAGTCGGCGCGCACGCCGGCCGGTCAGCATCGAGGTGCCACGCCGGATACGACCCTGGTGTACCAATGCGCGGACGGGTTCACCTTCGTGGCCGCGCTCCGCGGTGACACGGCGTGGGCATTCCTTCCCTCAGGTACCGTCGCGCTGCCGCACGTTGCCGTTGCATCGGGCGCCCGATACGCCAAGGGTGACGTGGCGTTGTGGATGAAGGGAGAGGAGGCGACGCTTGAGCTTCCGGAAGGCGGGCCCAGATCCTGCCGGAACGACCGCCGGCAGGCCATCTGGGAGCATGCCAAGCTGAGCGGCGTCGACTTCCGAGCTGTCGGTAATGAGCCCGGTTGGCACATCGAGATCTCTCCGGACTCGATCCGTCTCGTCAGTGATTATGGTGAGCGGCGCGCAGCGTTTCCCACCCCCGAGCCTCGCACGGATACGGTCCGCAGTCGGAGCGTCTATCGGACCGCGTCCGGCGGCGACACTCTCGAGATTCTCCTGGAGTTGGGGCCGTGTCACGACACCATGAGTGGCGAGGCATTCGAGACCTCGGTCACGCTGGTGCTCGACGGCCGCACGCTGAGGGGATGCGGGCGAGCGCTGCACTGAACGACCGCCCCGCCCACCCCCACCTACCCAATTCTCGGCGCGGACCGGTCGTGCGCCAGACCGGGCCATGCGCGTCGTGGTCGGATCGCTCGATGGGCGGTTTGGAAGGAAGCCTGGTGCTGGGTATCTTCCGCGCGCGATTTCGTGTACGCCGTGCGGAGTCGACGGGGGACAGCTCCCCTCGGAGACGAAGCGCGGATGACTATGAGGAAGGCACATGATGGACAAGCGGCTGACTGCCGTCGCAGGAGTAGTGGTGTTGGCGCTCGGGTGCTCTGGCGGGCAGAAGCAGGCGAGCCTCGAGACGTTCGCCGACAGCGCGAGCTATGCCCTTGGCATGAACATGGGGGCCTCCGTGCAGATGGTGCGGGAGCAGGTCAATCTCGATGCGGTGATGAACGGCCTGTCGGACATGGCCGACGGTGAAGAGACGAAGCTGAATCAGCAGGATGCCATGCGGATCCTGGAGACGTTTGCCAATCAGGTTCAGGCTGGCGGTCAGGCCGATCTGGCGGCACAGACCGATTCCAACAGGGCCTCCGGTGACGCGTATCGTGCCGAGTACGGAGCCCGAGACGGAGTGACGACGACGGGGTCCGGTCTTCTGTACGAAGTCCTCACCCAGACGGACGGCCCCAGGCCCGAGGCAACGGATCGGGTCAAAGTGCATTATCGCGGGATGCTCGTCGACGGGACGGAGTTCGAGAGCTCCTTCGACAGGGAGCCGGTGGTGTTTCCCCTCAATCAGGTCATCCCGGGCTGGACCGAAGGCGTCCAGCTCATGAACGTGGGCAGCAAGTACCGATTCGTCATCCCGCCCGAGCTGGCGTACGGGGAGGGACGAGGTCCCGGTGGCCCAGGCTCGACGCTGGTGTTCGAAGTGGAGCTGCTCGAGATCGTCGAGTAGCGGCAGACGGCACGCGGCTGGCGGCAGGGCGTCGCGGCTCACCGAGCCGCGGCGCCCTTGTCCGTGAACGGCCCTCCGGCATCTTACGAGGCAACATGGATCTCCCGCACACCTTCGCAATGCCGCCGTCCATTCACCGGCCCGTCGGACGCTACGTTGGCTGCCTGCTCGGTCTCGCCGCCGGCGATGCGCTCGGAGCGGCCGTGGAGTTCTCCGATCTCGATGCGATTCGCGCGCGGTTCGGAGCGTCCGGCGTGACGGATCTGGAGCCGTGGGGGGGGCATCCGGCGGGCTCGTTCACCGACGACACGCAGATGTCGCTGGCTACTGCGGTCGGTCTGCTCAGTGCCTTCCGCGACCAGTCCGAACACGGCTCTGCGCAGCTCATGGGCTCGCTCTTCGGCGCCTACAGCGCGTGGCTCGAATCGCAACGCGAAGCTGGAGAGCAGCGGGCACCTGGCCGGACCTGCGTGACGGCGCTCGCGAGCGGCCGGCTCGGAACCATCGATCAGCCACTGAACGACAGCAAGGGCTGCGGTGGTGTGATGCGTGTCGCACCGATCGGGCTGGCGTTTCCCGCGGACCTGGCGTTCCATCACGCCGTAGCGGCGGCGGCGATCACGCATGGGCATCCGTCCGGCTATCTCTCAGCGGGTGTGCTGGCCGAGATCGTGTCTCGGGTAACCGAGGGAACCGACATCACCAGCGCCGCTGCGGCTTCGTGCAATACCCTCGGAGCCTACGACGGCAACGAAGAGACGCTCGAGGCCCTACAGCGGGCTCTGGAGCTGGCCGGACGCGGGGCGGAGCCAACGAGCGCCATCGAGGCGCTCGGCAGTGGCTGGGTGGGGGAGGAGGCGCTGGCCATCGGCCTGTACGCGGCGATCCGATTCGCCGGTGACTTCCGTGCCGCGTGCTCCGCGGCGGTGAACCACTCCGGCGACAGTGACTCGACGGGCTCGATCTGCGGCGCGATTCTGGGAGCTGCGCACGGGATCGATGCCATTCCGGCGTCCTGGATAGCGAAGCTGGAGCGCCGGTCGCTCCTGGAGCGGACCGCGCGCTCCCTGCACCGGGCGTTCGTCGAAGGGCGCCTCCCGGAGTAGGAGAGCGTTCGAGCTCAGGCGCCTTCGTCTTCGTCCGTCTTCTTCGCCTCTTCCTGATCGAGGAAGCTCACACCCTCGCCGATCCAGCCTGGATCGGGCTCACCCTTCAAGTAGTGCCCGAACCACTCGTTGACGCGTGTGTGATAGTCGATCTGGTTGGCCTTCTGCGCGTTTCCGTGGTTCTCGCCTTCGTAGACCAACAGCACGAAGTCCTTCGCCGCGCGCCGGGCAGCGTTGTAGTACTCGACGCCCTGATTGAAGTCGACGGCGCCATCCTCGTCACCGTGCGCTACCAGCAGCGGCGTGCGCAGGTTCTCGACGTGAAAGACCGGCGAATTCGCAATGTAGGCGTCGATGTCTTCCCAGAAGGGCACCTCCATGCGCCCTTGGCTGATCTCGAAGATGCGGGCGTCGGTGCTGCCGGTGTTCCAATACACCGACAGATACATGCTGACCAGATTGGTGAGCGGTGCACCGGCAACTGCGGCGGCGAACAGGTCGGTCTGCGTGACGGCGAAGGCGGTTTGATACCCACCCCACGAGTGGCCGGTGAGGCCGATGCGTGCGGAATCGACCATGCCGGTCGCCAGCACGGTCTGGACCGCCGGCACGATCGCTTCCACTGCCGACAGGCCGGGGTTGCGGTCGCGGTAGACGATGTCGGGTTGAAGTACGAAGTAGCCCTGGCTGGTCCACACCGCCGTGTTGTATGCCGAGCGGTTGGACGGTACCGAGTACGAGTGCACCGACTGCGAGCGGATCTCGTAGATGTACACGATCATCGGATACTGCCTGCCGGGCTCGTAGTCGGCAGGATAGAACAAGGCGCCCTGAAGCCGCTCACCCCAGGTATTCTGGTACTCGATGAGCTCCGAGCGCCCCCAGAGATAGTCGTTCTGGAAGGGGTTGGTGCGTGAGATCTGACGTCCGTCGCGGAGGTTGGGCCCGGCGACGAAGTAATCCGGGGAGTCGTCGAAGTCCTGGACGACGTAGAGATACACGTCGGCCTCCTTTGCCTTTGTGAGCCGCCCGACGTTGGCGTCCTCGTAGAGCAACCGCTCGAGCCGCCCGTCGACGAGCCTGGCGTAGCCGTACCGCTTGGTCCACTCGCCGGTCAGCAAGAAATACTGCGGCTCCGAGAGGTCGATGTAGTCCTCATCCGGATCGAGCCAGGCACGCCGGTGCCGTATTCCCTCCTCGGCACCCGTCGTGAGCCGGCGGCCGCCGCTCCCGTCCGGCCGGATCTCCCACACGTCGTATTCGTCGTTGACCAGCACGCGGCGGTCGTTCTCGGTCCAGCCGACGATGCCGAACGGGGGCTTCTGGTCCACCGTGTGGTCGTCGTCATGATCCACGAACGAGGTCGGCAGGTTCTCGGTGATGTTGACGTGCCGTCCACTCCGCAGGTCGTACGTCCAGTAGTGGTCGTCGATCAAGTAGAGCAGATACCGTCCGCCGTCGCTCGGGCCAAAGCTGTACTGCACGCGCTCCTTCACGAGCGTCGCTTCGCCCGTGCCGACGTCGATCACGTACAAGTCTCGGTACACCGGCCCGAACATCTGTTCGGCCTCGTACGGCGTCTCGTCGGTGCCGAGCGCCTGCCGGTCGCCCTCAGCGATACGGACCGCCTCGGTCAGGTCCGTCTCGAGCTGCACGAACCGGCTGGCGTCGAAGTGCCAGACCGACAGGAAGTTGTCCTCCCGGTCGCGGCTCGCGCGAACCTCCTGTTCGGGGTAGATCTCGACGTCGCGCGCGTGCCAGATCTGCACCGTGCTGGGCTCGTCGTCTTCGTCGTCGCCCGCCGCGGGCTGCTCACCGTCCTCCTCCTCCGATGCGGCAGCGCTGTCCGCCTCGGCCTCGAGCGAGTCGGCCGCTGCGGAATCGGGCTGCTCCTTGTGCTCGCGCTCCTTGATGCCAAAGTAGAGCGCGCTTCCGTCGTCGGCCCAGCGCAGACCCGCGAACGGCACGATCCGCATGCCGTCGGGGAAACCTTCGCTGGAGTCGGGGTCGAAGCGGAACGTCTTGGGGTTGCGGGAGGAGACACCTTGCCACGCGACGACGACGTGCGTCGAATCTTCGAAGTGCTCGTCATCGGCACGCACGCGGAGCACGGCGAGGTCGTCCTCGTCCTCCCGCCAGGTGAGGTCCAGATAGCGGGTCGCCTCGGACTCGAGCGTCCGGAGCCGGCCGCTTTGCGCGTCGAACAGCTGGATGCCGTTCCCGGCCTGGCCCTCGGCGTCGATCAGGAGCGCGAGCAGGCTCCCGTCGTCTTGCCACCCATACTCGGCGACGTTGCCGAAGTTCGTCTCGACGCCGCTGGTGAGGTCGCGCACGACGACATCGACACCTTTGTGCTTCCGCTCGCCGCCGTTGGGCGGGTACCGGCGCATCGCGAGGAAGGCTCCGCCGTCGGAGAACGTGAACTCCGCCACGTCGTCGATCACCAGCGTGTCGCCGGTCGCGAGATTGCGCAGGCCCAGCTTGGACCGCACGGGCTTCTTCTGCTTCTCGAGCTGTCTGCGCTCCTTGGGACCGACGCCGATCCGGTACGCGAACCAGCGCCCGTCGTCGGAGAACGCGGCGCTCGTGCCGTAGGGGATCGTGATGGTGGTGTCCCCCGACAGTCTCGTGAGCCGCAACTCGTCTTCGTCGTTCACCCGATTGATCGAGTAGGCGAACCACTGGCCGTCGTCGGACACTGCGGTCGAGAAGCCGAGGCTCTCCCACTTGCCGTAGTCGTCGGGTGTGATCGGACGCTTGGTGCTGTCGGCTTGTGCGAACGCGGTCCCCGCGCCGACGGAGGCGAGGAGGAACACACCGACCGATATGCGAATGGCTGCGCTGAGCGGCATCGTGACGTCTCCGAGCCGGATGAGAGGTGCACGGCAAGTTAGCGGATTGCGGATCGTGACGTCACGGGTGGGGAGGGCAGGACGGCGGTGCACGGCGGTGGCCTCGATCGCTCCGTGCTGCTCGTGGGCGTGACCGGCCGAGCGCCATGAGCGGGCAGTCGCTCAGGCGGTTGGGTCTGCGCCGCTCCAGCAGTGCGTGCAGAGCCGTTCGCGCGGGAGGCCGATGGCGCCCACGAGATCGTCGAGTCGCTGGTACTGCAGGCTGGTCAGGTCGAGTCGCTCGCGGATCCGCTCGACCATCGTCTCGTACTGCGGCGATTCTGGATCCGCATACGCGGTGAGGTCGCGCGGCTCGTCGCCTTCCAGATCGCGCACCGCCTTGCGGGCGGCGAGATCGAGCTCCGACTTCGAGCGCGAGAAGTTGAGAAACTTGCAGCCGAACACGAGCGGGGGACAGGCAGGGCGCATGTGGACTTCGGTTGCCCCGTGGTCGAAAACCCGGCGGATGATGTCCTGCAGCTGAGTGCCACGGACGATGGAGTCCTCGCAGAACAGGATCCGTTTCCCCTCGATGATCTCGCGGATCGGAATCAGCTTCATGCGCGCGACCAGATCACGCACGCGCTGGTCCTGCGGCATGAAGCTCCGCGGCCAGGTAGGCGTGTACTTCACGAACGGCCTGCCGTACGGGACCCCTCTCGCGTTGGCATACCCGATGGCGTGCCCGGTTCCGGAGTCGGGGATGCCGGCCACGAGGTCCACCTCGGTCTGGTCGCGCGCGGCCAGGCACTCGCCGCAGCGGTACCGCGTGGCCTCGACGTTGATGCCCTCGTAATTCGAGGCGGGGTAGCCGTAGTAGACCCACATGAAGGCGCAGATCTGCATCCGGTCGCCCGGCGGCGTCAGCTGGTGGATGCCGTCCCGGTCGATCCGCACGACTTCGCCAGGGCCCAGGTCGCGGACGACGCGATAGCCGAGGTTCGGAAGCGCACAGGTCTCGAGCGTAACCGCGTTTGCATCGTCGCGCTCGCCCAGAATCATGGGCGTCCGGCCGACCCGGTCGCGGGCGGCGTAGATGGCGTGTTCAGTGAGCAGCAGCAGCGAACAGGAGCCTTCGATGACTTCCTGCGCGTGCGCGATCCCGTCCTCGATCGTCCTGCCGTGATCGATGAGGTGTGCGATCAACTGCGTGGGGTTGACCTCGGCGCCGGTCATCTCGGAGAAGTGCGTGCCGTTGCGGCTCAACGCCCCCTCGACCACCGCCTCGAGGTTGTGCACACGCCCGACGGTGACGATCGCATAGGTCCCGTGGTGAGAGCGGATAATCAGCGGCTGGTCCTCGTAGTCGCTGATCACCCCGATGCCCATCGTGCCCGAGAGCCGCCCCAGGTCGGCTTCGAACTTGCTGCGGAACTGGGCGTTGGTGATGTCGTGGATGATGCGGGCAAAGCCCTGGCCGTTCCTCACGGCCATGCCGCCCCGCATGGTGCCCAGATGGGAGTGATAGTCCGTGCCGTAGTAGAGGTCGGCTACGCAATCCTCGCTCGCCACCACACCGAACATGCCGCCCACGCCTGCCTCCCGGATCCGAGTCGCCCTGCGGAGTCGCGCCGTCGATCCGCCGGGCAAGCTATCGGGCGGGCAGCCGGCGTCAACTGTCCGGGGAACATCCGGCGTGGGGACTTGGACTGACCCTCGTGTACCGTTACGATTCTGCCGTGCATCACGACGACGTCACACAGATCCCTTCGCCACGCTGTCCTGTCACGGCGGGAGCCGTCTCGGGGCGCTTGGACACCGCCGATCGCGGGAAATCCGCGAGCCGCGCGGCGGTCCGGTGTGTCTCGAAGTGGCCTCGATCACCCAAGCGCGTAGCGCTGGCGCTGGCGGGGATCGTATGCGTCGGTCTCGCCTTCGTGGGGGCCATCGTGCCGGGGCTGCCGACCACGATCTTCCTGATCGTGGCGTCTTATCTGTTCACCCGCAGCTGCCCGTGGCTGGAGGACCGGCTGATCCGCGTGCGCTGGTTCCGGCCGTATCTGCCCTATCTGGACGGCAGCCGGCCCATGCCCCGCCGGGCCCGCTGGGCCGCGACGGGTGCGATGTGGGTGGCCGTGTCGGTGAGCCTGGTGGTCACGGCTGCGGCCGATCGTTTGGCTCTGTGGTTTGCCGCCGCGCTCGTGAGCGCCGCGACGATCGGGACGGTGGTGATCTTTCGCATTCGGCGGGGGCCGCTGTCCGTGGCGGTCGCAGAGGAGGATCTCCCTCGGCGACAGTGAGTGCCAGGATGGTGCCTGGCGCCCCGTATGCTTGCGGGACGGCGCCGGTGGCCCGGCGGCACGGTTCTTCCCCTAGACCGCCAGGACTCCCAACCAGCTCGAAGGCGCTTGGCCGCCGCGGCGGGAGTGGATCGGCTTGACCGGACTGCTACCAGACGGTGACACTGCTCCAACCTGCTCGTGAAGATGGATACGTAGGCTGCCCTACGTTCCGAAGTTCCTCGTAGAGGCGTATCCATCTGGAGGAGATCTGTGTCGAACCGTGCACTGCTCGCACCGCTCGCTCTGTCCGCCGCACTCGTGCTCGCGGGCTGCGATGGTGATCCCGTCTCGTCCGCAGCAACCATTGATCCTCAACTTGCCAAAGGCGGGGCCAGTCAGGCCGACGCCTTCGTGACCGCCGAGGGCGCCCAAGCCCGCCTGGTGGCAGGCGTATCCGGAAACGTCGTGCCGCTGGCGACCGTCGGTGATGCCATGCCCGGCAGCGGCATGCCGCTCGCTCCCATTCCCGACGGCATCGGGATCTGGGGCGGACAGGGCTACCTGTCGCTGATGCTCAATCACGAGCTGGCCGGTGTCGAGACGCTCGACGGCGGCACCGACTACGAGAACGCCATGGTGTCGCGCTTCACGATCGATACGCGCTCGCTGGCCATCGTAGATCACTCCTACGTCGTGGACGGCTCCGAGGGCTATCAGCGACTCTGCTCGGCCGAGTGGGTGGATGCCCGGGATGGCTTCCCCGGCGGCTACTTCTTCACCGGCGAGGAGACCGACGACGGTGCGCAACTCGCGATCGACGCCAGGGGTGACGTGTACGAGTTGCCCTGGATCGGCCGCTACAACCACGAGAACCAGATCGCGGTCCCCGGCTTTCCGGGTCACGTCGTGGTGCTGAACTTCGACGACAAGGGTGGGAACGCGAGTCGCGGCTCGCTCTCCGAGCTGTACATGTACGTCGCTCGCAGCAGCAAACAGGTCCTCAGGGGTCAGGGCACGCTGCACGTGTTCAAGTCGGAGGAGGTCGCCAATCCCGGACGGCTCCAGCCGGGCCAGCGCATCTCCGGCTACTGGGTGGAGATACCCGCGCGCGTCGCGCTCGACGCTGCCGACCTGCAGGACTACGTGCATCAGCACGGCGCGTTCCCGTTCGTCCGCCTCGAGGACGGCTTCTACGACAAGCGCCCCGGTGCGGCCCCCGCAGCCTACTTCTACGACACCGGCCGCAGCAGCGTCGGCGACGCCAACGGCCCATGGGATCCGTGGGGCTCGATCTACCGGCTCGATTTCGACGATCCTGCCGATCCCGCTGGCGGCACGGCGACGCTCCAGCTGCTCGCGCGCTCGAGCGGCCCCTCGGATGGCTGGGCGTCGCCCGACAACGGCGACATGAACGCCGACGGCGTGGTGATGCTCCAGGAGGATCCGGCGAACGGTCCGTGGACCCGCCGGCCCGCCATCTATCGCTTCATGCTCGCTGCCGACGGCACGCTGGCGGACCCTGCGGGCACGCGGATCGTCGAGGTGCAGGATCCGGACGATCCCGCCGATGAGGCGTCCGCGGTGTTCGGGTGGGAGACGAGCGGCATCGTCGATGCCTCCGAGTACTTCGGAGTGAACAGCTGGATCTTCACGGTCCAGGCGCACGACAAGACCGTGCCGCGCCTCGACCTCGCCGAGGACAACGGACAGCTGTTGTTTCTCAAGCTGCACTGAGGAGGTCGCGGAGTCGGTGCCCCTGCGCGGCCGGTCCCCGTACGGAACCGGCCGCGCAGCATCGGTCCGTCAGCGCCAGCTGGGCGGTACTGCGTCGGGCTTGGTGGGCGCGACGGGCGCGTCCGAGGCCACGGCATCTGCAGCCATGCGGCGTCGGATGCGGGGCAGATCGCGGAAGCGCACCAACTGCCGGTTGTCTTCGTCCCATAGGGTTAGCCAGAGCGTGTGGATGCTCTGCGGCAGCGTCAGGCGCGTCACGTCGTGCAACTCGGGATTCTCGTCGAAGCAGCGCTGCAGGTAGTAGTTCGGGATCCGGCTGGCAATGTGATGGATGTGATGCAGCCCGATGTTGGCTGTGAACCACTGCAGCACCCGCGGCATGACCAGATGCGATGCTCCCTCCAATCCCGCGGCGTAGTAGTCCCACACCTCACGGTAACGCCAGTACGTGTCCTCGTACTGGTGTTGCACATAGAACAGGTACACCCCCACCGAGCCGGCGATCAGCGTGATCGGTAGTTGGACGAGCACGAACCGCTCCCACCCCACGAGGAGCACCATCACCACGATGACGGCGAGGATCGCCAGATTGGTGCGGTGCACGCTCCGCCACTCCCGCCGCCAGTCCCGGGGCAGATCGGCCGGGTACCGATGCTTGATGACGAATTGCCAGACCGGACCGATCACGAGGAGCACCAGCGGATGGCGGTACAGCCGGTAGAGCAGCCGCTGGAAGCGCGAGCGGCTGAGGTACTCTCTGACGGTGAGGGTGTCGATGTCCCCGAAGCCACGCAGGTCGAGGTTGCCGGAGCCGGCGTGATGCAGTGCGTGCGTCTTCCGCCAGTACGCGTACGGCACCAAGGTCAGCACACCGAGAGCACCGCCCACGGCGTTGTTCGCCCGCATCGATCTGAAGAAGGAGCCATGGCCGCAGTCGTGCTGAAACATGAACATCCGCACGAGCAGGAGCGCAGAGGGTATCGAGAGGAGCAGCGTGAGCCAGTAGCCCACCTCGAGGCTCCACAACATCGCGAGCCACAAGGCGACGAAGGGGACCCCCGTATTTGCCAGTTGGTACGCGCTGCGCCACCGATCGGGCCTGCGGTATGGCGCGAGCAAGGCGTTCCAGTCGGGTCCTGGTGTCGTGGTGCTCGCAGTCATGGGTGTCGAGCCGCCTTGGGCGTCCGTGGCGCAGTGAAATCGGCCGCCCGAGGGCGGCCGGTGCGAAATCGGGAACAATCGCAAGATATCACCGGACTGGTCAGGCGGCCAACTCTGCATCTCCGGCTGCGACGACGATGTTGGGCCGTCCTGCGAGCGTGGATGCGCTCAACGATCCAGGCGCCCGTAGAGGATCAGCACGTCGAGATTCGTGACGCGCACGCGCTCGTCAACCCACTCGCCGCTCACGGCGGAGACCCATGCCGTGATGCGAAACTCGCGAGTCTCGGCTTTCAGCCGCTGGGCCGACGGCGAGACCCCTCGTACCGTTGCTGACGCAGCCGCGCCGGCACTGGCCGCGACGGCGCCTGTTGGTCTCCGGATCGCCACGAGGCTACGGTCTCGATCCACGCGCTGGGTGCTCTCGCTCGTCCGGGCGATCGTGGTCGGCGGGATGTGGAACGTGCGTGCGCCGTCGACGGTAGGGGCTGGCCGGAAGAGGCGCCAGCATGCCGAGCGGGCGTGCGGGGTGGCCGGCCGGTGCGATCCCGTCTACGTTGCTGCGACTGGTCGATCACCCGTCGACTCTCCTGCCCGGAGCAATTCGATGATCTCTCGCCGCGCCTTCCTCGGAGTGTCGGCTGCCACGCTTGCGACCACCGCGAGCCATCCGAGCGCCCTCGACGCCCAGGGGCGTCAGGGTGAGCAGGATCTTCCGCCGTCCATTCTCGCACTCACGTCGATGAAGGACCGGGCAACGCCGATATCCGTGGCCGAACGCCAGGCTCGGATCGACCAGGCCCGACGGCTGATGTCGCGGTCCGGTCTCGACGCCATCATGCTCACAGGCGGCACGTCGATGGTCTACTTCACCAACGTCCGTTGGTGGCTGAGCGAGCGACTGTTTGCCGTCATCATCCCTGCTCAGGGTCGACCGTTCGTCGTGACGCCGGCGTTCGAGGAGGATCGGACACGCGAGCAACTCGATGCCGGTCCACTCACGGCGGACGACACGGACATTCTCACCTGGCACGAGGACGACGACCCGTATCGGCTCGTCGCCAGTGGCCTCGCGGCGCGCGGCATCGTGACCGGCGCGCTTGGGATCGAAGAGACGGTATGGTTCGCGTACTCGAACGGCGTGGGGCAGGCCGCGCCGGCACTGACCCTGATGAGCGCCACTCCGGTCACGGCGGGCTGTCGCGGTGTGAAGACCGCGCACGAGATCGACCTGATGCGACTGGCCTCCGAAGTCACGCTCAAGGCCTACGAGGCGGCCTATCGGGCGCTCGACGAGGGCATGACGCAGGACCGGTTCGGGAACTTGGTGCGCGCCGCGCACGACCGGCTCGGATTCTCAGGCTCGGCCGGGGTGCAGGTGGGTGAGTACTCCGCCCTCCCTCACGGCTCTACGACGCCACAAGTGATCCGCGAGGGCACGATCCTCCTGATCGATGGCGGTTGCTCGGTGGAGGGCTTCCGCTCCGATATCAGCCGCACGTTCGTGCTTGGCCGGCCGAGCGACCGGATGCGTCACGTCTTCGACGTCGTGCGTGAGGCCCAGACCACGGCGCTCGAGGCAGCCGCACCTGGCGTGGCTTGTGAGGTGGTGGACGCCGCAGCGAGAAGGCATATCGAACAGGCTGGTTTCGGCCCAGGCTACACCTACTTCACCCACCGGGTGGGCCACGGCATCGGCATGGACGGCCACGAGTGGCCGTATCTGGTCCGAGGTAACACACAGCCACTCGAGCCCGGCATGACCTTCAGTGACGAGCCAGGCATCTACCTCCCCGACGAGTTTGGTGTCCGGCTCGAGGACGACATGGTGATCACCCCGAGCGGTGCCGAGCTGCTGACGCCGCAGAGCCGGTCGCTCGAGGAACCGTTTGCGATGTAGCGCCTGGGGTGCAGCGTGGAAGACGAACAGGGGAGACTGCGTGCGGACCCCGTCAGCATGCGACGTACGCTGCGCGATGCAAGCCGCGCGCGACCGGTGAAGCGCTAGCTTCGGTCCGCCCGTCCGCCCGCCTATCCGTCCCTCGTTCCCGCCCGTACCTTCTCGGCCATGGAACAACTGATCGCTAGCTGGTCTGGCGAGGTGGTGATCAGCGCCTTCGACGCAGACAGCGGCGCCTGGATCTTCATAGCGATCCACGACACGACCCTCGGCCCCGCAGTAGGGGGGTGCCGGATCCGGGTGTACCCGAAGCCACGTGATGCTCTCCTGGACGCAATGCGATTGGCGGAGGGCATGACCGCCAAGTGGGCGTGCATCGGATTTCCCCTTGGCGGCGGAAAGAGCGTCCTCGCAATACCGGGCGTCCCGGAAGCGGAATGCCGCGGTCGTCTGCTCCGTCGACTCGGTCGGATCGTGGCTTCGCTTCGTGGACTGTACGCGTGCGGGCCTGACCTCGGCACGACGCCGGAAGACATGGCGGTGATCCAGGAGGAGACGGAGTACGTGCACGGATGGGATCGAGAGCACGGCAAGCCGGTCGATCCCGGTCCGTTTACGGCACTGGGTGTGTTCGTCGGTATACGAGCCGCAGCCCAGCGTGTCTTCGGCTCCTCCGAGCTTGCGGGACGCAGGGTGCTCGTCCAGGGCGTTGGTGACGTGGGGGTGCCGCTGGCGGGGATGCTCGCCGACGCCGGTGCGGAGGTGTTACTCAGCGATCTGATAGCCGATCGGGCCCGGTCGCTCGGGCACGAGCTCGGAGCATCGACCGTTCCTGCCGGGGCCGTGTATACGACGCCGTGCGACGTATACGCGCCCTGCGCTGTTGGTGCCACCGTCAACGCCGAGGTCGTGCCGTCGCTGCAGTGCCGGATCGTGGCGGGTTCGGCGAACAACCAACTCGATCGACCGGACGACGCGGAGGGTCTCCACGCCAGGGGAATCCTGTACGCTCCGGACTACGTCGTCAACGCCGGCGGTGCCATCTCGCTCCCGATGCTTCGCGAGGGCCGGACGGTCGAGGCGGTGCGAGATCGCGTCGCCCGGATCGGGCAGACCCTGGGCGAGATCTTCGACGAAGCAGCCGCAGCAGGCGAATCCCCTCTCCTCGCCGCCGACCGACGCGTGCGGAGTGTCCTCGAACAGGCCAGACGTTCGCGATAATTCCCGTAACATCGCGTGTCGCATTGTGTCCCACCATGCGCCGTGTGACTCGTATCACGGCCCCTCCCGGCACTCTGCCGTTGATTGTATAGCGGGGTGTGTAACCACAATCGAATCCATCACGACGCGGGACCAGCGCTCACTCCCGCAGGATCGGGAGGCTTTATGTTCAAACGCTTGGTATGGGCTGCGTTGCTCTGCCTACCACTGGTCGCCTGTGAATTGGCGGATACGGGCACCGATCCCCTGACCGATGTACCGACGCTGCGTATTGCCGATGCGGCGCACAACGGTGACCAACACTTCTACTTCCTGCCACCACTCGCCTGGCAGCCCGAGTACGCGGGTGATTTCGATCTGACGGCGCAGCCCGAGGTGACGATCTGTGCGCTCAACGGAAGCGGATGCAGCGGCATCGTCAGCTACAGCACGACGGCAGAGTCCTACGGCGGGACTATTCGTGCGGAACCGGTGGGTGAGTTTTTCCACGTCAACTGGCATACCGACCGGTTCGATCTCGCCGTCAACACCGTGTATCGCATCGGCGTGCAGGTCGGCGGTGCGGAGGTTGGGTTTCTGGACGTCATGCTAGTGGACAACAAGTCCAAGCTCCGCTCGGGTGGTCGCGATGACATCATCACACTGGTGAACGGGCGAACCGCACCAATCAAGTTCCGGATCGAGCAGGGACTCACGTCGCAGAACGACCCGGAACCGCCAACGGAGCCGGACCCGCCGGAGCCACCCGCGATCCCCGAGGGCGCCATCACGGGCACGGTGACGGATGCGACCGGTGGAGGTCTCGAAGGCATCACGGTGTCGGCCCTCACGCCCGGAATGGTCAACACGGTGGTGAGTGCAGCTCAAACGCAGGCTGACGGTACCTACGTGCTGCCGGTCCCGGACGCGTACCCGAACGTCCTGGTGAGGTTCGAGGATTCGAATATGGTGTTTCAGACGGAGTGTTACGACAACGTGCCAGTCGTCTTCTGCTCCGTCAGCGGAAGTGTGCTGACCCGTGGCAGCGGACCAATCGATGCCGTACTACATCCGATCCCCTGAGGTGCGTATGTATCGTCCATCGCTCATCGGTCTCGCGGTTGCACTGACCTCGGCGGCGCTTGCCGCACCCGCGGCGGCGCAGAAGCCGGACAAGCCGAAAGGCCCAGACGGTCCGGGTGTCGAGGTCGCCGTATCGGTGGGCTTCTCCGCGTCCGAGCGGCGTGTCATCTCCGAGTACTTCGCCGAGCATCGCTACGACGCGACGCCTCTGCCGCCCGGTGTCGCGAAGAACCTGGCGCGAGGCAAGCCTCTGCCGCCAGGAATCGCGAAGCGGCAACTCCCGCCGGACTTGCAGGCACGGCTCGAGTCACGGGCCGGCGTCGAGGTCACGATCTTCGGTGACCGGATCGTCCTGCTGGAAGCGAGTGGCTTGGTGGTGGATATCCTCGCAGGGGTCTTTGGCTAGGGAGCAGGGAGCGTGGGGGCGGGCCAAGGGCGCGCCTGGACATGTCGAATTGGAGCTGAGGAGCGGTACTGATCCTATCGGTATCGCTCCTCGCTCCTTGTCCGAGCGGCTGCCGAGATGGAGCGTGCACGTCCCGTAGACTCGCATCATCTCGAACCGCCCGTCTGATCCACTCGTCTCGCAAATCCTGTTGACCATGAGAGGGAGGGCCTGCACCTTCTCGGGCATGGCTCCGGCGCACGAGATCACTGAGCGTTTACGCCTTGCGCGGCAGGGGGATCGTGCAGCGCTCGACGAGGTGTTCGCGCTGGTGTACGAGGAGCTCCACCGACTCGCGCGTGCACAGCGTCGTCGCTGGAGCGGAGACGACACCCTCGGCACGACGGCGCTCGTGCACGAAGCCTACCTTAAGTTGGTCGGCCAGGAGGAGGCGGAGTGGAACGATCGCGGCCACTTCCTCGCGGTTGCCGCTCGCGCCATGCGTCATCTGTTGGTGAATTACGCGGAGCGACGCCGGGCGGCGAAACGCGGCGGCGGTATGCCGATGGTGTCGATTGACGACTTCAATCCGGTGTCGGAGAGCGTGGCGGACGACGTGATCGCGCTGCACGAGGCGCTCGACAGGCTCGCTCGCGTGAGCGAGCGGCAGGTCGGCGTGGTGGAGTTCCGCTTCTACGCCGGCCTTTCGATCGATGAGACCGCCCAGGCCCTCGGCGTGTCAGCCGCGACCGTCAAACGTGACTGGAAACTCGCCAGTGCCTGGCTGCACCGGGAAATCCAGCTGACCCTGGAGTCGCCCTAGGCATGGATTCGGAGCAGTGGCAACGGGTCGAGCAGATCTTCGGTGCGGCGCTCGAGCAACCCCCAGCCGAGCGGGCCGCTGTCGTGGCGGCGGCGTGCGGCGACGATACCGCCTTACGGGACGAGGTCCTCTCCCTGCTCGAGCAGACCGAGCCGGCGGCTGCCTACTTCGCCGACCTCTCCGGTCGCATCGGCGTGCCACGCCAGACTGACGTCGATCTCGAGCAGCTCGTCGGCCGCACCATCGGTAGCTATCGTCTGCTCCGCCCGCTCGGGCGCGGGGGGATGGGCGTGGTCTACCTCGCCGAGCGGGACGACCGACAGTACGAGAAGCAGGTGGCACTGAAGCTTCTCCCCGTCGGCATGGGCTCCTCGGAAGGCGTTCAGCGGTTTCTGCTCGAGCGGCAAATCCTGGCCCGACTCGAGCATCCCGGCATCGCCCGGCTCCTCGACGGCGGGCTCGCGGACGACGGTACGCCGTACTACGTCATGGAGTACGTCGAGGGCACGCCGCTCGACGAGTACTGCGACCGCACCCGCCTCACGGTAGACGCCCGAATCGATCTCTTCCGCAACGTGTGCGAGGCGGTCGAGCACGCGCACCGTCATCTCGTGGTGCATAGAGACCTCAAGCCCGGCAACATCCTCGTGACCGCTGACGGCAACGCGAAGTTGCTGGATTTCGGTATCGCGCGCACGCTGGATCGCGAGCGGTCGAGCGGTACTGCGACCTTGACCGGTCACGCCCACCCTATGACACTGGCGTACGCGAGTCCCGAGCAGGTTCGCGGTGAGCCCATCACCACGGCCAGCGACGTGTACGCTCTCGGCGTACTGCTCTACAAGCTGCTTACCGGCCTGCACCCCTACCGCAAGGAGTTCACCTCCCCCTCGGATGCGGAACGCGTGATCTGCGAGGAGGAGCCGACGCGGCCCAGTGTGCGGCTCATGGGGGAAGATGACCGCACGGCAATGGCCGCGGCACGCGGAACGTCTCCGCAACGGTTAGCGCGTGCGTTGGACGGCGACCTCGATACCATCGTGCTCATGGCGTTGCGCAAGGAGCCGAACCGCCGCTATGCCTCGGTCGCGCATTTCGCGGAAGACCTGCTGCGGTATCAGGCGGGACTGCCGGTGCGGGCTCATAAGAATTCGCTGGGCTATCGCGCAGCGCGTTTCCTCCAGCGCAATCGGCTTGCCGTGGGTGCCGGGATCGCGATGATCCTGCTGATGGCTGCCCTCGTGGTGCTCGGCGTCCGGTATGCCCTCACTTCGGCCGCGCAGAGCCGGGCCCTGCGGCAGGAGGCCGAAACGACACAGGAGGTCTCGCAGTTCCTCGTCGACCTCTTCAAAGCGGCGGATCCCGTCGAAGGCTTCGGAGACACGGTGCGGGCTCGCGCCATCCTGGACGAGGGCGCGGCGCGACTCGCATCTGCCGAAGGCGTCCGACCGGACATCAGGGCGCGGATGCTGAGCGAGCTGGGACAGGTCTACCAGAATCTCGGCCTGCTCGACGACGCGACCCGACTGCATGAGCAGGCACTGGCGCTGCGGCGCGAGGCCTTCGGTGCTGCCCATCCCGACGTTGCGGAGAGCCTGGAGAGACTGGCCGACGTCCAGCAATCGACGCGGGAGTTTGAGCGGTCGCTCACACTGTACGAAGAGGCGCTGGCCATCCGCCGCCAGTACCCCGACGCGGTCGCCACCGCCGCCGCACTGCAGGGGCTTGCTCGCGTCTTGCGAGAGTTGAACCTCGCGGATTCGGCGGCGGCTCCCATGCGCGAGGCCCTTGCCATCCTGCGCGGGGAGCTCGGGGACGACCACTATCGAACGACGTGGGCCTGGTTGGACCTCGCCTACGTCATGCGGGGCCAGGGACAGGACGACTCGGCACAGGCACTGTACGAGTTCCTGATCCCGAAGCTCGAAGCGCATGGTGACTCTGGTGCGCGCCTACTGCCGGGAGCGCTCAACAACTTGGCCTTCATCCACATGAGACGAGGCGACTATGACGAGGCCGAGCGGCTCTATCGAGACGCGATCGACCTGGAACGCCAGTGGGGCACCATAACGCGCGTGTTGCTGTTGCGGAACAACCTCGCGGGAGTGCTGGACCGGCAGGGGAAGACGACGGAGACGGATAGCGTGCTGCGCCTCAACCTGCAGACGGCGCAGGAGCATTGGCCCGAGGGACACTGGAGGGTTGCGTCGGCCTACGGTGGCATCGGGGCGTTCAATCTCCTGCACGGCGATACCGCTGCTGCCGAGCAGTACCTTCGGCCCGCATTGAGGGTGTACATGCACACGCTGGGAGAGGACCACTCGAGGACCACCTACGCCAAGGTCCAGCTCGGCACGTGTCTCATGGGGCTTCGTCGGTACGCCGAGGCGGAACCCTACCTGCTCGAGGCGAGCGAGTGGCTGCGCGCCAATCGGGGTGATGACAACAGCGACACTCGTGAGGCTATCGCACACCTCATCGATCTCTACGAACGCTGGGGCCGGCCAGCCGACGCGGAATCCTATCGCCGACTGCTCGGCGCATCCGGCTGACTCGGTCCACGCGACGAGCGCTGACCGAGCCCCGCCCACGGGCGGCCCGTTGCCGCTCGAGCTCGAGGGAGCTAGCATCCACCGCTCGGCCAGTGACGGCCACGGAGAGCGGTCAACGGAACAGCGGTCCGGGCCGCGGGTTTCAGCACCGTATGACCGGTTGCAGACAACGGCGGGGGCAGCACCAACTCGGCATGCACACATGAGTCGTTTTCACGCTCGGGGTCGAATCCTCGCCATTCTCAGTGCTGTGACGCTGTGCTTTGTGGGGCAATCGGCGGCCGCCCAGGGACCGCCGCCCGGCCAGGGGCGCCGGCCGCCCCCATCGATGCAGCAACCCGGGCCGCCCCTCTCGGGAGGGTGGCGCATGGAGGCCGCCGCGCAGACCAATCTCTGGTTCCACGCGCTGGCCGTGATCGCAGCCGACCAACCGGGTCCGCTCGGTCTCTACAGTGCCGACTACGCGCGCTTCGTCCGCGACTTCAAGCAACAGCTGGGTCTCTATCCCACGGTGCTCGATTCACTCGCACCCGAACTGCGTGAAGCGATCGGCGACGGGCGTGACCTCGAGGTGATCCACTTCGTGCCCCTCTACTTCCCGCAGGCAGCTCCGGACCGCATGCTCGAGGCCCTGCGGGCGGTAGTCGAGCGCAAAGAGGGCCCGGCGACCGTCGGTCGCGACGTCGGCTTCGGAGTGTTCGTGATGCGGCAGGCCACGCAGGACGGCAAGACGCGCAGTGTGCTGAGGGACCTGCGCGACGCCGTCGAGCAGGAGTGGAACGTGTTCTACCGCCAGTATTGGGCGGACATCGCCGCGGATCAGGAGACCCTCATCAGCGCGATGCAGGCGATGTGGGACGCGGAGCTGGCGCCGGGGCTCGAGCGATATCTGGAGGAACGGCGCCTCGCCGGCGGCATCGTCATGCCGGCGCCGGCGCTGGGGCCGGAAGGCCGCATCGTCGAACTGCAGGATTACAATCCAGGCGACCAAGTGGTGGCGGTGCAAGACCCCCTGCTCACCGAGGGGCCCGAAGCCACCGTCTTCGCATTCCTCAAGGAGCTGTGTTTCCTCCTCATCGACGACCAGAAGCTGCAGCCCGACCCGATCTCCCCCGAGGAGCGTGAAGACCTTCGGAGGACAGCCGCGGTCCGGTGTGGTGCGCAGCTGCTGCAGTTCTACGTACCCGAACAAGTCGGTCGGTACCGACGAGCCTTCCTCGATGCGGTGGGGGCGGAGGAGAGCAATACCGTCGAGGCATTCGAACGGGTGTACTATCTCGACCCGGCGGTGCTCCGGCGGCTCCACCAACAGATCCAGCGACAGTAGGCCAACCAGTTGCCTGATAAGCGCTTACGCTCGTCCAACGGCGGGGGCTCTCTCGCGGACTCGTACTTCGTCGGAGCAATCGCTGTGCAGGTGAGGTATAACTGCCTGTGACGCCTCGATCGAAGCGCTATCCGACCGCCCGACTGCCCCGAACCGATCGCCGGTACGGAGCGGGGGTCGTGTTCGCCGCCGCAGTGCATGCGGTGGCAATTCTGTTGCTCGCGAGCGGGTGGGCAGAGGCGTACGTCGAAGGCTCCCGTGATCCCGGACCGGGCCGTGGTGGGGGCGGTGGGGGGGGTGGGGGCCGCTCAATTCGCTACATCGACCTTCCGCCCTTGCCGACGTCCGCTTCCCGCGCCGCTCAACCGGCGGCGAAACCGGCACCGAAGACGGAGATCGTGCTACCCCAGCCGAAGGTCGCTCCGGCCGAGGAGAAGCCGATTCTCCCCAACCCGACCATCGCCGCTCCCGAACCGGTCATGCCGGTGGTGGCGCGCAGCGCCGCCGACAATCAGATGTCGTTCGGGCCGGGAACGGGCACCGGGGTGGGCCCAGGGGTGGGAGCCGGCGTTGGCGGTGGGCAAGGCACCGGTCGTGGTCCGGGCATCGGCAGCGGAACGGGGCCGGGCTCAGGCGGAGACGGGACCGCCTACTACGCGCCGGAGCCGCGGGCGATCATCTATCCTTTCGAGGAACCGCCGGCGTCGGTCCGCGGCCGGGAGTTCCTCATCCGGTTCTGGGTCGACAACCGCGGTCGCGTGGACAAGGTCGAGATCGAGCCCGAGATCGCCGAGCGAGCATTCCGTGCCAAGCTGATCGAACGGGTGTCCTCCTGGACCTTCTATCCCGCTCGCACCCGCGAGGGAAAACCCGTCAACGGCCGCTACGAGATCACGTATCAGCCGTAACCGCTCCCACGCCACCTAGGCTGCCGGAGGCAGGTCAGGCTCGGACTCGGGGCTTCCCTGCCGTACGAGTGACGCGCCGATCAGCACACCCAGCAGCCCTACGAATGGGTTGACGTACAGCAGCCAACCCGGCTGCCGGCTCTGACCAGCTGCTTCCCACACGCTCGGGTCGGCCGCACGGGCCGGCGTCGTGCCCGGGGTCTCGGTCATGAATGCCATTGCGAGGCCAAGCACGAGCACGATGCCAGCAAGGACCTTGGGAGGCGTGGCGGAGCGGGCCATCCTGGCACTGACGACGCCACCGAGCACGGCGCCGGCAAGCGACAGCACGACGCTGATCCCGATCCACGTGGCGCTCACGTCGTACGTGCCAGGCCGGTAGGAGCCCTCTGGGCCCAGGATCAGATACGTGACGGAGAAGGTGATGAACACAAAGAGGGCGATGACGATATAGCCCACGACGACACTGCCGATCGCTCGTCCCATCTCGTCGCTCCTTGCCGGGGGAGGGTGCAACAAGTAACGGCCGATGCGGCGCCCTCACAAGTGCCCCCGAGAGGTGCCCGCCACTCCGGCCGCCGACCACGGACCCGACGCGTTCTCAGCCGGCAAGACGTGCGGCCCTAGCTTACGACCAATTGTCCGAGTTCTTTTCTCGGTAGAGTGCGCTTATCGCGCCGCGGTCGGACGGTTACGATAGGAAGCAGCACGATCGCTGAATCGGGTCTACGAAGCGCGGCAGCGGGTTCAGGGCAAGTGATGTGGGGGCGACAGAACAGCGTGGCGAGTGGCAGCCGCTCTCATTGAGTCCGGAGGGATGCATGACAACGACACCAGCCGATGACGCTGCCGCGGTATCGCGGAGCCCGCAGGACCAGGATATCGACGTGTTCGGGCTGACACATCCCGGAGCGGTGCGCAAGGAGAATCAGGATCATTTCCTGGTCGCTTCCCTGTCCAAGCAGATGCACGTCGACCGGACGAGCCTGCCGGCCGACGCCGATCTCCCGGTCACGCCGGAGCGGCTCGCATCGCTCGCGATGGTTGCCGATGGGGTCGGGAGTGGTGGGGGCGGTGAAGAAGCCAGTCGCCTCGCGGTGCAGGCCATCGCGCAATACGTGACCCAGAGTACGCATGCGTTCTACGGCACGGACGTCGCCGGGGACCCCGAGGCGTTCGAGCGCGTGCTGTCCGAGGCGGCGATGCGGTGCCACGCGAGCCTCCAGGAGAAAGCGGCGAACGATCCGGCACGCAAGCGCTACGGGACGACGCTCACCCTGTGGCTGGGGCTGTGGCCGCACGCCTACCTGCTCCAGGTGGGGGACAGCCGGTGCTACCTGTATCGCGATGGCCAGCTGGCTCAGCTGTCCCGCGACCAGACGATGGCACAGGACTTGGTCGATCAGGGAGTCCTCTCCCGCACCGGAGGGTTCAACAGCCCTTGGGCACACGTGCTCTCCAGCGCGATCGGCGGTCAGCAGGCAGCACCGGTCGTCACTCGGATCACCCGCGACTGGGGCACCGTGGTGTTGCTCTGTAGTGACGGACTCACCAAGCACGTGTCGGACGAGCGGATCAGCGAGCGGCTCCAGTCGATGACGAGCTCGCAGCAAGCGTGCGAAGCGCTGCTGCAGGACGCACTCGACGGGGGTGGGACGGACAACATCAGCATCATCGTGGGTCGGACCATCAAGCCGGCCGATGTCTAGGATGATCGGCAACGACCCGGAAGCGGATTGGCGATGACCGCATCACCGTCGCTGCAACGCGCTACGGCTCGCGGACGACGACCCCGTCTTTCATGATCAGACGTACGTTCCGCAACGCGCTGAGGTCTCTCGTCGGATCCCCATCGACGGCGATCAGGTCGGCGAGCAATCCTGGTGCGACGCGTCCGCGATCGGGCAGCAGCAGGATGCCGGCATTCCCGGACGTAGCGGCGCGCAGGGCATCGACCGTCGGCATACCGTAATCGACCATCAGCTCGAGCTCTCGGACGTTGTCGCCGTGCGCGTAGACGCCGACGTCTCCGCCGAAGCAGATGGGAACACCGGCGGCCAGGGCAGCGCGGAACGACGCTCGTTTGGCGACCACCCGGGCCGGCTCCGGATCCACACCCTTGCGCCACCCCGCGTACTGACTGACGGCGTCGCCGGCGGCGAGCGTGGGACATAGGGCGACGCCCCGCTCCGCCATGAGGCGAAACACCTCGGGAGTGCCGCCGTCCCCGTGCTCGATGGTCAGGACGCCGGCTTCGGTTGCCCGCCGCATGCCCTCGGGCGAGCTCGCGTGTGCAGCCACAGGGCGGCCCGCGCTGCCGGCCACCTCGACTGCAAGCCGCAACTCGTCCAGCGTGAAGGTGGGCATCGCTTCGCCGCTCGGTCCCCAGCGGTAGTCGGCGTAGAGCTTCACCCAATCCGCTCCGCGGCCGATCTGGTCACGGACGACCCGGATGAGGTCGTCATGGCCGTCGGCGGTCTCCGCGCCGAGGGGTAGGGGCAGTTCCGGGGCACCCTTGGGACCGTAGCTCCCCGTCGTCACGATGGCACGGGTACTCACGAGTAGACGCGGCCCGGGGATGATGCCTTCGGCAATGGCCTGCTTGATCCCGACGTCGGCATACCCGGCACCCTCGGTTCCGAGGTCCCGTTCGGTCGTAATGCCGGCCATGAGCGTCGCCCGGGCTGCGGCCGTGGCGCGCGCGACCCTGAGGGCGAGCGGCTCGCGGAGCACCTGGTCGTTCCAACCGGTCTCGTCGTACGGGTGGAGCAGGAGGTGCGAGTGCCCCTCGATCAGGCCGGGAAGCAGGGTCATTCCCGGCAGCTCGATCAGCCGTGCCTCGGCTGGCACCTCGACCTCGCTCGCCGGACCGGCAGCAACGATGCCCGATCCCGATACCACGACGAGCCACCCACGGTGCGGGGTGGGCGTCATGCCATCGAACACGCGTTCCGGCGCCAGCGCCACTGCCTGCTGTGCCACGAGCTGTGTACCCCCCGTACACAGCACAGCGGCGACTAGGATGGAGAAAATGGGTGGTCGAGCGTGCATGTGATCCATTCCCGTAGTGAGACGCGTCGTGGCGGGCGACAATCGAACACCGTCAATCCATAGCGGCATCGTCCCCGGGATGCCAGACAGGCTCTCGGTGTCACACGCCTCAGGGGTGCATGGTGTGCACGAGCTCAGCGACCGCTCTGCTCACGGCGCCTACCGTTGCGAGTGAGGACGCGCCGGCGACGCTGGTCGAGACCGCGACCTGCTGTATCCCTTCACTCCAGTGCTCCCACGTCAGGTCCAGTGCGTAGCAGTCGAAGAGCCACGCGCTGAGTACCGCACGCGTACCGAGCAGCACCTGCCCGTGAGCGTACACCGGCCGGCGATCCACCAATGCCGCCGCCTCGACGCGGAGGATCCGATCGACCTCAAGCAACTCGCACGTCGCCGCGAGGTCTATCGGGTCGACGATGCCCGCCGTCACGAATGTGAAGATCACGCGTTGCCACGCCTCCAATTGCCCGGCTCTCTGGAGCCGTCGGACCATCTCGTCGGGCACCATCACCGTGGGTGAAGAGGTGTCGCGTTCGAGTGCGTCGACAATCCGTCGCTCGAAGGATCGGTTGCTGTCAGTGGGAACCTGTGGAAGCTCCATGCGGGAGACCGCAATCCGCTCGCGGGGGGTCTCCTGCTGGGCTTGCAGTGGCCCTCCCCGTGTCGCCAGCGCACCTAGGTGTAGGACGAGCAGCCAGGCGGTATCGACCCGCACTTATCCGTCTCCGCTTCCGAGGGGCGGGAGTTCGCGCAGAATGGCGTGCACCACCGGTGCCGCCGCATCCACGACCGGAGGTGCCCGGTCCGACTCGAGCGGGGATGCTACCAGCTCGAGCCCGGCCGAGCCGTACCATGCGAGGATACCGCTGGCGCCGCCGAAGGCCCTGATCCGGGCGACGACCACCGTGGATGGCGGACCATCGTGACCCGAGCCGTCCTGTCGCGCGACCTCGGGCAGATCGACGACGATGAGCAAGTCGACGCCCAGAAGGTCGGCGACCCGCATCACCGCCGTCCGGTCGAGCTCGTTGCGGGCGTCCCAATCGTGAAGGAACAGCGCCCACTCGTAGGCCAGCCCGCCGCCACCGATCAGTCTCGCAGCCTCGTCGGGTGCGATGACCCGACCGTCGGGCAGCCTCGTGCGGACCGCGTCGGCGACTACCGCAGTGAGGGAGTCGGCACTCCGGAGGCTCACTCCCCACTCGAACAGGGGTAGCACGGCAACACCCTCGACCGATGCGAAGGGGAAGTCGGGACTGACGACCGTCTCGACGGGCATCCCTGGTGCGCAACCGAGCCCGCACAGGGCGAGCAGGACAGCGACGGAACGAAGGCGAAGAGCCATCGGGATGCCTGGCTCCGGTGAACGGAGCCACGATCATGGAGCGTTCGGTCGACCATGTCAATTCAGGACGGGCGGATTTCGTCTTTGCCGTCCCCGAGCCCTGCCGTTGTCACGCGATCCGAATCGCAGGGCCCGACACGGTGACCATCGGTTGCGTGAGCCCAGCGCCGGACGGCGCCCCCCGGCTGGCCGACCTGCGCTACTCCGAACAGGTCCGGCTGTGCCGGCTTGCCGAACCTCGATATCGGGGCATCAGAACCGATAGCTGAATCCCATGAGCAGATTCGGCGCGAGCTTGGGCTGCCCGACCGCAGCGTCGGCATCGGCGTACGTGTAGTCTTCGCGGGGATTCACGTCGTCGCCGTCTGGACTGTAGGCCGTATCGTGCGCCGTCAGCGTACTTGCGAAGAAGTACTCCAGCCCGGCGGTGAATACCATATCGACCCGCGGACTCACGCCGAAGTACGACTCCAAGCCGCCTCCAAGCCCCCAGTGCTTGCTTCGGACGTCGAAGTCCTCGTTTCCGCCCACGAACCTGAAGTTCGCGTTGAACCTGGCATGCCGTACGCCGCCGAATGCGTACGCACGCCGCAGCGCGAGCACCTCGACCGGAAAGAGCAGGTCGAGCTTGAAATTCCACACTCGCGCACGTTCCTCCGGGGTGCCGTTGGTGTTGTTGTTGATGAACACCCGGCGTGCGTCCAACGCGCGCCCGGGCTCGACCGACGCGTACCCGATGCCGAACCGAGGACGCAGCGGGAAGCCGTCGGCGAATCCAGCGGCAGTGCCGTGTACCTGGATGCCGAATCCGGACGCATAGCCAAGCTGGAGGCCCGCCGTGAACTCGGCTGGGCTCGGACTGCCGCTCTGGGCAGCGAGGGAGGTGGCCAGCATCAGTCCTGCGGTAACGATCATTGAGATGGCGCGCATGTGACCGCTCTCCGTCTGGGAGACCTGCGGAGGTGCACGGTCAAAGTTCGCGGGCTGGTGGAGGGGTCGAGGTGATGCGTCTCACACGTGAGCTCGAGCCGTGTCGAGCTCTTGATGCGGCAGCCCGGGCCGCGGCCCGATACTCAGTGAGGCGCCGTATTCACCACGTATGCGCTGAGGTCTGCGACCTCGAGCCTGAAGGGCCCGGCCTGCTCGTCGGCGATCAGAAAACCGAGCTGCCGGATGCGGGACGGGTCGAGTGGTGGAGCACCGCGGGGACGAACGCCTCGGAATGTAGGCTCGAAGGCGGCATACGGGATCTCGACGGTTTCCCAATCACCCGTCGTCTGGAAACGTGCGGAATAGGCGATGCCGTCGAACCGGTCGTCCGTCCGCAGCCGGATCTGGTAGCGGTTGCCGTCGCCGCGCAGTCGGAGACGGAGGCCGCCAAAGGCGGACAGATCCGATTCGGCGATCGGCAGTCGCACCGACGCGAACCCGCCATTGTTCTCGAGAGACACATCCCCGGCAAAGACGATGGTGCCGGTGGGGTCCTCTTGCACGGTGCTCGTCGAACGGCCGCCCATGACACCGTCATTGACCACCGTCCAGGTGCCGGTGAGCGGAATTCGCCGTCGGATAGTCATGTCCGGTGGTTCCTGAGCGGTGCCGGATGATGGCGCCACAGTGGCGCCAGCCGCGATCAGAGCGGCGGCTGTCACCTGCAGCGCAGTCCCAAGGGGGAGTCGGGATGCGTCGGACAAGCTACGGCTCGTCGCGCTCCGGGGAGGCACGCCGGTCCGTGCCGGTGCGTCGCTCCCTGCGGCGGCGGTTGAGCCCGGATCGGCGCTCCGCCCCGCTGTACGGCCCGTCCTCTTGGCGTCGCTCCTGACCCATCCGCCGCTCCGTCGTGCGTCGATCCGCGGGCTTGCGCGGAGCGATGGCGTCGAGCTTCGCCGTCAGCTCAGCCGTGATGTCCTGCCAGGCCGAACGGACCTCCTGCCAGGAACGTGTTCCCACCGCTGTCGTCTCGAGAGTGCGCAACTCGAGTGACAGACGGCGTTTCTCCTGCCGGAGACGATCCAACGCCTCGGCGTCGAGGGCCTTCGCCAGCTCCGGATCGATATCCGCGAGCGGGCGGCCGCACAGGATGCAGAACCGACCCGGGGGGCTCGCGGTGGTTCCGCAGAATGGGCAGTGTTCCATGATCCCTCAAGATGGCTCCCGGACCGGCTCTACACCAGCACGCAGACGCCCCGCCGCAGCCGTCCGAAGAGACGCCGGACGAACGCTGCGCGTTGCGATTGCGTCGCAGCTCATGCTGGGAACCGATCCCGGCGGGTGTGTCTGAGGCAAGAGAGCGTATGAGTTCACAGGGCCGATGCGATGGGGAGCCATCATCTGTCGCCTCGACGGCACGCAGGGTGGTACCGGAGCGGACGCACCGTGCGCTGCGAGGCGTCGGTCGGGCGCGCGGCAGGCAGAGGGACGGAACCTGGGAGCCGGAGGCCGCGTAGGAGTGAGGGCGGGCGGCGGTCTGGATGTGCTTTGTGCTTGGTGCCCGCCGACGTACGTTGCGACAGAGATGTCAGTGTCGGCGATTCGTCTCAGGGAGGGTTCCGCGTGCTCGATGTCCTCGACCGCCTGAAGCAGGCCCTCACCACTCAGTATGAGTTCGAGCGGGAGATCGGCCGCGGCGGTATGGCGACCGTCTATCTCGCGCGCGACCTGAAGCACGGCCGCCGGGTCGCCATCAAGGTGCTGCGTCCCGATCTCGGCGTCATGCTGGGGTCGGATCGCTTTCTCCAGGAAATCCGCCTGACGGCGAACCTTCAGCACCCTCACATCGTGCCGCTGTACGACTCCGGTGAGGCCGAGGGCGTGCTCTACTATGTCATGCCCTACGTGGAGGGAGAGAGCCTCCGTGAGCGGCTGAACCGCGAAGGGAAGCTGAGCCCCCGGGATGCCACACGCATCGCGCTCGATGTGGCGGCGGCACTCGAGTATGCGCACCGTCGCAACATCGTGCACCGCGACATCAAGCCGGAGAACATCCTGCTGCACGAGGGCGCGGTGCTCGTTGCCGACTTCGGCATCGCTCGCGCGACCGCGGCGGCCGGCGGTGATCGCCTCACCGCAGTTGGTCTCGCAGTCGGGACGCCCGCCTACATGAGCCCGGAGCAGGCGGCCGGCACCTCGGACGCCGATGCCCGCAGCGATCTCTACAGTCTCGGGTGTGTGCTGTACGAGATGCTGGCTGGCCGGCCGCCGTTCACGGCCTCCAGCCCGCAGCAGGTCCTGTCGCAACAGGTCGTGGCCCAGCCGCCACCGCTCACGGAATCCGGTGTGCACGTGTCGGGTGCTGTGACCGGCATCGTGCAGCGCGCGCTGGCGAAGGACCCGGGCGACCGCTACCAGAACGCCCGGGATTTCGCCGAGGCGATGGATCAGGCTGCGATCAGCGGTGCGGCTCCGGTCGCCGGAACCGGCGCGTGGCTAGTCGACACCCTGCTGCGACCCCGTGTGCTGGCCGTGATTGGAGGCTATCTCGCGCTGTGCGTCGCGGCGATCGCTGCCACGAAGTGGCTTGCCGGCCGCTATCTGCTCTCGGCGCAGCTCCCGTGGCTTGTCGCGGTGGCGCTGTTCGCCCTTGTGCCGGCCGTCGGCATGCTCGCCTGGCGCCGGGTCGGCGGTTCGGATTCGTCCTGGATGCGGGTGGCCCGGATCGGCATTCCCGCGAACGTCGTGGCCGCAGGCGCCCTGTTGTTCATCCTGTTCGGCGGTTCCGATCTCGGTGCCGCCACGGTGACGGTGTCCGTGCGCAACGAGATGGGAGACCTGATCAACCGGGACATTCCGAAGTCCGAGTATCGGCGGCGTGTGGCGCTCTTTCCGGTGGAGAATCGGTCGCAGGATGCTGCGCTGGACTGGGTCCAGTACGCCGTGCCGGCGGCGGTATCGGTCGATCTGGGTCAAGATCCCTTCGTGCGCGTATTGTCTCCCGCCGAGTTCCGCAGTCGGCTGGAGGAGGCCGGGAGACCTGACGGCTTGGGCATGCCGGTCGCCCTGAAGCGGCACATCGCCACCGGGCTGTACATGGAGTATTTCACGGCCGGAGCTGTCGCTCGCGAGGGGGGCGAGCTGGTCCTCACCCTCGATCTGTACGACACTAGGCGAGCTAGCCTGGTCGAACGGCGTGAGTTTCGGGGAGATGATGCGCTGTCCATGGTAGATGCTATCTCGGCGCAACTCCGCCGAGACCTCGGGATTCCGTCGGGCGCGCTGGAATCGGCCCCGGACCTGCCGGCGACCGAGCTGCTCACCGAGTCACGTGCAGCATTCAGGGCATACGTGGACGGTTGGATCGCCCTGTTCGAGCGCCGCTTCGACGATGCAGCCGAACGGCTGGGTGCTGCGGTTGCCGCTGACGAGTCGTTTGCGCTCGCCAATCTCGAGCGGTACGCGGCGCTCGTGCAGGCAGGTCGTTCGGGGGAAGCGGAGCAGGCCATCGCGCAGGCAATGGAGCACAGCTATCGCCTCAACGAGCGGATGCAGCTGAAAGCCAAGCTCACGTACTACTTCCTCGTGCAGCAGGATGCCGAGAGAGCCATGGCCGTGGCAACGATGTGGACCGAGCTCTATCCCGAGGACCCCGATGGGCACCTGGAACGAGCCGGCCTGCTCGAGCTGCGTAATGACCTCACCGGGGTGATTGACGAATTAGAGCAGGTGATCGCGCTCGATTCGAATCAGTATGACGTGCTGCGCACAATCGGTCTGGTCTACTCGGCCCGAGGGGTGTTCGATACGGCGCTGACCTATCTCGAAGCCTACGCGGAGCGCGAGTCCGCGGATCCCGAAGCCTTCCTGGCGCTGGCGAACGTCGCCTTGACCCAGGCGGATTTCGATGGGGCAGAGGATCTGTACAATCGGGCACTGCTGTTGGATGCGCAGAACGCGCCTGCCCTAAAGGGCTTGGGTGACGCGGCCAGCGGCAGAGGGGACTTCGCCGGCGCTGCGCGACGCTACGAGGAGGCCTTGGCTGCGGCCCGGACCGCGAGGCAGCGGTCGGAGATTCTCTCGTCGATGGCCGATCTGTCCGTTCTGCAGGGCCGGATCGGTGAGGCCCTTGGGTTCCTGCGCCAGTACTGGGCGGCGCAGGACGAATGGGGTGGGCCGATGCAGGGAGACCAAATGAGGCTGCAGAGCATGCGCGTGTTTGCCCTGGGTGGCCTGATCGCGGCAGCGCTCGACTCCATTCGCGCCATCGAAGGCCGCCTGGGTGAGGCATTCGGCAGCTTGGCGGCAATGGGATATCTCCCCGTCGCGCTCGAAGTCGATTCGGTCCCCTTGATCACCGAGGCGATCGAGGATACCGAAGCGCTGATTGCGCGCTTCGGGCTCGAAGCATTGCGCCCCCTGGTGCTCCGGGGTCGCGCACGCATTTTGGAGCTCGAGGGCCGATGCGGCGAGGCGCTGCTGCTGTACGAGCAAGCACTGAGGCTGACGCCGACGCTGTATGGCTTCGAGGTCGACATCGCCCGCTGCGAGGGAGCAACTGGGCGGCTGGACGACGCCGAGGGGCGACTTCGCGCGGTGCTCGAGCGCCGGCCCGGGCTTCCACGGGTACGGTACGAGCTAGCCGTCGTGCTCGTGGCGCAGGGCGATAGCGCGGCAGCCCGCGCCGAGTTGGACCGCGCACTGGACATCTGGAGTAATGCCGATTCGGGCTTCGTCCCGGCCCAGGAAGCGCGTGCGCTGCAGGCGGCGTTGGTCAGGGGCGGTTGAGGGGCGGTACCCTCGCCGGCGGCCACGCCGCCTGCGCGACACGGGGGCCGGGTGATGGT
>Ga0209536_100002228_pt1 | contig 31551 bp, 22 predicted proteins | sample DeeMarSeWOR28_12_FD_187461 | JGI IMG/M metagenome (GOLD analysis project Ga0209536, IMG submission 187461) | Marine sediment microbial communities from White Oak River estuary, North Carolina - WOR-2-8_12 (SPAdes) (version 2) | ecosystem: Environmental > Aquatic > Marine > Intertidal zone >... | reverse complement strand
CGGGGCCCTTGTCATTTTGGTATTTGTAAAGGATATGAGTGATGATTTATATAATGCCGCAAAGAATAAATGGATGGGTTGTGCATTATGAAATCAACTTGCAAAACTACCGGTAAAAATCATGGCGATGCGAAATGAGAGAATTGATAGGGAATTGAAAGTAAAAACACATAAAGAACCAGCCAGTTGATGGAAATTGTGTTCAAATGAGCTATCGTACGTCGCGTAGCTGAACCGATAAGAGCAATTTTGACGAGCTCTCATTTGCATACGAATCAAAATCCAATCATCCCCAAACCCCTCCGCCTCACAATCCATATCTCCTCCAGGTGGCATCTGACCATCACCCCCCTATTAAATCATTTAAAATTTGGGGATGGGTCATGTATACCGGCGTATGATGTTATTTTGATGTATCTTCAAAAACACATCCGCCCCGCCCCCTGTAGAATTACCCCTCAACTGTTTACCGATTTTTGCAGCGGGATAAAATGTAATCCTCTTGACTTTGGCGTGGGAATGGTGTCAATTTATCAGGTATCACACATGATATGATAGATGTATTGGGGAGTTCAAAGAACATGTATATACAATTCTTAATCAGGTAGATATTTGTAATTTTGAAATATACATATGCGTTCGGGCACACTCTGATATTTTAAAAATCAACCAAAAATCATGAAAACTTCTGTGTCAAATTTAATGGTGGTTCTGATTTGTATGCATTTTCTACTTTCATGCTGCAACCAATCAACTCATAGCTTCGATCTTGAGGTAGAAAAACAATTGGTCGAAAACGCCATTCACAGCAGCATTGGCTGGGCCAAGGAAAAAAATATACGTTTATTACATAGCATCATCGCAAATGATTCAAACTATATTGAAGTAGATCCCAATGATAGAATCGTGAGAGGATTTCAGGAATTCAGAGAAGCAGAAGATTTTTGGATGAGCGATGATTTTAAAGCGATTCGCTATGATATAAAAGATTTGAAGATTAATTTTTCACATTCGGGAGACGTTGCATGGTTTTTCTGCGTTCTAAATGATATCAATGAATGGAAAGGAGAACCTGCCAATTGGGAAAACACCAGATGGACAGGTGTGTTAGAAAAAAGAAAGAATAGTTGGATTATTGTTCAAATGCATTTCTCATTCGCGAGCCATTAATTTGGAGCCAGAATGCCACCTGGCAATTTGGATATGAAACGTTTCATACATTTTAACAATTCAGAAATGCAATTGAAACAGTCTGGAGTGCATCACTGCTTATAAAATGCAACAGAAAACCAAACCACGCTTGATATAAACAAAACCATTAGGTTGCATTGAAGGGTAACAGTTCAACTCCATTATTATGGTAGAAATTTTAATTATAAAACCATCATGATTCTGCTGATTTTTTATTTATTACTTGCCTTATTTGTTTCATTCCTGTGTTCTGTAATGGAATCTGTTTTACTTTCAACGACTGTATCTTTTTTAAATGTTAAAGAAAAAAGCGGTCATAAATCAGCAGCAATTTTTATTAGACTAAAGAATGATATCGAAAAACCATTATCGGCAATACTTTCATTGAATACAATTGCCCATACGATTGGAGCCGCAGGTGTTGGAGCCCAAGCAACAAAAATATTCGGCGATATCTATTTTGGTATAATTTCTGCCATCCTAACGCTTTTGATATTGGTTTTTTCTGAAATAATTCCCAAGACGATCGGTGCACGATATTGGAGGCGACTGGCTTTGGTTTCCGGGATCATTATCAATACAATGATAATTATTACCTTTCCTTTAGTGATAATGACGAACTATATAGCAAAGTTATTTTCCGGAAAAATAAATAATCTGTCGATGAGTCGGGAAGAAATATCTGCAATGGCTAATATTGGAACAGAAGAAGGGATTCTTGAGGAAAAAGAAAATAAAATTATTCAAAATCTAGTTCGGCTAAAAGCAGTAAAGATCTCTGAAATCATGACCCCCAGAGTAGTTGTTACGGTAGCAGATGAAAACATGTCGTTAGCAGAGTTTCTTATAAATAAGGAGTTCCTTTATTATTCACGAATCCCGATCTACTCAAAAAACAATGAAAATATTACTGGATATATTTTTCGTCAAACCGTATTTGAAAAACTGGCTGAAAATAAAACGAATTTAAAACTTCGTGATATTTGTAGAGACATTGTTGTTGTTCATGAATTTCAAACGCTTATGAGCTTATGGGAAACGTTGCTCGAGAAAAAAGAGCATATTGCGCTTATCGTTGACGAATATGGTGGAATGGCTGGCATTGTGACAATGGAAGACATCATTGAAACCATATTAGGTTTAGAAATTGTAGATGAGAGAGACAGGATAACAGATATGCAACAGTATGCCCGTAAAAGATGGAATGAACGAAAAGCCAAGTATAATATTCTGCATCATTCAGATAAATAATCAGTAATTTTATGTCTCACCAAACATGGACAATCCAATGAAATCACCAGCCCTCATTTTCTTTTTCATGTTTCTGCTCCCTTCCGTTTTTGCCCAGGATTTTATTCCCATCCTGAGCCTCGAGAAACGAACGGAACTATACAATAAGAACCTGGAATGGAAACTGGACCATGTGCTTCCTGAACTTATGAGACGGGAGAACCTGGACATGTGGGTGGTCATAAACTTTGAGTATGACGAAGACCCGGTTTACAAAACCCTGAATACCTGGCCGGGTGACGGAGCCCGCAGGCTTTCCATCCTGATCTTCCACAACAGCAAAGACGGATTTAAGAAACTTTCAGCCACCTGGCATGGTTCACGGGCCGATGGGTCCATGTACGAGAGCATTTTTAAGGACCGTTCCAATGGGGCCCGGGGACAATTTGAAGCCGTGGCAGATTATATCCGCAGGGAAGATCCTCAAAGGTTAGGTATCAACTATGATGATGCGGTCATTGATGATTTCTCCCATGCAAACGGCCTGTCTCATTTTCATTATGAACAATTGAAAAAGGCCCTGGATAAGACGTATCAGGCCCGGCTGGTATCCGCTAAGAATGTGGTGATAGGATGGTATGAGACCCGTACCCCCTGGGAAATCAGTTTTTATAAGACCTTTTGTTCACTGGCCCATGAATTAATCGCGGAATTTTTTTCAAACAGGATCATCATTCCGGATGTAACCACTGCCACGGAGGTGCGATGGTGGATCTGTGAGTGGATCAGGGAGAAAAAACTGGATTATTGGTTCTTCCCTTCACTGGACATCATCCGGTCACCTGAAAATCAGTCGGAATTTGGCAAGGATGATGTGATCCGGCGGGGGGACCTCCTGCATTGCGATGTGGGGATCAGCTATATGGGTCTGACCACCGATATGCAGCACCTGGCCTACGTGTGCCAACTGGATGAGGAAGATGCACCAGAGGGACTCCAGGAACTCTATGAAAAAGGACTCCGCTTCCAGGAAATCGTAATGGAGGAGATGGTGGCCGGAAGGTCAGGGAATGAGATCCTGAAGGCATCGCTGGAACGGGGAAAGAACGAAGGTCTCAATCCGGTTTTATACAGCCACCCGGTCAATTATTATGGCCATGGTTCAGGCATGACCATCGGCCGGACGGACAACCAGGAATTTCTGACCGGAACCGGGGCGCATCCTCTTTACCCGAATACTACTTATGCCCTGGAATTCAGTGTGTCCGGGAAGATTCAGGAATGGGATAATCAGTTGGTACGAATGGGTTTTGAGGACAATATAATTTTTGATGAAGGAAACGCCCGTTTAATAGATGGCTATCCGCAACAGCTGTATATCATAAAGTAGTACATATGCTTCCATGATCCATTTTATGCCAAACATAAGTAACAAAAAGCCGCATAAACAAGCTGAACAACAATCTGCAGTTCAGAACAATTAAAATATCAGAATCTTCAACGAGCCTGAAAAGCTCTCGCCAACGAGTCGCATTTGCACCAGATGGCCACTCCTTCCATCATTGATTTATATTTTCAAGGCTTCCTATGGTTGGTATATAACCAGAGATCAAGAGCGACCCAATGGCATACGATACGCATTCTATTCATCATACAATTTTTTCAGCATTTTCCTGGCAGACTTAGCGTTTGGATTTAATTCCAAAGCTTTCTGATAATTTTTTATTGCTGACTCCTTATCTCCATTTAGCAGCAATGCTTCACCATAACTGTCATATGCGTTCCAGGAATCCGGGAAAAGACTTACATTCAGTCTGAATACCTCAACTGAGGATGGCACATCTTTTAATCGTAAATATTGATATCCGACCTGATTAATAATATATTCCAGGTCCGGGTATAAAGTCATATATCCATCCCTTTCTGATGAAATCGTCGCGCATGCAGTTATTACGTCAACCTTTGGAAAAAAAATAAGTGCCAATACATAATCATCGGGTTCCCATTTCTGATCATTTTCATTTTCCAGCCAACTGGTGATCAGATGCCCCAGATCGTTTACGTATGTCATTCTTGAAGCCGATGTAATGGCGTCAACTTTATAGTATGACTGTGGCAACCAGTCTGCACCACCGGATGTAACAAACATCAATATTTTTTCTGGTGTGTGAGTGCTGGTAATAATTCGTTCGACATTCTTATTGAGCCGGACAATTAATGCATTAATGATCAATATTCTGTCCCAATTTTTATCATCTACTTCTGTCAGCTCTCCCAGATCAATCCCTTTAATGTACACAGACGACTTTTTCAATGAATCACAAAGAATTTTTACCAAGCTATTTTTAAAATCACTACCCTGAGTGGCAATGAGAATTTTTTTTGTTGGATTGGCATTGTTGATTTCAAAAGATTCAGCTTTACGTGGGTAGTAGAGGATTACATAAATCGCACAGCAAACAAAAATTAATCCAGCAAAACCTCCAAAGCTAAATCCTATTATCTTAATCAATTTTTTTTTCAGGATAGTTTTCACTTGCATACCTGGTAATTCATTAAAATCCCAAAAATATTATTTCTACTCACAATGGCAGTATTACATAAAAATATAACAAATTATGCAGGTTGATATACGATTACTTGATATCTTATATTATGTCGTTGGGAATTTTATCAGCATGGAGCAGGGCTTATAATCCATCTTAAAAGGAAAGGATTTGAATACCTAACATATCAGTGGCTTAGGATATGAAGAAATAAATTAATTATCCCTTTTATCCCCATCACCTCAAAACCACGATCCTACCTGTGCAGCATCTGACCATTGCCTGGTATTAGATCGTTTGAAATTTAGATTTAGGTTAAACATTCTAAGATAGTTTCCCGGTATTTAATGGGCGGTTCTCCACACTATAAAAAAGAGATTTACCTGCAAAACTGATCCGCCACAATTCCTTGGGATATTACTCTTTCACATATTTAGCTAATCATGCAGCGGCGAAATCAATATATGAGTGAATTTTAACACAGGTCTATTTTTTTTTCTAACTTGTCTGAATATTGGATATATTGTGTGGTAGGAATGCATTTATACTACTATTTTGCTGAAATATCTAACATAGATGGATAAGTAGCAGTGACTGCACCAAATCTTCATCAACCATATTATAGACTATTAAAATTTTATGTTATTACCAAAATTTATTCGAGAATGAAAAAAGTCGTTGTGTTCTTATCATTATTATTGGTCGTTGCAGGTGGATCGTTTTCTCAAGAGCAAAACGAACAAGCCAAAAGCCAAATTAAACCCGCTCTCCTGGTTATTGATATCCAAAATGCTTTTCTGGAAATCGTACCTGAACAGGAAAAAGAAATAGGATTATTATATATTAATGGATTAATTGAACTTTTCCGCAGACATGATTTTCCTGTAATAAGGATTTACCATTTCAGTGAGGAAATTGGACCCAAACCAGATACAGAAGATTTTGAATTTCCAACCTCAGTCATGATTAAATCCGATGACCCCAAAGTAATTAAGACCTATGGTGATGGTTTCAATAAAACTGACCTGGATGAGGTCCTCAAAGAGAACGGGAGTAATACCTTGTTTCTCTGCGGATTAAGTGCTGTTGGATGTGTTCTAGCAACATGGATCGGTGCTCAAAACCACGATTACAAAGCGTTTTTTGTAAAAGATGCCATCATGAGCCATAACTCAGATTATACAAATAATGTGGAAGAAATGTTCGATGCAGTCAGCTATGATGTGGTGAAGTTAATACTGGAAAACTCCAAAAATTGATCACCTTCTGATCTATACTTAAATAAAATAAATGATTGTGAGTTGCAAAGAGAGCATAACCCGTAACATGCCTGGATATTACGTGCACCTCACAACCACGAATTGCACTGACAAACCACTTCCTGGAATGAAATCGTTTGAAAAATGGCTTTAAGTATTTAGGTTATATGGAATAATAGCGGGGATGGCAAATGAAAATCTTACGAAATCTATCTAATATCATTAGGCTAATGGCGCATTCCGCAGCCCAAGAAAACCCTCTATCAAACTAATTGAACCCACCCCACCCCCTGGATCAATGAACTTACTAATGATTTACCCATTCCTGTAGCACGGTAAAATCTGGATCGCTTGACTTTGGTGTGGGAATAGCGTACCTTGTTGTAATTAAAAATCAAATCGTACTAGATGAAACAGGTCCATCTTAACCGAAGAAGGTTTTTGAGGAACTCTTCTCTTGGCATATTGGGTGCCGGATTAATAGGAAAAAAAGGTCTTGCAACCAATATCCAGTATCAGGAAAATGCACTCCCCAAGATATTGGTCCACCGCACACTTGGGAAAACCGGTATCAGGGTACCCGTGATCGGAATGGGAATTTTAGGTTCAGGTAGCCCTGCCTTAATAGAAGCAGCACTTGATGCGGGTATAACCCACTTCGATTCCACCGCTGCCCAGCCCCAGCAGGCAAGGAATGAGGAAATGCTCGGACAGGTTCTTAAAGGACGATCTCGTGAATCATTTATCTATGGCACCAAGATCCACCTTCCACAGGACAACAAAACAGGTCTCTATATGAATACTGCCACCGAGAAGGAATTCACCAGTAAACTTGATGCAGCTCTAAAAAGTTTGCAATTAGATTATGTGGACATCCTGTACCATCACATGGTTTCGAGGCGGGAATCCGCCTTCTATGAACCGGTCATGAAAGCCATGGAAAAGGCAAAAAAAGCCGGAAAAACCCGATTCCTTGGTATGACCAGTCATAGCAATGTACCAGAGGCAGTGCAGGCTGCTGCTGATTCGGAATTTTACGAGGTCATTATGGCCTCATATAACCCTCGACAAATAAACTGGCTTCAGGTCAAAGAAGCCATTGCCAATGCAGCTAAAGCAGGGCTGGGAGTAGTGGCCATTAAGGTGATCAGGGGAGATATAGAAAAAGGCCAGAAACCAGTTAATCCGGTCGCGTCATTAAAATGGGTTCTGCAGGATTCAAATGTACATGCAACGATTCCCGGATTCAGCAACTATGAAGAGATGCAAACCGATCTTTCGGTGATGGAAAACCTTAGTCTTACAGAGGCTGAAATAAATGACTTAAAAAGAGAGGATTCATACACTGGATTATACTGCCAGGGTTGCGGCGAGTGCCTGCAGCAATGCAAGGCCGATCTTCCAATTCCTGATTTGATGCGAGCATATATGTACACATACGGTTATCGACAGCCATCTCTCGCTCACAGCCTCTTGACATCCCTGGAGCTTCCAGAAAAGGTTTGTGATGATTGTTCCTCATGCCCGGTTGTATGCGCGAATGGATGGAACGTTGGCGATAAGATTTGTGATATCATCCGGCTAAAGGATGTCCCGTCATGTTTTCTGGTATAAACTTTTACTGCATAAGGAAAATCCCGGTTTTTAGTCCCGCGAAAGAAAAATGAGGAAAACCTTATTAATGCATATTCTTATTGTTTTTTCATCCAGAATTCAAATGCATCTGGTTGTTCAGGAGATCCCTGGCCTGGGAATCCAGGCCCACTAAAAATCATATCATGATGTAGATTATGCGAAGGTCTTCAAGGATCCAAAAACCATGATAACAACCTGTTTTTTTGATGAATCTAATAATTTATCCTTCGGCAAAATCCGGTCACAGACGGCATGATTAACCAGCTAAAAAACATCATTTTAAACAGCATATCCTTAAACCAATCAGAACTTTTTTCGGGACAAAATAATTTGTAGTTTCACCGAAGGTTCATCTGTAACATAACAACAATGAAATCAAATAACTCCATGCACCGCAGAAAATTCATTAGTTCAACTGTCGCTACGGCTGCTACCATTACGGTGGTGCCCAGACAGGTTTTGGGTGGAAGCGGATATGTCCCCCCTTCCGACAAAATAACGGTCGCCAATATTGGGTGCGGTACACAAGGATTACGGGAATTGCCAGGTATGTTGGAAAATCCTGACATCCAGGTTGTGGCTGTCTGTGATGTGAATAAATTGACTGTCGATTATCTGGACTGGTCGCCTGAAGGTCTTCGAAGCCTGATCCGGGAAACGCTAGATGATCCTGACTGGGGTTCAAATTATCAGGGTATCCCCGGGGGGAGAGACATAGGAAAGGAACTCGTTGAAAAATATTATGGGAAAAGTCAGGCTTCGGGTCAGTACAAGGGTTGCAGATCATACGAGGATTACCGCGAACTGATTGAAAAAGAACCGGACATCGATGCCATTAAGATCATGACTCCGGACCATCACCATGCATTTCTTTCGGTTGCGGCCATGAAAAAAGGGAAACATGTGATCACACACAAACCCATTGCCAACAGGATGTCAGAGGGAAGAATCGCTATAGAGATGGCCAAAAAATCAAACGTAAAAACCCATCTGCTTGCCTGGAGCGAAAGACCGGAATATGGACTCGTTCAGAAATGGATCCATGATGGAATAATTGGCCAATTAAAAGAGATACACAACTGGTCATACCGTCCGGTATGGGAACAATGGCCATCCCGGCCCAGGGAATTCCGGCCCATACCTGATGGGTTCAATTGGGAATTATGGTTGGGACCCGTTCCCGATTTATCCTATCATCCATATTATACACACAATAGATTCCGCGGCTGGTATGATTTCGGAGGTGGAAGTATGGCCGATATGGGGCACTACAGTCTTTTTCCGTTATTCCTGACCTTTGGGATTGATATACCACCTGTCAGTGCGAAAGCTTACGGAACCACCCATCGGTATGTAGATGGCAATACTTATAAATGGATCGAGAATGATGTCGCATTTCCGTTATCAAGCCTCATCCAGATACAATTCCCGAAACAAAAGAATCTCCCTGCATTTGATCTGCTCTGGTACGATGGTGGTATGAAACCTTTTGTCCCTGATGAACTTAAGGAAGATAACCGAGATATGCCAAACGAAGGGATGATGTTCGTAGGTGATAAGGGGAAAATACTGGCCGGATTTCGTGGTGAACGGCCGGAAATCATCCCTTCCAGGCTCATGAATGCATACAAGGGAAAGAAAGATCTTCCTGAACGGGACCGTGGGAATCGCTCAGATACCTGGGTGACAGCTATTAAAGAGGATAAAGAATCACCAGGAAGCTTTATATATGCGGAGACCGTTACCGAGACCATCAACCTGGCAGCTGTTGCGCTAAGAGCCAGAAAAAAGATCACGTATGATTCTGAGAATATGAAGATCATCAATGATGAAGCAGCCAACAAATACCTGACGCGGGAATACAGAAAAGGCTGGGAACTTTAATAATCCAAAACTATGAACCATTCGCAAAAACACTATTCAAGACGCGGTTTTATTGAAAAAACCCTGCTGCTGGGTGCAACCGGACTGATGGCACCGGCTTTGCATTTCGAATCAAAAGCCATGTTAACACCACGCATAACACACGATGACATTTCACTGGCCCAATGGGCCTTGGTTCAGGAAATCAGGGATGGAAAATGGTCCAACCTGGATTTTCCACGAATTGCCAGAGAAGATTTTGATATAAATGGGATTGAATTTGTCAATACCCTGTTTGAAGTGCCCACTATTGATTATCTCAACCAGTTGAAAAAGAATGCGGATGACCATGGGGTCACGATGGTGTTGATCATGATCGATGCGGAAGGAGATGGTTGTGAGCCCACCCTCGAATTGAGAAAACAATTTGTGGTCAATCACTGGAAATGGATCGATATCGCACACTACCTTGGTTGCCATGCGATACGGACCAATTGCCGGGGCCCGCGGGATGTGGATAAAGACGAAGCCCTGAAGTGGGCTACGGAATCATACAACATGCTGTTGGAACATGCGGTACCGGCAGGAATCAGGGTTTGTATCGAAAATCATGGAGGGATTTCCAATGACGCTGACTGGATGATATCCCTCCTGAAGGAGGTAGATAACCTATATTTTGGATCCTATCCCGACTGGCGGAGACCTGCTGATGATTTTGACAATGTGGAATATCTTGAAAAAATGCTGCCCTGGGCGGTGGGGATGTCCTATCGAAACCAGCCTACGGAAGAATTGACAGCAAAGATGATCAAAATGTGTCATGATGCAGGATACAGAGGATGGTACGGGATCGAATCCAGTGGGCGAGAAGCCATTATGAAGGGCAAGGAGCTATTGAAAAGGTACCTGGGTATCTAATGAAAGATCAAATTAAAAATCCAGCAGCAATCTGTATTAAATTTTGTGGAAATGGTGACATTCATGTAAGTCCGGTCACCGGCGGCCATAAGCTCTGGCGACAACACGGGGGCAGGCATCAATTTCAAGAAGATCACTGAGACATACACATATCACCCAGGTAACAGTGAGCAAAATCAATGAACCTGCCATCTTTCCTGAAGACTCTGACACCGTCTTCTCATCTCCTGTAAAACATCTTTATAATCCGGGTGGTATGCCAGGTTTTTCAATTCATGGGGATCTGTCTCCAGATCGTGCAGATACTCGTAGGGGGGAGACTGCTCATAATAATTGGCATACACATATCGCTCTCCTCTTACCCCAACATATTTGGGGATTTGGCTGTGATCCATCCGGTGTTCGATGAGAAAATCCTCTCTCCAGGTTCTTATTTCTCCATTTTCAATCATTAACCGGAGACTTTCCCCCTGGTATAAAGAGGGTATTGAGATGCCGGCCAGGTCAAGTATGGTGGCCGGTATATCAATGTTCAGTGCCATCTGATCCATCAATTTACCTGTCTTCTCTTCAGGTAGCCTCGGGTCAAAAATGATCAATGGCACCCGGAGGGATTCCTCGTAATGGGTCCACTTACCGGCAAATCCCCGGTTGCCCATATAATACCCGTTATCCGCCGAATAAATGATCACCGTATTCTTATCCAGGCCCTTATCTTTCAAGCTTACCAACACCCTTTCTATGACCCGGTCAACCCCACTGACCATTCTCAAATAGGCGCGCATATTGACCTGGTACTTTTCTTCGGTATCCCATCTCCAGAAGTACCGTTCCCGGTTCAACGATTTTTTCATGAAATCGGGGTGGTTCTTGAAAATTTCCGGATCGGATAGGAATGGTTCTGGCATGTCGATATTTCCATATAAATGAGCGACAGCCTCCGGGTATGGATAATGTCCTTCATTTCCTGGTATCAAATTACCATCTACTGCATGAACCGCATTAAAACTGATGGACAAACAAAAGGGTCGATCCGCATTTTGCATATTGATATACTCTACGGCCTGATCGCCCTTGATCTCAGCCGAGTGCTTCCGGCTGCCATCTGGAAGTTCTTCAAAATACGGCACACTTTTTGGCGATGGCCTGTAATAGTCGAACATCTCGCTTGGCATGCTGTCCTGCGCTTCGATTTCCACACCAAATTTCCCGATAAAACCCGTATGATAGCCGGATTTTTTAAGCAGGTACGGATAAGAATTTTGAATGTATTTCATTTTTAGCGGGGGCTTACCGAAGGTATAATTGTGACTGTTCTCATACAGACTTGTTAAAATTGAGGCCCGGCTGGCGGCACAGATGGATGTGGATACAAAGGTATTGGTAAACCGAAATCCCGACTCGGCAAGCAGGTCAATTGTTGGGGTTTTTACAATGGGGTGACCGGCACATGAAAGTACATCGTTACGCTGGTCATCGACCAAGAAAAATAGAATATTGGGCCGGTTCATATCCACTCTGTCTTCTTGTCCGCAACCGATTAATACAAAAACAGATACTGTTAAATATGTAAGTGCTCTGGACATATATTTCAATTTAATGATGACACCCTGATGATATAATCGCCTGAATTCAATGAAAAATTACCGGAATGCAATCCAGGAATATCTTCGGCATTTAAGTTATCATCTCTTTTTTCCAATCTAATGCCCTGAGATGGATCAAGCGGCAAAACGATGTTTGCAGTAGTTCCTTCCGGAATAATTATTTCAAACCGGACGATGCCCGGTTCCTCCTTGTGCCAGTTGGAGACAATGGGTCCAAACGGGGAATGGTAGGTGCAATTTACAAATTGGATTTCTTCCGGAACGGAAGGACGCAAAAAGAATCTGCGGAATCCGGGATTTCCCGGGTCGGGTTGAATGCCACCTAACCAGCGGTAAAACCATTCCGATACACTTCCGAACATGGGATGGCAGTTGGAATAGGTGTTATCGCTTTCTTGCCAGGTCTCCCACAGTGTTGTGGCCCCCCGGTTGATCATGTGTCCCCAGCCTGGGAATTCGAAACTGTTCACAATATCAAAAACCAGACCTGGGGATGCATATTCTGAGAGGGTTTCCAGGATATATTTGGTACCAAATATACCTGTACTAAAATGGCCTGAAGGACCATTCATAACTGCATTTAATAACGAATCTTCTGCGCGGTCTATTTCATCCGGGGGGATGATTTCATGGTAAAGCAAAGCAGAAAACAAGGTTTGCCTGTTTACTCTTCCGGTTACCGGCAGATCCCAGAATTCAGACCGTACAAGTCCGATTAATTTTTCGGCCAAATGATTATATTTCAGTTCTGATTCCGAATCCCCCATCAAATTTGCGAATGTTTTCATAATACGGGCACATTGCAGGTAATGACAGGTGCCGGTTAATTGCACCGGAACCGGTTCTAAAGACTCGTGATCACTGAGGCCCTCATTGACGATCCCGTCGGGATGTATACGGGCCACCTTTTCCATCCATTGTTGATCCAGCTGGTACAGTTCTCTCACAATGGCCGTATCATTGTAATACAAGTAAAGTACATACTGGGTGATCAAAAATGCGGATTCCCAACTGATTCCACAGTATTTTATCCCGGTGTACGGCGCTGTATCCACAAATATCGAATCATTCATGGCATCCACCCAATCATAGATTGTTTTACGGTAGAATGCCTGCATGTCAAAGTTGTAAATAAATGACTCACTGGTGGCATTCAGGTCACCGCCATATCCGAACTTTTCCCTGGCCGGGCAATCGGATTGCACACTGACGAGATTGGCGCGAAACGTTCTATGTGTGGCTTCCTGGATGGCGTTCAAGAGTTCAGATGAACATGTGAAATGGTTCCTGCCGACTACATTTGAATGCAGGAAAAGTCCTGTGATTTCGTGCTTTTGAGGTGCATAACCGAGGCCGGTGATTTCCATGTAACGGTATGTATGATAGGTGAATTCGGGACGAAACCAGGCCGTACTGTCGCCCATGATGAAACGATCGGTTTGCCATGCAATATCCGGGGCTCCCGGACCCCCTACCCCTTTTTCTTTTATCTGCCCTGCTACGGCGGTCATGGGATTCAGGTTCCCGTCGTCATAAATGCGTTCACCAAACCTGAAAACAATGGTGTCCCCCCTGTTACCAGACAATTTGATTTTATAGGTGCCCGTAAAGTTGATCCCCATATCCACCATATAGACACCGGGTTCTGGTGAAAGAATTTCCACAGGATCGATTTCCTGAGTTACCTGAACCGGTGGAAAAAATGTTTTTTCAAGCCGGCCACCCGGATCGTGCCCCTTTTCCGCAAGAATCCATGACCGGTCGTCAAATCCAGGCAGGTTCCAGCCGTTGATCTCTTTTCGTGCATCGTATAGCACGCCAAGATACACGCTGTTCTTCTGGAGGGGGCCATAGGCATATTTCCAGGAAGGATCCGTCACTATTTCTTCTGATGTCCCATTCTCGTAGTGAATGACAAGTTTGGCTAGTAGTGCCGGCTTACCCACAGTGAGGTCGTTCCTTAAATTCCTGTGGCCCCACTTCCTCAGGGGAAGTGGATTATAGAAACCATTCCCGACCACGACACCCAAACAATTCATGCCCTCTTTTATTAACGATGCCACATCATATTCAGCATAATAAATCCGCTGACTGAAATCGGTCCAGGCCGGATCGAGGATATTTTTCCCTACCGGCTGGCCATTGATTGTGGCTATGTAATATCCTGCTGTTGTGATGAAAAGCTTCGCACTGTCGATATCTGCATGTGACACGAATTCTTTCCTGAATAATGGTGCAGGCCGGTCAAGATAAAATAACGAATCGTTGCCAGGCAACGCCCTCCCATCCTGGATCCAGACGGCCCTATTGTCCTTACTGAATTCATCGCCGGGTATTTCCTGGTATCTGACACAGGCACATACTGCGAATAATATGAAAACAATAATACGTTTTATCCATGTCATTCTAAGGCAAGTTTTTTTTTCAATTCCCTGATTATTATTTATGAGTCCGAACACGTTGGTGCAAAGCTCCAGGCATGGTTTTAAATTCTATGGAAATTTAGTTTAATTTTTAAAAAGCGACCAAATTGTAGTTGGTTTTCTTGTTCGAAAATAATTCAGCAGTTCATCACTGATCTTGAATATACAGTATTCTCTCCTCTCAACCGAACATCATTTCTGTATCGTTTACAGGGTCACTATTATGCAAATTCTGGGAGCAGATTGGTGATCCGGATACCTCCCTCAATCCTCTCATGGACCTGTTGCGAGGTGTATGACTGGCAAAAAGCATTTCAAAAGATTTTTAAGTAATGCATCACAGGTTTATTCATACCCTATAAGAATGAAATATTACCTGCAAAAGACAGACTCCTGCCCTTTGGAAAAATCCACCCATTTAAGTAACCCATACGTCATCCGATATGGAATGGATTCCCTTGAGCCCCTTATCAGCATCCATATAAAATAGTCCATGCGTGAGCCAGACCGATGCCACGTTGTAATCACTCATTGAAAAACCGTAATAATTATTTCATTCTCAATTGAATTTGGCATGAAATTGGCGGTTTTTGCAAAGGCAACCATAAGATATTCAGGCCATTTTATGAAGGTTCATCCGTCAACAGGTTCTCATACAATAAATGCCATCAACTGATTGCCATCAGACCCTTAAGAAGAATTTAAAATGACCTTAAAGAAGAGTTTATCTGATTGGTGTACTCCACATGATACCATTCATTTCCGAAATGAATAGCATCATTAGCATTAACAGGTTTAAAATAAACTTAAGGAATTCAAAATGAAAAAAACACTTTATTTTTTTCTCCTAACCATTATTATGGGAATGACACTCGGAAGTTGTCAGAAAGAAAAAAAGACCAACCTGGATATTTCCGGAAAGATCGTGAATAGCACCAGCTGCAAAAATTTCATAAAGAAAGCGGGGACAGGCCAGATCGCGGATAGCGTATCCTGTGTTGAATACGTATTTGATCCATCCCGCAACCTACTGATATTAAGACATATAAACGCAGGATTCAATTGTTGTCCGGACGACTTGTATTGCACCATTCAGCTTCGCAATGACACCATTCTGCTCCGGGAGTACGAAGCAGCGGCTCTGTGCGATTGCAATTGCCTTTACGATCTGGATATTGAAATTACAGGGGTAGCACCCGGAAAATACCAGGTGCTATTAATGGAACCCTATGTTGATGACCAGGAGAAACTACATTTCGGTATCCATCTCCCGGAACAGACCCATGGATCATTTTGCGTGACCCGTAAGCAATATCCCTGGGGTGTGACCAGCATCACGTATTAACGAACCGCTTTCAAAAAAAAAGCCGGAGTCTCATAGAATGGCCACATGAAGGCGCATGCGTTTGGGTTGGGACGGAATACCAATCGGTAATCTCCTGCTTCACAGCATATACCATTGTAAGATGATCCGGAGGAATTTGGGTACATTGCATACAACAGTAAAACATCCATTCCATGAAAGCATCCTGGATCCTCTTTCTTTTAGCTTTGCTGCTCTGCCAAGCGACCAGTTGCCAGCCTGAAAATGAAAAATCCCATACCAGCCAACCCGTTGAACGCACTATCTTTGTATATGGCAATGGCCTGGAAAAAGAATTCATCCGGTATATTGCCGACCTGACGCAGAAAAAAAATCCAAAAATTTGCCTCATACCAACAGCAGCCGCGGATGATCCCCGGGTGATTGAATACTGGTATGATCTGTGTTCAGACCTGGCCATCCGACCCGGGATTTTGAAAACATTCATTGCGTCCTCCCCGGAACAGGATTCATTTGAAGCTATCATTATGGACGCGGATGCCATTATAGTCGGGGGTGGGAATACACTGAACATGATCGCCATCTGGAAAGCACAGGGCATTGATACGCTGCTGCATGAGGCGTATGAAAAAGGCATTGTGCTGGCCGGCGGAAGTGCGGGATCGTTATGCTGGTTCGCCGGCGGGTATACCGATTCCAGGCCCAGGAAGCTCACCCTGATGGATGGGCTTGGATTCCTGCCGTATAGTCATTCACCGCATTACCATGGGAACCAGGGACGGCGGGCACTGTATCAACAGGCCATACTGGATGGGAAACTGGAGGCTGGTTATGCCTGTGATGATGGCGCAGGTTTGCTGTTTATTGATGGTAAAATGGTGCGATCGGTCAGCCTCCACCCCGACCATCACAATTATTTTGTGTATCGGGATGATACTGGAACCCTTGTAGAAGACCGACTGGACTCTGACATTCTGAAAAAATGAGGGTATGACCACGGAGCGGTATATCCATGTTCCTCAAACGGACTTCAGGAAATTCAAGAATCCATTGGATGAAATTTTGGAAAGCATGTAATAGTCACATATCTCAGGCATAATTTGGCAGATATATGTAATTTAAATTGGGAAAATATATCTATTTGCTACGTATAAACATTTGTTGTGCGCAAAAACTAAGATTGACCATCATGAATAGACTTGCTATTTATGCGACATTTTTTATAGTTCTTTTTATACCACTTAATCTAATATGTGGATGCAAAGCAGAAATCAATAATGAGGAATATTTACAGTCAGTTTATAATACACTTGACAAAATCAAATCAGCAACTTATTACTTTACATGCTCAGCCAGTGCACCCGGTGATACTTTGTCATTTTCGGATCCACAGCATCTCTACATAAAAGAATTTGTAAACCCAGCCGATGAATTTGTTGGAGCAAGCTCGATCACATACTATCAGCAAGACACAACCAAGATACATGAATTTTATGATGGACTTGTGAGAGGAAAATTTGACTGGGAGGAGAAAACAATCAAAATTGATAGCTTTCAGAATAATCCCTATCCTTTCAGGCTTGTAGTTCATCCTTTTTACACAAAAACGAAAAACATTATTAAATATGCTCTTGAAACCGATGACAGCACTAAAATGGTCTTAAAGGATTTCGGTGATTCGATTCAATTCAGCTTGCTGATTTATGATAAAGTATTAGAATTTGTCACTCAACCATTTGTTAATACGAATCCATTTGAATCAAGTATCGGCAAGATTTCTCAATATGATATCTGGATAAGTAAATCCGATAATCTGCCCTATCGAATGAGACGAAAGATGAACCATCAGACCTCCTTTGAGAGATGTACAAATACTAAGTTGAACACCACACAAGATGTGAAACTGATATCAACGGATTATTTCCCGGAAAATTTTTCAATCGTTCAATTTAAAAGAGAAACTAGAAAGCGAACAAGTCCATTCGAAGGGAAAGTTGCTCCGGATTGGAGTCTAATGGATCTTCAGAATAATACGGTTGGTCTGAGAGAATTGAAAAGTAAAGTGCTACTGATCCAGTTTACAGGTGTTGGTTGTGGGCCCTGTCATGCGTCAATCCCTTTTTTAAAGCAACTGGTTAATGAATATAGCCTCAAAGAATTTGAAGTCATTGCCATTGAATTTTGGAGTAATAATATTGAGGGCTTAAGAAGGTATATAGAAAGAAATGACTTAAACTTCAAGTTTCTAAAAGCTGATGAAAATGTTATCCGAAACTATCAATTAAGAGGAGCACCTGCATTTTTTATACTTGATGAAAAGCGGGTGGTAAGGAAAGTGATAAATGGCTACAGCAGAGGAACAACCGGTAATGAGATCCGAGATGTTATTACTGAATTATTATAGATAAGTTTCAGCGCACAACAAGGTGCATATGAAACGTTTAATTCGCAGTTGCCACACAGAAAGCCACTGGTAACAGCCTGAAGTTTGATCACTGCTTTTGAAATACTATCGTGCACGATATCACGTTTCCCATACAACTATCCGTCAGGCATATTGGATAAGCCGAGCTCGTCGCGCAAACGGTCCTCCGTTCAGCTATTGCTGATTTTTGTCTGCATGTTCCGAAAAACCGGAACTCCCGCATCTAAAAGAAATGTACGTGAATGAGTCTCGCTGCCTGACGATATATGTCAGGTCTTTCCGCTTCTAATGGTACCATAGTACAAGCTTTGGATATCGACCCTGTACGTATCGTATATGTTCGTTAAATTTATGAATCACGCATAGCAACTGCCTCTGAAATGGGATATAACGAACGATGTGCCAAGGATGATGTCTGTGAGGCAGACACTTCACCCACCATAAACGACTGTTCGTTCAGGTACATCCATTGGTTTTATTGGTAGGCAACCACTGATAAGTTTCAGAAGTATCTGGGGGAAGTATCATACTGGCGGTTTGATCCAATCTGAATAATGAGTAAATTGCAGTAATCAACGTGACTCACATGACAAATAATCCAAACCAGATATCCCGTTTCTGGCAGGAGTTAAAAAGGCGCAGGGTCATCCATGTGATCACGGTATATGCGTCTGCCGCATTTGTCATTATTGAACTGGCAGGTAATCTGACCGAGCCCTTGAATTTGCCAGCCAGTCTCTCCTCCATTTTGATCATTGTGCTTGCCATCGGATTTCCCCTGGCCATCATCCTGTCATGGCTGTACGACCTCACCGGTGAGGGGATCCGAAAAACCGAACCCATCGATGAAGTGCAGGGAAAACAGGCAGTTAAAGTTCCGAATGCCTGGAAGATTGCGACATTTGTTAGTTTCGTTATGATCATCGGACTGGTGATCCTGAACCTGGCTGTACGGGACAAGCTGGTGAAACCAGGTTCCATACAGTCACTGGTGATCCTGCCGTTTGAAAACTTCACGGGTGATGATCAGCTCGAATATTTTGTGTCTGGCATGCATGCCTCCCTGATTGGGGATATGGGAAGAATCAGTGGACTCCGTGTCATTGGAAGAACATCCTCAAATATATTTAGGGGCAGGGATATGTCGGTACCTCAGATCGCCTCAGAGTTAAAAGTTGATGCAGCGGTGGAAGCATCTGTGATGTGCCTGGGCAACGATACCATATGCCTGAAACTGCAGGTCATCAAACCATTTCCCGAGGAAAAACAGATATGGGTGGCAGACTACAGGGTCAATAGAAAGGACTTACTGAATTGGTATAACCAGGCCACCAGGCAAATTGCCGACCAGATGAAAGTGCAACTCACACCAGAGGAAGAGCGGCTGCTGGCCAAATCCAGAGCCGTGGAAAGGGATGCTTTTGATGCGTATCTCAGGAGCCAGCAATACTGGGGTGATTTCAGTCCTGAACGGTTTCATGATATCAAAGACTATCTAAACAATGCCATTGAGAAGGATCCAGACTGGGCACCTCTGTACCTGGCTCGGGCGAACTACTGGATGTGGCTGGTACAGTGGGGATTAGAACAGCCTTCAGTCGCTCTTCCAATAGCCAGCAAAAATTTAAGCCAGGCCCTGGAGTTGGATCCGGATCTTCCTGGTGCCCACCATTTAGTCGGATGGATCGCATTTGTATCGGAATGGGATTGGACAAAGGCTGAAAGGGAATTCTTAAAGGCCCTGGCCATTAATCCCAATGATGCCGAATCACGGATCTATTATGCACATCTATTATGTGTACTGGATAGGCAAGATGAAGCCATCCCTCAAGCCCGGCTGGCTCTTGAGCTCGATCCACTGAATCCATTGATTCAAATACTCTATTCAACCACGCAATTGTTCATTGACTGGTGTGAGGCTGATCAAACGCAGATCGAAAAACTTTTAGCGGATGATCCGAATAACTATGGTGCTAATGTGGTGCTTAATTATTTGTCTTCCTATTGCGGAGATTATGAGACGGCTATCAGGACAGAAAAACGTATGCTGCAGACTATTTTGGGAGAGCAATTTGAAGACGATACCTGGAAGCAAATTGAAAGGATATTCATAGAAAAAGGCTATCGTGCGGCATATGACAAAATAGTGTCCATCTATGAGGAACTTTATAGCCCAGAATCTCTTCCGATGGAACTGGCTATAGTTTACGCAAAAGCAAATCGATATGATAAAGTCATGGATATGGTTGAACAGGGATATAAAATTCGGGATCACACCATTCCATATCTTACCACCGCCTATGATTTTGAACCTTTATATGATAACCCACGTTTTATTAAAATACTCAAGAAACTCAACCTGCCCCTACCCCCTCATGATTGAAAAATATCCATCCGATGGATCAAACATGGTTGTTAGCAAACATGTTGTGGAAGCAATCCCGGGCTCATTGGGTTTCGTATCTAAACATCTGTTCACAGACCATAAAAATTCAAATCAATGTTCTACATTTTATCATTATTTTTTGTTGCCATCCAACCGAATCCGAAGGTCATATTTGATTTCAATAAAAATGTTGACATCCGCAACTGGCGTATTGTTGATGATGTGGTAATGGGTGGGAGATCATCCGGATCATTTATACTGAATCCGGAGGGTCATGGTGTATTTGAAGGTACCATATCTCTGGATAACTATGGGGGCTTTTCGTCGGTCCGGTACCAATTTGCGGAAATTCACACCGGTAAATTGTCCAGGATTCGCATTCGCCTTAAAGGTGATGGTAAACGGTATCAATTTCGTGTAAAACATGATGCAACGAGCTACTATTCATATATTTCCTATTTTGAGACCACTGGCAAATGGCAAATAGTTGAAATACCGCTGGAAGCCATGTACCCTTCTTTCAGAGGAAGGAAGCTGAATCAGCCCAATTTCTCGCATGAGACTATAGAGGAAATTTCATTTCTGATGGGGAACGAGAAAAATGAAACCTTCAAACTCCTTATAGATAAAATTGAACTGAGATAACTGCAGCTATTCCAGGGTAGATTGTGCATCCTCAAACTGAAACAGTACCGAATAGTCTGAGAATATAGTGATACAAAATTCCTTTTACATCCTTTATATGATCAACCACTTTAAATACCATAAAATTCCTTTCTCACGAGTTGCATCATTTGATGTTTATTCAGTCAGCCGGCTAAAGAACCACGTTAGTGCCTTGCTTGAGTTTGACGTGACTGACAGCCGTATAAAACTGAAGGCCATGAAAAGTCAGGGTCATCATGTTTCATTCAATGCATGGCTGATCAAAGTCATCAGTAAAGCACTGGAAAAACATCCCGAAGCAGCGGGGTATGTGTGCAGCAGGAAAAAATTGGTAACCTTCCAGGATACCAATATTTCATTTCTCATTGAAAAAAAAATTCATGATAAGAAAGTGCCCATTCCATTATTATTAAAGAAAACAAACGAAAAAAGCGCTCTTGATATCACCCGGGAAATAAACCATGCGAAAACGCAGGTGTTAAATGATAAGGATTTTGTTCTTGGTGAAAGACTAAAAGTGCATGAAAGGATCTATTACCATTTGCCAGGGATCGCAAGAAGAGGGATTTGGAGGTACATGATAAACCATCCAAAGACGGCTTACAGGAAGATGGGCAACGTGGCGATTACTTCTCTGGGTATGATGGGGAGAATCAATGGCTGGTTCATTCATAGATCCATTCATCCAATCTCTTTTGGTATCGGGGCCATTATTGAAAAGCCGGTTGTCAAAAAGCATGAAGTCACGATCCGGGAAATTTTGAATATGACCATTCTTCTCGACCATGATGCTCTAGATGGTGCACCCATGGTACGGTTCGTTAACGACCTGACCGAATGCATTGAAAACGGGCATGAGATTCAAAAAGAAGAATAATCGAGCTGTACTAAGGACTTTAATATTCCGGGCGGAATATTAAACCTTTATTGGATCAAGCATGGCACGCCATATTTATTAAAACAGAACAATAAATTCAACCCATTCAAATTTTTAATAGTGAATCCTATGAAAATTTTACTGCTCGGAGCAACAGGAAGAACCGGCAAATGCATTATTGAAGCCGCCCAGAAAAGAGGCCATCAGATCTCGGCCATAGCCCGTAATTCTGAGATGCTGAAGAACTACCAGATTGATATCACCAAGGGTACACCCTATGATCCCATAACCGTAGAAAAGGCCATACAAGGTTGTGAAGCGGTGATCAATACACTGAATGTCTCGCGTACATCAGACAATCCCTGGGCGCCTTTGGCCGCCCCGATGGATATGATATCCATGTCGGCTGCCAATGCGTTGAAAAGCATGGAAAAATCCGGTATCAAAAGATTTGTGACGTTGAGCACCATCGGTGCGGGACGGTCGTGGAAAACAGCTCCGGGCATTTTGAAATTCATTGTTTCCATCAGCAACTTGAAATATGCTTTCCGGGACCATGGTAAACAGGAAGAGATCCTTGAGAATTCGGCCATAGATTACACCATTTGCCGGGCCCCCATGCTGTCATCCGAGATCCTTAACACAAAAGTTGTGGCTACCCCGGAAAAAGAAAAACCCGCCAGTCGTGTCCTGAGCCGGCACTCTGCAGCAGAATTCTTCCTGGACATCATTGAGAACAACGAATTCATCAGGGAAACCATCAGTATTGCAAACACCCCTGCCAAATAACCCCACTGGAAATGATGAAGCCGGCTATCGACCACATACAGATCACCGTAAAAAACCTGGACGTTGCGGAGGCGTTCTATGATCAATTCCTTCCTCTTCTGGGTTTTGATATTGAGCATAAGGTCCGTGCGGTCATTGAGGAACACGATTTTCGTGTCGTTGAATACACCCACCCGATGCTGGCATTTGCCATCACGTCACCCAGGAAAACCTATCAGAACGATACCATTCATCGCAGGAAACCAGGGGCATTGCATCATCTGGCATTTAAGTCAGAATCACGTGCTGAAGTGGATAAACTCTATTGTAAGCTAAAAGAAATCGGGTCGACCATCGTTTCAGAACCAAAACTATATCCTGAATACGGTCCCGGTTACTATGCACTGTTCTTTAAAGATCTGGAGGGCATTAAATACGAAATTGTGTGCCACGAGATTAACGAATAAATTCTGTATATGAAACATGATCTATTAACCGCGGTTCTTGCCATAGAAGAATTTTACATGAATGCATAAACGCGATCATAATGGGAATATACTGTTTTGTCTGGAACATGCGCGAAAAAATGCACCTTGGAATCTGCTCAACTTCAGCTCCTTGGTAAACCTAATGACACATATCATCCCCGATTACTTTGTTCAACAGGCACCATGAACCAAAAATGGAATCTGAACTCCTGATATTCTGAATATTTTTTTATTTATGGAATTTACGGGCATGCTGCATCCTAAAATAAGAACATTTATTATTACCAATATGCACAGGACCATCCATGTTATTGTAACCATTTGCTTCTTAGCAGGTGCTTCCATTCCACTACAGGCACAGACCAACATTTTTAGCAGGAATGCCCTACGGGCAGATTTCCAGCAATTCAGGGAAATTCTTGAAAATGAACACTGTTGTCTGTATGAGTATACTCCGAAAGCAGAAATGGACAGCTTGTTTGATGCACACTTCCAGCTAATTGATCACGAAATGAAACGTGATGAATTCTTTATGCTCCTGGCTCCAATCACTGCAAAAATAGGATGCATGCATACTGCAGTATGGATGCCGGGCAGATTTTTTGTTACAAAACCCACAATGATGTTCCCACTTACAATAAAGCTGATTGATGAACAGGTCATTGTAAGCGGGAGTTACCTTCCATTCAATGAGGTTCCCCATGGCAGTATACTACTTGAGATTAACAAAAAACCAACTGAAGAGATCATTCAACAATTGAGGAAAATCATCTCTGCCGATGCACAAAATCCATATTTTATAAATGCTCAGATGATGGAGCGTTTCCCATTGCTATATACCAGTGCCTTTGGATTACCTGATCAGTATGAGATTATATACCTCTCACCGGGTAATACCAAATCAGAAATAAAAACATTGACACCAACAAGCCATGAATCAGTCCGACAAGTCGTCTTTTCCGATTTCAATAGTCCGCCACTTGATTTTGAAGTTGTTAATGAAAAAAATACTGCGATCATGAGGGTACCCACTTTCATATATTACGACAAGGTAGAATATTTCCGGAATTTCATGGATTCATGTTTTCACCTTATCAAAAAAAAGGGAATTAGCAATTTAATTCTGGATATCAGGGGAAATGATGGAGGCGATCCTTTCTGTTCTTCAATATTACTGTCCTACCTTCAGAAAAGTCCAATACCCTATTTTGCCGAGCCTTATGGAAAGTACAGATCTCTTTCAGATCCTTTGCCAATTCCTAAAGATAATTTTAATGGTAACCTTTATACATTGATTGATGGTAGCTGTGGCTCAACCAACGGACATTTTTGTGCTTTAATGAAATATCACAGAATTGGTAAGTTTATAGGTACGCCCAGCGGTGCCACATATAAGTGTAATGCAGGTAAAGACACTGAATTTCGCTTAATAAACACCCAAATGATCATTACCATCGGACGAACTACCTATTCCGCAGCTGTAACAAATATGGCTAAAACTGCCATCCTGCCTGATATTTTTGTACACGAAACCCATGATGATTTTATTTATTACAGGGATGTATTTTTAGAAACAGCTTTTGAACAAATTGAACTCGATAATCAATAAAATATGACTTAAAATGGAGATGTGTTCTATACATCATACTAATTCAAGCCAGGGTGTTGAAATTAAGCTGCATAACGGAATGAGTCTATGAAACTGGTGGTCATGGTCCTGGGTTGGCATCCATTATTTTTGAAGATGGGCTGGAGGTCTATTTGCATTATTTCCTGAATCATTCGGGTATCTTAAATATTTTCAGATTGGTATATTCCTGAAATGATAATCTTGATTACAACAATCTGATTAAATCAGGTCCTTCTCCTCAAGTGACACTTTTATTTGCTTATGCCATTTCCAGAATTTGGTTTCAATATCGTTCCATATCTTTTTGAACTCCGGGTGATCCCTGATATTATCCACCAGTGGATCTATGGGAACGAAAAGAATGGTCCAGTAATGAAAATGTTCCTGATCTGAAAATAACCTCAGGTGTTCGATCGCCTTTTTTTCGTCTCCTTTGTATGAATAATACATCGCCAGATTGATATGCCGATACAGGGAGGGATCGTTTTCAGCATAGTGTCTGAAATAATTAAATAGGGTGTCCGATGCCTCCGTTTGTCCCACTTCAGAATACACCACTCCAATCTTCGCATTTTCAGATCGGTAAATATCCAGACTCAACGCTTCTTTAATCGTCACAAACTTCAGGTAATATTGATACGCAGCTTTATAATCTCTCATAAAATAACAGATCTTCCCAACCTCCTGCATGATATCCAGCCGTGTGGTATCCTTGTTCAAAGCTTCTATCAGAAAATCTTTTGTTTGCTGTAGATTCCCGGTTCGGGCATACAGGATATAGGGTTTCACATAGGCGGAGTAAAGGTTTTCCGGATAGTAGTCTAATGATTTGTTAATATAATCTTCAGCTTCGTTAATAAAACCGGCTTGTACAAAGGCACTAGAGATGTGTAAATAAATAAAGCTGGTGGTCAGAGAATCATAGGTTCCGACTTTAATTTGCAAACCTCTCAATGCATATTCCAGGTATTTTTCCGTATCCGGGTAATGATTGGCATACAGGTCAACCATGAAGGCAAAGACCAGGTCGGAATTTGGATTGTATTCAAGGGCTTTTTCGAAGTAGGAGACCGCCAGTTCATAGTCTTCAATGGTCATGTAATACAACGCTTTCGCAATAAGACTCTGGGCAAGCCTGGGGTCCAACAATAACGCCTTATCAGCATATTGATTTATCTGGTCAGAATATTTCTTATCAGCTTGATGTTCATCCAAGAGATAATACGTTATGGCGATATCTGCATAGGCACGAGCAAATTCATTGTCATGCTCTATGGCTCTTAAAAAATATGAAATGGCTTCTTCCCTGTCTTCAGGAAGCGGCGCATTGAGTAAATCAAGACCTTTTAAAAAATAGTCATAAGCCACCAGGTTACTTGTCGGCTGAGCATTAATACGTTCTTCTTCTTCCGGAGTAATAATAACCTCAATTTCATCCGCAATAGCTTTAGCGACCTCTCTCTGCAATTCAAATATATTGCTGGTTTCTCTCTGATACTGGCGTGCCCACAAGTGTTTATCTGTTTTTGCATCGATCAACTGAATATTCAATAGAATCTGATCGCCGAGTTTTTGACCACTCCCTTCAACAAAATAGTGTACACTCAACTCTTTGGCGATTTCCGGGATTATCTGTGGCACAGACCGGTACTTCTCCACGGATGTTCTGCTGATCACCCTCAAATCTTCAATTTTCTGAAGATTGTTAAGAATGGCTTCCATCAATCCATTGATCAAGTACACATTGGTGGAATCATTACTATCGTTTTTGAAAGGTAATACGGCTATCGATTTTTCATATACTGTTGGATCTCCAACATTTCTCCGAGTACCCAACATGTTCATAATCACCAAGGCAACAATGATCACAACACTGGCATAAGTCGCAATTTTCCAGCCCATTGTTCTGGATTGTTTTTCCGCTGGTTGTTGTTTTGTATTATTCTGTGCGGTGGTTTTCTTCACTCCTTCTGGCGTTATATCATATAGCCACGAAAGAATTATGGCGATTATAAAACCAATGGAAAAGAGAACAACAACCAGTTTCAATGTCCAATCCGGCAATCCAAAAGGCTCTGAAATAATATCCACCAGCTCCAACAGAACAAATGCAGCGGCAGCATAGACAGGAATGATGCGAATAACCTTTCTACGTTTCAGCTCTTGCCACAAATTTAATGGATTGTTGAATTGTTCAGGCACTGGTAAAACACCTTCGCTGATTTCTCTTTTTCCGACTTCCCCGGGTGGGTATCCAAAATAGTCGTGAAAACATTTAATGAAGTATGAGGTACTACCAAATCCAACCCTGTATGATACCTCTGAAACATTAGCAGAGGTTTGCTTCAACATGTCCATAGCCCTTTTTAACCGAACCTGTCTGATAAACTGGCTGGCCGACAGTTTGGTGATTTTTTTGATTTTGCGTAACAGGTTGGAACGGCTCATGCCTGATTCGTGAGCCAGTTCAGAAACCCCAAACCGCTCATTGGAAATGTTTTCCTCAATGATTCCTGTAATCTTACTTATAAAATCTGTTTCCCGTGAATGTGTATTGGACATCTAAATGAGTTGATTCAAAAATTTCTTAAAAGTTACGAATTATGAATTAAGAAACAATTGCCCTGCCTGGAAAACCTGGATCGGGTAATACATTTAAACCAACATCTTCTGACCAGATGAAAGGATCTTCTTTTTAATTAGTAGTACATCTGTGCAAAATTGTAAAACCCGGATCCGGATCTTTCCTGGATTTTTCTCCTTCATGGTTTGGTTTTTTCAGTATTGAAGGCCAACCCATTTAAGGATATAACAGAATTCATCGATTCTCTCCTTTCCAGAATGTTTTCAGATTTATTGCGTCATAATTTATACCCGTTCAGCATAATTACTATCAATGCACCAAACTTGACATTATTGACCGCATCATTGATTGGTTGTGCGTCACACTTCTCCAGAACTTTACAGTATGGAAACAATGTTAAATTTTAAAACAGATCAGTTATGAAAACACAAAAGATGAGTTCAGTAAAAAAAGGTATGACAGCCGTTATGGCAGCATTGATCCTTCTCATGTCCGCCTGTAATAGTGAAAAGGGACATGCAACGAACGAAAAGGATCCAATCTCAGCATCGCAAAAGAAACCGCAACCTCCGGGCACCGACATCCATACGGCCGCCTTTATGGGCAATCTTGATGCCCTTCGGCAACACATTGAGGCAGGCTCAGACCTGGATCAAAAAGATGAGTATGGGTCCACACCACTTATAATTGCAGTCACATTTGGCAAGGCAGAGGTAGCCAGGGAACTGGTTGAGGCAGGGGCCGATATTAACTGCAAGAACAATGACGGATCAACACCGCTTCATACAGCGGCCTTTTTATGCCGAACAGAGATCCTGGAGATGTTGCTGGAAAATGGGGCTGATAAAAATATCATGAACAACTTCGGCTCAACCGCTTTGGAATCCGTTTCAGGTCCCTTCGATTCTGTCAAAGGCATCTACGACCAGTTCAATAAGGATCTTGGTCCGCTGGGACTAAGACTGGATCTGGAGTATCTTAAAAAGACGCGCCCCACCATTGCAGAAATGTTACAATAAATACACTTTTAATTCTTTAGAAAATGACGACAAGACGGTACGATATCGATTGGCTGAGGGTCATCGCCATCGGATTACTATTAATCTACCATATTGCTATTGGCTTCCAGCCCTGGGGTGTATTCATCGGATTTATACAAAGCGAAAAATCCCTGGATTCATTATGGATCCCAATGTCCATGCTGAATATTTGGAGAATTCCGTTGTTGTTTTTTGTGTCCGGGATGGGGGTATCCTTTGCCATCCGAAAAAGAAACTGGAAACAATTGCTGCTCGAACGGTCAAGACGGATCTTCTTACCCTTTCTGTTTGGGATTTTCTTCATTGTGCCGGTTCATGTTTTCCTTTGGCGAAAATACTACAACCAGGATCTGATTTATTCCGTCCATCCCGGCCATTTATGGTTCCTGGCCAATATATTTATCTATGTGATCCTGCTAACCCCTCTTTTCTTCTTTTTGAAAAGTAAAAAAAATAGCAGGATCAACACAGTTTTAAACAACATATTCAGAAATCCCCTGGGATTATTGTTGATTGTTGGCACATTCTGTCTGGAAACACTTCTGATAAAACCAGACATGTATGAAATGTATGCCATGACATTGCATGGATTTTTACTGGGTTTGCTGGCTTTCTTTTTCGGTTTTATTTGTGTTCAAAGTGGTAATGCGTTCTGGCATCTCGTTCAAAAATGGAGATGGCTACTGTTATCTGTTGCAGTCATGCTCTATTTTGTTCGTTTCTTTTGGTTCGACTTGAAAGCACCCAGTTACATTATGGCTGTAGAATCCAATACCTGGATCCTGGCTGTATTTGGTTTTGCCTACAAATACCTGAACCACCCCAGCAACACGTTGAGATATTTAAGCGAGGCGGCGTATCCGGTATACATCATACATATGATCTTTCTTTACCTCGGTGCGTTCCTGATTTTTCCGCTTCATATCTCCACCATTTCAAAATTCATTCTAGTTGTGGCTATTACGGGTGTGGGCTGTTTTACCATGTACGAATTGCTGATCAGAAGAGTACATTTTTTAAGACCTTTGTTTGGATTAAGAAAAATCCAAACCCGTGAGAATGTTACAGACCACCAAAAATCTACAAATAAATACAAAGTTCACATCATGAAAAAAGCGATCCTGATCATTTCCATTCTGTCATTATTCAGTGGCAGTTGTAAATTCGAAACGTCGGGGCCATATACATACCAGTCCCCTGAACATATAGGCGATGGACTTCATAATGGTTCCCTGGAAGAAGTGAACTTGGAGACACGGTGGGTTGTGGATGCAGTAAATGAAATTCGCGAGGGCCGCTTTAATGAAGTACATTCATTTTTGATTTTCAAGGATGGTGCACTGGTGCAGGAAGAATAGTTCCGGGGACATGCCTGGCAATGGGATGCACCGGCGCATCATGGCGTGCTGGTGGAGTGGAACAAGGCCATGCTGCACAATATACACTCCTCTGCAAAAAGCATTACTTCAACCTGCATCGGAATCGCCCTGGATCATGGGTTCATTGAAAGCGTCAATCAATCCATATTCGATTACCTGCCGGAACACCAGCATCTCAAGTTCAATGGGAAAGCCAGCATTACCATTGAACATCTGTTGAGCATTCGGGTTTTGGCGGACAACACATCATGGTACTCCCCGATGTCAATACTGCGGTAGTGTTTACAGAAGGAAATTACCTGACCAAAAGGCCCCCGTTTAAGATCCTTAAAAAATATATTCTACCAGCCTAAACTGGATTAGGGAAAAAAATAAAGTGCACAACGGAGAATATATATTAAATGCCGATATTTATTGATGTTAAAATAAAGATCGAATGGTCCGATGATGACCTCCAATAGCTTTAATTCACCCTTGACAAAAAGAAATACTCTAATTGATATTAAACTATGAATGTGATCCAATCAAAACGGGTTCAATTAAGAACCAAACGCATATTTTTAAAATTGGGTACCTGCTCACAAACATTCTTCTATATACTGAACCGTGAGTTCGGATATCCCATGGAAGATGAGGAACATGCTGTGGATCTTCTCGCAGGTGGAATACTGCAGCAGGGATACCAATGTGGAATGCTCTGGGGGGCATCCATGGCATTGGGAGCCGAATACTTCCGAAGGTGTGGTGACCATTGTCAGGCCATTGGCGTGACCATAAATGCCACCCAGCATGTCATGGGATCATTTATTAACAGGGCAAAAAGTGCCGACTGCCTGGATATTACTGAATGTGACTTTTCCAACAAATGGAGCATTTCAAAATACTTTTTTTCAGGCAGATTCTATAACTGCTTTAAGCTTGCGGAAAGATGGGCGCCTGAAGCGATTCTGGCTGCCAAAGAAGGATTATCACTCGATCAAACCGGTTTGCCTGAGTGTCCGGCAAGTTGTGCATCGGAGGTCATTAAAAAGATGGGGGGCACGGATGCGGAAATGGTCATGGTTGCAGGATTTGCAGGGGGGCTGGGATTGAGTGGCAACGGATGCGGGGCCCTGAGTGCCGCCATATGGATGAACACACTCAGCCGGATCAGGGAGCGCACCTATAAATTCTCTTCATCCGATCCGGTCGGAGAAAAAATATTATTGGCCTTCTATAAACATACAGAATATGAAATGGAATGTCATAAAATAACAGGAACCCGTTTTAAATCCATTGATGAACATACTAAATTTTTGAAGAAGGGAGGCTG
>Ga0209536_100002227_pt1 | contig 31552 bp, 25 predicted proteins | sample DeeMarSeWOR28_12_FD_187461 | JGI IMG/M metagenome (GOLD analysis project Ga0209536, IMG submission 187461) | Marine sediment microbial communities from White Oak River estuary, North Carolina - WOR-2-8_12 (SPAdes) (version 2) | ecosystem: Environmental > Aquatic > Marine > Intertidal zone >... | reverse complement strand
CTGCGCTCTCGGCGGAGGGATGTTGGATCGTGCCCACGCATCAAGGTTGGCAAACCCGGCATTCATGAAATATTCAAGAGGAAAGTCCGTTAATCCATACACCCAGACCAATCCGTTCTCCGTTTCAGGGATTGTGTCCGCAAGAGATGAGACCGGTTTGGGACAGGTTTTATTCAGTGGAAGAGGATTAGCCCACGACACGGAAGCATATCGTTCAGGATTAAATGTTTTGAGGGCTTTGGCGGCAACAGGTTTAACTGTAATCCCAACCCATATATCTCCGTGCTCCATAAAATAGCCGTTGCTGAACATCCACTGTGGATCCCAATCAAAGAGCAGGGAGGGATTCAGCAGTTCCACAATGACATTGCCGCTGAATTTGTTGTTTGAGGCAGGTCTCCTCACAAGAATCCTTGTTGTGTAAGGGGCATCGGGAGTTTTTACAACCACCTTTCCTGCGGAGTTAAAATCATACACGTTGGCCTTTCCGCGCATCAAAAATTCTTCCTCTACATAACCGAACTCGGGAAGATCCTGCGGCACGGTTGTTGTAAAAGCTGCGCCAAAAGGGTAGGAGTCCTCCGTAACTGTTAGAGGGCCGGTAACTGAGGGAATGGGTGCTTCTCCATACAGGTCGATGGGACAAATGATAAAAGCGAAAATTAGAACACTTGGAAACAGCTTCGCGAACAAACGGAATACTCTGATCATGTTATTCACGCCTCCCTTCATTATCTTGAGGGCATTTGTCTTAAAGAAAGCCGTAGTGCTGTTGCCTAAGGCCTCCTCATTAAAAAGCCCCGCGCGGAAGTTCTGACTCACAGGCTGTCTGAAATACCTTTTTAAAGCGTGGAGTTATTATATAAGGATATGGGTTGTCCAGAAGTGGGATTCTTGTTGCAAATATATTAATCCCGTTTAAATCTACGGCCTCAGGCAGTGTGATCCCGAGAGGCGATGCCGATCCGGGGAGAATGTTGGTGAAGAGTTTCATTTCGTTTCGGGTTTCCCGTTTCCCGTTGAAAACCATCATTGAGAACGGGAAACGGGAAACGAAAAAGTTACAAATACAATTGACGCCCCGTTTTACGGGAGGCCCAACTTCGTTGGGATTAGCCAAAGCCACGTCTTCTAGGCGTGGTTGGTTGCTAATTTCAGTTGCTGATTTTATTGGAAAGATGAAAAAAAATCGTTTTATCAATCTAAGGAACAAGCTCCGACCTACGGTCAGAGTTCTTCACCTTCACCGGAGCAGTAGCGACTGTTTTCGTGTTCTTGTTTGGAGAACACGGGGAACCGTCCAGCACAGACGGTCCCCCGTGGATGGAATTAAAAGTCGAAACGGGCCATAAACTGGAACGTTCGACCTCCGACCTTATAAGGCATCTGTCCGAAATTCGCACCGAGGCCTGCAGTGGGGGGCGTCGGGAAAACGATGCGGGTTCCCGTGCCACCCAGTGCGCCGGAAGCGAATACCTTGTTGAAGATATCGGAGGCATCCAATCGGATCCGGAAGCTTTTGCTTTCGTCGACACGGAAAGCCTTGGAAATGGACATGTCCACATTCCACCGCGTCAGGTTGGTAAGCCTGTTGCGTCCGAAGTTGCCCTGCGTTCCCGGCTGCGGCTGGATGAACACCATTTCGCTTGTGTCCACAAGTGCAATCGCACGGAGGTTGCAGAGGCTCGGTGGATCTGCATCACTCGTTGGTGCATCCCAAACTTCATAGCACTGAGGATCCAAAACGTCCACGTATTTGCTGGAGAAATAGTTCCCAGCATCCGCTCCTTCCGGCCAGAAGACTCCGACGTCGTCAAAGTCGAAGTTTCCGGTGTGATCCGGCACGCCGTTGTCGTAGAGGCCGTTCCGGGCCGTGACGGTAAGCGGTGCTCCGCTCTGGACGTTGGTGATCCAGCCCAGCTGCCAGCCGCCGATGATGCGGTCGAGGACTTGGGGAAGCTCGTTGCCGAACTGCTTGCCCTGGCCGACGGGTATTTCCCATCCGCCGTAGGTCACCCAGTTATGGGCGCGGTGGGCGGGGAGCAGGGTGTAATCCAGGGACAGGTCGCGCGGATCGGTGATGCCGCTTCTTCCCAGATTACGAGACCAGGTATATGTGGAGTTGAAATTCAGCCCATACGTCGGCCGCAGCGTGACCGTCAGCTGCAAGGAGTGGTAGTTGGCATGACCGTTGTTCGTAGCGAGGTTGGCGTTGGCGAACTGCGGATTGGCCTTGAAGAAATTCTCCGGGAATCCGTTTGTCGCCAGGAACTCTCCGTTGCCGCCGACATAGGTTAGCGCGTTGGTAAGGCTTGCGTAATCGCCGTTGGCCAGCATCTGGTTCACGGGTTGGAACCAGCCCGCGAAGCCGAACGGAATGTTGAACAGGATGCCCTGGTTGCGCAATCCGTCCGCGCCCGTCCAACTGTCGCCGTCCACAACCGCCCCGCCCAGGGACACGCCGTCGAACAGCGCATCCAGCAGTGCCGATTCGCCTCCGGCCCTCGCCGAGTTGAAGGCTTGGAGCAGGCCGTTGGTCAGGAAGTTGGGGTAGTTTAGGTTCAGTGTGCTGTAGTTCTTCCGGGTCAGTGTCCCGATGTAGCGCGCGTCCACCGTCAGACTGGACGTTACGTTGCGGGTGATCCCGAACGTGATGTTCTGAATGTATGGGGTGATGTAATCCGGAGCGTACACGGTGATGCTCTGTGTGTTCTCATGGAGCGGAAACGCCCTCAGCCCCGGAAGGACATCCTCTGCCTGTATAGGTATCTCATCGCCGAAGGCGGCCAAATCTGTCAGATCCAGGTATGTTCCCGGTGTCCGGTAAACGTTGGAGTAGGTCGTACCCGGTGCCTGACCGGCGTTGGTCTGGATGCCGCTGAAATTGCCGACGCTCCCGATGTAGTTGATCTGGTAACCGCCGCGGACGGTCGTCTTCCCCTTGCCGAACCACGGAAGCTGCCATGCGAATCCGATCGCGGGTCCGAAGTTGTTCAGGTCTATATCGTAGAGGGCCTTGTCCTCATTCGGCGAGCCAGGTCCGACGAGCTCCAGCACGGAATCCTCGCCTGAGGGCACGTCACCCTGCCCGATGGGCTGGAACCAGTTGTCGAAGCTGCCCGTGAGGCCGAAAATGGATCCCCCCCCGCCAACCAGTCCCGTCGTCAGCCCGTTCTTGAGATAGGGGACGCCGAAGTAGTCGTAGCGGAGACCAAGGTTGAGGGTGAGATCCGGACGGATTTTCCAGTCGTCCTTGAAGAAGAGCGAGAACTCCTTCTGGACCACGTCTCGAACGAGGGTCGGATCCGTAGCCGGATTGTTCCACACGCCGGCTTCGATATCGTCGACGCTGTTGATGTAGCGCCACTGACGGATCTCGCCTATCGATCCCGCCATGAAATCGAGAAGGTTCTCCATATTGTTGATGTTGCCGCCGTTGCTGTCTCCAGCCAGCCCCGGCATATTGGTGGCGTCGATTCCCACTACGCCAACCGCTTCCCCGCCCTGGGCGTAAGGGTAGCTGTTGTAGCCCGCGAAGAACGGCCCAGTCCAGGCGTTTTCAGCCTTGGAAGACGCGCGCCGGAAATCGCCGCCAAACCGGAGCGAATGCTTGCCGATCGTGTAGGACATCGTATCGCCGAACGACCATCGCGGACTGGTATCCTGTCCAGCATAGGACAGGATGCCGCGACCGCCATAGAAGTTGCTGGCGCCGTTGCCGCTGCCGGGTGTGAACCCGAAGTCGCCCTGGCCGAGCCCCACGACGACGGGCACGCCGGTGCCGGTCTTGGGAAGGAGTTCCTGGACCGTGGAGCCTGTATCCGGGTTGGTGTACGGAGAGAAGATATTGGAGCCCGTCCGGGACATCCCGAAGCGGAATTCGTTGAGCAGGGTTGGCTTGATGGATGAAACGAAATTGACCGTCAGGACCTGCGGACGGCGTTCGGACTTGCCTCCGTAGCCGTTGGGCCAGGTTCTGAAGTTGTCGTCCGCCCAGCTTTTCTCCCAGCTCCAGGAACCGTTAATCCTGTGCTTGTCATTGAAGTTGTGGTCGATGCGGACGTTGATCTGGCGGCGGTAGGTATCCTCACCGACGCCGAACAGGTTGTCGGCGCCTAGAAGAGTGCGGCTCCATCGATGGCCCGCCGTGTTCAGGCCGTCGCCGATGTCGTAGTTGTTCGGCGGAGGCATCATCTCCAGAAAACTGGCGACAAATCCCGTCGGATCCTGCACCGGACGGTTCGGATCCCAGGGACCGCCTTGGATATCGGCGTTGGAGCAATCAGGAGCCAGTTCATTGGGATTCATAATCTGCCCAAAGACGCTTGCATACCTGAGGATCCCGTTGTGCGCTATGGCTCCTTCCAGCAGGTTGCCCAGGCCGTCGACCATGCTCGGCAGCTCGGCACGCGGAGGTGTCGGGAGCCCGTTCGCATCGACTACGTTGTCGCGCGGATACGCTCCCTGTCCAAATTGGGTCGGGAGGGCGTTGCCGTTGCTCCAGTTATCGTAATAGCGGAAGATGCCTCTCTGCGCACAGGGCGTCAGGGTCAGCACGTTGTAAGGCGTGCGGATTTTATTGGTCTGGCCGTCAAAGAGAACAAAGAAAAACGTTTTGTTCTTGATAATCGGTCCGCCCGCGCTTGCCGAGAAGTTGTGCATATTTCTCCAGGGCGGTTCGACCCTGTTACGGTTGTTTTCCCAAGTGTTGGGATCCAGGGCCGTGTTCTGGGCTGTCCAGACGGCGTTGCCGTGGAGGTTGTTCGTGCCCGACCGCGTCGAGATCTGGAGCTGGGCGTTGCCGCGTCCCATTTCAGCGTCAACAGGGGCCAGGACCATTTTAAACTCACCCACCAGGTCGGGATTGACGCGGGTGGCGGCATTGATACCGGCCGGCCAGCGGACATCGTTGACCGTGACTCCGTCGCGCTGGATATTGATGCCGTTGGCGCCGACACCTGCAAAACTGGACTCGTTGGCATTAAAGATTGTATTGTCCGTTATGACGACGCCGGACATGACTTCAACGAGATCCAGCGCATTCCTGTTGACGAGCGGGAGTTCCTGCACCGTTTCCTGGCTCAGGACGTCACCGGACGACGAACTGGATTCCAGCAGCAATTCTTTAGCCGAAGTATAAACATCAATCTCAGTAACGATACTGCCTACCTCGATTTCAAAGTTCAATCGAACCTGCGCGGCACTGCTAAGCTGGACGTCGGTAAATGTTTTCGGTTGGAAACCCTCCTGTTCGGCGGTTACGGTATAGGTGCCGGGCAGAAGGCTGGCAAAATTGTACACGCCGGAATTGTTGGTGAGACCAGTTGAAACAACCCCGGTATCGATGTTTGTTGCTGAGATCTTCACTCCGGGGATAACACCTCCCGATGTGTCGCTCACAGTTCCACTTAGCGACGCGTTTGTTTGACTGAAAGCCAGCGTTGGAAGCAACAGACAGAACAATAACGTCGCAAGAATATACGGTTTTTTCATAAACACTCTTCCCCCTGTTTGAGGAGTATGAATTTAAGCTGTGCGCATCCAGGAAAAACGCAAGCTAACCATCCCTTCACAATTGAATAGAGAGCAACAGGCACAGCTCATTTTGAAACGTTCACAGCAGAGAAACACGGGCGTGGAACGGGAAGGATTTGAAGTAATCCTGCACAAAATGCTGCATCGCCTGTTGCCGACCGGTTGCATTTTCATTCGATTAATGAAAAATTTCACTAATGATCCAGAACAACTGGATTCGATTCCCAAAAAATTCAATAACACTCATACTTTGGAGCTACTATAACGTTAGAAAGATTTAAATTACAATAGAATTCAATCTGTAAGTCAGCTTTTGTGGATATTATTGTGATAATGTTATTGAAAGCGACAGCAGGATCAGGCAACCGAAAGCGCATAGTCATAAATTAATTTCGGATACGGAATCTGTTTGACCGGGAGGTTGTTCAGGAGGTCACCAATGATAAAGAGATACCGTTCCATCCTTTTGGGGATTGTTGTTTTTTTTGCTTTCTGCGGCATCAATGAGGAGAAGTCTTTTTCTGCAGATGTTGATGAAGAACTTGAGAAAGTGATCAGGGGACATGTCGAATCAATCGGAAATCCTGGTACTTTAGCAGGGATTAAAGTACGGGGTATAAGCGGAACAACCCTGGTTGGTTTTATCCAGGGCGGAACGGGTAAAATGAGCGGTCAAGCCCTGGTTGTTTCGGAGGGAAAGCGGCTTGGAATTATAATGAAATACGGCGCAATCGAATACCCCGGCGAACATTTCGCCTACGACGGCAATGAAGTAACGGTGGGATATATCTCTCCCGGGCAGCGATCTCCGCTGGCGGATTTCGTCTACCGGTACGACGGCCTGCTGAAAGAAGGACTTATGGGCGGTGTAATGTCATTGAAGTGGCCTCTTTTGGATGTCGATAAATCTATGGCCAGGCTCAAGTATAAAGGGAAGAAACAGATAGACGGAGTGGATGCGCACGAGGTCGAGTACCGTTATTCAGACGGGAAAATGGGTAATGTAAGGACAAAGATATATTTCACGGCTGAAACATTTCATCATATAAGGACCGAATATATTATACGTATCCAGAGCGAGATGTCGCTGCAGGCCGACGCTTCTGTTAGGGAAATCGGACTGCCGAGGCCCAATGACCTGACATCCGGCGGCGGAGTAAGGTCGGCCAGTATTCACGATGTGGTTCCTGATTCCATTTACAAGCTGATCGAGAAATTCAGTGACTTCAAGAAAGTCGATGCCATGGTTCTCCCTCAAACGTATGTTCTGGAATATTCTGTTGAAGGCCAGGGGAGTACATTCCTTGCAAATTGGACTTTAATAGCGAGTCAGTGGATGCATTCCGGAAAAGTCGATGCTTCATTCTTCAGGGCTCCTCAATTCCGTTAACGAGAGGCAGTTTTTCTTAGAGAAAAAATCGCCCTGGCGTTCGAATCATCCGGGGCGGCATAATTGAATTTTCAGATTAAGGCGCTCTGTTAAAGGAGTTATTGTGTGCGCAATATCACCAGGTAGCTTTTTTAAAAAGCACCGGTGTGTCGATAAGTTAAGTAGGGACAATTGGGAATGTTTAGATTGTGGATAAGGAGGAGAAAGCCTCAACCGTCCCAACCGGCCCAATTGTTCCCTATTACAAAAATCCCCTTACGAAAAAAGTTGTGTGTCTGGTTTAAAAATCTGATAGACACTGCGACTTTTTAAAATAACCGGTCATAAACAGTTGATGAGGAGATTACGTAAATATACAGCGAAGTTTTATCTTTAGGAATTCATGCTGTGAATAAAACTCACCTGCTTCACGAATTGTGAAATATTCTTAGCAGCGGCTATGAGATTTTGCTCACGGGCTAAGACAATAACACCAGGCCCTTCACGGTATGTTGTTCTTCCGTTATACCATATTTCCCATCCGCATCGCGCAAGGGACGGGCAAGGGCACAGTCGGGATCGTGCGTGAAGAAAAGGGCAACGGAGCGTGCAATCTTGTCATTGAGAAACAGCCGTTTTTCGTTGATGATTTGTTCTGGATAGCGGTCATAGCCCATTGTTACAGGCAGATGCACCCATGGCCGGCCCGGGATCAAATCTGCGCAAAAAATGACGGTCCCGTTGCTCCCAAGCTCGGACATCATCATTCCCGGTGTGTGTCCGTTGCTGAATTCAAAACGCACTGCCTTTCCAAGACTTTCCGAATACTCGCTTTCGACAATTTCAAGACGGCCGGTCGCTGAAAGCAGATCCGTGAGGCCGGGAATAAACGATACCCGGTCGCGCGGGTGGGGATTGCAGGCGCGGTCCCATGCCTGGCGGCTGATGATGAAGCGCGCATTTGGAAACAGAAGCTCCAGTCCGGCGCCATCACGATATGCCGCAAGCAGTCCGCCCGCATGATCAAAGTGAAGATGGCTCAGTACCACGGCGTCGATGTCCTCATGCCTTTCGCCGTGTTCAGCGAGAGATTCAAGCAGTACATGATTATGTTCGAAGACCCCGTAGCGGTATTTGAGTTTCGGCTCGAAGAACGCGCCGATGCCGGTCTCAAAGAGCACCGTTTTGCCGCCAAGATCCTGCGCAAGCAAACAGCGGCACGCCAGTTCGATCCGGTTCTTCTCGTCCGGTGCAAACCACTGCGACCAGAGCTCACGCGGCACGTTACCGAACATCGCGCCCCCATCGAGTCGCTGTCGGTTTCCTTCAATCGACCATAATCTCACTTGACGCCTCCTCAAAGCCGGGTACCTCTCCAGGGAAGTGTTGTTGAATTGTGACTATTTCCTCCAGGAGTGTTACAGAGATTGTTCTCATGTAGACTGAAGAATATGATCAGCCTATGAGGCAACCGAGGAGACGTCATAAGCGCAAACACTGTTACAGGCCGGCGGTGTTGTTCGTTTCTACCTTTCTTCTGTTGTCATCCTAATGTTGGATATCAATGCTTATCTCCTGCGGATACAACTTTACCGAAAAGATAGTTTTTGATCTTGTCGGGTGTCCAATGCGAAACAATACGGGAGAATCCTTGTACGCGGCGTAAGGTTTTAATTTCCCCCGTCCAGTGTTCCATAAGAATCTCATCATCTACCTGATTCAATATCCCGTCCACAAAGAGCAGCGCTACGACTGCATCATCAAGCTGCCCGAGGCCCGGAATGAAATCGGGGATGAGATCCCAGGGAGAGACAAGATAGACGGCCAATCCCGCTAAAGCTGCCTTTGTCCGTGCCGGAACCCGCTTGTCGGACAGCAGCTTTGGTATCAGTATGGCGATGCGGGGCAGAACAAGCAAAGTCTCCTTCAACCATGTTGACTTCACCACATCGCGAATTGCTCCTGCCAGCCGTGGGAATCTCATTTCGCGTTCCTTAAAAATATAACTTCTTCTTATAAGGATACCTTTATAAGGCATCATTTAACAGATCTCGATAAACTCTCCCAAAAGAGAATATTTATACTGAAATAAATTGTACTAACCCGAAACAGTATCAAGAATCGGGCCGAACCGATGACCGAACAGGGAGCGATTCTTTCTGAACTAGGATGACGGTGTTTGGGAACTCATCGGAATGTAGCTGTTTTAGTTTTGCGATAAATTATTTTACATCCGGCCTCGCCGGTTTCGAGTATGATTGCAGGATAGATTGCTTCTATCCCAAACTCAACTGCAGGAGGCTCCTATGACTCATAAAGTTCCCCAGGGTTGGTACGATATTTCTGTCCCCATAAAACAGGGGATGAACTATTTGCCGATAGATCCGGTAGCGCCGAAAATATATCGTTTAAGTGATGTGGAACTCGGTTCGAAAGTAACGATGTCCATGATCGAGATTATCTCTCATACCGGCACACACATCGACGCACCTCTTCATTTCATTCCCGGCGGGTCCACCGTTTCGGATATGCCGCTCGATGCCACTGTCGGCCCTGCTCGCGTTATTGAAATAGAGGATCCGAAAACCGTCAATGTTGCCGAACTGGAAAAACACAATATCAGGAAAGGAGAGCGGATCCTGTGCAAGACGCGTAACTCGCCCGAAGCTTACGAATCGCCCCGGTTCGTCGAAGATTATGTATACCTGGACGCGGACGCGGCCGTTTTCCTGGCGGAAAAAGGGATTGTTCTCTTTGGCCTGGATTGCATTACAATAGGAGATATAAAAAAGGAGGAAAGTGTTATAAAAACGCACCAAACCCTGCTCTCGGCCGGGATATATATCCTGGAAGGCTGTGCTCTAGGCCATGTGCCGGCTGGCGAATACGAGCTGCTTTGTTTGCCGCTGCTAATGTATCACGGTGATGCGGGTCCAAGCCGAGCTATCCTGCGCCCTTTGAAATGATAAAGCCGGTGGGATCGCACGTGAACGGAGAAAAATTTTCCCGTACAAGCTGCCGGGAGGAACCGATGGCGTTTAAAGCCCTGGATACAGCAGAGGCTTATTCGGTATCGAGCTTGATATTTCCATGGTATGGAATGAATCCACGTGGAATTTTGCCCATGAAATACCCGATGGGCTTGGTAAACAACCGGTCTTCGAATATTGATTTCAGGAATTCCTCCCGGTAACGGGGATGCGCGACACTCGCAACGGCCAGAGCTTTTTCGCCGACCGTCAATCCCCGCAGATCTGCCACACCGTATTCTGTGACAATGACTACCCCGTCGTACGAGGAAGCCGTCAGGCTGACCCCGCGAGGATGTGCTTTGACGATTTTCGATTCCCCCGATCGGGTAGTGCTTTCAAGAGCGATGATGGGAGCTCCGTAGGCCGGATCGTTCAGAGCCCGGATAAAGTCCGGTTGCCCGCCGACGCCGCTATAGTAAAGCCTTTCGGCGATAAAGTCGGCCCATACGTTACCGTAAATATCCACGCCCATCGCAGAATTGACTGATATGAAAGGACTGTTCGCACGAATGGTTTCGGCTGAATTGGTGTAGGCGCAGGGGCGCATCTGGACCCCCGTTCTCATATGAACAAAATCATACAGTTCTGTGGAACCCATAATCAGGGTTGTTGTGCTGTACCCCATGTCGACTTTCTTTTTGCGGTTCGTCACTCGTCCCAGCTTTTGCAGCAGCATCAATCCGTCGCTGTATAGTTCCGTCTGGACGCCAAGATTTTGATAAGGGGATTTGATAATGGTTCCTATAACTGCATCCGGAATTTTTCCAATACCGACCTGGAGAGTTACACCGTCCTTTATATAGTATTCCGTGATCAATTCACCGATCCGCTGTTCCTGTGGTGACAGCTTTTCAAAATCACTGGGAGGGAACGCATATACAGGCGTTACCGAATCCTTGATAATATAGTCGATGCAATTTGAATCCACGATGCTCTGTCCCTGTGTAAAGGGCATCGTCGGATCCAATTCGGCAACAACCAACTGAGCGTGATCTATCGCCGTATGCAGTGCTTCGACCGACAATCCGAGGCTGTACTCGCCGGTGTGTTGATTTTTGCGGACTTTGATGATGACAACATCCGGCTCATATTCCCGGTTTTTATCTATGAGAGCTGCAACATTCGCAATGGTGCAGGGAAGATAAAAGGCCCGGCCTTCATTCGCGGCAAGTCGGACTTCTCCCCCGGAAAAGATCGAATAGGTCATGATTCGATCCTGAAGACCTTCTTCCAGGTACGGGACCGGACCTTGAAGCAGAATATGCACCATTTTAATGAAAGGTAATGAAGGGGAACCGGAACGGATCGATCGAGCCAGAGCTTCGATTGAGGTCGTGGGGGTCGCGGCATTGGAGCCGAGGTAACAAGTGACCGTATCCCTGTCTTTGAATTTTTCCGAGAGCAGATCCGCTATTTGATCCGCTTTGATGGCTACAGGTCCGATAGGCATAAAGGCCGACCTTTAATCAAGCAACCATTATCTACCAGGTAGGCCTGCCGCATTCGAAATTTGCGGCATTGTTGATATCGCCGCTCCCCTTGTAAATCGCAACCTCCGGATAGGCACACACCGGGCGTGTTTTTCTGACCTTTACTTCGGATTGGGCGCCGTCCTGCATACCCGCACGCGCCCGGAAGCGGGTGGTTTCATCGACATAGGTGGTTACAATATGATCGGGGGCCTCACCCTCTTCCACCCACTTCTGCACCGCTCCCAGGGCGTCGAACGTTCCGGGAAACATCGCCGGGCACATGCCGTAGTCCGGAACCATGAACAGCCGGAAGAAATCCTGTGTATTTTCCAACCCGCCCATGGTTTCGACGACGTCTTCGTAATAGGTGACTGCCGTCCGCGGAGGAACCCAGGTCTCATTCCAGCTCTGGTACAGGATCATCTTTCCCCCGCTTTCCTTGAATGCCGTCAGATCGGTCTGGGTATGATTGATGATCGGTCCGAGGCGTGCATCGATATCTCGAGTATCCCTGTCAATGTCGAAGGTGCGGAAGTCCCAGTCCGGATCTTCAAATGCGATATACTTGAAAAAGCCGTTATTGATAAAGAGCGGTTCGGGGCCTTCGATCATGGCCGTCCAGAGCAGTTCGCTGCCGGGCTCAAAACCTGAGTAGATTTGCGTGCCGTCGTTGAACTTTGCTCCTTCGTTGATGCGCCGGGCGGTCTCGACCTGGGGCGGCGTCAGGCAGGAATCATTGTCCTCTCCCGTACATTGAATCGCAACGGGATCGAACTTGCACCGGGTCGGATCCTCTATCGCGTTATCCTTGACGCCGTCAAGGGCATCGCAGGCATCCATGACAGCGCGGTGCATGGCCGGATATTTTGCCGGCGGAAGGTAGGAGGGCGAGTTGACGCCGTCTTTCAGATTCAACCAGCTTAAATATTCCGAACCCGCCTGCAGATGGGTTAGGTAATAGGCGGGATCTCCCGCAATGATGCCGTCGAAATCATCGGGATAGAGCTGCGCCTCGGTCAATCCCTGACGCCCTCCGTTATGGCAGTTGTCCCAGTATGCATATTTCTGCGACTCACCGTAATAGGCTTTTATGATGCTCTTGGCGACGACCGTCGTCTCATGCACCGCACGATGCGTCCAGTCCACCAGCCTTTCAGGCTGGCCCGTCGCCCATTTGTGGCCGGGATCCATGTGGCCTGTATCGGTTGAAGCCGTCGCAAAGCCTGCTTCAAGGGCGTTCTGGAGACCCTGATATTTTATCGCTCCCTCGAATGCCGGGTTGCCGACGCCGAAGTACCGGTTGTTCCACTTGTCCGCGGGCGGCAGCCATACCTCGAAATGAATATGCGAATTCTCCACCGGCTGTATATACCCGGTGACCCGGCAGAAATGAGCCGTTGTCTTAAGCCCCGCACGAGTGCCGAACATTCCGGGAGTCTGGGGCAGTTCGAACCCCTCCGGGTCATCCATGAAGACGGCCGAAGCAATCGTTACATTATCCAGTTTCAGCTTCGCCAGATCGTCGCATTTATCCTGTGCAAGTACAGGTACTGCAACAATTGCAAGGCCGGTAAAGACGACGGTAAGCCACAACGAAAGATGCAGTGTTCTCATATCGATTTCTCCCCCAAAACGTACACCACTGGTAATAATGACGCTGTAGCGGCGATTTTAACATCAGGCCGCCATCAAAAAAAGAAGCATTTGGCAATCGGCAAAGAATCCATGTTCCCCCTTCTTGCTATTTCCAGGAGACCACTCTGCCGGGATTTTGCAGGTCGTCAGCGACAGTGGGTATTTAGGTTTCCAAACAAGGACGCTGTTCTATTGACCGGGTTCGGATTCCTTAAGGATACCCATTTCGGCAACTGCTTTTTCATGTTTTGCGAAGTCTTCAATCTCCGAATAAAAATAAGCGTCGGCATCCACCCCGCTCTGAATGTTTCTACGGACAACTTCCATTAAGGGGAGGCGAGCGGCCAGGAACAGAGCGATGACAATGCAGGAGACTGCACCGGCGCCCAGCAATGTTGTTTTCATGCTTCGTCTTCTCATCCGATCTGCCTACCTTGGGAACAGGATGCCGCCGAATGCGATATAGGCCATAACCACCGTTAAAACCAGATTAAAGGACTGTCCGATTATGTAAACATATATGGGACGACCGCCCACCATCTGTTTTGCAAGTTCCTTGAAATTCGACTCCAGGCCGATACTGATAAATGCCAGACAGAAGAAATACCCGCGGAGGCCTTTTGAAATATTAAGCATAGCATCGACCGACTTTTCGCCCAGAAGAGGAGTCAGTATGAATGAGAACACCACGGAGGCCGCTACGAAACCTACGATGAATTTTGGAAAGCGATACCAGATCTCCATAGGAGTTGGCTTGGGTGCGTTTGAATCCCTGTCAATCCGGGTTACCCAGAGAACTGCCACTACAAACGCCACTACACCAATCAGGACGTTCTGTATCATTTTGACAACAGCGGCTACATCCATAGCTTCTTTTCCGAGCATGGTTCCCGCCGCCACAACAGCGCCGGTGGAATCGATAGTTCCTCCCATCCACGCCGCGCCGACAAGGTAATCCATATCCATCCATTTAATGAAGAGCGGCATAAAAACCATCATCAGGACGGTAAAAATCAGCGTCATACCCACGGCCAGAGTCAATTCTTCCTTCTTGGCCCGACAGGCCCCGGCTGTGGCGATTGCGGCGGAAACACCACATACGGATGTCGCAGCTGCAATCACAATCACCAGAGTTTTGCTGAGTCCCTTTACAAGCCGGGTTCCAAAGAAATACATGAATAGAATTACGACAGGTGTGACAACCCATGCGACCAGCAATCCCTGTATCCCCAGTGACAGCATTTTGGAAAACAGAATCTCACCGCCCAAAAGAACCAGACCGATCTTTATGTACAGTTCCGTCCGGACGGCCGGCTTTAGCCAGCCGGGCAGGCCGATTGCGTTACTGATCAACAGCCCCAATATCAACGCCCAGAATGCGTAACCCAAACCGTAGGCTTTGAGTACCGATTGTGACGCTACGGCATAACTGATGACAGACAGGGCAAAAATGACAGGAAAGGCTGCGATGAATTGCGCCGCGCTAATCTTCATGAACGCGAGCGCCGGCAGCATCAGTACGACCATGCCGATTAAGAGAACAATGAGGGGAAATACCAGGTCTGCCGGAATGGATTCGAGCGGATTCGCCTCCCAGGTTTTGATTTTGGGAATAGTGCTGATCCATGGCGTCAAAATAAAAATAACCGCCCCAAGCCAGACGGCCCACCAGTCTTCCATTGTCCATAGCTCGGATACTTTTAGATTCGATTTACCCATTATTATTGATCCTCTGAAATGAACTCAGGTCAACCACGATTCGAACTGTGTTGAATGCCGGGATCATACGATAAAAAAAGAACACTGCGATTATGATGTTTCGAAATGGAGACAAATCTCCTAAAACGAGATTTGGAGGGTAACCTGAACACGATCCTCATCCGAAATGCCGGCTATGCTGTGCATCAGCCTGTCATAATCCACCAGCCAGTAGTTCTTTTTAAACATCTGCCACGCAAAGCCCAGAATAAGCCTCTCGTGCAGATCACTTTGCGGATCATCCGCATCGGTACGAAACCGGTCGTAGCGCCAAATAAAACTGAGATTTCTTTCTGCCGTGAAGCGCACTTCTGAAAAGTAAGAGGAACCATTGTGCGGCCGTGCTCGGCCGTCTGGATTAGACGCCGTTCCGCTGGCATTGCCCTCGCCCCAGTGCCATTGGCCGCTCAGGACAAAATATTTATGTTCGTAGCTGATCATCCCGGCCAGAACGCGGTAATCGGGAAGTTCTGCAGGAGCATCTGGATCGGGGAGGTTCACTTTGCCGTGAATGCCGAAAAGAGAGACTTGGAATCCCGGAAGGCTGTTCGGTAAAGGGCGCAAAGTTCCCCTCCCCTCAACAACCTTGTTGCGATTTTTCTCCGAAGCGTGATACCCACCCCCGTTATAAATACCGAATTGCCAAGACCCATAGCGGCCGGCATAGTGGTCGTTCACGTTTTCCCTGTATTCTTCAGGAAGTTCGCGCCCGAAGTTAGATCCGACCGTAAACCCCATGTCGGCAGAATTAAAGAGGTGGTTTCTCTCCATGAACATTGTATCCTGCATGCGAAATCGATTGATATGTTCTTCGAAGTCCAACCAGGGCATATGGACCACCCCTACCTCTATATAGGGTTTATTGAGGATATTATTCCCCTGCGCTTTAAACTTTGCATAAAGATATTTGAGACGAACCTTGAGATCCCCGGTTGCATCCTGAGTAACATCAGGCGTGATACGCACTTCCAGCCAAGGCTGAAGATCTGCCCGGATATTCAGGTAACCGCGCTTGATTCGGAATGTGCTATAGGAAGCGGTTTGATCGACTGTCCCTGAATAACTGTTGCCATGTTGGTAGGATAGGTACCACAAACCGCCAATCTTAACCGAGTCGATCTTCAGCTTATCTCCGAAATCTCCCGGCGATGTATTTTCGGTCTTTTTGGAATGATCCGTCTTCTCCCCAGGCATATCAGCCGCCTTGGTACCATTACGGTTTTCGGAATCCGCCCATGCCGGGATAAAACAAGATGCAATAAAGAAAAAACTTCCTAATAGTATGTTCGAGATTGTCATCAAAATTTTCCATTAAAAATATGGATCATTCGAAAATTAAAACAATTCAAAGGACAAAAGAGTGAAACATATTGAAATACCTTGAATGTTTAAATTGTGTTTAGATTTAACAAAGATTCAGTTAAGACTCAACTGCAAATTGCCGGACCATGGAGACTCCCGAGTGATATTGTCGACCCGCTCACTACTGAATTACGGAATGAAACGAAAATCCGTGCCGCCATATATTACCCTGCCCAAAAACCATAAAAATGTCTTAGCGAGTTTTCATGCTTGCTCGGCAATAATCTTCATTTAAGCGGCAACATTTCTTTAAGGAGAAAATGAGCCATGAAAACGCTTTGCTGCGGAGTTTTGGCGGCATTGCTGGCCTTCCCGGCATTATCCAAGGACGACTGCAATTACTGCCCTGGTGAAAATTTGGGTCAAATGCCCCAAGCCGGGCCAGGAACAAACACACGGGTTTATTTCATCCCCAATAATGAATTGGATGAAAAGATTATGGTAAATAAGATCCTGCCCGGTCGACATAGTGCAAGTTATTCTTATCTTGCGTGGGATTCATCGACAAAACAGGTCAAAGTGCATGTTGTCTGGGAATATGAAGATTTCGGAGATGAAGGTATTGAATCGCGTGGACGCAGTGCTTGGTTTAACCTGGAAGAAATAGTCCTGAATTGGGACTTAGAATTGAAAAAATGAGAGCCTGTGGATTGACTATCGGGATTCCTGGCGTTTATTGGAGGAGCGTTTCTTCATTAGGCTGTACGTCCCATTGACGTTCGCAATTTATTTCCACCACCTGTATAATCCTTTGCAAGAAACCATGAACGTATATGAGCAATTCACCCACCCTTTGGCACTCACTGTCTTCCTTTTGACACTTTTTTTGCCTGTTCTCGTAGGCTTCATCACATTACATCGAATGAAGTCTCAGTCGGACTTTTTCGTCGGCGGTCGAGCCATGAATCGGTTCGTCGTTGGCTTATCAGCAGTCTCATCCGGTCGATCCGCCTGGCTTATTCTCGGAGTATCGGGCATAGCTTACACATATGGCGCTGGCGCTGTGTGGGCTATTGTAGGCTACACCTTCATAGAATGTTTGCAATTCCTCTATATCGGTCGCCGTCTCAGAACTCAAACCCAGCAATATGGATCCATAACTCTCCTCGATTACCTGGAGTCTCGATATAATGACAAACAGCACCTCCTCCGTATCACAGGCGTCTTCATTATCGGGATCTTTATCACAGCCTATGTTTCCGCACAACTTTTCGGTGGAGCAAAAACTCTCTCCAGTGCCATGAACCTGGATATCCTATGGTGTCTCCTAATATCCGCCGCGGTTATCCTTGTCTATATGATACTAGGGGGATTTGTCGCGGTGGCCTATAACGACGTCGTGCGTGCAGTAATCATGCTGATCGGTCTCGTCGTGCTTCCCATCGTGGGTATTGTACGTATTGGTGGGCCAAGCGCACTTATAAGCATTCTGAAACAGCTCAATCCCACCCACATTGATCCCCTCTTTCTGGGACTCGGGGTAATCATTGGATACGTCGGTATCGGACTCGGCTCGCCAGGCCAGCCACATATACTCGTAAGGTACATGGCCATCGATAACGAAAAAAAACTTAAGGACGCCGCCATAATCGGAACCTTCTGGAACGTTATACTCGGTTTAGGCGCTGTGTCGGTCGGAATGCTGGGAAAAGCCTTTTTCCCCCAAGTAAATAGCCTTCCCAATGCCGATTCTGAAATGGTCTACCTCGTCCTTTCCGCTAAATTCTTCGGTCCAGCCTTCTACGGTTTATTGGTGGGCGGAATCTTCGCCGCTATCCTCTCTACCGCCGATTCCCAGTTACTTGTCGTCGCTTCTGCTTTCGTCAGGGATATTTATGAAAAGATATGGAAGAAAAGGGAAGTGATCGATGAAAAGAAAAGGTTGGTTCTCAGCCGTTATATCGTGATCCTTTCAGGAATCCTTGCCCTTATCCTGGCTTCCGTGGCAAATGACCAGGTATTCTGGCTTGTACTCTTTGCGTGGGGCGGATTGGGCGCCTCATTCGGTCCTGCCATCATACTGTCCCTCTACTGGCGAGGAACGTCGCGAATCGGTATATTTGCAGGAATGATTACGGGTATAGTGATTACAATGGTTTGGATTCTGTGTTTCAAAGAAACTACCGGGCTTTACGAGCTTGTCCCTGCCTTCTTTGGATCCTTCGTCATCACTATCCTTGTGAGCTTTTTCTCTCGTACGCAAACCATGGATTGATTTTGCCTGTCTTTAACCTTTCCGATAATCCTTGTCATATTCCTCATTTCTTTGGTCTCACTTATAGTAGAATGATGAGGTAATCAGTTTATTCTTGGTGATTATTTAGCATAAGACAGAATTAACAGAATCAGCGATGGGTTCAATAGGGGATAGCTTTTTGAAAACAAATGCCTATTTTTCCTGTCATCCCTTCGCTATTCACTAAACAATAACTTATAAGAGGAAGTCATGAAAAAACTCTTCGTTTATTTCATCGGTATTCCACTGCTGCTGGCCCTGTTCTTGTTCTCAGTTCTTGCAGCCGATCCCGTAACGGCTAATCCCGACCACGAGTCCATGCTTAAGAGCGACGATCCTCAATTGGCCGCCAACAAGCGCCTGGTGTATGACATGTGGCGTACACTGGTAGATGCCCGTGACGTGGAAGCGGCAAAAAAGTATCTGGATAAAAACTACATTCAACATAATCCCATGGCCGATACCGGCCTCGATGGGGTGTTGGCCTTTTTTTCCAGTTTGGGCGATCCGCTGGAAATTCCGGATCGTGTTCAAAACCCCATAGTGGCTATCGTGGCAGAGCGCGATTTAGTGGCCATTGCTTGGGTGGACGAGCAGGAGAATCCAAAGGCTCCGGGTGAAACCTATACAACAACCTGGTTTGACATGTACCGCATCAAAGACGGCGTTATTACCGAGCACTGGGACCACGGCACCCTGCCGGAAGGGATGACTCCGCGCGCATACGTTCCTGTCGAAGAAAATCCCGACCATGAAAGTTCCCTGGCCAGCAAAGATCCCCAGCTGGCGGCCAATAAGCGGCTCGTGTATGACATGTGGCGTACATTGCTGGATGCCCAACAAGTTGATGAGGCGCCCAAATACCTGCACAAGAATTACATTCAACACAATCCCATGGCGGCTACAGGTCTGGACGGTTTTATGAGTTTTTTCAAGAGGTTTGCAAAACCCAGACCGCTCCAGCCCAAAATGGCCAACTTTGTTGAAATAATCGCTGAAGGCGATAAAGTAATCCTCGCCACATTGAAAACATACAACGACGCCGACGGCAAATCGTATACCACCACCTGGTTCGATATGTGGATTGTGGAAGACGGATTACTGGTGGAACACTGGGATACGCAAAGAATGTGAACACGCACGGCAGATGAGCCGAAGAATTTCGATCGTTTGTTAAAAGCTGTGTATTAAAACAATGTGCAGCTTTTTCCATCTTTTGACCTGATGAACTCAAGAGGCAACGATTTCTAATTCCCGTGTAAACTGGTCAAACGTTGATCCATTAATCCATAATGATGCGTAGGTAACTTTCTCCGCTGGCACTGTGCCTCGAGGCAAGGCTGAAATAGAACGCGCCTTTAAGAGCAATTTAGTGCTATCTCAAACGAGGATTACGGAATTTCCAATGTTCATTGGGTGCCAAGATTTAATTGGATTTTAATGCCTCGACTATAGCGACACCTGCGCAGCTGTAGATATCCTAATATATCCTTAGTACGAGAACACTGATACGATAATCTGGTTGCATTCCGCACCAGGATGAGTCTAACAATGCGCCGACGGTCAGGAGATAAAGGCTCGCCTATGCTACGTAGTCATAATAACCGCGTACCACCCGGTAACGGGAAACCTGCTGCCCGCCTAGCCATAGTTGTGTGATTTTCGAGTCGCGCAAGTATTTTTCAAGATGGTACTCCGGAGAAATGCCGTTGGCACCCATAAGCTCCGCAGCCCGGTTGGCAATCCATACACAGGCATCGGCAGCGAAGATCTTGGTGGCGCTGGCTTTGGATATTATTGCGGGAGAGAATGGAGGGCCGTAAATAGCCGGTTGATCGAGCATGTACGAGAGGTTGTAAACAGCACCTCGAGTCATTTCAATTTTAATCGCCATATCGGCCAGGATGCCGGCAGCCATACTCCATTCTCGTACGGGTCTTCCTCCGCTCTTACGTTCTTTGGTATAGTCCAATGCTATATCAAATGCTGCCTGGGCAATTCCCAAGGAAATGGTTGATGAATGCCACTGGGCAATGGTTCCAGTTGCACCATGATAAAAAGCGGCATCCTTACCCGGACCTGCCAGCCGGTACTCTTTGGGAACCCTGACATTTTCATAGAAGACGCTGCCGTTTATGGATGTTTTGAATCCCATTTTGTCCTCGGGTTTCCCAAAAGAGAGACCTTCGGCATCCGCCGGCACATAAATGATGGCGACCCCATCATCGCCGGCAGCAGGATCGGTGGTACAAACCGTCAAATAAAAGCTGGCAATGCCGGCATGGGTGGGCCAGGATTTCGTGCCGTTGATTACATATTCTTTCCCTTCCAATTTGGCGCGGGTGGCGATTCCGCGTCCCTGTAACACCGGATTTTCCGTATCGGCTCCACCGCTGGCATCGGTCATCGATAAGCAGGCGTAGTTGACCCGATCACCGCAAAATGCCGGGGTGAATCTTTCGATCACCGCTCTGTTGTTGGCCAAATATGCGGGTGCCAGCAGAGTGAGATTTATCCCCACGCTCAGGCTGATTCCAGCATCCCCACGGGCCAATTCCTCACATAGTGTTGCCAGGGTTGAGTGGGATAACTGCTGCCCTCCCCCGCCGTATTCTTCGGGATAGCCGGCTTTCTGAATTCCCAGCTTTACCAGTTTATTATGCACCCTCTCAACAAGACCATAATCCTCCTCCAATTCGCGTCTTATCGGCATAATCTCATTCTGGACAAATTGGCGTAACATACTCCTAAGGGCGTTCTGTTCATCGGTCAATAAATGCTTTAAGAGCATTCCTCCCCCTTTCCACCTGCAAGTTTCGGCTCATATATCCGGTCTGCACAGGGTTCCAGGAATCAGCCGTCATCCGACTTGGTCGAAAAATTCCTCCCCCTTGAGGATAAGGAAATTTTTCACCCATTCTTTGAAGAGGGGCATAAATTCCTCTTTGTAAATAGGGCTTTCCTGATCCTTCGCGTACGCCTCCAGGCTGGTTACATCCACAATACCGGCCAATCTATAAGGCGATTCTATCGCACCTGGAGGGCCACCGTCAGCTTTCACCGCCCCTTTCACCCAGGTAAGAGTATAGCGATTGACCGAACTCAGCCCCGCAATCAGAGGACCCTTGTAATCTCGAACCCATTTTACAAAATCCTCTTCCCGAACGTTGTCTTTCAGGTTATAAAGAACGAGTTGTTTTGCCATTGGCTTTGTCTCCTTCTGTAACATTCTGAAATCCTTATCACGGCAAGCGTAAGACCTTTTTTCAGTCTGTTTGTTTCATTACCCTGCAAAGCAGTGCTGTGTGTGGCCAGCCACCTACTTCAACATTACAGTACTCAGGGCCTACCGGGCAAAGTATGTTTGAGTTTGATTGCCAAACCCCGTGTAAGGATGGCTCTGCAGCAGGCATGTTGGGGAACCACCAACCATGCTGCACCCTCACCATAGCAGGATGCACTTCGTCAGTAAGACGCGCTCTTTGCTTTATTTTGCCGCGCGGTGTCTCAATCCAAATCCAGTCGCCATCGGAAATCCCTATTTCCGTTGCTGTATTTGGATGTATATCTGTTATTGGATCAGGGTTTTTGCTAACAGCGGATGGAATCTGGCGCAACTCCGAATGATAAAAGGGCATGAATTTGCCGGTTGCCATAAGGATGAGCGGGTATTCCTTTGCCAGTTCGGGATTACCTTCAGGGCTCTCGACCAGTTCGCGATAAACCGGAATAGGTTTCAGCCCGAACCTGGTGAAAATAGTCGAGAAAAGCTCTACCTTGCCCGACGGCGTGCCGAAACCTTGGCTTTCATACTTCCGATATTCTCTGGTCGGTTGAAGCACTCCTCGCTTTAATGCTTCTGAGAATGTTGTTCCCAGAGGTGCGAACCGGTAATCACATACTTCCTCCATCGTCTCCCATGGCCAGTATTCAGCTTGTCCCAACCTGATTCCCAACTCACGCCAGAACTGATAGTCGTCCCGCCGCTGGTAAAGCGGCTCGATAGCTTTTGGATATGATGGGAAATCGCTTCGTTCAAGTGTGCCCGCAGCCGGCAATAAATAGTCAGCCAGTTCTGCAGTCGGTGTCTGGTAGTAATCCATTACAACGGATAGTTCCAGGTTTCTGCTGCTCAATGCTTCATGTACAGTCTTCGTATCGGCCGCCTGAACCAGTGGATTATTGGACTGGCAGATAAATGCCTTAACAGGATAAGGCCGCCCCGTTACTATTGCCTGCCAAACATGCCTGGGATGTGCACAACAGGTCATATCTGCAGCTGGAGGTCTGAAATAGGCACCCGGCTTATCCGAGGCTTCTCTAATCATCTCCCAGCCCGGAAAACCAAAGAGTCCATATTCTTCGGCACCCAGTTGTTTCTTCCTCTGCTCGGAAGAAATGACATCATTGAGTTCCATTTCCTGATTGGAAACTACCCTCGCCTCATTGCCTGTCACACCGAGAAGCTCACCACCGGGGATATCAAGATTGCCTGTGATTGCCCGCAGGATACATCGGGCGCGGACAGCCTGCATGGCATTCACGCCTTGCAGATCAATACCTAAACCCCATGTTATTGCCGAAGGTTTCGTTGTTGCATACATCCTGGCAGCGGCAAGTATTTTGTCTTCAGGTACCCAGGAAACACGGGCCAGCTCTTCAAGTGAGTACTGTTTCATATGTTTTTGCAATTGCTCAAAGCCGAATGTCCATTTCTCAACAAATTCCTTGTCATACAAATTTTCTTCGATAATTATCTTGAGCCAGCCGATCATCAATGCCACATCTGTTCCCGGCCTTACTTGCAGCCAAAGGTCTGCCAGTTTCGCTTCTTCGGTTCGTCGAGGATCAACTACAATGATTTTGGCGCCTCTTTTTTTGGCAGCGCGCAAGTCGCGCCAATCCGGGATGATCCGAGACTGGGACGGCTGAAATCCCCAAACTACTATGCAACTCGCATTGTCGATATCTTGCCTGGCGAATGATCCATAGGTGCTCCATTCCACAGTGTGGGAGGGACACATGCAAATATAGTTGGCGCCAGTCATATTCGGACTGCCGAATAGATTAAGAAATCGCTTCATTGCCCAGCCATAGGTTCTGTAAGTCCCACGGGAAAAAGCAAGTGTCTCGGGCCCGAATTGGTCTCGCAAAGCCCCTAATTTTGCCGCTATCTCATCCATTGCCTGTTCCCACGTGATCTGCTGCCATTTTCCTTCGCCCCTCTCTCCGGCTCTCTTTAGCGGATAATTCAGCCGGGCGGGATTATAGAGGTGTTCAAGCATGAGCTTCCCTCTCTCACAAAGTGCGCCACGATTAACCGGATTCGCCGGATCGCCCTTGATTCCCACAGCCTGTCCATCTTCAAATTGCACAAGCACACCGCATCTAACGTGGCACGGACCACACCAGCCTTTTCTGGTTTCAATGTCTTTGCTCATTGAGGCCTCCCAAGCCGTTTTATTAGTCTAAATAAGTGATTCAATTATTGTGTATTGATATTACCTCGATAATGGTGGAGTTCACAGTAACAGTGAAGAAACTCCGACCGTAGGTCGGAGCTTCTTCACTTCTGCCTGATCTCAATGGTGCCGCTAAATGTCTCGACGGAGATTTCTGCACCGGAACCATTCCCAACAGTGAACCTGGCATTCTTGGACGGATTGATCACAGTTACAGCTAACAACCAAGGTGTAAAAGGACTGTCACTTCGAAAATGGTGGAGTTTCTCCCACACCCTGACAGCGGAAGATTTCAAGGTCTCCTTAATCGCTAGAACGTCCACATCGTAACTGCGTCCTGGTCTTTGATATAAATACGGTTGCCCGATACTACCGGATGAGCATTTGTCACTGTCTCGGCTACTTTGTAACGTTTAATCTCACTGTATGCCTTGCCATCTGGCTTGTAGACAATCAAGTTGGAATCGTTGGTCAGGAGGATCAGAAAAGAGCTGGCACCGACTATGGCCCCGAAACCCCGACTGCCGTGTGCGGCTGCATCTGTCCAAGCTGTCTGGCCGGTCTGAGCGTCGATGCAAAAGAGATTGTTTCGGTCGGAGAGCCCGAAGAGCAGACCATCCATGAGAACCGGCGTGTTGAACTGTGTGGCAAGATCCGAATTGCTCCACAACTCTTTTACAGCAAAATCAATTCCCTGCTTTTCGATCTCAAGGCCCTTCGTACCTCGGCCCACCCCCGTAACAACGATTGTTTGGCCGACGACGATTGGAGTAGCAGCATTGTATGCTCTTCCTTGGGGTTGAAAGGGAAATTGCCAGAGAAGCTTTCCATCCGTCACACCGATTCCTACGATGCTCTTCTCGGTAGGCGTGACGATCAGCTTGGTGCCTTCAACTGTAAACAGAACGGGCGATCCATAATCCGGGCCTTCATCTGCCCATCGCCATTTCTCACCACCATTGGCCAGGTCGTAAGCGATGAGCGCACCATTCCCCTGTCCACCGAGATGTGCGATGGCCATTCCGTCGAAGATGATGGGCGAAAAGGATGTAAAGAATCTAGGCACAATCTTGGGAAATGGATCCTTGCGCCAAACAAGCTTACCTGTAGAGGCGTCCAGACAGGAAACGATTCCACCCACGCCCAGTGTCACAACCTTCCCATCCGCCACCGCAGGAGAGCTTCTGGGTCCCGGATGCTGGGATGCCGGGCCGGATACTGCCTGCGCCGTGTACTTGTCCTTCCAAAGCTCTTTTCCATCAGCCGCATTCAGGCAGACAGTAACTTCCTCTTCTCCCTGTCGCGCAGAGACATAGAGCTTGTCGCCGACCAGGGCAGGCGTCGCATCGCCGAAACCCACCGTGGTCCTCCACTTCTGTGTCAACTCGGACGGCCATTGCTTGGGAGCTATGAAACCGCTCAACATGCCGTCCCTGTTGGGTCCTCTCCACTGCGGCCAATCCTGAGCCAAAACGCAACTCGCGAACATCAGGGCCACGCAACCGACAAGTACGACTTTCTTTCGACTTGCGTCTTTCATAATACATCCCTCCATGTAGTAGATAAAAATCCGGCTTCTTATATTACACCATTTGATTCGGACTAAATCGAACTCTAATCGTTGATTTAAATAACACATTCTAGTCTGCTGACCTGGGTAAAGCTATATTTTCACTACCGTTTGTAGTGGTTTCCCTACCAAAGCAACCGTGCTTCTGTAAGTTTTAGCCAGGTGCCTAGGCGCACTCCGAGCTTTTTAGCTCCCTTCACACGACGTATGCCGGCAGCAATTTCGGGACTTAGAAATCAAAGAAGTGTTCTTCTGTGGAATCCATGAACCTTGATTCATAACTCCAAATGTCCTCCTGAACCGTACACCATGGCCATTCCATGTTTTGTGAATGGATCCTCGCAAGAATCATAAAAAATCGACGGTTGTAAAAAATATCTGTCATGCTGTAACAATTCAGCTCCTAAAATTGTTTAATAAAGTGAAACGAATGATACGGGAACTGAAATTCAAAATGTTGTGCCAAAAACATGCAGACTCTGTTTACAGGTTCTCGCGGTCCATTCTCGGGAATGCTGAGGATGCTGAAGACGCGACTCAAGAGATTCTATTGAAACTCTGGAGGAACGTGTCGGACGTTTCAACTATAGGGGCTCGGGGATGGATCATGACAACAACACGGAACCACTGTTTGACAATGCTTCGTCGACGATCAAGAGTTGCCGCAGTTATGTCTGCCGGAGACGGTAATTTTGACGAGATTGCGGATGTAAGTCACCCGGGAACAGAAACTGTATTTTATGGAACCGAACTTCGATCTAGAATCGATGATGCCCTGAACCAGCTACCGGAAAAGCAGAGAAGCGTTTTTGTACTGTACGAAGTAAATGGACTGAAATACCGTGAAATCTCCGAATGCCTGGATATTCCTGTCAATACAGTCAAGGTTTACCTGATGCGGTCCCGTTCCCGGCTAAAGGAAATATTGACTGCGGAGGTGGATCATGAATGAGAAAGAAATCATTCGCGCGTTGAAATCGGAACGCTGCCCACCTTCGGTGTTGAAGCGGGTACGGGAGGCAATCGGGAATGAAAAAGTCTCAACCACAGGATGGAATTGGAGTGTTCCTGCAACAGTCACGGTCGCGATAGCAGCTCTATTGATAATGATTTTTATCACTATCCCTGATGATTCGCTGGTTAAGGAGGAAATCGCTGCTAATAGCGCATCCAATTCTATTGGTGAAGCGGCTAAGGCTAGTAGGGTTGGGGACGATTTTACAGCGGAAGCCGAAGAACTGAAGTTCGCTCTTACCTATATTGGATTGACTCTGGCGGCGGAAACCGAGAGGAATCGTGACATTATTCTGAGGACGACAGTTCCCGTCGTGAAAGATTCCATTGAGAACACAGGAAAATTCATCAACAACAGCATAAGGGGAAAGAAATTATTATGAATTTAAAGAAAAGAGTATTGTGCGGAATAAAAGTGGCGGTTGTCCTGGCATTACTGTGCGGTCTTGCAACGATTAGCCCAGCACAGGAGGCGGGCTTGCTGGAACAGAATCCCGCATATCTTAATATTAATGAAGCGTTTGATTTTTCAGTCGCTAAACCTGTTGTCAATATCCATCTGCCGAAGTTTCTGCTGAATAATATGTTATCGCAATTGGACAATAGTCCGGACGATCCTTTTGCCGAGACGGGAATAAATATTTCGGAACTCACAAAGGATATTCAGCTTTTACATATTGTTGTGTTTGAGACAAAGGATCCCCAGATGGCGGAAGCAACAAGATCCGGGCTCGAAAATTTGAAGAATTCAATGAGTTCGAAGTGGATGCCGATCGTAAATGTCCCCGATGGTAATGTTACTATCTTCGCAATAGGCGATGAAACTGGAAGCCGGTTAGCCGGCCTGGCAATGATGGTAGCCGACAAAAACGCGATTGTAATCGGCAATATCGTCGGCGAAATTCAAATCGGAAAAATCATTGCCGCCGCATCCAAAATTGCCGCCAAAGGTGGATTAAAGCCGGGAGAGAATGACATACTGCAAAAATTAATGGGTGGGCTCAATCCCGCACCTATATCTAAAGATCCACAGCCTGCAGGGACTGCCGAACAGCAAGGTTCACAGACAAATCCCCAGGATCAGTGAATTTACGCAACCTAAATTATATAGATCCTTGCAAAACAACATGCCGTGTGAATGGTGATAAAAAAATCTTGATCATTAGTGTCATTGCAACGCAACCGTAATTGTTATTACCTGCCAGAGGATGGGGATGGATAAAAGTCCAAGTCTTGTCTATTTTATGGTTCGAGCCCAACATTTAGGACTAAAGTAAACCAAATAAGAACCTTCTTTTTCACTTTCGATACATGAAATATCCCTTATAATAGCCACCAAGGTTACAAAGATATTCCAGACAGCATTTGAGTGGATTGCAAGGAGGCATTTATGTCCATAGTTTGTAAGACTATTTTGTCAAAGACCAACATAAAACTCCGATCTTCCCTTACAGCCGTTTTGGCGTGTGTATTCCTGCTTGTCGCAGCAATTGCCTACACCCAGAGTCCAGCGAACAGGTACCAAATGCCTTCCCAGGTTTTAGTAGACATCGTCGACGCTCCACCCACTCCAGAAGTCAGCGTCAGCCCGGATAAAAAGTGGATCCTCCTGCTGGAGCGCCCGAGCCTGCCGCCGATCTCGGAGTTAGGTGAACCTGAGCTGCGAATTGCCGGTTTACGTTTGTCGCCTCAAACCAATGGACGCAGCCGCACAAACCCATCAAATGGACTCAAGCTCATCAGGATTGATGACTTGAACGAGAGAACGATTCTGGGATTGCCCGGCGATCCGGCTATAGAGTATGTCCGGTGGTCACCCGACGGAAAGTGGATCTCATTCACACACACAACAGAAAAAGGAGTCGAACTCTGGGCTGCAAATGTCGAAAATGCTGAGGCAAAAAAGTTAATTGAGCAAGCGGTCAATACCACCGTAACCGGCGGACCCGCCTGGATCTCTGACGGCAGGTCATTGCTTGTCGCCCTGGTCCCGGAATCCCGTGGGCAGGCGCCGGAGAAACCGCCTGTTCCAGCGGGACCTACTATCCAGGAAAACATTGGCAAGACGGCTCCCGTCCGAACTTACCAGGACCTGCTTGAAAACACTTATGATGAATCTCTGTTCGATTACTACTCGACTGCACAATTGGCAAGGATCACCGTTGAGGGGGTAGTGAAACACCTTGGAAAGCCAAGCATCATTGCCAGCTTCTCACCATCGCCAGATGGGGGATTCATCCTTGTCCATACGATACACCGACCGTATTCCTACCTGGTTCCTTGCTCCAGTTTTCCTATGTGGATTGACGTGATCGACATCGAGGGGAATCCGATACATCGTGTTGCTGATCTGCCGTTGCAAGAGGAAGTGCCGGTAGCATTCGGAAGTGTGCCGACCGGCCCACGCAGCGTCTCCTGGAGAGGCGACAAACCCCATACACTATTCTGGTCTGAGGCCCTTGATGGCGGCGATGCAGGCAAACCAGCAGAAAAGCGTGATCGTCTGTTTCAACAAACCGCACCTTTCGATGGTAACCCTGAGCCTTTTATTACACTTGATTTAAGATTCGCCGGCATTCAATGGCGTTCCGACAATCTTGCATTGGTCTCAGAATATTGGTGGCGGACCCGAAAGCAGCGTAGCTGGATTGTTAGTCCGGGTAAGCCGGCCTCTAATCCGGAATTGTTGTTCGACCTGTCTTTTGAGGACCGTTACAACAATCCTGGAACGCCCATGATGAAACAGAACAATATGGGACAATCTGTTTTGCTGACTGCCGACAGCGGTCAATCATTATTCCTGAACGGCGAAGGTGCATCTCCGGAAGGTGATCGCCCTTTTGTCGATCGCTATGATCTGATGAACAGAAGTAGCATGAGATTATTTCGTTCTGAGGCACCCTACTACGAGCGACCAATCGACATTTTGGATGATGCAGCACAATACCTTCTGGTAATCCGCGAGTCCCAAAAGGAACCGCCGAATTTCTTCGTGCGCGACCTTCAAGGCGGCAATATGCGGCAACTTACCCGTTTTCCCAATCCGACACCGCAACTGGAGGGCATGCACAAGGAAATTATTAAATACACTCGATCCGACGGGGTAGAACTCTCAGCGACACTATATCTGCCGCCGGACTATGATCCTAAGCGAGACGGACCATTGCCTACACTAATGTGGGCATATCCTCGTGAATTCAAGAGCGCGGATGCGGCGAGTCAGGTCAGTGGATCTCCTTACAGTTTTGCGCGACTCAACGGAATGTCGACTCCAATATGGCTCGCGATCGGTTATGCAGTTCTGGATGGCCCGACCATGCCGATTATTGGAGAAGGTGACGCAGAACCCAACGACACCTATGTGGAACAACTGGTATCGAGCGCCGAAGCCGCTGTAGATGAAATGGTGCGACGCGGCATCTCAGAGCATGGTCGCATTGCAATCGGAGGCCACTCCTATGGCGCTTTCATGACAGCAAATCTACTGACACACTCTGATCTCTTCGCAACCGGGATTGCCCGCAGTGGAGCCTACAATCGTTCTCTTACACCTTTTGGCTTTCAGGCTGAAGAAAGGACTTTCTGGGAAGCCCCGGAGGTGTATTTCACGATGTCACCTTTCATGAACGCGGAAAATATTAATGAACCCATATTGCTCATTCATGGAGAATTGGACAACAACTCCGGCACTTTTCCAATACAGAGTGAGCGTTATTATCATTCACTCAAAGGTTTGGGCAAGACTGCAAGGCTTGTAATGCTTCCATATGAAAGTCATGGATATAGGGCTCGGGAGTCAATCCTGCATATGCTATGGGAAATGGAGGAGTGGCTCGACCGCTATGTTAAGGCTGCTAAACCTGCACCTGGGAAATAATGGAATTAAAATCCCGGGTAACAATGTAACCTTCCATTAGACCAGCATGGCGGAAGAAATATCGTACGGTTTTCAAAGGAGGTAGAGAATGAAGAAATGCTTAATAGCACTTATTCTTTTTTTCATTTTGGCCGTGCCTCTTGGAGCGCAAGATCACTCTAGAATGGAAGTGTATGGTGGATTCCTGTTTCTGCATGATGATTTCCTGAATGATGAAGGGAATAAAAACAACTACCTCGGAATCATAGGTGCATTCGAATTGAATGTGAAAAGCTGGTTCGGGATCGTAGGTGAATTCGGTTATGGAAATAGACTCGCTGAAGAAAGGCTAAGATGGGCTGATTCCAGTCCTTATGTTGAAAGAAGTCAATCCACTTTGCTGGTTGGGCCACGTTTCGGCTATCGTTGGGAAAGGTTTCGATTCTTTGGTCATGTCTTAATCGGCGTCAACAGAGAAAGCGCATATATTGTTGATACGGATTATTCTGGTTCCAATGGCGATCCTGCTATAGATCTAGGATTTGGTCTGGATATTTCTATCAATGACAGGGTTTCAATTAGACCCGTTCAGTTCGATCTGATTAGTACCATCAACTACCATGAACAAATACGCTATTCGAGTGGCGTAGTAATCAAATTCGGTACTGTTAAATAATATCCGTCAGTCAACAAAAGCAAGATTCAGGCAGAAGACCAATTTCTGAAGGAACGGATGCCGGATCAATCTCGGAATCCTGATCGGCATTTTGAAGCGAATTGAATTCTAGTTCCCCTATTACCGGCTTCTGTGAAGCAACTCCACTGGTTTGGCGCAAATCCTATACTTACATAAGAACTTATAGCCTGATTCAATAGCGAGAATTTCCCTTCCTCCATCTATATTCATCCGAATATAATAAGCTCTAGAGTTCACCAATCTTTAACAAACTGAAAATAGCATGCAACCGAAATCCAGCAGGAGGATCGCATGCCCGATATCCGCCTTCGGCTTCGCCTGACAAGTCGGCGGACAAGTCGGCCGATATATTGATCGTATCCAGTCAGATACAGAGGGAGATAGAGAAAGTACAATGATTGGGAAATCGATTTCGCACTATAAGATAGTCGGAAGAATCGGCAGCGGAGGCATGGGCGTCATCTATAAGGCCGAAGATACCAAGCTAGGCCGGCACGTCGCGTTGAAGTTCCTGTCAGAGGAATTACACCAGGATCGTCGGGCCGTAGAACGCC
>Ga0209536_100002226_pt1 | contig 31556 bp, 25 predicted proteins | sample DeeMarSeWOR28_12_FD_187461 | JGI IMG/M metagenome (GOLD analysis project Ga0209536, IMG submission 187461) | Marine sediment microbial communities from White Oak River estuary, North Carolina - WOR-2-8_12 (SPAdes) (version 2) | ecosystem: Environmental > Aquatic > Marine > Intertidal zone >... | reverse complement strand
GCGTGCCTGGGCGACGACCACGATCCCCTGCGCCTCGCCCAGGATCCTCGCCAGGGCCTCTCGAACCATTGTGTGGTCGTCGGCCAGCACGATGCGGATCGTCTCGTGAGGCTCGGTCGGTCGGCTGGCAGACATCTGGTCGTGGGCTCCCTGGTACGTCAGCGGCCGGGTATGGGCAGGCGCACCCGAATCGTGGTGCCTTGTCCGGGTGCGGACTCGAGCTCGAACTCCCCGCCCAGGAGCTCCGCGCGCTCCCGCATGCCCAGCATGCCCAGGCGGGTCGTCTTCCGCAGCTCGGACGGGTCGAAGCCGCTTCCGCCATCTTCGATGCAGAGCTCGAGCTCTCCGGGGGTGGCGATCAGCCGCACGCGGGCCCGGTCGGTACCGGCGTGCGCGGCGACGTTCGAGAGCGCCTCCTGGAGGATCCGGTAGGCGTTCTCCGCTGTGCTCGCGGGCAGGTCGCGGCTCGGAAGACCGAGCTCGACGTCCACGGCGACCCCGGTGCGCTCCTGGAAGTCGGCCACGAAGCTCTCGATCGCGTCCGCGAGGCCGAGGTCGTCGAGGACACTCGGACGCACGCGGGTGGCGATCTCGTGCAGGCTCGAGAGCAGCGCCTCGGTCTTCTCGATGGCCCGCCCGAGCCACGGCCCGCGGCCGTCGCCGTGGGGTCGCTGGGCGGCGGACTTGAGGTCCAGGGCGATCGCCGTGACCCGCTGTCCGAGCTCGTCGTGCAGGGTCCGCGAGAGGCTCCGGCGCTCCTCCTCCTGCGCCGCCAGCAGGCTGCTCGAGAGAGCTCTCAGGCGGCCCTCGGACTCGGCGATGTGCCGTTCGTGGTCACGCTTCGTCACCGAGGCGCGTGCCCAGTGGAAGGCCAGCGTTCCGATGGTCACCAGCGTCGCCAGCGCGAGCAGGATGCTCCCGGGTCCGGGGCGCAGTCGCGCCTCGCTCATGGGGATGCGCGAGATGATGACCACGCCGTTCTGCGCGGTGGACCGGTTACCGTCGAGCGCGACCCACTGCGCGGTGAGGAGCGCATCGCCGATCGTGAGCTGCGTTCGCTCGGTGCGGAGGATGCGTTCCCACGCCTCGGGATGGTCGGATCGAAAGCTGGTGGAGTGTCCCAGGAGCCATCCCCACTCGAGCTCCGGGTTGGGTGCCTGGAGGTACTCGCCCTGACGGTTGACGAGCATCATCTGGCCCCGTGCGGCGCCAGCCACCTCTCGCAGCTCGCCGAGCAGGCGTGCGCCGGCGTAGTTGAGCACCAGCAGTCCCCGGTGGACGCCCTCGGTATCCACGACGGGCGTTGCGAGCCGAATCACGGGCTTCGGAGGCTGCTCGATCTGGCCGTGCTCCACATTGAGGTCGAGGGGGGACACGAACACGTCCCCGGCCGGGAGGCCGATGGCCTGGCGGAAGTAGTAGCGGGAGGCCTTCGATTGCAGCGAGGACTCGGGGACGGCCTCGACGGTGTCGCCGCGACGGTTGACGCGGACGATCTCCTGCCCGCTCGCGTCGAGGAAGCGGATCTGGTCGTAGAGGGGCTTTGCACGTGCGAAGAGCAGGTACTCGTGCTCGATCTTCTCTCGGGCGTCCTCGTCGCCGCGCAGCAGGCTGTCGAGCGACGGCTGTTCCGCCAGGAAGAGGAGATCGGATCGCACGGAGCGGATCTCCCGCGACAGGAACTCGCGCTCGAGCGAGACCAGGTGCTCGCCCTCGGCGTGCAGCAGCGTGCCGCGGTGCCGCACCTCGATCAGGGCGGCCAGGCCCGCCATCCCGGCCACGAGCAGGATGGCGGTGCTGCTGGCGGCGGCCGCTCGGAGCCACACCGCTGCACGAGGAGCGGCGTCGTCCACTGGGCTCTGCGCCTGGCTGGTGCGCTGCGTCATCACCGGCAAGCATAGGCCGGATCTCTGCGAGCTCGGGCGCCCGCCCGCGGAGAGAGGACGATCTCCCTGGTCGGATCCGCGTTCGCGAACTCGGCAGTGGGAGGTGATAATGCCCCCGTGGTTTCCAGGGCTTCGCGCGCCGCTCGCCTCGCCCTGAAGGTCGGGCTCGGGTTGCTGGGGCTCGTGCTCGTCTGCGAGCTCGGGCTCCAGGCACTGGCCCTGATCGTGCCCGATCGCGCCGGCCACTGGCGCGAGGGCGCGCGCTACCGGGTGCTGTCCATGGGCGACTCCCACACCTGGGGCTCGGGAGTGGAGCGGGGCGAGGCCTACCCGGCTCAGCTCCAGCGGGCACTCGACGGCCATGCGCCCGGTCTCTACTCCGTCATCAACCGCGGCCTGCCCGGCATGAGCACCACCCAGCTGCGCAATCGATTCGCGCTGATGCTCGCCCGCTACCAGCCCGACGCCGTGGTGATCTGGTGCGGCGCCAACAACCTCTGGAACCACGCCGAGCGCGATCGGCGGACGACCTCCACACGGCTCTGGCTCGACGGCTGGCTGAGCCGCCTGCGTCTCTATCGCCTCGCGCGGGTCTGGCTCCACGACCGCTCGCTCGAGAAGCTGGCCGAGGCGGAGGCGGGGGAGGAGGCGTGGGGGGTCGAGGGGCACGATCGGGTCGTTTCCGACGAGCAGCGCTTCGACGTGCGGCACGACGGCGTGGTGGAGCGCATCACCCACCAGCGGGGGGCGGACGACCCGCGGCTCTTCGATCGCACGCTCGAGGACCTGGAGGCGATGGCGGCGACGGCCCGTGCGGCGGGTGTCGCGCTCGTGCTCGTGACCTATCCCCTCGAGAAGGAGTTCTTCTCCGAGGTGAACCGGGCGATTCGCGAGGCGGCGAGACGGCAGGGGCTGCCCGTGGTCGAGTCGCCCGAGGCGCTGGCGCGGATCCCGCGCGCGGAGCGGAGCTGGAAGTGGGCCCTGCACCCGGATGAGCGGCTCTACGCCGAGGTCGCGGCGGATCTGGCTCCGCGGATCGTCGGGGCGCGCAGCGGCGGTGCCGCGGGTGACGCCTCGATGGGGTGTGCCGAGCTGCTGGCTCCGCTGACCGAGGGCTTCGGGGCGCCCGGCCCTCACGCGGTCGTGCGAGAGGTGATGGACGACCCGCACTGGCCCGGCCGTCTGGTGTCGGTCTATCGCCCGCGCGACGTCGAGCGCCCGCCCCTGGTGATCTTCGCCCACGCCCACGGCAACCCGGATCCGGAGAGCTACGCCTGGTTCGTGCACCACGTCGTGAGCCGGGGATACGCGCTCGTCTATCCGAGCCACCAGGTGAGCGAGATCCACAGCGAGCGATACGCAGCGCTCTGGGACGGCGTGCGCGCCGCAGTCGACGCCCACGGCGAGCGCTTCGACCTGACGCGGGTCGGCCTCGTCGGCCATTCCTACGGAGCGGGGGCACTGCTGCATCTCGCGCACCGCGCGCTCGTCGAGGAGGGCTGGGGCCGCGACGGGGCCTTCCTGTTCTCGCTCGCCCCGTGGTACGCCCTCGGACTCGAAGGGCGGGACCTCGGCGCGCTTCCCGATCACCTGAAGGTCCTGTTCCTGGTCTTCGAGGACGATGGCGTCACCGATCATCGCATGGCCATCGCGCAGCGCGCGCTTCTCGGTGCGGAAGTGGAGTCCGACCATCTGATGCTGCGCAGCGACGCGCGCGGAGGGTGCGAGCTTCCGGCTCAGCACTCGGTCCCCCAGTCCGCTGGTCTCGGCGGGCGCAACGATGCCTTCGACGCGCGCGCCGTGTTCCGGCTCTTCGACGCACTGGCGGCCTACGCATTCTCCGGAAACGAGGAGGGCCGACGCGTGGCCCTGGGCCGCGGCGACCCGGCCCAGGTCTCCATGGGCTTCTGGGTCGACGGCACCCCCCTGCGTCCCATGGCCTGGTCGCCCGACCCCGAGCCGGCTCGATCCGAGTCCGCCTACCTCTTCCAGCAGGGCGCCGAGGCCGAGTGGCGCCGTCGCGGCGAGGCGGGTGTCGACGCCGGACCGTCGGACGGCCCCCCGCCGTCGGATGGTGTCTGATCCCGCTGGGCGTCAGCCGCGGAGTCGCGTGCGGATGGCGGCGGCGCTGGCGGTGATCGCGAGCGTCAGTGTCACCAGGCCCAGGGGCGGCACGGCGAGCACTGCGGGGGCAGGCGGCGAGGCCAGGAAGACGCCGGTCCCCGTCGTGGTGAAGCCGTAGAGGGCGATGCGACCGCTCTCGTCCATGCGGACTTCAGGGAAGTCGCTGAACACGTCGCCGGGAACCCCGGGAACCGCATCGCCCTGCTTCAGCAGGACGCCCAGCTCTCCCGCACGAGAGACGACGATCGCGCGCTCCACCGCGTTCTCTGCGGCATCGGTGAGGGACGCGGCGAAGGCCACGTCTCCCTCGGCATCGATCGCCGGCGCGCCGCTGCCTACGAGGCCCAGGTAGAGGCGGGGCGGACTCGTGCCGGGGAGCGCGTCGCCCCGGTAGATGACCTCGCGCTGAGCCCCGTCCTCGAGCACGAAGATGCCCTGGAAGGCGGAGATCGCGGACGGCCGCAGCACGTCCGCGGCGAACACGAGGTCGCCGTTGGCGTTCCCGCCGACGTTCTGGGCGGAGCCGGTGTAGGTCCCGCCACCGGGCGTGGTCAAGGCAGCGCCCTCGAGCAGCAGCGGCGTGACGACGCCCGCCGGTGAAGTCTGGAAGAGGCCGCTGGCCGCGCTGCCGCCGCTCAGCGTGGACTAGAAGGTGGCGGTGCCGTCGGGCTCGAGAGCGGGGACCCACCACGCCTGCACGTCGCTGAAGCTGCCGCCGACGCCCGCGGGTGCGGCCTGGCCGTCGCGGAAGATCTCGCGCAGCGCGGTTGGCTCGTGGACGAAGTGGACGGCGATCGGATCCACTCCCCCGGTGTCGACCAGCGCTCCGAACGCCACCGCGGGGGTCGCGGTGGCGGTGTGTACGTACAGCACCTTGTCCACGGAGCCCCCGCCCGGCGCGGGCGTCCCTGGGAGGGCCATGGCCACGTCGGTGGAGTCGACATGCAGGAAGCCGCCCCAGTAGCCGTTCTCGCCATCCTGGTAGATGCCCATGTGCCCGAGCACGTCCGGTGCGGCGATTCGGGGGCGGTTCACGTCGGCGAAGAGGAGCCCACCGGTCTCCGGGGCGACGTCGCCCTCGCGGACCAGGGTGGCGAGGACGCCGTCCTCGCTGCCGAAGATCCCGATCTCCCCGGAGATCCCGTCCCACGTGTAGCTCACGAAGACGACGGGTCCGCCCGCTTCGACGTCGAGCTCTCCCACCATCTGGTTCAGGATCCCGCCGGAGGGAGCGGGGTCGCCCTCGAAGGCCAGCTTCTCGATCGTGTAGCCGGAGAGATCCGCCCGGGCTGCACCGCCGGCGACCAGGCCGGGCAGGAGCAACGCGAGCTGGACGGCTCTCTTGAGCAACGTGCAACGCAAGTGCAGGCCTCCGCGCGCTTCAGGCGCGCTGCCCGGAGCGCTCCCTACGCGTCGAGCGCTGCTTCCGAGACTTTAGGCCGGTGGGCGCGAAGCGCGCGATTCGTGGCCGCGCGGGCACCCGGCTGCCGCAACCGCTGCGACGGGCCCTGCGGGCGGGGCGATCAGGCCCGGCCCGTGCCCTTGCGAGCGGACTCCGTGGGCGGATTCTTCTCCACGTAGCGGTGGTTCTCGACCAGCTTCAGCAGATCGAAGGCGGTCAGGACACCCACGACCTTCTGCTCGTGGGTCACGACCACCCGGTGGATCCGATGGTTCCGCATCACCCGTGCGGCGATGCTCACGTCGTCGTACTTCGGCACCGTCAGCACCCTCTCGGTCATGATCGTGCTCACCGGCGCGTCGCCCTTGAGCGAGGGGATCAGGTCCGTCGCCGACACGATGCCGATCGGCTGTCCTTCCGGGTCGACCACCGGCAGGGCGCCGATCCGGTTGCGCTCCATGATCCCACGGACGCGGTCGATGGTGACGTGGCGCTCGGTGGTGACGACGGACTCCGTCATCAGCTCGTGCACCTTCACGTTCATGATCCCTCCAGTGGATGCGGTCGCCTAGGGATGGACGGGTGCTGGGAGGCGGCGCCCGCCCTTGGGCTCAGGGGCTGATGCTCGGGGTGCGGATTCGGAAGACGGGGGAGGGTAACACGATGGGAGCCTCCTGGAGCCGCCGCAGCCGGAGATCCCGGGGGCTGGCGCTCAGTCGGCCCGGGAGGCGAGGTGGTCGAGCAGGTCGGCCATGGCCCGGTTGATGCGCCGGAAGCGCTGGCGGTCGCGGAGCATCGATTCCGGGGTCTGGACCCACGAGCCCGGGGCGAGATCGCCCTCGCAGTGTCGGGTCAGAGCCCGGGCTATCTCCGGCGTGGTCTCCAGGTGGTACTGGAGGCCCAGGACCCGCTCGCCCAGCGAGAAGGCCTGATGGTCGCAGCCCGCGCTCCGCGCCAGGTGCGTCGCACCCACGGGCAGCTCGAAGGTCTCGCCGTGCCAGTGGAAGACCTCCCGGGGAGCGCGGAAGAGCGCCGCGTGAGGGGAGCGGGACGCGGCCTCGGTGGGCTGGATCTCGAACCAACCGATCTCGCGCTCCGGATTCGGCATGACGGCAGCGCCCAGGGCGCGGGCGAGCAGCTGGGCGCCCAGGCAGATGCCGAGCACGACCTTCCCGGCGGCGACCGCCTCGGCGATCAGACGTCGCTCCGCGCTCAGCCACGGGAAGGCCTCGTCGTCGTTCGCGCTCATCGGGCCACCGAGCACGACGAGCCAGTCGAAGGCGTCGGGCTCGGGCAGCGTGCCGCCGTCGTAGAGTGCCGTCGACGTGACCTCCGCGGCTCTCGACGCGAGCCAGTCCGCGATGTTGCCGAGGCCCTCGAAGGGCACGTGCTGGAGGGCGTGGACGCGCATGGCTCCAGGCGTGGGTGGCCGATCAGAGATTCTCGCGGTAGTCCGTCTCGATGGCCGCGTCGATGGCCTTCACGGCGTCGTCGCCGGCGCCGGCGCGCTTCGCCAGCATGCGCCCGAAGGAGATCTTCTGGCGCTCGGGCCACGACTCGGGCTGCCAGAGCCGGGACCGCAGGTAGGCCTTCGCGCAGTGGAAGAAGCACTGCTCCACCCGGACGCGGATCGCCAGCACCGGAGGCTTGCCTCGCGTCGCTAGCCGCTCGAGCAGAGCCGGGTCCGCGGTGAGCTCGGCGCTTCCGTTCACGCGCAGCGTCTCGGGGGTGCCCGGAACGACGAAGAGGGCGCCGACCCTCGGATTCGCCAGGATGTTCTGGTGTCCGTACACGAGCTTGTTGCCCGCACGGTCCGGAATCACGAGCGTGTGTGCGTCCTCCACGAGTACGAAGCCGGGCTCGTCCCCCTTCGGCGAGGCGTCGAGATTGCCGTGGGCGTCGGAGGTGGCGAGCACGAGGAAGGGCGAGCGGGCGACGAAGTCGATGGCGAACTCGTCGAGGGCATCGGCCACCTTCAGCTCCAATCCGGGAAGGCTGGGGCCGACGATCTCGCGCAGCGCCTCGAGGCTGTGAATGGCGTGGGGGTCCGATTTCATTGGAATACCTCGAGGGTGAGGAACAACTGGATGATGCTGGCATTCGCGATGTCCAGGAAGAAGGCGCCCACCAGCGGGACGACCAGGAAGGCCTTCGCCGAAGCTCCGAATCGCGCGGTGACGGCGTGCATGTTGGCGATGCCCACGGGGGTCGCCCCGAGACCGAGGCCCACGAAGCCCGCCGACATGACGGCCGCGTCGTAGTCCTTCCCCAGGGCGGGGAAGACGATGAAGTAGGCGAAGACGGTCATGATGGCGACCTGGATCGCCATCACCATCAGCAGCGCATTGAAGGCGCCCGCCAGGGAGAGCAGCTGCATGCTCATCAGGCTCATGGCGAGGAAGAGCTGGAGGCTGATGTCGCTGACGAAGCCCACCGAGTCCTTGTCGATCTCGCGGCCCAGCAGATCCATCACGTTGGTGATGATGATGCCGACGCCCATGGCGGTGAGGAAGCCGGGCACCTTCAGACCCTGGGACGTCACGAAGGTGTTCATGGTCGCGCCCGATCCGATACAGATGGCGAGCAGCAGGATCGAGCCCAGCATGCCGTCGAGGGTGACTGGAACCCGCTTCGACTCGTCGTCGGGGCTCGGCACGAAGGCCTCCTCGGACGGGTCGCCGCTGAGGTCGTGCTTGGTGAGGAGCCGCTTGGCGACCGGCCCCCCGACCACGCCGCCGAGGATCAGGCCGAAGGTTGCGCAGGCGAGGCCCAGGTCGATGGCCCCGGGCAGCGCCCCATCCTCGCTCATGAGCGCGCCCCAGGTGATCGCCGTCCCGTGCCCACCCGCGAAGGAGATGCTTCCGGCCAGCAGGCCGTAGCGGGGATCGGCGTCCAGCAGCAGGGCGACGAACATGCCGCCCAGGTTCTGGGCGAGCAGGAAGAACACGGTGATCACGAGCAGGATCGCCAGGGCCTTGCCGCCCTCGGCCAGCCGGGAGAGCTTCGCCGAGAGGCCGATCGTGCTGAAGAACACCAGGAGGAGGGTGTCGCGGGTCGTGAGGTCGAAGGTGACCTTCAGGTCGGCGAAGAGACCCAGCGCCGCGACGACCAGGCTGCATACGAGTCCCCCCGCCACCGCGGCCGGGATGTTGTAGTTGCGCAACAGCGGCACGCGGCTCTCGAGCGTTCGGCCCAGCCACAGCACCACGATGCTGAGGCTCAGGACGCGAACCGATTCCAGCTGCAGCTCGGTCATGCGGGGCCTCCGGATGAGCCCCGAACGCGCGGGGCCTGGCGGGCAGCACGGGGTGACGCAGAAGCGCGGTCCAAGGCTATCACGCAGCGGAGGAATCCCAATCCGGGACCGTCGCCGCACCGGGTCTGCGTCGCGCCAGGCGTCGTCACAGGATCGGGCGGAGGGGCACCTACGTCGAGGTGCGCGGGTGGGATGCGCGCGCCGGGAGGCGTGGATGCGCATCGGGGATGTCGGAACCGTCTACGAGAAGAAGTGCGGGGTCTCGCGCGTGCTGCGCGTTGGAGCGCTCGCCTTCGTCCTGGCCTTCGCGGCCACGCCGGTCTTCGCCCGACCGGGACCGCCAGATCCCCGCGAGCTGCGCCTCGACGCCGGCGTCTTCGACCCGCTGCGCGAGACTCCGCCGGGCCGCGGCTTCGGCGTGCGCAGTGCGTATGCGGCGGGGCGGCGAGGCGCCTACCTGGTCCAGTTCGAGGCCCCGGTGACGGGGGCCGACCGTACCGCCCTCGAGGCGCAGGGGGTCGTGATCGGCGGCTTCCTGCCGATGCGGGCCCTCGAGGTGGTGATGACCGAGGCGCAGCGCTCCGCCGTCGAGGCGCTGCCCGGCGTGCGCTGGGTGGGTCCCTATCAGGCGGCATGGAAGCTTCCGACCCGCCTGCTCGAGGGCTACGAGGCCGAGCTGCGCTCTTCCCGGCTGCCGGCTCGTCTCACCCTGCGCGTGAGCCTCTTCGCCGGTGCCGGAGAAGAGGGGATCGCCGCGCTGCGGGGGCTCGGCGCTCGCGTCCTGAGCCACGATCACGCCCGCAGCTTCTCCCTCGCCGACATCGAGATCCCGTCGGCGCGCTTCCGCGCATTGGTCGAGCTGCCGCTGGTTCGCTACGTGCAGCCCGTTCCGACCCGCATCCCCCACAACGATCGCGCTCGCCTGCACTCGGGCCTCTCCAACGTGGCCAGCGACGACTTCTCCACGGGCCTCGATCCCTCTCTCGATGGTCGTGACGAGTCGAGCGGCTTCCAGGTGAAGTACGGCCACACGGATGGCGGGCTCTGGCCGGACCACCCCGACTTCGCGACCGCAATGTCCAACGGCTGGATCAGCTTCGACCCCGGCTCGAACGTGGCCGATGCCAGCGGCCACGGCACGCATACCGCGGGCAGCCTGATCGGCGATGGCGGGAGCTGGGCCGACGTGACCGGCACGATCCCCGGGAGTGGGAGCGCGTCGGTCTCGCGCTGGAGGGGAATCCAGCCCGAGGCCGCGCTCCACCACATCTCGATGGAGAACGTGGTGAGCGATCGGCAGGTGTTCGAGACCCACCTGGGCCAGGGCGCGCAGATCCTCACCAACTCCTGGGGCTACGCGGAGTGCGAGACGATCTTCTGCGGCGCCGTCACCGACTACGAGGCCTCCGCCGCCATGTGGGACGAGGGTGTCTGGGACGGCGACGACGACACCGAGGGCCTCCAGCCGCTGGTGGTCTTCTTCGCCGCCGGCAACGGCGCGCTCGAGCTGCTCAACGGCTGTGAGCTATTCGGCAGCGCCGACGACATCAGCTCGCCGGGCACCGCGAAGAACGTGATCACCGTCGGGGCGAGCGAGACCGACCGCGGCTGTGCCGCGGGTGAGGGCGACTACGCCGGGGACGTGCTCTTCGTGTCGAGCCGGGGACCGGTGGACCCGGACGCGACGGGGCAGGGCCTGTTCAAGCCCGACGTGGTGGCGGTGGGAGGCGCCTTCGTCATGTCCACCGAGCGCGACGGAACCGGTGGCTCCGCCTCGGCATCGGGCTTCGACGATCCCACCTACTGCGCGGATACCAGCCCCACCTATCGCTTCGAGGGCGGCACGTCGATGGCGTGCCCCATCGCGGCCGGTGTTGGAGGCGTTCTGCTCCAGGATCTGGTGGTGAACCACGGCATCCCCTCGCCGAGTCCCTCGCTGATGAAGGCGCTGCTGGTCAACGGCGCACTGGCCATCGAGCCCTCTGGCAGCTGCGACTACACCTTCGAGACCGATGCGCCCGCCATCCATCGAGGCTGGGGCCTCGTCCGGGCCGACGTCTCGATGTACGGCGCCGCCGGCACGCCCGAATCGCGCGACGTGCTCTTCGAGGACGAGGAGCACTTCCTCGCCACCGGCGAGACCCATCAGGTGGACGTCTTCGTCGAGCCGGGCGACACCCTCAAGGTCACCCTGGCGTGGACGGACGCCCCCGCCGCGCCCGCCGCCGGCTCGCCCCTGGTGGTAAACGATCTCGACCTCGAGGTGAGCGGGCCCGGAGAGACCTACCGGGGCAACAACTTCACGGGCGACTGGTCCGCGGCCGTGGTGCCGGAGGTGCCCGGCGTGAGCCCGGCCGAGAACGACGTTCCGGATCGCTACAACGTGGTCGAGAACGTCTACATCGAGAGCGTGCTCGGCGGCACCTACACGATCACCGTACGCGCCCATCAGGTGAGCCAGGACCAGGAGCCGGACGCCGGTGGCGTCGAGCAGGACTTCTCGCTGGTCTGGAGCACCGACTCGATCGACTCCGTGCCGCTGCCGGAGCCCCAGGGCCCGGCGGCATTGGTGACGGGGAGCCTGCTCCTCGCCGGACTGGCCCGCCGTCGTAGGCTCTGCTGAGATTCCGCCGCCGCCCACGGGCGCCGACGCCTCGCGTACGGGTCCTCTGCGCGATCGACGTGATACAGTCGCATCGTCCCCGTCGCGAGGAGTCCAGGAGCGGAGCATGACCCGACGCCTCGCCCTCCTGCTCATGGGAGGGCTCGTCGCCTGTAGCGCGGCGCCGCCTCCGGTGGGCCTGCCGGCGCCGGTGGGTCCGGTGATGGTGCGCATCGGCATCGAGCCCGCCGATCTCTGGACCGTGTTGGAGGAGGCCCCCGCCTCCTCGTCGGAGCGCCGCGCGGCGCTGTCCGAGCTCTTCCGGACGGTGGGCTGTGACGACCTCGAGGCGGGCGAGTCCCGGGCGGCCCCCGTCGTCTGTCGCCTGCCCGGCGAGACCTCGCGCACGGTCCTGGTCACCTCCGACTACTCCCGGGCCGGAATGCGGACGAGCGACGGCTGGCCGGGCGCGGCCATGCTGCCGGGTCTGTATCACTCCCTCGCCGTCGAGCCGCGGCACCACACCTTCGTCTTCGTCGCCTTCGATCGCCCCCGCGTGGGGCCGAAGGCCGAGCGATGGCCCGTCTCCCGCGCCCTCGACGCACTGCGCCCCGAGGAGCGCACGGAAATCGAGGCGGTGGTGGGTGTCCGGGGCCTGAACGAGTACCACTTCGGCGTGGTGAGGACGGGCGCCGATCCGGGCCTGTTCGTGGATCTCCACACCGTCGGCGAATCGCTCTCGATGCCGGTGAAGAACCGCCGCGCGCAGCGCCCGAGCGACTTGATGGGGGAGGCGAAGCTCCAGCGCGGCGATCCGGCGCCGGTCCCCGGGCTCTCCGTAGCGGTGGCCGAGCGCGGCCTGTCGGACTACCTCGACTCCTTCCGGATCATGGCGGCCTTCCTCGCCTACGTGGACGAGGCCTTCGAGCGCCGACGGGCCGAAGGCCCCCCGGTGCCGCGCTGATTCCGGGCTGCGTCAGGAGCCGCCTCGCGCTGCACCGGTTGCTGCGTCAGGCGCCGCCGTGTGCTGCGAGCAGCCGCTCCCGGACCTCGGCCACGGCCTCCAGGGTCTGCTCGGTGGAGGCGGAAACGCCCATCACGTTGAAGTCCACACAGCCGGACTCGAGGTAGGGCGCCAGGAAGTCGGCGACCTCGGCGGGCGACCCGTAGGGGCTGTAGGGCTCGAAGGGCTCGAAGGGGATCCCGTACATCTCGAGCATCCGGGCGCCGACGCGCTCGCGGGCGCGCGCGCGGTCCGTATCGAACCCCGCCCAGACCTGGAGGCCGTGGCGCCAGTCCACCCCGGTGCGGCCGGCTGCGCGCGCCTCCTCCCGGATCCGCTCCGTGGTCCGTGCGAAGCGTCGGGGAGAGCACCAGGCTGCGAGCCAGCCGTCGCCGTGAAGTGCCGCGCGCCGCAGCGCCGCCTCCGATCGCCCGCCGATGGTGATCCGCAGCGGGGGATCGGGCGCCGGGCGAATCCAGGCCTTCTCGAAGCGGAAGAACGGGCTCTCGAAGTCGAAGGGCTCGCCCCGCAGCAGCCCTCGCAGCGCCTCCAGGCAGGCATCGGTGCGCCGGCCCCGGCTCGCGGGATCGACTCCGCAGATCTCGATCTCGTGCCGGTCCTCGCCACCGACGCCCACGCCCAGCACGATGCGCCCCGGGGCGGAGGCGCAGAGCGTCGAAAGCTGACGCGCGGTCGCGACGGGGTGGCGCAGCGCCAGCAGATAGACGCCCACGTAGACGCCCAGCGTGGGCTCCGTCGCTGCCGCCGTGGCCGCCTGGACGAGGCCGTCCATGCCGAAGCCGTTCCGGAAGCTGATGTGATCCGCCACGAAGACGTGGTCGATTCCGAGCGAGACGGCGCGATCGAGCAGGGCGCGCCGTTCGAGATGGGCGCCGTAGAGGATGGAGTCGTCGGCGAGGGTGCCGATCCGGATCTCGCTCATCGAGCTGCCTCCGCTGCCGGTCTCCGGGTCATCCGCGAACTCCGGGCTTGTGTCCTATCCTCCACCAAATCAGGAGGATGCCATGAGAGAAGTGAAGAGTGGAGACCCCTCCGACCGGCCGGGCTGGGTGGACCAGGTCGACAACCCCTACCTGCACGGCATCCACGCGCCGACGGTTCACGAGACCACGGCCTTCGATCTGCCGGCGGAGGGCGAGATTCCCGCGGACCTCTGCGGCGCCTACGTGCGGAACGGTCCGAACCAGGTCTTTCCCCCGTCGAATCTCTATCACTGGTTCGACGGCGATGGCATGGTGCACGCAGTCACCTTCCGCGACGGGCGCGCCTCCTATCGCAGCCGGTTCGTGTCCACTGCCGGGCTCGCCGACGAGATCGCCGAGCGTCGAGCGGTCTGGCCCGGCGTGATGGGCCCCTTCGACTTCGATCTGCCGCGCCACTACCTGAAGGATACGGCGAATACCGACATCATCTACCACGGCGGCGACCTGCTGGCCCTCTGGTACCTCTGCGGGGAGCCCTATCGGCTCGACCCCCTCACGCTGGAGACCCGGGGCACCGCCGATTTCGGGGGGAAGCGCACCACTTCCGTCTCCGCGCATCCGAAGGTGGACGAGCGTACCGGCGAGCTCGTCTACTTCACGCTGGGAGAGTTCGAGCCCCCCTACATGACCTACGGCGTGGTCTCGAAGGATGGCGACCTCGTCCACGAGGTGCCCATCGACCTGCCCGGGGCCCGCGCGCCCCACGATCTCACGATCACCGAGAACTTCAGCATCCTCCACGACCTCCCCTTCTTCCACGACCCGAAGGTCCTGCGCGAGCATCGCTACCGCGTCGCGCGCTTCCACCGCGACATCCCCAGCCGCTTCGGCGTGGTCCCTCGTCGCGGCGGGACCGACGAGGTGCGCTGGTTCGAGTTCGAGCCGGGCTACGTCCTGCACATGGTCAACGCCTGGGAAGAGGGCGACTGGATCGTGATGGACGGCTGCTTCCAGCCGGACCCGACCATCCAGCGGCGGCCGGAGGAGGGCGAGCTGGCCTCGATGCTCGGCTACCTGCGGATCCGCGCGCACCTGCACCGCTGGGAGATGAATCTCCGGACCGGCGAGACGCGGGAGACCCCCCTCGACGACCTCAACGTCGAGTTCTGCCTGCCCGACACCGACCTCTACGGCGTCAAGACCCGCTACTCCTACCATCAGCACATTCCGGAGGGCTGCTACACCGTGGAGTTCCACAGCCTCGTGAAGTACGACCACGAGGACGGTCGCCGCACCCGCTACGACTACGAGCCGGGCTGGTTCGCGAGCGAGTCGCCCTTCGCGCGCCGCCTGGGCGGCAGCGCCGAGGACGACGGCTACGTGGTGACGATCATGACCAACGCCCGGAGCTTCGAGTCCGAGAGCTGGATCTTCGACGCCCGCGAGATCGAGCGCGGACCGATCTGTCGGGTGAAGCTCCCATCGCGGGTACCCACGGGCTTCCACGCGAAGTGGATCCCGGGAGATCGGCTCTTCGGCGCCGACGCCGGGCGGGCTTTGGAGGCTGCGCGATGAGCACGAGCGAGGTCTTCGTCCTAGGCGGACACCAGACCGACTTCGCCCGGAACGTCGCCCGCGAGGGCGGAGAGCTGGTCGACCTCGTGAGCGACGGAGTGCGGGGTGCGCTGGCTGCGACGCGCATCGACGCCGGCGAGGTGCAGTCCGCCCACGTGGGCAACTTCATGGCGGAGCTGACCTGCTACCAGGGCCACCTCGGCGCCTTCTTCCTCGAGGCGGATCCGGCCTTCCGCGGGCTGCCGACCGCGCGTCACGAGGCCGCCTGTGCCTCGGGAAGCATCGCGCTGCTCTCGGCGGCCGCCGAGATCGAGGCGGGGCGCTACGACCTGGTCTGTGTGCTCGGTGTCGAGATGGAGCGCAACATCCCCGGGGACGAGGCCTCCGCGCACCTGGGCGTCGCGGCCTGGCACGCCCGGGAGTGCCAGGGCGTGAAGTACCCGTGGCCGAAGCTCTTCAGCGATCTGGGGGACGTCTACGAGGAGCGCTACGGGCTGCGCCGCGAGCACCTCGCCCGGATCGCCGAGAAGAACTTCTCGAACGCGCGCTCGAATCCGCTGGCCCAGACCCGTGCCTGGCGCTTCGGCGAGGGGGCCTTCGACGAGGACGACGATCAGAACCCGGTGATCGAGGGACGCATCCGGCGCCAGGACTGCAGCCAGGTGACCGACGGCGCCGCCGCGGTCTTCCTCGCCTCGGAGCGCTTCACAGACGGCTGGGCGCGTCGCAACGGCCTGCGTCTCGAGGAGGTTCCCCGGATCCTCGGCTGGGGACATCACACCGCCCCGATGCTCTTCTCCGAGAAGATGGAGGAGTCGAAGGGCGGGGCCTACGTCTTCCCCCACGTCCGGCGCACGATCGAGGACGCCTTCGCAAGGGCGGGGCTCGGCGGCGTCGAAGAGATCGACGCCATCGAGACCCACGACTGCTTCACCACCACCGAGTACATGGCCATCGACCACTTCGGGATCACACCGCCGGGGGAGAGCTGGCGGGCGATCGAAGAGGGGGTGACCGAGCGCGACGGCCGGATCCCGGTGAATCCGGGAGGCGGGCTCATGGGCATCGGACATCCCGTCGGCGCCACCGGCGTCCGCATGCTGCTCGACGCGTGGAAGCAGACGACGGACGCCGCGGGCGAGACGCAGGTAGCGGGCGCGCGCCGCGTGGCCACGCTCAACATCGGCGGCAGCGGCACGACCAGCGTGTCGTTCGTGGTGGGTCCGCGCGGCTCCTGAGACCGGCTATCCGGCCTGGGCCGCCTCCCGGGAGACGAATTCGAGCCAGCGCTCGGCCATGTCGCGGGTATTCTCGTGGCTGCGGGCGCGGGCGAAGGCGCTCCGCGCCTTCGCGAGGCGCTTCACCTGATAGGCCGCGATCCCGACGAGCAGATGGGCGTGGCCCGGATTCCGGAGCCCGCCCTTGGCGAAGGCCTGGTCGAGGGCCTGGAGGGCATCGTCCCAACGCTCGGCCTGGATGTGGACCTGGGCGAGCTGGATGTAGACCTGTCCGTCCTCCGATAGGTCCGCGGCGCGCTCGAGGGGATCCAGGGCTTCCTGGGTCTCGCGGGCGGCCAGCAGGCTGTTGGCGAGCAGTCTCCAGGTCTCGACGTCGGGCTCGATTGCCTCGCTCTGGATCGACTCCTGCAGCACTCGCGCACCCCACCAGGGCATGCCGTGGAAGATGTACATCTGCGCCAGTCGGGTGAGCCCCCGGTCGGTGTCGACGAAGCCCTTCGCGTGGGCGAGCTGCTGGACCGCCATGCTGTCCTCGTCGCGTTCGAGCTCCATCAGCACCGCGGCGAGCTGTGTCCAGTAGACGGCCTTCTCGTAGCGCAGCACCATGCGCATGAGCAGGGGAAGTGCTTCGTCGTAGTCCTTCTCCTCCATGTAGAGGGAGAGGAGGAGCCCCATCCAGGACTCGCGCGGATCCTTCGCCACCTCCACGGCCATCCGGGCGGGCGGTAGCGCCCGCCCATGGTCGTCGTTCTGGTAGTGGGCCTGGGCCAGCATGTAGTACGCGACGGGCGACGGCTTCTCGACGTCCCGGAACCACGCCTCGAGGGTCTCCACGGCATCGTCCCAGCGATCGAGCATCATGTAGATCTGGCCGAGGTTGAAGCGGGTCGAGAGTTGCTGCGACTCGGGAAGGGTGTTCGTCGTCAGGGCCGCGGCGAAGTGCTCCGCCGCCCCCGTGTAGTCCTCGTTGTTCGCGTCGATGTAGCCGTAGGCCTGGTGCACCAGCGTGAAGGTGTAGGGCTTGACCTTCTCGAGGTCGAAGGTGTCGAGGATCGCGCGGGCCTCGTCCCACTTCTCCTCCTGGAGCATCTCGTGGGCCTCGGACAGCTTCTTCGCGCTCTTCGGATTCACCACGTGCTTCGACGTGGATTTCTTGTCCTTCTTCCGCGCCGCCCCGGCCTGGGGTGCCGCGACGGCGAGGGCGAGAATGGCGAAGACCAGCGCGCGCCAGATCCGTCGCCCGGGATGCGTTTGCCGCGCGTCTCGCAGCAGGGCTCGATCGTGCTCGCGTCTTCGCATCTCTAGTTGTCCAGGCTGAATCGCAGGCGCACGATGATTCCGGGCCGCTCCACCGGTCGGCCGTCTTCGATCTTCGGATTGTATTTCCACTTGCGAATCGCCTGCAACGCGGCCTTGTTGAAGATCTTGCTCGGCTCGTAGGCCACCACCACGGCGTCCTTCACCGTTCCGCTCTTGCTGATGGTGAACTCGATCTCGACCCAGCCCTCCACTCCGCGTTGAGCGGCCCGCATGGGATACGCGGGCTGGACGCGCACGAGGGGCACGGCGTCTGTGTCGGCGGCCGCCAGCCCGCCGAGCCCGGGTCCGCCTGCCAGCTCCACCTCGGCGTCGAAGCTGGGCACGAAGCTCGCGTCGCCGGCGTCCGGGCGGAGGTTCTGGGAGAGGTCGAGCTGCGGGGGCGGGGGCTCCTTCTCCGGCTGCCTGCGGTCGGGGAGCTCGCGTTTCTTCTCCTCGATCTGCGTGTCGCGCTTCAGCCGGACGAAGTCGATGACCTTCGTGGCGGCGCTGTCGTCGAGCTTCCCCTCCACCCCGATGAGCGTCTGCATCAGCCAGAACAGGCCGAAGGTGACGACGCCGGCGAGGGCGAAGGTGACGAGGAAGCGCGAACCCGCCACGGCCCCGGCTACCGAGCCTGCTCGATGACCATCTTGTCGGCGACGCGCTGGCTCTCCCCTTCCACGTGCTTCTCGATCTGCGCGGAGAAGATCAGGCCCGAGAGCGCGGCCACCATGCCGGCCATGGTCGGGATCGTCGCTCTGGAGACGCCGGAGGCCATGGCCCGGGCGTTGCCGCTGCCGGCCACCGCCATCACGTCGAAGACCTCGATCATGCCGGTCACGGTGCCGAGCAGCCCCAGCAGGGGACAGACGGCGACGAGGGTCTGGATCATGACCAGCCCGGAGCCGAGCCGGAGCTTGATCCGGGAGATCAGGAGTCGTCGGATCTGGTGGGCGTTCCAGGAGGCGCGATCCGGTCTCGCGTTCCACTCGTCGATGACCTCGGCCGCTGCGGCCGGGTGCAGCCACCAGAAGTACCAGAAGCGCTCGAGCATGAGGGTCCACATCACCAGCGTCACGAGACCGATCAGGAAGAGGACGTCTCCCCCCGTCTCGAGGAACCCGCGAACCGAGAGGACCGCCTCGGTCTCAAGCATTCGTGCGCTCGGCCTGCTGCGCGATGAGCCCGGCCGACTGCTCATCGAGGATGTCGGAGATGCGCTTCGTATTGCTGGAGAGGGCGGCGTGCAGGAGCACGAGCGGGATCGCCACGAACAGGCCCAGCATCGTCGTCACCAGCGCCTCGGAGATGCCCCCGGCCATCATCCGCGGATCGCCGGCACCGAAGAGGGTGATGGACTGGAAGGTGCGGATCATTCCGGTCACCGTGCCCAGCAGCCCGAGCAGCGGCGCCACCACGGAGACCACCTTCACCAGCCAGATGTAGCGCTCGAGCTTCGAGGTCTCGCGCATCACGGCCTCGTCGAGCTTCAGCTCGAGCGTCTCCGGATCGGCCTCGCGATTGGCCTGGTAGACGCCGAGCACCCGCCCGAGCGGGTTGCCGGTGTCGGCGGAGGACGTCTTCTGCTGGGCGGCGACCTTTCGGCTCGTGTTCCAGACCAGGGCCATCCGGACGAGGGCGAGCAGTGCCGCCAAGGCGCCAAGGGTGATGATCGTGTACCCGACGAACCCTCCGTCGGGGATGCGCTCCGGCAGGCTGCGGGTGTCGATCAGCACCGACAGCAGCGACCCCCGGCTCGGGTCCACGGCGAGGAGCGCCATGCCGTCGGTCGCGGACTCGAAGCCCTCGACCGTGGATAGATACTGCGGGGGAGGCTGGCGATTGAGCTCGCGGAGCTTCTGGATGTCCGGGTCCCAGAGCAGGTACTCGCCGTCCGCGAGGGCGGAGAAGACGCCGACCCGCGTCACGTTCACCTGCTTGTCACCGCCCTCGGCGGCGAGGACCGGGGTGGAGAAGCGGATGACCCGACCCTGCTCCGTCATCTCCCGCTGCAGCTCGAACCAGAGCCGCTCGAGGGCGGCGATCGACGGCAGCTCCTTCTTCTTGCCGAGCTCCTCCAGGAACGCGTCGCGGTCGTCGGTGATCTGAGCGCTGGTGATGGAGCCCTGGAAGTTGCTGCGCGTGTCTCCAGCGACCTGTCTGACCACGCCGAAGAGCTCGCCGAGGCTGCCGAGGCGGTCCTCGAGAGTGGCCTCCCGCTCGGCCAGGGTGAGCTCGTACTCCTGGAAGGTCGTCTCGAGTCGCTGGCTCAGGTCCTCGGCCCGGGTGAGCCGGGCCTTCGCGTCTGCGAGCAGCTGTGACTGGTCCTCGCGGGCATTGCGGAAGCGGGCCTCGCGCTGCTGATTCGCTGCGCGCTCCTCCTTGAAGCCCTTGCGCACGATCTGGAGCAGCTCGTCGAGCGACTTCGCCTCGGGCGGGACGGTGGCCGCAGCGACCGCCTCGTCGGCAGCGGCGGTCTCCGCGGACTCCTCGATCGGCGCGGGGGGGGCGCTGCGTGTGGGCTCCGATTCCTGGGCGAGGGCGGGCGCCGCCGGCAGGACGAGCAGTGCATACAGGAGGAGTACGAAACGGTGCATCACTGCGTCCCCCCCACTTCCGTCGCTGCGACGACTGGAATGCGGATCAGCTCCGGTGCCGCCTGCTTGCGCGCGACGCGCAATCCCTGCTTGATGCCCGAGATGTACCGGCCGTCGAGACGGACCCACTCCCGCGCCTGCTGGTCCCAGGCTCCGGCCTCCTGGCCGTCGAGGGTCACGTAGACCAGGCCCACCCGGCCGACGCGCAGGAAGTCCACGGTCCGCTCCTGACCGGTGGTGTCGATGGTGGCCCGATAGGCCTCGATGGTGCGTCCGTACTCGTTCTCGATCTGGTAGGCCTCCATCAGGCGCCGATACTTCTCGGCATTGCTCACATCGGCGCGCGTCATCAGGTCCTTCAGGTCGGTGATCCGCCGGCTTCGTTCCTCGTCGAGGAAGGGGATGTCGAGGGCCACGAAGGCCTCGAGGGATGCGATCATCTTCGCCATCAGCGGCGTCACGGCCCGGGCGACCAGTTCGACCCGGTCGACCTGGTCCTGGAGCGACGCGAGCTCTTCCTCCTGAGCGGCGATCAGCTCGCGCATCTGTCCGTTGTAGAGGTTGAGCGAATCGAGCTGCTTGAGGGTGCTGCGGTAGTCGACGAGCATCGCCTCCGTCTCGTCGCTGATTCCGTCGACCCGCTTCTGGGAGGCCACCGAGGCTGCGTTCGCCTCCTTGCGCTCGTCCAGGGCGACCTGGAGGTCTGCGGCGACGACCGGGGTCGCGAGGGCGACGATGCAGGCCGCGATCGCGATCCGTAGCGCGCTTCGATACTCTGCCATTCGATGCTCCTGTCCGCTCCATCCGCTGGGGAGTGCTGGGTCCGTTCGGCGGCCCGTATCATATACGTGGAGGAGGTGGGCTGCGACGTCGCCGAGGGCGAGCGGGGTTCGCTCCTTGCCGGGCTTCGCGACCGCCCCGGACGGGGCGAAGACGCTCGAGGCGGGCAGACGTGCCGGCAACTGCCGCGGTACGCTCCCGCATCAGCAGGAGGTCCACGTGCAGGAGTTTCGAAGGATCGCGGTCGGTCTCGACGCCGTGCCCGGCGATGCGCGCCTCACCGAGGGCTGCGTCCGTGCGCTGGCGTGGGCCCGTTGGCTGGCGTCGTCGCCCGGCGCCGAGGTGGCGTTGATCCACTCGACGGCGCAGGACGAGGCATGGGACGAGCGGACCCGCAGCTACGTCGCCGTGTCGTCGGGTCCGGGCGGCGAGCCTTTCGAGGAGGCGCTCGCAGAGCTGCGCGAGGCGGGGGTTGCTGCGCGGCTCGTGTACTCGGAGGAGTCGCCGTGGCTGGCCGTCGCGCGGCACGCATCCGCAGAGGGCAGCGACCTGGTGCTCGTGGGCAAGAGGGCGTCTTCGTTCCTCCAGGGCCCGCTGCTCGGCAGCGTCTCCGCGAAGCTCGTGCGCCGCTGCCCCTGTCCGGTCTGGGTGGTGAAGTCCGACTCGCCCGCCCCGCCGCCGCGGATGATCCTGGCGGCGACGGACCTGACGCCGGTGGGCGACCGGGTGCTCGCTGCGGCGTCTGCCCTGGCGCGCCGGAGCGGTGCTGCACTCCACGTCGTGCACACCTTCCAGCTCTCGATGTCGGTGCAGATGGGGCGGGACGAAGACCAGGAGTCCTTCGTCCGGCGCACGCGGCGCGAACGGGAGGAGCAGCTTCGAGAGCGCCTCGAAGCGGCGGGGTCGCCGGGCGAGGTCACGCTGCACGTGGCGCTCTCCTCGCCGACCCACGTGGTGCTCGAGTGCGCTCGGCGCCACGCGCCGGACATCGTCGTGATGGGAACGATCTCGCGCGGGGGCGTGGCTGGCGTGGTGGTGGGCAACACGGCGGAGCGACTGCTCGGAAGGCTCGATACCTCGATCCTGACGGTCAAGCCCGAGGACTTCGTCGGCCCGGTGTAGGCGAGGTGGCCGGGTCGCGATCCTCTCTCGGATGGGCGTCGAGGACCAGGAGGTGCAAGCGGCGCTCAGAAGGGCCGGTCGCCCGAGACCGCCACGCGCATCATCACCCGTTCGAACTCGCGGTAGTCGTCCATGGAGTAGTGCTGTACGCAGCACTCGGTGGTGACCGACAACCCGGACGGACACCGCCGGACGGAGCGCATCACGATCGTGGGCGACGCGCCGAGATAGCCTCCCCGGGGTCTGCCAGCGAGACGCTTGCGGAGCGACCGGCTGCGGACGATATTGCGCGACCCGTCGGAAGGAGGACTGCATGGAGCGCTGGCTGCGCGAAGGCGCGTTCGAGGGCGAGACGCACATCGTGACCGGAGCGGCCCAGGGGATCGGCCGCTGCGTCGCCCGGGCGCTGGCCGCTCATGGCGCCCAGGTCACGTTGGTGGACATGGACCCGGCGAAGCTCGAGGCGGTCCGCGACGAGATCGCGGGGGAGGGCGCCCCGACCCCGCTGGTGGCTGCCGCGGACGTGACCGACGAGGACGCCGTAAAGCGGACCGTCGCCGACACCCTCGAGGCCTCCGGCTGCATCAACGGCCTGGTCAACGTGGCGGGGATCACGCGCGACGCTCGCATCACGAAGAAGAGCTACGCCGACTTCAAGGCCGTGATGGCCGTGCACCTCCACGGGACCTTCCTCTTCACCCGCGAGGTGGCGGTGCAGCACTGGCATCCACTCTTCAAGGAGAACGGCAACCAGCCGCTCGACGACGGCGTGAACCGCTTCATCGTCAACTTCTCGTCGGTGAGCGCGCGCAACGGCAACATCGGCCAGTTCGACTACACGGCGGCGAAGGGTGCGATCGAGTCGGCGACGAAGACGACGGCCCGCGAGTTCGCCGGCTACCGGGTGCGCGTAAACGCCATTGCTCCCGGGCCTGTAGACACGCCCATGCTGGCGGCGGTGGGCGAGGCCGGCGTCGAGGCCATGGGCCGCTCGACCCTGGTGGGTCGGATCGCCCAGCCCGAGGAGATCGCGGCCACCGTCTGCGCCATCGCCGACCCGAAGCTCTTCGGGTACACGACGGGCCAGGTCTTCGCCGCCAACGGCGGGCTCTACCTGGACTGACCGCCCGGTCAGCGTCGCCGCGGCGGGCTCGCCCCCCATTCGAGGGCTGGTGGGCCGGGGAGATCGAACGTACGTTCCGAACGGCCGTTCGATCCGCCCCTGGCTCGAAGGGCTCTCCGGAGAGGTCGTGACTGCCCCCCGCACCCTCCCGGTGGCCGCCAGGGCCGCCGGCTCGTCCGCGTCCACCCGAGACCGGCTTCTGACGGCCGCGGCGGATCTGCTCGCCGAGCGCGGATACGAGGCGGTGTCGATCCGCGCCGTGACCCAGGCGGCGGGCTCGAGCGTGTCGGCCGCCCACTATCATTTCGGCTCGAAGGAGGCGCTGGTCCGGGAGACCTTGCGGAGCCGGATCGAGCCCATGAATGCCCGCCGCCTGGCGCTGCTCTCGGCGCTCGAGGCGGAGGGCGCTCCGACGGTCCGTGAGATCGTGGAGGCGTTCCTGCGCCCGGCCCTGGAGTTCAGCGCCGGCGGGGACGAGGCGGCGCTCACCTATCGCAGGCTGCCCGCGAGCGTTCACTACGCCCCGCCGGAGCGCATCCAGGGCCTCTACCGCGAGATCTTCGGCGAGGTCGCCGATCGTTTCCTGGCCGCCCTGGAGCGAGCGCTCCCGGGTCGCGACCCCCGGGATCTCCCCCTGGCCTTCCAGCTCGGGATCGGTGCGATGGTGCAAGCCACCGGCGGGCACGCCGAGAGCATCGTCGGCATCGAAGGCGACGGCGAGGCGATGCTGACCTGCCTCGCCCGCTTCGTCACCGAGGGCATCCTCGCGAGCTGTCCCGCCGTCGGGGGCGGAGACGACGAGCGGGGGAGGCCGTCGTGAGGCAGCGGAAGCTGATCGTCACCCTGGGCATCCTGGGCCTCGGCGTGCTGCTGAGCGCCGTGATGGTGTGGCTGCGGCCCCGGGCCGAGCTGGTGGCCCCCGCGGCGGTGGCGCCGCTGGTTCGGATCCAGTCCGTCGCGCGCGCCCCGATCGAGTTCGTGGTGCGGGGCCACGGCACGGTGGTGCCGCGCACGGAGACCGAGCTGGTGGCGCAGGTCGACGGGGTGGTCGTCTGGGTGGCTCCGGAGTTCGTCGCCGGCGGCTTCTTCGCGAAGGGCGACCCGCTGCTCCGGATCGAGCCCGTGGACTACGAGGCCGCGTTGGAGAGCGCCCGGGCCGGGCTCGCCCGCGCGAAGAGCGAGCTCGCCCGCGCGCGCAAGGAGCGCGTACGCCAGCAGCGTCTGGCGGACCGCTCCATCGCCGCCGAGTCGCGCATCGACGACGCCGACAACGCCTTCGCGGTGGCCGAGGCCGGACTCCGCGAGGCCCAGGCCAGGCTCACCCGCGCCCGGCTCGACCTCGAGCGCACCGAGATCCGCGCGCCCTACGACGGACGCGTTCGCATGGAGAGCGTGGACATCGGGAGGTTCGTGACCCGCGGTGCCGGCGTCGGGACGGTCTACGCCGTGGACTATGCCGAGGTGCGGCTCCCCGTCCCCGATCGGGAGCTCTCGTTCCTCGATCTGCCGCTGGGCTTCCATGCAGGGCACGAGGGCGAGGGACCCGCCGTCCGGCTCACCGCCGAGTTCGCGGGTCGTGCACACACCTGGGAGGGACGGATCGTCCGCACCGAGGGCGAGATCGATCCGCGCAGCCGCACCGTGAACGTCGTGGCCCGGGTGGAGGATCCCTACGGGCGGAACTCCCAGGGAGGCGGCGTCCCGTTGGCCGTGGGCCTCTTCGTCGAGGCGGAGATCCGCGGTCGTGAAATCGCGGCTGCGATCGTCCTGCCGCGCGCCGCACTGCGCGAAGGCGACCGCGTGCTCGTCCTCGACGACGAGAGTCGGCTGCGCTTCCGATCCGTGGACGTGCTGCGCGTGCAGCGGGACGAGGTCGTGATCGGCGAGGGGCTCCGCGACGGGGAGCGCGTCTGTGTGTCGCCCCTGCCGGCGCCGGTGGACGGGATGAGTGTGCGCGTGCTCGACGAGGCGCCGGGTCTGGCGAGGGCCGGGTCGTGAACGCCGCCATCGCCTGGTTCGCCCGGAACCACGTGGCCGCGAACCTGTTGATGGTGATCTTCGTGGTCGGGGGGCTCGCGGCGCTTCCGTCCATCAACCAGAAGTCGTTTCCGGACTTCGAGGTCGAGATGATCCAGATCGGGGTTCCCTATCCGGGAGCAGCCCCGGAGGAGGTGGAGCTCTCGGTCTGCGTGCGGATCGAGGAGGAGATCCAGGGCCTCGAGGGCATCGATCGCATCACGTCCACCGCCAGCGAAGGCGCCTGCGGGGTCACCGCGGAGCTGCTGAGCGGCTATCCGATCGACCGCGCGCTGTCGGAGATCAAGAATGCGGTCGACAGCATCGACACCTTTCCCGAGGACACCGAGAAGCCCATCGTCAGCCACGTCTCTCCGCGTCGTCAGGCGCTCCAGCTGGCCCTGGCGGGTCCGGCGTCGGAGCGGGCGCTGAAGATCTACGGGGAGCGCCTGCGGGACGACATCTCCTCTCTCGACGGCGTCACGCAGGTCGAGCTCACCAGCACCCGGGACTACGAGATCTCGATCGAAGTGCCGGAGGAATCCCTGCGTCGATTCGGGCTCACCTTCGACCAGGTGGCATCGGCGGTGAAGCGGGGCTCGTTGGATCGACCGGGCGGCACGATCCGGGCGCGCGACGGGGAAGTCCTGCTGCGGGCGAAGGGGCAGGCCTACACGGCGAGTGACTTCGAACGCCTGGTGGTGGAGACCCGCGAGGACGGGACCCGCGTCCTGGTGGGGGACGTCGCCCGCGTCGTGGACGGCTTCGCCGAGGACGCCCGCTACGCGCGCTTCGACGGCGAGCCGTCGGTGATGATCCAGATCTACCGCATCGGGGACCAGCGGGTGCTCGATCTCGTCGAGACCGTGAAGGCCTTCGCCGCCGGGTCGGTGACGGCCGTTCCGGGTGAGCTCGATCTCACCGTCTGGCGCGACGGTGCCCAATACCTCCGTGACCGCCTCGACATCCTGATTCGCAACGGCCGATCCGGGTTCATCCTGGTCTTCGTACTGCTGGCGCTCTTCCTGCGGCTCAGGCTGGCCTTCTGGGTGAGTATCGGCGTTCCGATCGCCTTCCTGGCGGCGCTGGCGATCTTTCCCGCGCTCGACCTCTCGATCGACGTGATCTCGCTCTTCGCCTTCATCCTGGTGTTGGGGCTGCTCGTCGACGATGCGATCGTGGTGGGGGAGAACGTCCACCGACACCAGGAGCGGAACGAGGAGCCGCTCGAGGCGGCCATCCGTGGCGCCCAGGAGGTCTCGGTTCCGGTGGTGTTCGGGGTGCTCACCACGGTGGCGGCGTTCCTGCCGATGCTGGCCGCGCCGGGGCCCCTGGGGCAGGTCTTCGGAGCCATCGGCGTCGTGGTGATCTGCTGCCTGCTCTTCTCGGTGGTCGAGTCGCAGTGGATCCTGCCCGCGCACCTGGGGCGCATGAAGATCGAGTCCACCGCGGCCGATCCCGAGGACGGCGCCGTCCTGGCGCGATGGAAGCGCGTCCAGGCGTTCTGTGCCGAGGGCTTCGAGCGGATCGCGGAGAGGCGCTATCGGCCGGCCCTGGGACGGGCGCTCGAGTGGCGCTACGCGGCGGTTGCGGTGGGAGCGGTGATGCTGATGCTCGCCGTCACCTCGATCGCCTCGGGACATCTCCGCTTCAGCTTCTTTCCCCCGGTCGAGAACGACTACATCTCGGCCCGGCTCACCATGCCCCTGGGCACGCCCGTGGAGGTCACGTCGGAGGTGGTGGCGCAGCTCGAGCGATCTGCCCAGCGACTTCGCGAGGAGCTGGATCGGGAGTTCGGAGGCGGGGAGGCTTCGTTGGTCAAGCACGTGCTCGCCGCCGTCGGCGAGCACCCGGGCGGCGGGTCCCGGCCCCCGGGGCGCCTCGACGACTCCGCCGCCGCGACCCACCTGGGCGAGGTGACGATCGAGCTGCGAAGCGCGGACGACCGGCCGGTCGCCGCAGACGCGGTCGCCCAGCGCTGGCGCGAGCTCACCCCGGCGGTGCCCGACGCGGAGGAGCTGGTCTTCCGCTCGGCTCTGTTCTCCGTGGGCGACCCGATCGACCTCGAGCTGCGGGCGGTCGACATGGACGTGCTTCGCTCGGCCGCCGACACCCTGAAGGCGAAGCTGTCCGAGTATCCGGGGCTGGTCGACATCAACGACTCCTTCCTCGAGGGCAAGCAGGAGATCAAGCTCTCGATCCTGCCGGAGGCCGAGGCCCTGGGACTCACCCTGGACGACCTGGCTCGACAGGTTCGCCAGGCGTTCTACGGCGAGGAGGCCCAGCGGATCCAGCGCGGGCGCGACGACGTGAAGGTCATGGTCCGCTACCCGATGAGCCAGCGCCGCTCCATCGCCGACCTGGAGAACCTGCGCATCCGCACGCCCGAGGGCGGCGAGGTGCCGTTCTACGCCGTGGCCCAGGCGGACATGGGTCGGGGCTATGCCAGTATCCGCCGCAGCGATCGCCAGCGCGTGGTCCGGGTCACGGCCGACGTGGATCGGGAGCGGGCGAACGCGGCCCAGATCCTGCGGGATCTCGAGGCGGGCTTCCTGCCCCAGCTCGTCGCGGACAACCCGGGGCTCTCCTACACCCTCGAGGGCGAGCAGAGCGAGCAGCGGGAGACCCTGGGCGCGCTGATCCGCAGCTACGGCTTCGCCCTGGTGCTGATCTACGCGCTGCTGGCGATCCCGCTGCGCTCCTACGCGCAGCCGCTGATCATCATGGCGGTGATCCCCTTCGGCCTGGTGGGCGCGATCCTCGGACACTTCATCATGGGCCTGTTCGGGAGCATCACCTTCAACATGATGTCGGTCTTCGGAGTTGTGGCGCTCTCGGGCGTGGTGGTGAACGCCAGCCTCGTCATGGTCCATTACGTGAACTCGTGTCGCGACCGCGGTCAGCCCCTCGAGGAGGCGGTCCGGGAGGCCGGATGCGCGCGCTTTCGGCCGGTGGTGCTCACCTCGCTCACGACCTTCGCGGGCCTGCTCCCGCTGCTCAGCGAGCGCAGCGTCTCCGCCCAGTTCCTGATCCCGATGGCCACCTCCCTGGGTTTCGGCGTCGTCTTCGCCACGGCCATCTCCCTCTTCCTCGTGCCCGCGAGCTACGTGATCCTCGAGGACCTGAAGTCGCTGGGGCGCGGGAAGCCGAAGCGGCCCGTGCTGACCCGGGTCGAGCCCGTGCAAGGCGATCGGATCCGGGCGGGCGGAGATCGCCTCTGAGCGCGTCCGCCGCGGACTCCGCGCCGAGGATCTTCGTCACCCGGGCGATTCCCGACTCGGCGCTGCGCCAGCTGGCGGAGGCGCTGCCGGGCGCCGTGATCGAGGTGAACCCGGAGGACCGCACCCTGCGTGCCGAGGAGCTGCGCGTGGGTGCCAGTGGCGCCGACGCCCTCGTCTGCACCCTCGCCGATCGGATCGACCGCGCGTTGTTGGAGGCGCTGGTGCCCCGGCTGCGGGTCGTGGCGACCTTCGCGGTCGGCTACGAGAACATCGATCTGGACGCCGCGCGCTCACTGGGAGTGCGCGTGACCCACACGCCGGGGGTCCTCACCGACGCCACCGCCGAGGTCGCCGTGGCGCTGCTGCTGGCCTGCGCCCGGCGGATCGTGGAAGGAGATCGGCGGACCCGGGCCGGGGAGTTTCGCGGCTGGAAGCCCCTCGGCGCTCTGGGCCACGGCGTCTACGGCGCGACCGTCGGCGTGGTCGGCGCCGGCCGCATCGGTCGCCGCGTGGCCGAGACGCTGCGGCGGGGCTTCGGCTGCGAGATCCTCGTGCACTCCCGCTCGCGACGTCCCGACTGGGAGGCGGAGCTCGGAGCCCGCTTCGTCGACCTGGATGCGCTGCTCGAGGCCTCGGACTTCGTCACGCTGCACTGTCCCCTGGTGGAGGGCACGCGCCACCTGATCGATGCGGGGGCGTTGGCGCGGATGAAGCGGTCCGCGAGCCTGATCAACACCGCGCGCGGCGCCGTGGTGGACGAGGCGGCCCTGGTGCGTGCGTTGCGCGAGGGCGAGATCGCCGCCGCCGGGCTCGACGTCTACGAGCGGGAGCCGGAGCTGGCCGAAGGGCTGGCGGCGCTGCCCAACGCCGTCCTCCTGCCCCACATCGGCAGCGCGACCCACGCGGCCCGGGACGCCATGGGGCGCCTCTGCGCCGAGGCGGTGATCGCCGTGCTCGGCGGCGCGGAGCCGGCCCACCCGCTGGCCTGAGGGGCTTCCCGCGGCGGCGCCTCAGTCCGTGTCGGGCTCGAGCCCAGGCGGCCACCAGCGGCCCGGCGGCTCCCAGCGGCCCTCGTCGTTCTGGACGGTGAGGACCCGCGCGCCGTCCTCGGTGACCTCGAGAGTGTGCTCGTACTGGGCCGAGAGCCGGCGGTCCGCCGTGAGGGCCGTCCAGCCGTCGGCCTGGATCTCCACGTCGGGGACGCCCGCGTTGATCATGGGCTCGACGGTGAAGGTCATGCCGGGCTGGAGGCGCAGACCTCGTCCCGGTGTGCCGTAGTGCGGGATCTGGGGCGCCTCGTGGAAGCCCCGGCCGATGCCGTGGCCCACGAAGTCGCGCACGATCGAGAAGCCCCGCGGCTCGGCGACCTGCTGGATCGCGTGTCCGATGTCGCCGATCCGGGCCCCGGGCCGGACGGCCTCGATGCCGGCGCGTTGGGCCGCGAGGGTGGTGCGCATCAGGGCTGCGGCCTCGTCGCCCGGCGTGCCGACCGCGATCGTGGTGGCGTTGTCACCGTGAAACCCCTCCACGATCAGGGTGACGTCGATGCCCACGATGTCGCCGTCCTTCAGCACGACGTCGCGGCTGGGAATGCCGTGGCAGATCACGTCGTTCGGGGAGGTGCAGATGCTGCGCGGGAAGCCGCGATAGCCGCGCGGGGCCGGGACCACGTCATGGCGCTCCGCGAACTGGACCTGGAGATCGTCGATGTCGAGGGTCGTCATGCCGGGAACGACCTGGTCCACGATCCAGGCCAGGCACTCGGAAGCGAGCCGTCCGGCCCGGCGCATGGAGGCCAGATTGCGCGCGTTCTTGATCTGGAGCGGCCCGTCGCGCGGCGTGAAGAGCACGTCCGGAGCGTACCGATCGATCGCTGCGCAGTCGACGCTGGCCGGCGCGTCCACCCCGAGTACCCTACGCCCCGTAACCGATCGTGGAGCGTCGATGAGTTCCGAGAAGCCGCGCGCGGTCTACCGCGCCGACTACCGTCCTCCGGACTACCGGATCGAGAGCGCCGATCTCTCCTTCGACCTGGGCTCGGAGCGGACCGTGGTGGAGGCGCGGCTCTCCGTCGTGCGCAGCGAGGTCCTCGAAGGGGACGTACCGCCGCTGGTGCTCGACGGCGAGGCGCTGACGCTCCGGAGCGTCGCCCTCGACGGTCGCCCCCTGGCGCCGTCCGAGTACCACCTGGACGAGGAGAGCCTGACGATCGAGGCTCCCCCCGCGCGCTTCGAGCTTCGGACCGTGGTGGAGATCCACCCCCGGGAGAACACGGAGCTCTCCGGTCTGTACGAGAGCGGTGGCACCTTCTGCACCCAGTGCGAGGCCCACGGCTTCCGTCGCATCACCTACTTCCTCGACCGCCCGGACGTGATGGCGCGCTTCACCACCCACATCGAGGCGGACCGGGTGGCCTGCCCGGTGCTGCTCTCGAACGGCAATCGCGTCGAGTCGGTGGACCTGCCCGACGGGAGGCACCGGGTGAGCTGGGAAGACCCCTTCCCGAAGCCCAGCTACCTCTTCGCCCTGGTGGCGGGGGATCTTCGCTGCCACGCCGGGCGATTCACGACCCGCTCGGGCCGGGACGTCCGCCTCGAGATCTGGGTGGAGCCGGCGAACGCCGACCGCTGCGAGCACGCCCTGGAGTCGCTGGTGCGGGCCATGCGCTGGGACGAGGAGCGCTTCGGCCTCGAGTACGACCTCGACGTCTACATGATCGTGGCGGTGAACGACTTCAACATGGGAGCCATGGAGAACAAGGGGCTCAACGTCTTCAACTCGAAGTACGTGCTCGCGCTGCCCGAGACGGCGACCGACGACGAGTACGAGGACATCGAGGGCGTGATCGGCCACGAGTACTTCCACAACTGGACGGGCAACCGCGTGACCTGTCGCGACTGGTTCCAGCTCACCCTGAAGGAGGGCCTCACGGTCTATCGCGATCAGGAGTTCAGCTCGGACGTCCGGTCGCGCCCGGTCAAGCGCATCCAGGAGGTCAAGGCGCTGCGGGCCGCGCAGCTCCCCGAGGACGCCGGGCCCATGGCCCACCCGATCCGCCCCGAGTCCTACATCTCGATGGACAACTTCTACACCGCCACGGTCTACAACAAGGGCGCCGAGGTGGTCCGCCTCTACGACACGCTGTTGGGGCGCGACGGCTTCCGGCGCGGCATGGACCTCTATTTCGAACGACACGACGGTCAGGCGGTGACCTGTGACGACTTCCGCGCCGCGATGGCGGACGCGAACGCCGCGGACCTCTCCGGGCTCGAGGGCTGGTACGCCCAGGCCGGGACGCCCCAGCTCGACGCCTCCTGCGCCTTCGATGCGGATGCGCGGTCCTGCACTCTGACCCTGCGCCAGTCGTA
>Ga0209536_100002225_pt1 | contig 31563 bp, 27 predicted proteins | sample DeeMarSeWOR28_12_FD_187461 | JGI IMG/M metagenome (GOLD analysis project Ga0209536, IMG submission 187461) | Marine sediment microbial communities from White Oak River estuary, North Carolina - WOR-2-8_12 (SPAdes) (version 2) | ecosystem: Environmental > Aquatic > Marine > Intertidal zone >... | reverse complement strand
AGCTGGCCCTCGTTCAGCGGAAGTCATCACGGCTGACCAGGCCCGTTGGGACGCGCTAGGTGAGTTCTACACCAGCCAAGCTGGCCCTCGTTCAGCGGAGGCTATCAAAGCTGACCAGGCCCGTTGGGACGCGCTAAGTGAGTTCTACACCAGCCAAGCTGGCCCTCGTTCAGCGGAAGCCATCACGGCCAACAACTAGACGCTAAGCTATATCTACTTGGCCTGGAAGGTCAGCGACATGCAGGACCATTTTGATCCGTCCGGCTGCGCCCACGGACCCTGCTCTCTGCAACATCTTTGGATGCGGATGGTCAAAGCGATTCTCATGCTCGGCCGAGAAGGCAAGAAATTCAGAACTGCAACCGCTACCAAACTCCTGATCGTAAGATTTCTTAAATCCTGTTATCGGTTTAGATTGTCAAATGGTGTGGTGCTAATTTGGAATTGCTGTTCCCACTGGCGCAGGTGGTTCAAAGTCATTGTTATACGTAATCACGTGTTAGCAACCCAGGCAAAGGGGATTCGTACAGTTCGTGCTGGGGCAGTTGAAACTTTCTCGATATAGCAGATGATCGGACCAAGTTCTCCATGGACTTGCTTGAGGATTTCGATTTTGATGTCACCGTTTGCAACTACTTGACCTTGGTAAATCGCCACATATTGATTGGTATATTGTCTCTGGAGAGTCGGTTTAAGATCCGCGAAAGCAGCAACTTCCTCTGCAAAAGCCGCTACAACTTCGCCATCAGTGGGCAGGGCGAGTCGTTCGGCAAGCCACTCAGTGACCATCATGTCAAGCTTCTTATGTTGCTTCAACGCCCGTTTACGAAGAGCATCATATAAGTCGTTGGGTAATCGAATCATGTTTTGATTCATATTCGATCTCTTGATGCTAATAATATACACGAATCATTATTATACATCGAAAGGTACTCAAATTGTTTTCTCCAAATGATACTTCTTGCTCGAGCTTTGCCACTGTAAGTGCCTATTAATTGCCGTCAGCTTCCCACCACATCGCTTCTCCATCCGTGATCACTTCAATCGTACCCAACTCGTCCGTCCGCAAAACGACCGCGCCCACCTCGGTCACCCGTTGCAAGGTCTCCGGATGGGGATGCCCATAGCGGTTCTCCTCTCCAACTGATATCACCACGTATTGTGGTCGCACAGCATCGAGAAAGGCAACGCTGCTTGAACTCTTCGCCCCATGGTGCCCGGCTTTGTAGACGACGGCCGACAGCGGCCGGTCGGCAGCCAGCATCGCTCGTTCAGCATCTTGGCCGGCATCCCCCGTCATTAGGAGAGTAAAGTGTTGGTAGACAAGTCGAACAGCCACCGACAGTTCGTTGTCGTGTCCTTCGGCGGTCGGCCGTCGGCGGTCGGCCGTCGGATTCAACACCTCCAACCGCACCCCGTCGCCGATTTCGATGGCCTCTCCTGCCCGGCAAGGGTGGATAGGCGTATTGGACCCGGCTGCAGCCGCCAATAAGGCCTGATAAGTGGCTTCTTGAGCTTGTTGGCCGTTGGTGATCAACCGGCCGATGTCGTAGCGATCGAAAACGCCCGGCAGGCCGGCCACGTGATCGGCGTCAGGGTGAGTGGCGACAATCATATCGATATCCCGGTCCCAGAAGGGGATCTGGCGGCCCAGGTGTTCGTTTAACACGGTCGGGTAAGCTCCACCGTCGACCAGGATCTGCCGGCCGGAAGGGGTTTGGATGAAGGTGGCATCGCCCTGTCCCACATCCAGGAAGGTGACGTGCAAGTTTCCGTCTGGCTGGCTGAGAGCCCAGCTTGTGGCCAGGATGGCCACGAACCCGGCCCCGAACAAGACCGTGGTCCAGCCCAGGTTCTGACCAAGGCGGCCAGATAGTTCGCTGCGTCTTTCCGGCTTCTGATAGGCCAGCCAGGTCAGGCCAAAGATCAGGCCGTAAACGGCCACGAACCCGGCCGGCGAGATCGAAAGGGGCACAGTCGCTCCAGGAAAGCTGGCGAAGAACCGCACCAGGCTGATGGTCCAGGCTAAAAACAGCCAGGCCACCCAGGCAAAGAGCTGGCCCAAGTCCGGGATGACCATGCCAGTTAAAGTTGCCAATCCGCCCCAGGTCATCACGCCAGGTTGGGCAGGCAGGACAAAAAGATTGGCCAGGGGGCTGATAAGGGATAGTTGGCCGAAGTGGTATAGAATGATCGGCAATGTCACCACCGTTGCCGCCAGGGTAGCGAATAACACCTCGGTCATTAGTTGCGTTGCTTTACGGGTATATTCCGGGCCGAAACGGGGCTGTAGCCGGCCCTCTGCCCATTGGCTGACCGGACCTACGTAAAGCATCAAACCCAAAGTGGCGGCGAAGCTAAGTTGGAAGCCGATATCCCACAGGATAAAGGGGTTGATGACGGTCATGACGATGGCGGCGGTGAAGAGTCCGGCTGGGGCGAAAGTTGGCCGGCCCATGAGGCGAGCGGCGATGACGAAGAGGGCTCCCATAATAGCTGCCCGGACGACGGCCGCGTCGGCCCCAACCAGGATAGTGTAAAGAGTGATGCCCAGCAGGACAAACCAGGCCGACCTTTTCTGGCCCAGGATTGGCTTGCTAGCCACCAGCAGGATACCGGTGAGAATGGCGATGTTGAAGCCTGAGATGGCGATGATATGAGTCAGGCCGGTAATGCGGAATTGTTCGGCCAAAACTGGTGGAATCCCGCTGTCATCGCCCAGGAGGATGCCGGTCAACAAGGCCGCTTCTGGATCTGGTAACATGCTTCTAATGGTTTGGCGAGCGCGATCTTTGACGGAAAATATGCCATTTTTGATTGGGTTGCCGTTCCCTTCACTCAGGATCATGACCTGGGTCGGAAAGATTTGGCTGTAGATATAATGGCGGGCCCAATATTCTCGCTGGTTGAATTCGGGATTGTTGAACGGGGCTTCTAAAAGACCATCGATTTGAAGGCGCGCGCCATACGGCATTTCAGGGTATTGGCCAGTCCTTAGCAGGACTAATCCTTCTACTTCTTGGTTTTTGCCGTCCGGTAAGCTGACCTTTTCGGCTTCCAGGATTATCTGTTGCCAACTGTCACTTACTTGTGGTTCATCGATCACGATCCCGACGAGTTCGACGTCATCCCGGCCGTTATAAAAAGCGATTTGGCCAGCATCGATTTCTCTGGCGGCGACCGAATAGCGGGCAGTTCCCAGGCACAGGGCGCCAATCATCAATAAGCAGAGGCCAACCGGCGGCCGGCGGCGGAACAACAGGGCCATGACCAGGGCGGCACAACCCAGAACAAGCCAAAAACAGGTCGGGCTTTTTAAAACTACTCCAAGCCCCAATCCCACCAACCAGGCAATCCCCACATAAATGATGGCCATGATTAAGGATATTTTAACCTGAACACATTCTTCCTGTCTATGGGTGTATTTTCCAGGTTCGCGTCAGAATATTTGAGATGCGGAGGGACGCCAGGCATCTTGCCAGTCCACGGCCTGGAAGCGCGGGGTTCATTCAAGAAAGTGACGGCCACATACCTTTCCCACTTTAACCTGGCGTAAGTTTCGCGTTTAAAAGAATTCTGCTATCTTCGCTTCCCGAAAAAACCAGTAGCCTTCTTGCAAAGAGCCATAGATAATCGATAATCTTTTTTGAAATCGATTGGAAATTCAAAGAGATAAAAACCTTGTATTCCAAAGCTGATATTCGTAAGGCATTAAATCTGCCGGGATTCGACGTCGAAGCGGCCCAGAATAAGATGCTCCCCCGGCCAAGGGGAACCCGGCTCCCTGAATCAAACGGACCAACCCGGCAAGGGGGTGTCTTGATCATTCTCTACCTCCTGGATGGCCAGAACCACCTTGTGTTAACGCGCCGGCGGGACGATCTACAGTCACATGCAGGACAGATATCTTTCCCAGGGGGCCAGCGGGAAGATGGTGAAAGTCTACGGTCGACAGCTATAAGAGAGGCCCAAGAAGAAGTAGGTATCAAGCCAACCGATCTGTCGATATTAGGCCGATTAGAATGTTTATATATACCCCCCACCGATTACGAGGTTTATCCGTTTGTGGCCTGGCACACAGGGCGGCCGCGATTTAAGGCTCAATTAGAAGAAGTGGCTGAGATCCTGGAAGTGCCGCTAAGGCATCTGCTCGATCCCGGCAATCAATTAGAGGAGCTATGGGAGATTCGTGGATACCAGGTGCAGGTCCCATATTATCTTGTGGGACCTCACAAGGTTTGGGGGGCCACAGCCATGATCTTGAGCGAATTCCTCGAACGCCTAAAATCTTTGAATTCACCGCAAAGGCGCTGAGAGGGCAGAGAAAGAAAATATTATTCTTTTAAACCCAAGACGAGCCTCTTGATCCCTCGCTTTAAGAGCGGAACGTTGAAATTGATCAATAACCCAACCTCCATCTCATTTCTCTCTGCGTTCTCCGCGCCTTGGCGGTGGATCATTAATAGGGAGATAGATGGTGAAAGTGCTGCCCAGGCCTACCTGGCTGTTGGCTTCGATCCGGCCGCCATGGGCCTCGACCAATTCTTTGACTATGGAAAGACCTAAGCCTGAACTACGACGGCTGGAACTTGTTGCCCGTGATTTATCTACTTGATAAAAACGTTCGAAGATACGATTCAGTTCTTCTTGGGGAATACCGGATCCTGTGTCTTGGATCATTATCTCGACGCCATCAGTCGAAGATGGTCGCGATCTGAGGCGAACTTCACCCCCTTCTTCGGTGTGAACCAAAGCATTATCTACCAAGTTGGCCAGGGCTTGGGACAACCGGTCATAATCCCCAAAAATGAGAGGCACGGGTTGTGCCTCCACCTTCAGGGTCACTCCTTTCTCTTGCGCCTGAAGGGCGAAGCTGTTCTCAATGTCGGTCAGGAGCTGTTGCAAGTCGACCGCCTCGTGAGCCAGCTCCAATTGGCCCGAATCGATCCGGGCCAGCTCAAGCAACTGGGCTACCATACGCTCCATTCGGGAAGCTTCGTCATAGATGATGCCGGCCGCGCGCTGTTGTTGGTTTAGATCTGTTGCCGTTCCATCCAGTAAGGCTTGACTCCAGCCCCTAATCGAGGTGAGCGGCGTTTTTAAGTCGTGCGAAACGTTGGTCAAGAAGTCACGCTGCACCTGCTGGGTTGTGGCAACCTGAGATGCCATCGAGTTGAAGCTGCCAGCCACTTTCTGTACTTCCTCTGGACCACTCAAGGGAAGCTGCTGTGCATAATCACCTTGGGCGATGGCCTCGCTGGCTGTGGCTAACCTTTGTAATGGCTGGGTAACTGAGCGGGCGATCAACGCCGCCAGCACAAGGGACAACAAAAAGGCGATGAGACCCGCAAAACAAAGAGGACGAAAGAACGTTTCCCGGAAGAATTGCAAAACGGTTGGTTCTGGCTGGGCAATGAGCAGGATGAGTCGACTGGCCGTTCCGCCAGCCAGAGCTTGCGGGAAAACCAACCAGGCTGATCCATCTGGTGCCCGGTAACGGCCGATGGGTAAACTGGGATCGAGGTTTGTGAACTCTTCTCGCGGCCGGATGACATCACCCAACCTGGTTCCTGTCCAATTCTCACCTTCCTCTTGGCTATCAAATACAACCAAGCCATTGGCCCGGTTAAGAAGCAACATCCGGACCCCTTGTTCGCTGGCCGTTTCTGACAAGGTTTCCCTGATTTCTGGTAGCGTCGCCTCTTGTTCCAACAGGCGGGCTAGCTCGCGTCGAGTGCCTTGGGCAACGCCACTCAATTGTCGCAGCGTGGGTAATACTCTAGAAGCTTGTGTAGCAGAGATGGCTAATAAAGCCAGGGCCATGAGCAAAAGGGCAATGGCGATGATGGATAGGTAAGTAATTAACAATCGGCTGCGCAAGCTGCGGAACATTAGCCAATGATACCAGGGTCGCGTGAAGAAGTAGTGTGGAAATTGTTATCGAATTGTAAAGTGAGGGCTTCTTAACTGATCCCGCGACGCTAAAAAATGCCTAACTTCTCTACCCTTCGGCCACCAGCTTGTACCCCTTTCCCCAAACCGTCTCGATTCGCAGGTTGCTACCCTTGAGCTTTTCGCGTAATTGTGCGATGTGAACATCTACTGTACGGGTAGCGCCATAATATTCATAGCCCCATGCCAAATCCAACAATTTTTCTCGACTTAGAACCATATTTTCATGATCTATCATGGTCAATAACAGATCAAATTCTTTCGTTCGCAGGTTAATGCGCTGACCGGCAGCCGTCACTTCATGGCGACCAGGATCGACTATCACATCGCCTAATCGGCGCACCTTATCAGCCGGTTGGCTTTCATCTGGCCAGGTCCGGCGTAGCACAGCCCGTACCCGAGCCACCAGTTCGCGGGGATTAAAGGGCTTGGTGAGATAATCATCAGCTCCAAGTTCTAAGCCGACGATCTTGTCGACGTCGTCGTCCCTGGCGGTCAACATGATGATGGGCAGATTACTCTTTTTTCGAATTTGGCGGCACACTTCCCAGCCATCAACCTCCGGCAACATCAGGTCAAGAACGACCAGGGACGGGGGGTCTTGCCGAACCTGTTCCAGGGCTTGCTGACCATTCACGGCCGTCACAATCTGGAACCCTTCCTGTTCCAGATACATCCTGGCCAATTCCCTGATATTGACCTCATCGTCCACCACGAGAATGGTTTCACCAGTCATTCGGTGCCTTTATATAAAAATATCAAATCCTGATGAGCCCATGTGCTTTGTACCTTAAAGGTACGATGCGAATTACGACAAAAAGGCAATGGCCTCGATCTCGACAAGAGCGTCGAGGGGCAGTCGGCTTACTTCGACCGTTGATCGAGCCGGGGGTTGGTCGCTGAAAAATTGCTCATATACTTCATTCATGGCCCCGAAATTGGCCATATCCTGCAAAAACACTGTGGTTTTAATGACTTGATCCAGGTTGGCTCCGGCCGCCTCTAAGATACCCTGCAGGTTTAATAGCACCCGCTTTGTCTGGATGGCGATGTCCCGTTCAACCATCTTGCCCGTTTTTGGATCCAATGCGATTTGGCCAGCAGTATATAAAAGACTACCAACTCGTATCCCTTGTGAATATGGGCCCACCGCACCCGGAGCTTTCTCAGTTGATATGACTTCTTTTTTCACTTTTTCTCCTTAAGTTACCGTGATTGTTGTCATATTGCGATAATGAACAGATATCAATTCAATGGTTTCTCGTAGACCCGATATCGTTTATATAACTCTGATTCAAACAGTTCAATCGACCGGTTCATAGCATCATTATTCTCTAAAATCCAAGATAACTCAGCCCATTCATAATTATTGGCCACGGCCGCCTTACCCGTTTCATAATACAGTAAGGCATCAACACCTTTACCCCGCCACTCCTCGAGGACGCCGAGGGCGAAAACGCGAAAGCGGTTTGTTCTTCGCTTGTTAAGCATGGTCCAAGCGCCGGCGATATAGGAACCGATGATGGAGGGACCTGGCCTAAGCTTATGGACGATTTGGTTTACATCAGGCAGGGACAAAGAAAAGCCAACCGGTTCGCCATCCTTTTCCACGATGAAGACGATGTTGGGATCAAGGATTGGTTTCAGGCTGGCTTCGATGTGGTCAAATTCGTGGTCGGTCAATTGAACGAATCCCCAGTTTTTCTCCCAGGCACTATTGTAGATCCTTTTCAGCGTATCTACTTCATTATCCCAATCCTTCATATTGAGCGTCCGGATCTTCAAACCGTACCGTTCAGGGACTTTGTTTATGACTCGAATCAGCTTGTCAGGTAGACCACCAGGCTTCATTCTTTCCACGGCATTATTTTTCCAGGCGTAGAGATCCATGGCTTTAGTAAAGCCCGCTGCTTCGATGTAGTCGATATAGTAAGGAGGATTGTAGGTCATGAGGATTGCTGGTGGTGAATCGAAGCCATCGATAAGTAGGCCCCACTCCATGGTGCTGGAGAAGTTTGCCGGTCCCAGAATTTTGTCTGTGCCCTGGTCTCGCGCCCAGTGGCAAGCAGTTTCCAATAAAGCCGCTGCAACTTCAGGATCTTCGATGACCTCGAATATACCGAAATGAGCGATATTCTCCTCGTGGATCTCATTGTGGCGGTGGTTCAGGACGGCGGCAATGCTGCCTACTACCTTGCCGTCGCGCTGGGCGATAAAATAATCACCTTCAGCATGTTCGAAGAAGGGATTTTTGGTCTTATCGAAAAACTCAAGCCGTTCAAAATAAAGATAAGGCACCCAGTTGGGATCGTTTTTATAAACGTCCCAGGCTACCTTGATGAATTCCTTGAGCTGTTTTTTTGTCTCTATCCGCTCAATTGTTAAAGACATGATACCTCCTGAAATTAGCGCCCTTTAAAGCCCATCAGAATGTGCCTTCAGGCATGCCCCATAGCTCTGGGTCATTAATCTCGAGGTCGAATTCAAGATCCTTCAGCCAGTCACGGCGTCTAGCCTCGACCGCCAGGATGACAAATTCTAGTAACTTTCGAGCATCCGTTGGCGTAACTGTAGCCGATATCAACTGCGCATTCTCTGGATGGTTCACGAACTGGATATCAGGTTGTTGCTGGATAAGCTGGCTGCCAACTTCTTGTGCGTTATGTAAAACTAATTCCCAGGCTGGGACATATAATCGCCGGGAAGACCCCCATAATTTCTCGGATTCTTTTCGGCCGGAACGACTACCTCCTTGTGTCTCTCGTCTCAGGATGTGGACGCGCCCCTCGAAGACCCAAAATGGGAACCACCTCCTGCTAGAAACGGCTTTGTTCTCAGGTACAGCAAAACGCACAGTCATTTTTTGAGGGCCATTCACGGCAATGGCCACTGGCGTAAGGCAATTGGGGCAGGCGATCACCACGTCGTCATTATCAGGATTCAAAGGTTCGCTACAATTGGGACAACGTAGAAGAATGAGTTTCATCGACCTTACCGGGTATCCAAATCCGTTAGTTCTTGGACGATGGTCGAGACGCTGCTAGACAGCAGGCCCCCCGACCTTTTCCCTCGGCCGAGGGACAACTTTCGAGCCGACTTCTGAAGCTTCTCCACCTCTTCGCCATAACGGAACTTGCGGTAGCCGGCCACAACCAGGCCAATTCCGATGGCGATGGGTAGTAAGAGAATACCTAAACCGTCACTATCGTCACTGCTGGAAATGGCCAGTCCGGCGATGATGGTGCCGTTCACCAAGATAAAAGTGCCGGCAGCTATTCCACCCACCAGCATCGCCGCCCGATAGAAGATGTTGCCCGGTGCCTTGCCGTATAAAACTTTGCCTTCAACGCCGTCTACGACCACCTGGTAGCTGCGGTTCCGGTAGCGGTAACGGGCCACCCATAACGGATAATAGACCAGCGACAAACGCTGGCGCAGAATGTGGAATTTCTCGAAGTATTTCTGATTTAGTGAACGTTTGCTGCGGCCCCGGTGAATAAAATGAAGTTTTGCCTCATCTAAAGCCTCGCTACGAGATTCGACTGGTTCAAAGACCATGCCCTCGGCATGCAAGCTTTCTGCGTCGTAAGGTTCAAGATCCTGGTGCGATACCGTAACACGATGAACACCAAATTCGGAGACGTCAGTAGCCGCATCGTTCCACTCCATCTCCTCCATTACCTCAACTTCAACCGGTTTTGTGCTGTCGTCGCCAGATTTTACCCGGCCAAACAGCCAGCCAGCTACGAAGGCGTTTACCCGCCAATAAGGAAGGTAGACGAGGAACAACTCGGCGATTTCCGCTTTGTCGTCTAAATCACGGGCTTTGTTCATCCCCTTAAAGAACTCTTTGACCTCTTCCAGCGCGGCCGGGCGATCGAGTCTATTCGTTACGTGCCAGCGGCGAACGCCTCTCTCCCCCTGCACCAGAGAAGACATATTGCAGAATTGGCAGGTAACGATACGGGCACCCTCGGGTACCGGAACCACTCCACCGCAATTAGGGCAGGTCAAGCCGTGGGTCTTAGGAATTGTTGACATAAATATAATTTCGTGATGGGTAAACCGTTATAGTTATTAGACTTTGGCCGAGATCGTGGCCGCGGCCGAGAATAATGGGATGGCCAGGATAGCCGCCACAACTGCGTAAATCACAACCCCTAGACCGAGTCCCGTTCCGCCGCTAAACAGGTAGCCACCTAATGGGATGAGCGCGGCGCAGAAATAGGCAGCAAAGGCGGCCGCCCCGATAGCCAGATAAGGCGCTTCCCATTTTGACGGATAAATATTGGCGAAGACTTCGCTTGTCGCCCCGTCAACGACGGCCGTATATTGCCGATCCTTGTACCCATATTTAAAAACATAGGTGGGCAAATGTACCAGGGATACCTCGTCGATTTCTGGCACTTCCAGGCCATGTTCTTCTTTCAGCCAACCCAACATAGCATTATACGGCACGGTGGCGATGACGGTCGTTTCGTCATAGGCATGATCATATGGTTCCAAATCCGCTGCCGGAATCGAAAGATGCTTGAGCTCGCTCACCGATAACGCTGCGGCTGGTTCCAGGTAAACCTTTTCCTTACCATCCCGGGTGGTGCGCACAAACCACATGGGAAAGTGCTGAAAAACCGGCCGCTCAATTTGAGCATCCCTATCCAGTCCTTTGATGGTCTCATTGCCAGCCATCCAGCGGCGCAAAGCTGCCAAAGCCTCATCTTCGCGAACGGTTGTGCGTACGGCATAGTGGAAAACCAGCTTGCCTTTCTCAACGTAGTTGGTTGTGCCACAGTATTGGCAATTGACGTATTGAGTGCCTTGTTCGATGGGCAAGGGGGCACTACATTGGCGACATAGAATTTGTGCCGGGGCTGGAACAGATGCCATAGGGACATTTTAGCATGCTCGTGCGGCCGATACCACTGCCTGACAGGCTGTCCGCTTTATGATACACTTCGGCGCTGCCCCAGAGGCATTATTCAAGTTGAATATAGGAGCATTCTGATGATTGATGTGAACCAATTACGTCGTGGGACGTCGTTTATGCACGACGGTGAAATTTATAAGGTAACTGAATATTCCCATCACAAGCCCGGCCGGGGCAAGGCAACGATCCGGGTTAGCGTCCGCAATGTCCGTACTGGTGCTAATTTACAGTTGACCTTCAATTCCGGCGATCGGGTCGAAGATATCCGCCTGGATAAACGGACCGTCCAGTATCTCTACGACGACGGCCAATTCTACGTTTTCATGGACTTGGCTACCTACGAGCAGCCACATGTTTCCCACATAATGATAGCCGATGATGCCCAATGGCTAAAAGAGAATATGGAGATGGAACTGCTATTTTTTGAGGGCGAGGTGCTTGATTACAACCTGCCCCTTAACGTCGATCTTGAGGTTACTGAGGCTGAACACGCCGTCGCCGGCGATACGGCCACTGGTGCGACGAAAGAGGTGACTACAGAAACGGGGGTCACAGTTCGAACACCCCTATTCGTCAAGGTGGGCGATATTATACGGGTTGATACCCGAACTGGGGAGTACGTGACGCGGGTTTAATAATTCTGGTTGTAGTGCTGGTCGATTCTAATAATCGGCCAGAACGCAAACCATCATCCCATTCATCTCCGCCTTTCGGAGCTGATCATTACTGCCGTGACAAGATCTCAGCCGATCCCAATACCGTGATATTCTCGTAGCAAACAAACCGCCCAGAGCTTGCCCTTGTATGTATATTCGCCGGTGCGCTCTGACGCATAAAATCGCATAAAGTCGCACAAATTCTACGATCCCCCACACCGGCAGGAGTATATAATATATTAAGACTGTGAGGGCATTTGACTCTACTTAATCACTTGCCAGGGGTTAATGAGTCATTCCTGTTTGTGGGCTCTGAGTGGCCGGAGATCTGTTGGTAGTTTCAGCCATTCGGCAGGAGTTGGACATGAATGCTATGAATGAATATATCCTGGCCATTGATCTGGGTACCTCCGGACCTAAGATAACCTTGGTGACAGTCGGTGGTGAATTGATCGCCTACGAGCGGGAAAAGACGAAGCTGTACTTGCTGCCAGACTGCGGGGCTGAGCAAGATCCTGCAGATTGGTGGAAGGCGATCCGGCGGGCAACCCGACGCCTGTTAAAACGGGAGCCCGTGCCGGCTGAGGCCATCGTCGCCATTGGTTGCACAAGTCAGTGGGCAGGCACGGTGGCTGTAGATCGCGAAGGCCGTCCTTTGATGAACGCCCTGATCTGGATGGATGCTCGCGGCGCCCCATATGTGAAACATATCGTTCGTGGGCCGGTTAAGGTCGCCGGTTACGGCGCTACTCGTTTGATAACCTGGCTGCGCCTGACGGGCGGCGTCCCCGGACTGTCGGGCAAGGACCCAATCGGCCATATTCTCTACATCCGGGGACAACACCCGGACATTTATCAAAAGACATACAAATTCTTGGAGCCGCTCGATTACGTGAATATGTTATTGACCGGGCAGTTTGCCGCTTCCTATCACTCGATCACCATGCATTGGCTGACCGACAATCGCCAAATCGATCGGGTGCGCTACGATCCAAAGTTGCTGAAAATGGTCGGCATTGAGCGGGAAAAGCTGCCCGATCTCAAGAAGGGCACCCATATCTTGGGCTCGATCCGGCCGGAAGTGGCGATCGAACTGGGCCTGACGCCAGATGTTCAGGTAGTGATGGGGGCACCCGATTTACATGCGGCGGCTATCGGCTCTGGAGCCGTACAAGATTACGCGGGCAATCTTTACATCGGCACCTCTTCCTGGCTCACATGCCACGTGCCCTTTAAGAAGACGGATGTGCTGCATAGCATCGGTTCAGTTCCCTCGGCTGTGCCTGGTCGCTACCTGGTGATCAATGAGCAACAGATGGCCGGAGCCTGCTTGAATTTCCTGCGTGACAATATTCTGTACCCGGCTGAGGAATTGGCGCGGGTTGGTGGCGGGCAGATTGCCTATGGCTTGTTAGACCAGTTGGCAAGAGAAGCGCCGCCTGGTAGCGACAGGCTCATTTTTACTCCCTGGCTTAACGGCGAGCGAACGCCAGTGGACGACCACTTGACACGCGGTGGCTTTTACAACTTGTCATTGCAACATAAGCGGGCTCACCTGGTTCGGGCCGTGATGGAAGGTGTTGCCTTTAATACTCGCTGGTTACTAGGCTATGTTGAGGGCTTTATCCAGCGAAAGTTGAATGCTATCCATATTGGTGGCGGCGGGGCCCATTCGGAGGTCTGGTGCCAGGTCCAGGCTGACGTACTCAAGCGACCCGTGCACCAGATCAAGGAGCCGATCCAAGCCACGGCTCGGGGGGCAGCTCTCCTGGCGGCCGTGGCCCTGGGTTACGTGAGTTTTGACGACGTGACCCGCCTGGTCAAAGTGGCTACCATCTTCGAGCCAAACACTGCTAATAGTCATATCTATGATGAACTCTTTCAAGAATATCTCCAGTTATACCGGCGCAATAAAGGTATTTACCATCGCTTAAACAGACCTGAGCATAGCCCATCTGGGAGGATCCCATGAACCTCATCGAGTTGGTATCCAGCAAATTAGGTTGGCTACGGCCAGGTATGGCCAGGGGGATTGAACAAGGACTTACGGCCGTGCCGGCTGTCCAGAAGGCTGTGGAGCAAGAGTATGATGCGATGCTGGCCCAATTGGAGACATCGGTCAAGCCCTACAGGGATGAATTCCCAACCTTCCGGTATTTACCGGAAGCCGGTGTGCGACGGACGGAAGTAATGGAGTGGATGGAGACGCTTGATCGATTAGAGAGTGATCGCTGGCAGGATGGTTATGCATCGGGCGCTGTTTACCATGGCGATCCCAAGCATATCAACTTTCTCAATCGCATTTACGCCCTGCACTCACAAAGCAATCCTCTGCACGCCGACCTATGGCCAAGCGCCAGCAAGTTCGAGGCGGAAATCGTGGCTATGACGGCTCATATGCTGGGCGCGGACCAGGCCGAGCAAGAAATATGCGGAACGGTTACTTCTGGCGGCACGGAAAGCATCTTGCTGGCCATGAAGACTTATCGCGACTGGGCCCGGGCCGAGAAGGGCATCAAAAAACCAGAGATGATAGTCCCGGTCACCGCCCACGCCGCGTTTGAGAAAGCGTCCGATTATTTCCAGATCAAGCGGGTCGAAATACCAGTGGATGAGGGCTACGCGGCCGATGTTCAGGCTGCTCAGCGAGCATTGACTGGTAACACTATTGTCATTGTCGGATCGGCGCCGACGTTCCCCCACGGTATCATCGACCCCATTGCCGAGCTGTCGGAATTAGCCAGGCAAGCGGGCATAGGCTTCCACACGGACGCCTGCCTGGGGGGTTTTGTGTTGCCCTGGGCTGAAAAACTGGGATATGTGGTGCCGCCTTTTGATTTTCGGTTGTCAGGGGTTACCTCGATGTCGGCCGACACCCATAAATATGGCTACGCGGCCAAGGGAACCTCAGTGGTTTTGTATCACAGGCCAGAGCTTCGTCGCTACCAATATTTCGCCGCCGCAGATTGGCCGGGCGGCCTGTATTTCTCGCCTACTTTTGCCGGCAGCCGGCCTGGCGCTCTCAGCGCCACCTGCTGGGCAGCCATGGTGACGACGGGTGAGGGTGGTTACATGGCGGCTAGCCAGCGTATCCTGGAGACGGCGTCCGTTATCCGTGAAGGTATCGAGACCATGCCCGAGCTACATGTATTAGGGAACCCTCTGTGGGTCATTGCCTTTGCTTCTGAGTCGGTTGATATTTACCGGGTTATGGATGCGATGACGGCCAGTGGCTGGAGCCTCAATGGGCTGCACAAACCGAGCTGCGTGCATCTATGTGTGACCCTCCGCCACACTCAGCCGGGCGTGGCTGAGCGCTTTCTAAGGGATTTGGCCAAGGCCGTCGACGATGTTAAGAACCAACCTGAAAAAACTGAAGGGATGGCTCCGATCTATGGGATGGCGGCCACATTGCCTTTCCGGGGTATGGTCACCGATTTGCTTAAACGCTATATCGACTTGCTCTATAAAGTTTGAGCCCCGAGGCGCTAAACCTTTCAGCGGGGCGCTGAATTTACCCTACCAGCGATATCCCTGGCTTCAGGAGTCGCTAAGCTTGAAAAAGTGTAAACTCGTTGTAGTATTGAACGATCCTTACCTTGGCCGGTACCGGGCTGGTTCTGAAAAAGATCCCACAAACTCCGGCAAGTTTGTATGGCCCAACATCTGGCGAATCGCCATTGCTTCGCCGGTATGGTACCAGTAATGGTAGATGACCCGCTGGAGCAAAGTGCCGACTGACTCAGAAATATCTTTCCCGCGCCATTGATAATAAGAGTCCAGCACATCAATTGTGAGGGTGTCTAGATAAACGTCGGCCGCTCCGGTGACTGTCTGCCAGGCAGACCACATCTCGTCTAATGGGGGAGTGGTTGCAGGTTTGCCGTATCCTACCAAAGCATTGAGATGAGGGGCCACATCTTGCCCCTGGGCGAGCTGAAGCCAATAACGATTTTCCTGCCAGGCTAAGTGCCCTACCATCCAGCTGATGCTGTTCATAGGGGTAAGCCGGCGGCGGGCATCCTCGTCGGACATGCCTTCGAGGGCACGTACCAATTCGCTGCGGGCGAATCGTAATTGATCGACAAGGGGATGGACCATATGAACTTCTACCCTTTATCCTGGATTTTGGCCCAGGTGTCTCGCAGAGATACCGTTTGATTAAATACCAGGTGATCGGGTTTTGAATCTACGGAATCGAGACAAAAGTAGCCCTGGCGCATGAACTGGTAACGATCCGCCAAAGTGGCTTCGGCCAGGCTGGGCTCAAGCTGGCAATCTTCCAGGATTTCCAGCGAATTGGGATTGAGATTGTCCAAGAAATCTTGACCCTCTTCGACGTCTTCAGGGAATTCCTTCACGAAGAGAGTGTCGTATAGACGGACCTCGGCCGGAACGGCATGCCCGGCCGAGACCCAATGAATCGTCCCTTTTACCTTGCGGCCGTCTGGGGTTGAGCCGCCGCTTGATTCAGGATCATAGATGCAGCGCAATTCCACGACAGCCCCATCTTCATCCTTAACGACATCTTGGCAGGTGATGTAATAAGCACCCAATAACCGGACTTCCCTACCCGGGGCCAATCGGAAGAACTTTTTCGGTGGATCTTCTAAAAAATCCTCTTGTTCGATATAGATTTCACGAGAGAAGGGGATCTTACGAGTGGCTGTATTGGACTTATCTTGCGGGTAGTTGGGGATTTCGAACTCCTCCACCTGGCCCTCAGGGTAATTTTCGATGATGACCCGCAACGGTCGTAAAACAGCCATGGCCCTGGGCGCAAAGAGATTCAAATCGTCCCTGACGACGTGTTCCAGGAGGGCAAAATCAACCGTGCTGTTGCTCTTGGAGACGCCAATGATTTCATTGAATTTACGAAGGGCTGCGGGTCTATACCCTCTCCGTCGAAGGCCCGATATGGTGGGCATTCGCGGATCATCCCAGCCATTGACAAAACCCCCGTTAACCAGTCGTAAAAACTTGCGTTTACTCATCACGGTGTAAGTGAGATTTAGACGGGCAAATTCGATCTGTTGGGGATGGTAAACCTCCAGGTTGTCCAGAAACCAATCGTACAACGGCCGGTGATCTTCAAACTCCAAGGTACAGAGAGAGTGGGTGATGCCTTCAATGGAGTCTGACTGGCCATGAGCCCAGTCATACATGGGATAAATACACCATTCGTCGCCGGTTCGAGGGTGGGTGGCGTGAAGGATGCGGTACATCACCGGATCGCGCATATTGATGTTGGGCGAGGCCATATCGATCTTGGCCCGCACCACCCGGGAACCATCAGGGAACTCACCCGCCCGCATGCGCTCAAAAAGGTCCAGGTTCTCTTCGGCCGATCGATCCCGGTAGGGACTATTTTGGCCCGGTTCGGTTAACGTTCCCCGGTATTCTCTGATCTCATCGGCGCTTAAATCGTCGACGTAAGCTTTGCCTTGTTTGATGAGGTCGACGGCATATTCGTAAAGCTGTTCAAAATAGTCGGAGGCATACAGGAGCCGGTCTTCCCAATCAGCTCCAAGCCAACCTACGTCTTTGATGATGGCGTCAATATAATCCTGTTCTTCCTTTAAAGGATTTGTATCGTCGAATCGAAGGTTGAATTTCCCTCCGTATTTTTCGGCCGTGCCATAATTCAACAAAATGGACTTTGAATGGCCGATGTGCAGGTATCCATTCGGTTCGGGTGGAAAACGGGTATGCACCCGGCCGTCGAACCGGCCAGTCTCATTGTCCTCGTCGATCATGGTATGGATGAAGTTAGAAGTCGTGTCGTTATTTTCGGTCATGTTTTACTCCGGCTATTAGTCAACCGTACTATTGTGACAGCCCTCCCGGTTTTGGCAAACCATATTTCTGTTCTATTCGGGTTATCGAAGGTCCTTGCGGAAAAAGTGTTTTTGATGACCATGGCCGTATCCGTTGATGATACCAAACGCTTCGTTACCCAGATTTTTGTAAAATTCCGGCGATTGAAAGCTATAAGTATTCAATGCGGTTACGTTCCCCCCTCCTCGATTTTTGGCCGCCTCTTCTAATTTATGTATCAATTCCCGGCCGATCCCCTGGCCACGTACTCATTCCGCTACCCAAAGGTAATCGACTTCCAGGCATTCGCCCCATAGCCAGCCATAGACGCCAGCCAGCAACCGTCCGTCATCATCTTTGACGAATATGGCTATGCTCTGTCTCCCGTCTACATTCGCTCGGGCAATATTGTAATTACTAAGCTGTCGTCGTAGTGCGCTAACCTCTTCTTTGTCTGGCTCGAGCTGGATGATCCAGTTCATTTCAGATTGCAACTCATCCACAGTCCGATATCCTTTCTCACAGCTTAAGTTCAGTCATTACCGGTTAATGATGATAATCTTGGAAATAGTTGTTGAGCTTTTCTATGGTGATTAGATTGGATGACGAAGCCTTTAGCGAGCAAGTATAACGGGCAGCGATTTGACCTCGGAGGATAGCTTCTTCCAGGGAATAACCATCGAGGATATGGCTGCTTAAAAAGCCAATGGCCAGGCTATCACCGGCACCATTAGTGTCCACAACCGGCCGTTCCATGTCAACAGCTTTAAAATAACGGATGCCATCTCCCGACCCCAATGCACAACCCTGCGCGCCCATTCCGTCGATGTCGTCGATTTCGAATTCTTGGCGGATTAGCCGGCCATTATGATCATCGCCAATGTAACCAATAAAGGCCGTCTTCTTGCCGAGTTGGGCAAAACCACGACTTGAAAATCCTCCAGCTTGACCGATCGTGTCTAAATTCTTGCTGAAGTTGGTTTCTACAGTGAAATCGACTGTGTCTGAGCTTAGATAAATGTTGGTATCAAAGCCGACGTTCCCGACTACGACGACGTCAATTCTTCTTTCAGCCAAGCTTTCCTCCAGATAACTAAAGGCCGCTGGCAACAGCCAGCGGCCGGTTACTGAGGGAGGTGGATTCGAACCACCACCGACGGATTCAAAGTCCGCAGTTCTACCCTTAAACTATCCCTCAAAACTCTGGGCATTTTACCGGTTAGGGGATGGCAGAGCAACCGGCGGGCAGTCTATGATGGCAGCACGCATCAGGCCTGGAGGGATCAGCCGTTTAAGATGGCCAGCGCCTCGTCTAGATGGGTCAGCACCCGATGGCGACCCAGGGCCAGCATGGCCTCAAACAAGGGGGGTGAGACTTTCTGATTGGTAACCGCCAATCGCATCCGGCCGAGGAAGGGTCCCGCTTTTCCGTTGCCGGTGTTCTGTTCGCCGATCTGGCGTAGGCCAGCACCTATCGTTTCCAGGTCGTATGGCTCAAGCGTAGCCACAAAATCCCTGGCCTGGGCGAAAGCCTGTCGAGCAGCTGCCAGATCGAGTTGTTTGTCGGTCAAGTCGTCGATCGTCGCCGATAAGGGTTCCTCGACGTAAAGAAAACGGAGCAAGGGCACGGCGTCGGTCAGGCGTTTTAGCCGGACGGCTAATGAAGGCGTGAGGTAAACAAGGGCATCCAGGTTTACTTTGTATCCTGCTTTTTCCAGGAATGGTTGGAGGGCTTCGGCCAATTGCCTGGGTTCCATTTCCTGAATGTATTGGCCATTGAGCCAATCTAGTTTTTCATAGGGTAGGCGTGTTTCGGCCGGGTTGATGTCAGCCAGGTCGAAACGGGGAATCGCTTCTTCCATGGTGAACTTCTCGCGGTCATCGCCAAAGGACCAGCCGACATTGGCCAGGAAGTTCACCAACGCTTCTGGTAAATATCCGGCCTCCCGGAACTCATCCACCCGCACTAAAACTTGTTGACCGGCATCGTCAAAGGCTTGGGTTCGTTTGCTAAGTTTGCCCTTTCCACTGGGATTGAGGATAAGGGGCATATGAACATAGATGGGTAATTCCCATCCAAAGGCATGGAATACATTGACGTGCAAGGGGGCTGTGCTAATCCACTCGACCCCCCGCGTAACGTGACTAATTTCCATGTAATGATCGTCGACAGGATGAGCCAGATGGTAAGTGGGTAGGCCGTTAGACTTGAGAAGGACGTAGTCCGGCACCTGTTCGTTTTCGAAGACGATATCACCACGAACCAGGTCAGGCACGATGGTAGTTCCATCCAGGGGCATTTTGAAACGGATGGCGAAAGCCTGACCTTCTTGTTCCCGCTCCACCACTTCTTCAGGTGACAAATAGCGACAACGACGATCATAGCCGAGCCACGATCCTTTGGCTGCTTGGACCTCAGCCCGGCGTTGAGCTAAATCTTCGGCTGTACAAAAACATTTATAAGCGTATGCATGATCCAACAACCAATAAGCCCACCTCTGGTAAAGCTCTGCTCTTTCAGTCTGCACGTACGGCCCATAAGGACCACCGATATCTGGCCCTTCATCCCAGGTGATGCCCATCCAACCGAGAGAAGACTTAAAGTCTTCAAGCGCGCCTTTCCTAGTTCGCTTTAGGTCTGTGTCTTCGATACGTAAGATGAAGCCCCCTTCGAATCGCCGGGCGTACATCCAGGAAAAGAGCGCGCTCCGCGCACTACCGATATGTAGATATCCAGTTGGGCTGGGGGCGAAACGTAAACGAACGCTCATAAATATAAATCTCAACCTATCTATTCACCTGTCAGTTGTTGGCGACCTGAAGACAAAATGCTCCCGCCAGATTATCTTGATATTCACGGGCACGATGCCGCTGACAGCTTTCTAACCAAATTCCTGTTTTCGGTGGCGCATGCGAACGGATTGCACCACGCCAATACCCATATAAAGCGTAACCAGCGAACTGCCACCATAACTGACGAAGGGGAGGGTGAGCCCAGTCACCGGTAATACACGCAGGTTCATGCCGACGCTAACGACGGTCTGAAAAAAGAGCACGGTTGCCACACCGGCGGCGATGAATCGACCGGCCGGATCAGGAGATAAGGTAGCAACGCGCAATATTCGCATCAAGATGAAGCCCATTAATCCCAGCACAATCAATGAACCGAAAATCAACCCCATTTCTTCGGTGATCACTGAAAAAATGAAATCCGTATGCTGGACCCGCAGGAAGCCTAGCTGGCTTTGAGTACCCTGGAGATAGCCTTTGCCAAACCAGCTACCAGAGCCGATGCTGATCAGCGCTTGCTCGATGTTGAATGTCTGCTCAGGTAAGGCTTCCGGATTGAGGAAGGCGACGATGCGTTCACGCTGGTAGTCGGCCAAGGCGGGAAATAATAAGATGGTGGCGACAGCGGCGACGGTAGCCAGAACGGCAAAATGAGAAAGCCGCAGTCCGGCCAGCCAAATCAACACAAACCAGACCGCAATGAAGAGGATGGACATCCCCAAGTCTGGTTGAATGAAAATCAACGTAACCGGAATGCCAACATATAACACAGCCAGCAAGGTGTTGGAAAAGCGTCCCATTAAATGCTGCCGCGTCGCCAGAAATTGGGCGAAGGTGATGGCTAGTAAGATGCGGCCAAACTCGGAGGGTTGGAGCTGGACGATGCCCAAATCGAACCATCGCCTGGAGGCATTGTTGATGACGCCGACCAGGTAAACGGAGATGAGCGAAGCAAGAATGAGGCCATAGATGTACCAATGGGAGGAGGTCAGAATACGGTAATCGATGGCCGCGATGGCCAGCATGACCGCTAAGCCAATCAAAGCGAAGATCACTTGCCTTTGGGGAAAATCCTCGAAAGCTGGCGCCCCGGTGACTGCACTTCTAATGGCCAATACGCCGTATGCGGTTAAAAGAAGAACGGCGGCAGTCAACCAAATGTCAAAATGCCGCCAGACTGATGTGCCTTTCATCGTCGATTCTTGTTTTCAGATTTACTCGCGCTGATTGTAGTCCTTCGAGACTGACTTCGCAAATCGTCATTCAAGAACTGAATTGATTTAAGAATAGGTTTGGATGCAGCACCCGGACCGGAAGTAACAGGTGACTAAGTTCTCTCCACAGGCACAGGCATAACGCTTCCGTATAGGCGAATCATTCGACCCGGCCGTCGGTTAGCCAGCCATTAAAAACGCTGTATCTCTTTTCCCGGCTTAGCCGGTCGAAATTTCCCACAGCGCTTTCCTGAATGACCGGCAACAATTACACTAGCGCAAATCCCTTCCGGTCCAGGTACCATTCCCCGACAAACAGGGTCATGTGGGATAGTACAACAAAACTCCTTGTTGTAAGACTACAACAAAACTGTTTGGAATGCAAGCGATTGTGAGGGTAAATATGGATGGGATTAGAGGATTGGAAAACGAAAGTCGAGCTTAATTGTCGCCAACTAATTGGCTGATCTGTTGAGGACCAGCCAAGACGGCTAACACGTCGTCGGCCGATAGCTGCCTGTCTCCGGCCGGATGATAGTCTGACTCTGAATCATGGCGCAATAATACCACGCTGACTTTATAATCCTGCTCAATCACAGATACCGTTTTCCCGATTAATTTCGATTTATCCCTGACGTCCAGACAGGCCAGGCTAAACGATTCCCCTTCGACGGTAATAGGTCGGGTGATGTCAATGCCTGTTGCCGCCGAGGCGAATATCGGTGCCGCCATGCGTGTAGCACTCATGGCTTCAAAGCCGAATTGTTCCTCCAATGTCTGGGCAAACTCGTCATCGAATATTCTCACGACGACTTGGATTTCTGGGTTCAGTTTTCTTGCTTTGAAGGCGATCTGGAGGTTCAAATTATCATTTTGTGTGCAGATAATAATAGCTCGAGCTTTAGTAGTTCCTGCTCCTTGCAGTACCTCCATCCTTTTGCCATCATCCTCGATGACTGGAATGCCCATTTCATGGGCGGCCGTTATGAGATCGGCCTGCGGATTGAGCTCGATCACCACCACATCCTGGTCAATTTCAAATAGCTGCCGGGCTACTCGAAAGCCAAGATGGCCCAATCCGATCAAAACGATGTGATCCTCGAAGGTCGAAGCAACTGCCATTTCCCACTCCTTGCTGCGAGCTTTACGATTGAAGAACATACGGCCGAAATCAGCTAATCCATAGGCAAATAAGCCAAGGGTAATGATAGGCAGGACAAAATAAAAGACCTGTAAATACCAATTGTCGGGAAAATCGCCGATGGGTTGGAGAAAAGCCAGGGACAGAACCAGATATATCGACTCTACGACGCTATCCACCGGCTGTCCAGCTTGGGCTGCCAGCAAATAATACAAGATACCGGCTCCCAGCAGGGTCAGGATAAATAAAAATAAAGGCCAGGCGAATTCACGGAGCAACAATATCGTGTCACGCCAACTAGCCCGGACTTTGCGCCAACTGATTCGTGAAACTCGACCCCGTGCCAATACCCGTCCTTATCAATGACGATAGCGTGCTAGCCTTACTGGCATTCGTCTTGAACCCCAGGTGCCTGGACGTTTTTCAAATACTCCCTCGCAAGGTTCCTGGCAGAAACGGCAAAGACCATTGTCGGTCATGTTCCAGGCGGTTAGCACATACCAATCACGGCCGATCAATTTGGAGCCGCATTTGTGGCAATAGGTACTACTTCCAGTCTCGTCGTGTACATTGCCCGTATAAGCATAGTGAACACCGTTCTTAACGGCGATTTCCCTGGCCCTGCTTAATGTGCTGGCTGGTGTGGGGGGTGTATTTAACATTTTGTAGTCAGGGTGAAAGGCCGAAAAATGAAGGGGGACATCTGGTCCCAGTTCTTTGACCACCCATTGGGTCAGTTCTTCCAATTCTGAATCGCTATCGTTATGCCCAGGAATGATTAAGTTAGTGATCTCAAACCAGACGTCTGTCTCGTTTTTAAGATAAATGAGAGTATCTAGAACTGGTTGAAGTTGGCCGACACAAAGTGATTTGTAGAAATGATCCGTAAAAGCCTTCAAGTCCACATTGGCGGCATCCATATGCTGGTAAAATTCAATACGCGGTTCATCACAGATGTAACCGGCCGTGACCGCTACCGTCTTGATGCCAACTTCATGGCAAGCCTGGGCGACGTCGATGGCGTATTCAAGAAAGATGACCGGGTCGTTATATGTGAAGGCGACGCTGCGACACCCTAACTCTTGGGCGGCCCGGGCGATGGTCTCCGGTGAGGCGGCATCGGCCAATGTGTCAATTTCTCGCGATTTACTGATATCCCAATTCTGGCAAAATTTACAAGCGAGGTTACATCCAGCCGTGCCAAAGGAGAGGATGGGTGTGCCAGGCAGAAAATGGTTCAATGGCTTCTTTTCTACCGGATCGACACAGAAACCACTGGATCGGCCGTAGGTCGTCAATACGATCTGGTCATCCTGCCTAGCCCGCACGAAACACATGCCACGCTGACCTTCGTTTAATTTGCAAGCGCGAGGACATACATCGCATTGAACGCGCCCATCTTCAAGGCGGTGCCAATATTTTGTCCCCACGATTGTTTGCATCTCGGCCATCATCAACCTATCCTTTTCAGTGCCACAAGACCCAAGGCTTATAATTGTCAGTCAATTTGGGCTGGGCCAATAAAGGTGTAACCAGCCGCGCCTTCGACGGTTGAGAAAGTGCCAGTTAACCACACCCGGCGTAAGGTTAAGAATGGAGCCACAGCTTCATGTTCGTTGCGAGACAAGGGCCGGACAGAATAATAACCGGCGAAGAAAGCTTCCGACAACCGGCTAGAGCGTTGCATGAGCTCTGCATTCAGGAGGAATACAGCAATGTCGTAAGCCCGCCATCCGTATCCACAGAGATCGAAATTAAAGAAAGTAGGCCGGTTCTGTTCATCAAAATGGGTGTTGTACGGATGAAAATCACCACCTATGGGTCCCCAGCTGTCTTCAGTCTCCTCTTCATTTTTTAATAGAGCTTCAATTTCCACCTTGGCTTCTTCGGCCGAATTGAGAATGATGTGGAGCTTATCATCTTTACTGCCGCTCCATAAGGCCTTCAATCTATCCACTGGCTCATCAGCCAGAAATGCCAGATCCATCGGCCGACGGTTGTATTCGGTCGAATAATCATTTGAAGCCAGATGAATTTGGGCCATCATCGCACCCATGGCAAACAATTGGTCTTCGTTGTTGATCGACACAGGCTTGCCTTGGGCAAAGCTGAAAAGCGCGTAATATCGATTTCCTTCTGGTGCATGAAGAGTTCCCAGGTAACCACCATCTCGCCGGGGCAAAGGATAAGAAACTGGCAGGCCCTTGCCCTTTAGGAAGTTTAACCAGTCAAGTTCGTAAAGATAGTCTGATTCACTTCGTCCTAAATGCTGGCCCAATTGGTAGACGCGAGCGATGCATTTCTCCTCACCACATCGTACCAAATAATGGTCATTGTCCTGAGTTCTGAGCATCTTGCTGATTAACTTGCAACTAATAGGAATATTTAAATCATAGTCTGCCTCAATGAGCTCTGCCAGGGCATCAGAGGCCACGATCGAACGGGTAACGGCAATTTCCTGCACAGTTATTCCTCCAAGTTCAGGTTGCTATTGAGCCAACCATCTACTTTATATTATACTGAATCTGAGATTTGTTCCTATGTTTCCGGGTATTGAGATTAGGGCAATCATAGGCTCTGATTGTTAGCTTGTAACGAAGAGAAAGGTCATTCTTTACCTGAAAGTATGAGTGGATGAAGGGATTTGTCGTAAGGTTTTTCACCTTTAATTAACATAAAATGTGAAAGGGGAGGATAGATATGATTAGTGTCAGGCAGCCAGCCGTGGCCGGGCAATTTTACCCGGCCGATGCCAAGCGGCTTCAACAAAGCGTAAACCGCTATCTAGAGGAGGTTCCAGAAATCAGCGGCCCGATTCCAAAAGCTGTCATCGCCCCTCATGCCGGCTACGTTTATTCAGGACCCATTGCAGGATCGGCATACGCTCACTTGGCCCAGGCCGATGGCGATGTTCGACGGGTCATTTTATTGGGACCGGCTCATTGGGCACCGGTCCAAGGTTTAGGCGCGAGCAGTGCTAAAGCATTTGCCACGCCCTTGGGTACAGTGTCATTGGACACCGAAGCATTTGAAGAAATTTCTTCCTTGCCTCAAGTGCAAGTTCGGGACGATGCTCATATGCGAGAACATTGCTTGGAGGTACAATTACCCTTCATGCAGACGATTTTCGGCCGGTTTAAAATCGTACCCCTCGTGCTCGGCGACGTTTCAGCCGATAAGGTGGCCGAGATTTTGGTACGTTTATGGGGCGGACCGGAAACCGTCATCGTCATTAGCTCAGACCTGAGCCATTACCATGATTATCAGACGGCTGTCCGGTTGGATAAAGCTACCTCGCAGGCCATCGAAGAACTTCAGCCATTAGGGGAAGGACAAGCTTGCGGCCGGATGGCCATCAATGGCCTCTTATATCTGGCTAGAGAACGAGGCCTACAGGCCTGCACCGTCGATCTGCGCAACTCGGGAGACACGGCCGGGCCGAGGGATCGGGTCGTGGGCTATGGTGCCTTTACTTTTTTTGAATGATTGGCTTTGGGGAGGTCTACAATGGATTGGCAGGAAAAATTGAATAGTGACCCGCTGCCCTGGCTCCTGGAGATTGATGCCGAAAACCCAGGAGTTCGTTACTTCGCTTTGACGGATCTCCTGGGGAAACCTCAGGATGATGCCGAGGTTATCAAAGCTAGGCAGGCAGTGATGGCAAATGGACCTGTCCCGGCGATTCTCGAGGCGCAAGAACCCGACGGGTTCTGGGTAGAGCCAGGCCCGGGTTATTATCCCAAATACCGGGGCACGGTTTGGCAGATCGTATTTCTAGCTCAACTGGCTGCGGATGGTAATGACGCGCAGGTTCGTTCTGGCTGTAATTACATCTTGGACCATTCGCGCTGCAATCGCGGAGGATTTAGCATTTCGGGAACTCCGGCGGGAATGATCCACTGTTTGCAAGGAAATCTTTGTGCCGCGCTCATCGACCTGGGTTGGTTTGGAGATGAGCGGTTAGGAGAAGCGTTGGACTGGTTGGCTCGTAGCATCATTGGCCAGAATATCGCTCCATCAGAGGATAAACAAGCTCCGATCCGCTACTTGCGTAGCGGCAACAGTGCTCCCGGTTTTGTTTGCAGCGCCAATAACCAGTTACCGTGTGCGTGGGGTGCAGTCAAGGCCATGTTGGCCTTAAGCAAAGTTCCTGAAACCGAGAGAACAACGACGATGAAAACCGCCATTAATAAGGGCCTTGAGTTTCTACTTGGACGGGATCCGGCCGAGGCTGACTATCCCATGGGTTATGCGGAAAAACCTTCCAGAAGCTGGTTCCGTTTCGGATATCCCATCGGATATGTGACCGATGTGCTCCAAAATCTAGAAACGCTGGTAGCCTTGGGTTATGGTGGGGATCAGCGCCTTCAGCCGGCTGTCGATCTTTTATTGAGCAAACAGAATGAACAGGGGTGTTGGAAGTTGGAATATACCTACAATGGAAAAACATGGGTTGACGTAGAGGTCAAAGGCCAACCCAGCAAGTGGGTGACGTTGAGAGCATTAAGGGTTTTAGCTGCTCGGGATCACTAATCCGGGCACCTCGAACTTGTCATCTACTGGCGCACCACCTTCCCCAAGCACCGGTAGCCTGCGCAAGGTTTCCAACAAGTATAAGCCAACGTTTAGCCGGTACTCCCCAGGCGGTAAATCTTCCTTTAGCCACACCAGGTAAGGGTCTTTGACTGCTTCTCCAACCCGCCACTGGCTCGTCGGATAGGTGCCTTGAACGGGCCAACTGTCTACCTGGCCCACGATACGATCGTTTTCATCAAGGATCTGGACAAAGACGGTGTAATCTTCATCCATCGAGGTGAGCGCCTGCCAGGTGAGATTGACCGATACCTGCCCACCTGGCTGTAAGATCATTTTTGGCATCTCGGCGGATAAAAGGGCGATCTTATCCGCAAAATTACTCGCACCTTCAGGCAATTGTCCGTCACTGATTTCTACGTTACCCAATATACAGCCGGCCGTTTTCCGGGTTAACCAACCACAATTAGACAGATTTCCTGGATAGGTGACCACCAAATCATATTGGCCGGGTGATAATTCGAGGCCTTTCATTGCGGCCCACAGATTCCGGGACTTGGTTGTTGTCAACAGATTGGTGACGATGGACTCAGGACCATCAGGTTCAGGATCAATGCTTGATGGCAGGAATGACAAGGATAATTGTTCTGGTGTCTCAGCTTGCCCGGTGAGGAGAATCGATAGGTCATCGCCGGATCTGGCCTGTGCTGGTATGGAAACACCGGTTAATGAGACAGGACCTACCTGCATTCGGATTGGATCAAGGGACGGAAGCTGATCGGGTGGTTCGAAATTAAGGGTGTCTACGGTTTGCCATTGTAAATCCGTTGTTCGGGTAAACTCGGGGGCGACAGCAACTTGTAATGAGAATGGCGCCACACCAATTGGTTTGGGCAAAGTATGAAAATCGGCGATGATCTCTCCAGGCTCCCAGGCCACCGTCGGGTAGGTGTTATTAGCCGGATGTTGGCTTGAAACCGGCCCAGCATATTCTTGGCCAGTCCAGCGGGCATAAACATGGAGAACCTCGTCTAGTGGCTCAGCACTAGTCCAATAAAAGGTTACGCTTGATTTTTCGCCATCATATGGCGATTGGGGCTCGACAATATAACCTGATAATCGAATTGGCCCGAAGGAAAGGTCGGCCGGTATGGCTTCAGGAGGTGGGCTAAGGACTGGCTCTTTGCTGACCAGTGTTAATGGGCCAAGGGAGCTAAGATGGTATGTTCCTTCCAAACCGGGTAGGAACCGGCCCAGGAGAACTGTCTGCCCGGCGGCTAACCGGGCATCTAAATCAGCCCGGTAGCTGACCTCGTCAGGCAGCAGCACGATATCCAGGTCCGGCCGGAAACCTTCAGCCTGCTGTAAATAATAGAGGGGTGGGTACTTCTCGCTATCGGCCAGAATGGCTGCGTTTTCGTCCAGCGGAAGCTCAAAGACCGCTTTAGCCCATCGCACCGCCTCCTCTTCCTGGGAACGGTTTACTTGGTTAGGAACTAAATCCGCCGTCGCAGCCAGCAACGGGATGATCCCGGCCATGAGAAACAAGGCTTCAATTAGAAACGTTTGACGCACACCTCTGTTGGCTAGGACCAGGTCCAAGGCGGCTACAATGCCAACGAGCCACCAGATGGCCATGATGAGCTGGGCAGGAATGATAAATACAGCCAGGTCGGGCACATAGTAGTTGAGGGCGTAGGAAGCGAAGCCGAACCAGATGATCAATAACAGCAGGCCATAGCGCCATTGCCACAGCAGCAGGTAAGCAGCGCCAACAATCACCAATATCAAAGTCCATATCGTGAGCCATTCGTCCGCAAAAAGACGGCCGACGATATCATAGCGGGTTGAGTCTTCGAGCCAGGCCGTGAGCTGCAACGCACCCTGAAATCGCCCGCCAATTATCCAATTGACGAATCGGGCCAGGCCCATTGGTTCGCCGTTCACAGCCGCCCAGCGTATCGGCAAATAGGCATAAAGGAGTAATGGGAGAATGAAAGCTAGTGCGATGAGTAGCGCGGCCTTCAAGCCATGATAGGGCGATCCAGAATATCGGCCGGTCCTATAAGCCAGAATTACCGTCAAAACAGCGGCCGGCAGCAGGATTATTGTCGTCAGGTGATTGGTCAACCCTAGCCCCAAGGTGAAAGACAGTAGGAGTGTTAGGGTGTAGGGGTGTAAAGGTGGATTCCTTGCAGCAGGGTTGGTATCTGTCGTTAGGTTTGCTTTGCTTGGCCTGTTTGACCGGATGTTACTGTTAGATGTTTGGGAATCTGAGATTAACTGGCTTCCGGCCAGATTAGGATTGCTGTTAGCTGGGAGGTGTATCTTGGCCTCCAATCGCCAATCGCCGATCTCGCGCATCAATAACAGGGCAGCGACGACTAAAAGCGAGTGTAAGGTGTAAACCTCAGCTTCAATTGCCTGGCTCCAGAAGGTGGGTGTCAATCCAAAAATAACAGCTGCCAGCAGGGATGTTAAGGGCCAGTTGGTCAATCGCCAACATAATAAATACAAGAGACAAACGGCTGTCAGGCCAAATACGGCCGTGGCCAGGTTAACCCGCCAGGCGACTGAATTGAAGGGGATAAGTGTGAATGGTTTGCTCAGTAGCAGGTAGAGTGGATACCCGGTTGGATGGACGATACCCAGCCTGGGAACGACGACCTGGAATTCGAATGTATCAGCCGTACCAACCGTTTGGCCCAGGGTGACCAAATAAACTGGAAGTAAGAATCCGACTAGCAAAACATAGCTCAGCCATCGCCAGGTTCGGGCCCGGGTCAATAAGCGCACTAAAAAAACGATCATCAACCACAGGCTGGTGAATAGCAGAAACCGGCTGGTGACCAAGTTTACCCTTCGGTCAAAAAGGTAAGCCAGATTGAGAGTAAGGGGTAAAAAGATAGCTGTTGCGGTCCAGGAAGCGTAATTAGCGGAAAGAGGATGCTTAACCGGACCTGCAGGGTCTATTTTTCGCACGCTCAGCTTATCGGCTAACGTTCGCCACAGGAACCAGCCGAGAAAGGCGATCGTTAACCCTGATATGAAAATGGGCCAGGGTTGTCCCAACAACTTTGTTTGGGGGAAAAATCCTTCGTAGAGGATGCGGCTCAGCGATATTCCCAGCAGAAAGGAAAGTAATGCCGCCGTGATTCCAGCCGCATATCGCCAGGTATTGTTATCAGAACCGGATGCCGCCTGCTGTCGGATTGCCACCGGCAGAATTTATCACGGCCGGGCTGGAAGCCAAAGTAATCTAATGTTGTCTAATCCTTGGTCTTAAGCTTAACCCCGTGCTAAACTTAAAGGGATTAGGAGGGTTACCATGTTAAGCCAACTGTTTGTGATTACCCTTGAAGCCCTGCAACGAGACGGGGGATTCCTCGCAACAATTTATTCCTTAACAATTTCTTGTGCCTCAATATTGATCTTTCTCGCCGTCGTGGCGGGTATGTGGCAAGTATTCGAAAAGGCTGGCCAGCCAGGTTGGAAGGCCATTATCCCTATCTATAATATTTGGGTTCTTTTGGAGATTATCGGCCGGCCCGGATGGTGGATCATCTTGTTCTTTATACCGTTCGTAAATTTCATCATTTGGATTATCGTATCGTTGGACCTGGCCAAATCATTTGACCATGGTGTGGGATTCGCTATCGGTTTACTCATCCTACCCTGGCTATTTTATATCATCTTAGGTTGGGGCGAGTCCCAATACTATGGACCGGCGGCCGCGTCTTAATTACGCGAGGTAAAATTGGGTAGAATATTACAGCCTACCCACAGCGGGTGGGCTATTTTTTTCTCATCCAAATGATCCAAGAAGACATTTTCCGAAAATTACCTCTCAATCAATTACTCGCACGTCAAGTATCACGCGTTACGAATTACGAGCTTCACTTATGTCAATAGAATCTAATATCAGAACCCTTGATTTCAACACCCTCGCCGTCCATGCTGGGGTGGAACCTGATCCTACCTCCGGGGCGGTAATGACGCCTATTTACCAGACTTCGACCTATGCCCAGGATGACGTAGGCCATCATAAAGGATATGAATACTCGCGGACGGACAATCCCACCAGAACGGCATTACAGAGGGCCATGGCTGTCGTCGAAGGGGGCCAACACGCGTTGGCTTTTGCCTCCGGAATGGCCGCGATTGACACATTATTGAGACTAGTCAAACCTGGTGAACACGTCGTCTGTGGTGATGATGTATATGGCGGTACGTATCGCTTATTCGACAAAGTGCTCTCTCCTTACGGTTTGGACTTCAGCTTTGTGGATGCCGCCGATGCAGACTCCTTTGCCAGTGCTATGCGGCCGGATACCAAGTTAGTCTGGTTGGAAACTCCCACTAACCCTTTACTTCGCCTGATAGATATCGAATTCATTGCCGACATGGCCCACGAGGCCGGTGCTTGGCTAGGAGTAGACAACACTTTTGCCTCGCCAGCTTTGCAGCGGCCGCTTGAACTCGGCGCTGACTTTGTCGTCCACAGCACGACCAAATACATCAGTGGCCACTCCG
>Ga0209536_100002224_pt1 | contig 31564 bp, 42 predicted proteins | sample DeeMarSeWOR28_12_FD_187461 | JGI IMG/M metagenome (GOLD analysis project Ga0209536, IMG submission 187461) | Marine sediment microbial communities from White Oak River estuary, North Carolina - WOR-2-8_12 (SPAdes) (version 2) | ecosystem: Environmental > Aquatic > Marine > Intertidal zone >... | reverse complement strand
GGTCAGATGCCCGAGGCGCTGCATGTTGAGCATTGCCACGGAATTCCCGGAAGGAACAGCCCCGTCATAGCTCTCCTTCTTGCGAAGAGGCAGATCGTCTCCCTCTGTTGTGAAGAAAAATGCGCTCCCTTCGTCCCCGAAGATCTCGAATGTTTTTTCTGTCAATTCAATCGCCGTGTGCAGATATTTTGCCCTGAATGTCGCTTCGTACAGCTCGATCAATCCCCAAACGAGGAATGTGTAATCATCGAGAAAGCCGGGTATCGCTGTGTCGCCATCAATAAAACGGTGATACAGAGTGCCCGTTGAATCGCGCATTGAACGTAGTATGAAGTCGGCAGCCTTTTGTGCTGTGTTCGTATAAGTTGCATTATCGAGTATACGCCCAGTAATCGACAGCGCGGCGATCGCTAGTCCATTCCAGTCACAGAGAATCTTTCTATCTTTGTGCGGGTGGGTGCGTTTTTCCCGGTGAGCGAATATTTTCTCGCGCGCTCTTGCCAAGCGCCTTGCCGATTCTTCCTTTGTAACCATCATCTCGGCAGCGATCTCTGGGAGCGGTTTTGTCATGTATAGTATATTATTTCCTGAAGGCTCGCGTGTGGATTCTTCAAGGTAGTTGCCATCATGCTTGATATTGAATAACTTAACGATCATTTCCATCTCAGATCGATCAAGTATTTTCAGAAGTTCATTCTTTTCCCATATGTAGAATCTACCTTCACGGCCTTCGCTATCGGCATCCTCCGCAGCATAAAATCCGCCCTGTTCAGACATCATGTCGCGCATAAGATATTCGGTCATTTCTTCTGCAGTCCTACGGTGTAGTGGATTGCCCGTGAGAACGAAAGCTTCGATGTAGGCAATCAGCAGCAGTGCCTGGTCATACAACATTTTTTCAAAATGAGGGACACGCCAGTTCGCGTCGGTTGAGTAGCGGTGGAATCCGAATCCAATCTGATCATATATTCCACCCATGCGCATTGAAGTAAGGGTGTGATCAACGATCTTGAGCGCCTGCTTATCGTTTGTTCTTTGATAATAACGCATCAGGAACGCCAGATTATGAGGCATGGGGAATTTAGGCGCTTTTCCAAAGCCGCCATTTTCTTCATCGTATTGATGAGCAAGGTTTTCATATGCGGTATGCAGTACCTGTTCTGTTATCTCGCCTTTGCCATTCGCTTGCACTGTCCGCCTTACCAGTTCCGAGATATCATGGGATGATCTGACCGTTCTGTCCGTGTGGCTCCGCCACATATTTTCTATCTGCGGTATCAGTTCAAGCAGGCCAATACGCCCGAATCTGCTCTGCCTGGGCAGGTATGTTGCAGCATAAAAGGGTCGTTTGTCCGGGCTCAGGATCAGTGTGAGGGGCCACCCACCACTGCCGGTGAGAAGCTGGCAAACCGTCATGTAATAGCTATCAATATCGGGTCTTTCCTCACGGTCGACCTTTATCGGAACGAATACCCGGTTGATTAACTGAGCTACTTCACTGTCTTCGAAGGATTCCCGCTCCATGACGTGACACCAGTGGCAGGTCGAATAGCCTATGGAGAGGAAGATCGGTTTGTTCTCTGCCTTTGCTTTCGTGAAGGCTTCCTCGCCCCACGTATACCAGTCAACCGGGTTGCCCGCATGTTGGAGAAGGTATGGGCTCTTCTCCTTCGCGAGACGGTTCGAACCCGTCTTACCCACTTTCTTCCTTATAGCTGTTCCTATGTACAAACTTGGCGAGCGGTATTCTCTCGGGTCGCTCTTTCTCAGCAGCAACCTGTTTTTCAGAGAGCACCGGGCTTATTGAATCCGAATGCTTGCCCACAATGACCAGGGTGATGACTTCCATTCCATCTGGAATGCCCAGTATCTCTCTGGTTTTCTTGGGGCTGAACCCGGCGATAGGATGTGCGACAAGACCGAGTTCTGTTGCGCGTAGAATTATCGCGGCGGTTGCCATACCAGTGTCAAAGAAATAATACCGGCGGTCTTTGATCATACAGTCGAGATCCGGTTTGCTGAAGACGGCGATCATCATGGATGCAGCACGCGCCCACGCATTTCCAGAGGACAGCGCCTCGTGCATTTTTTCGAGCATCATCTTGTCGTACACGAATACATAGCGCCAGGGTTGATTGTTGAAGCAAGAACAGAACAACTGAGCGCACTCTGCAAGATCGTTGATCACCTGCTCGGTTATCTCAACGGGTACGAGCGACCGGTAAGCCCTTCGTTCATTTATCGCCTCTTTGACATTCATAGCCGAATTGTCAGTCGCCCCAGATTATCATGCCTTTGTTGGACATGCTGTAGAACTGGTGTTCCAGTATGTTCTGGTGTTTTCTTTCCTCTTCAGCCAAGTTCTGAAATATGGTTTTCGCTGTTGCATCCTCGAACATTTTCGCTATCTCAAGGTACTTTGCCTGTGCTTTCTTTTCGGCCTCAATGCCAATAGTGAGCACCCTGGTTATTTCATCTTTGTTTGGTTCGAACTCGCCATCTACTTCAGCCTTGCCTGACATATCCTTGGTAAGGGGGTATGGTCCGATCTTGATGCCTTTGTTGCGTGCTTCAATAAAACCCTTCAGACGATCATAGTGGCCTTGTTCAAAATCGGCCAGTTCTTTGAATAGGTTTTTCCCGGCAGTGCTCTCGGCTTTGTCTGAGGCGTCGGCATAGAACTCATTTGCTTTGGCCTCAGCGTTCAAAGCTTCCATCAACATGCTATCTAATTTGGCTTTGGTATCTTCATTCATTTTCTTCTCCTTTCCACTTTCTTATAAAGTCTAGAATCTTATTGATATCGGGCAACTGGGAGATCTCATACACTTTAGCAAATGCGATCATCCCGTTTTCGTCAACAATTATGTTTGCTCTTTCCGAAAATCCATCTTTATCCCGGAATATCCCGTAGGCGTTGGCAACGGTGCCGTGCGGCCAGAAATCGCACAGTAGCCGTGTATTTTCAATCCCGAGCTCTTTTGCCCAGGCGTGTTTGGAGGGAACCGTGTCGACACTGATGCCGAGGGCGATCGTATTTTGCTCTGTAAATTCCTCGAAGTTCGCCTCCAGTGACTTCATCTGTTCCGCACAGATCTTTGTCCAAGCAAGGGGGTGGAAAGATAAGAGTATCCTCTTGCCCTTGTGCGCGGATAGTTTTATTTCATTCTTCTCATGATCTTTAAGCGTGAAATCTGGAGCTTTGTCAGCGATCTTCACCATTTGCTCCTCCTTTCGGCTGAATGCACGCGCTGCTGACAATAACCTATTAACACATACATACTACCGACCATGGGGAATGGTCACTCCGGGCAGTCTCGTATTTCAATGCGATTACCGTCTGGATCGAGCAAGAAATAGACTGACCGGCCGTTTCTATCGACTTCTATCACTGGAAGACCGTCCGCACGCAATTTTTCCACGTATAGGGCGCGATCTTCCACGCAAAATCCCCAATGATTGATACCGACCCTATCCTCTATGCGGGACCGCAATTGCATCGATACTGGTTCGAAGAGCTCGACCATGAAGCCATCTTTGGTTAGCTTCACAAAACGGCATTCATCAGCCAAGCCAAAGATCCGGTCCACGATCGCCTTGGAGAGGATGCTGTCTGTGCCGACTTCGAAATCGAGAACGCGGGTGTAGAACTCTTTCATCGATTCCGCGTTCCCGGTGAAGAATCCGATGTGGTCGCAGGTTCGTTTCAAAGTGGTATAGGTCGAGCGCCTCTTATATCTTAGTCGACCTTCAGCTCCTGTGCACTCATCCAGAGGCCGTGCACGTTGCAATGCGAAAAAGCGAATAGACTTCCTGGTTTTTCTGTTTTAAAGGTCAGGGTTACCGCAGGATGGGTATAGACCGTGCTTGTGTTTGGACCTTCGGTCGAAGCGCCGTGGGCACCAAATTCGAACCTGCCCAGATAATACGGGAACTTGCTTCCCTCTGGCTGGAAGTAAACATCGATCCATGCAATGTGATGCTCGGTCGTGTTTGGGTGGGCGATCTCCTTACCAACGGTCACCTTGACCGCAAAATTTTCCCCCTTTTTAACCTTGTCCGGTGCTTCAATTGCCGGGACATGTTTCTCTTTTTTCCAATCCGCCGACTGGAAAATATTAGAAAGTGCTTGCATTTAATCTCCTTTCTTATTCAATTGCATTATAAGATGGCTTATGTTATGCCATCACATTAACTTCATTGGTTCGCCGCAGCAGACCAGCTCGCCGCCGCCAACCTCTTTCACCTCGACGACGTTGCCGCATATGTCGCACCGGTATGTATCACCGACTTTATTTACGTTTGCCATGTTGCCTCCTTGATTTCTGATTGTTCGCTTGCGTTAATATCACTGAATTGCTAATGCTCTCGGTTTATCATGAACCGTGAATGAACTTCTCGAATCTTTCTTTTCTTGCCTTGCATATCGGACATATCTCAGGCGGGTTTTCCCGGGCGCACAAATATCCGCATACGCTGCACCGCCAGACAGTGTAGGGCAGGGCCGAGCCAATGCTGGATGGCCGTTTCTGCGTTCTGGACTCCTTGTTTGGCCTTCTTTCCGGGATCATGCCGATCGTTTTTTTGCCTTCGACTACTGGTTTTGATACGTAAAGCCCGCAGTAACATGTGTCGAATTCTACAACATCGGCATCCCGGTAGTCGCATGGACAAATAATGTCCAGATCCTCTTCTCTCTTCCCTGATGCCAGACGGCATGGGCAGGAAGGATAGCCGTACCGTGCTTCGTTCACTAATAGACCATGGACCAGATCCTTCGTAGACTCGGTGTCCGGATTCAGATTGTAACCCCCAGCCAGTGCTTCGTCATTCAATCTCGTGTATGTCGAATCTATGACGGACTGTTTGATCTTTTCGTCAACCATCGCCCAGTACCTCTTTGATCTTCTCCGGATCATAGCCGACGATGCCCTGTGTGTCATCGATCACGATGATCGGGTATGACCCGCGTGGGTTCCAGCGCAATATCATCTTGTTGATTTCTTCTTTTTCCTCCGAATCAAGAAGATCTACGTCAACGTAGTCGTATGCAACACCGAGTTCACCGAGCAGTCTTTTCGTCTTCTTACACCAGACGCATGTGCTAATTGCATAAAGCAGCACATTTCCCTTTCTCTTCCCGTCAATGTGCTTGATTTCCATTAAGTCTCCTTTATAGAATGTATCAGGCTATTTATCCTTTGGTTCTTCTGCGAATTTTCCGGGGTTTTCATCAAACTTCTTTTTGCAGCCCGGAGCACAGAAATAGTATGTTCTGTCCTTATATTCACTCTTATATTGAGCGGTCTTTTCATCGACCTGCATCTTGCATATTGGATCGATTGCCATTACAGCCTCCTTTTATCTGATGGTTCCAAAGAAAATCCACTTTATGGCACATATTCTGGGTCATCATATTGCCGCCCCTACTCTTTCCTCGCTACTGCCCTTTGCCGATATCCTCTTTGCTTTGGGCACGTATCTTTTCAATAATAACGAAAGCGTGACAACGGTCACAGAGCTCATCGCCATGGCGAAGCCCGCAAGCTCTGGCCTGAAGGCGATTCCAAAGAACGGATACAGAAGTCCGGCGGCAACGGGGATGAGTGCTGTGTTATAGGCAAAAGCCCAGAAGAGATTCTGCTTTATGCGCGACATGACTTTCCTGCCCAACTCGATTGCAGCCGCGGCATCGAATATATCACCCTGCATGAGTATGATATCACCGCTTTCAATGGCAATATCAGTACCGGTCCCAATGGCAATACCAACATCAGATTGTGCTAGCGCCGGAGCATCGTTTATGCCGTCGCCAACAAAGGCGACGATCTGACCTTTTCCCTGTATCTGCTTGACTTTATCTGCTTTATCCGCAGGCAGGACTTCGGCGAGCACGCTGTCGATGCCGAGCCTCTTGGCAATGGCCGTAGCCGTTCGCGCGTTGTCACCCGTGATCATAACCAGTTTCAGGTTGAGGTCTTTCAGCTCCTGGATCGCCCGTTCGGCTCCTGGTTTTATCGTATCGGCAACGCAGATGATACCAGCGAACTCGGAATCGTGGGCAACGAGGACGATCGACTTGCCATCTTGTTCGATCAGGGAGATTCTATCCGACGTTTCAGCAGGATATTCGATCCCGTTGTCCTTAAGCAATCCCGCACTGCCGACGAGGACGGCCTTGCCATCAAGAACACCTCTGATGCCTTTACCTTCAATTGTATCGAAGTCTTTAACCGCGCGAAAAGTGATTTTATTGACGGTAGCCTTCCGAACAATGGCTTCGGCCAATGGGTGTTGGGAATTTTTCTCGAGGCTTGCCGCAATCTCGATGAGTTTTTCTTCTGAGATACCTGATGGAAGTATTTCGGTCACCTCTGGTTTGCCTTTTGTCAGTGTACCGGTTTTGTCGAAGATCATGGTTGTTATCTTCTCTGATAATTCCAGTGCTTCTCCGCTCTTAATCAGGATACCGAGTTCTGCGCCGCGTCCGATCCCGACCGTTACCGCGGTCGGCGTAGCCAGGCCCAGTGCGCAGGGGCATGCAATGACCAGTACTGATATGAGTCGCGTCAAGGCGAACAAAAGTGTATTACCGGCAATGAAATACCACATGATAAATGAAATTATCGCGATCGCCAGTACAACGGGAATGAAGTAGCTGACAACACGGTCGGCTATTCGCTGCACAGGCGGTCTTGATCCCTGTGCTGTTTCCACGAGTTTTATGATCTGGGCAAGAACCGTGTCCGCGCCGATACGTGTCGCCCGAACGCGTAATACACTGTTCTTGTTGATTGTGCCGCCAATAACATTGCCGTTCATCTTTTTTAACACTGGTGTTGGCTCGCCAGAGATCATTGATTCGTCAACATAGCTCGAGCCTTCAACAACGACGCCATCAACTGGTAATCGCTCCCCAGGCTTAACAATTACAGCGTCATCAACATTGACTTCTTCGATCGCAAGGTTCGATTCCTGGCCATTGCGGATGACCGTCGCGGTTTTTGGCTGGAGACCGATCAACTTCCTTATTGCGTCAGAGGTTCTACCCTTGGCTCTGGCTTCCAGATATCGTCCGAAAGTCAGGAATGAAGCAAGCATCAATGCTGCCTCATAGAAGAGAAAATCTCTGGTCAGTACAATTTCGAAGGTTCCGAGGAGGCTGGCGCCGAACGCCACACCAATGCCCATGGAGTACATGACGTCCATATTCAGGCTCTTGTTCTTGAGTGCACGATAAGCGGCTTTGAATATCGGGTAGCTGACATAAACAAAGGTCGGTGTCGACACGATGAGCATGAAGTACGCCATGGGGAATGGCAGGTGAACATGGAAGTACATCATTGCCATTAGCGGAATTCCAATAGTGAACCCCAATACGAAGCGGTTACGCTTACCCTTCAGATCCCGCGTCCGCGCTTGCTTCTCGAGTTCCTCTGTTTCTTCACCTTCGAGACCCAGGTACTGATAGCCGGCGTCCTCAATAGCCTTTTTCATTTCCGGGATGCCAAGAATACTTGGGTTGAACGTAACATATGCCTTTTCCGCGCCCAGGTTGACATTGACACCCGCGATCCCGTCCTTCTTGCGTAACGCATTTTCAATCGTATTTACGCAGGTCGCACACGTCATGCCGCCGATCTTCAAAGCAGCATGCTCATTGACAACACCGTATCCTGAACCTTCAATGGTCTTCTGCAATTCTTTTGGATCAGTCCTGCTTGGGTCGTATACAACGGTCGCTTTTTCGTTGCCTAGGTTGACACTCACTGAGATCACGCCGTCTACATCCTTGAGGGCTTTCTCGATCGTCTGGACACACATTGCACAGGTCATGCCTCTGATCCCCAGACTTATTTCTTTTCTGTCAGCGGTCATCATGGTCGATTCAGAAGGGTGATCGTATGCACTCCTAGGCGTTTCCCGGTAGAATCACATTGTCAACGAACAATTCATATTCCTCGTCTTCATTCATATCGTGTATGCGCACTTTCTCGACCGTGTTCAGACCCATTATTTCCAGCAGTTCTGATTCGTAGAGTATCTTCACCGATGATTTAATGATTTTGTCAGACAGAACTCCCGGCCTCAGGTTCTTGTTACGGGTAACGAATACAACACGCGGGGTGATCTCGGTCAACTTCAGAGCGAGTTCCAATGAGTATTCATTACCTTCCAACACAATTACCCTTTTATCCTTGAACACAGAAAGGTCGCTCACGGTTTCGTACACACCGCGACCCATGAATTGACTTCTACCTGCTATCTCACCTTGACCTTTTGTGACGGTTTCCTCTTTGGTCCCTGACTGCTTTCGTTCTTTGTAGTTATTGATCGCATTCTTCAGGGCATCAGATGCTAGATTGGAGCAGTGCATCTTGATGGGGGGTAGGCCGTCCAATTCGTTGGCGACATCCTGCCGGGTTATCTTGAGCGCTTCATCGATCGTTTTACCCCTAGCCAGCTCGGTGATCATGCTCGCCGTAGCGATCGCTGAACCACAGCCGAATGTTTTGAATTTGATATCTTCGATCTTATCATTTTTCACTTTTATATAGAACTCCATCAGATCACCGCACACAGGATTGCCCACGCGGCCGACCGCTACGTCTTCACCTTCCAATGTTCCGACGTTCCTCGGGTTTTTGAAGTGATCCAAAACCTTATCGCTATATTGCGTCGATTTCATGTTATGCCTCCTCTCTGTACAATGGTGATAGTTGTCTCAAGCGCTTAACAATACCGGGCAGCACCTGCAATATCGCATCTACATCCTCATCTTCACTGTAGCGGCCAAAGGTTATCTCCAGAGAACCGTGGGCCTCTTCGTGCAGTAACCCCAAGGCGATTAGCGTGTGCGATGGTTCTAATGTTTTGGAACTGCAGGCCGAACCAGTGGAGACAGCTATGCCCTTGTCCTTGAATGAAAGGAGCAGTGACTCGCCTTCAATGCCCTCGAACCTGAAATGCGCATTGTTGGGCAGTCTTTCTATGGGATGGCCATTCAGATAACACCTGGGCACGCCGGCAAGGACTTCCGCTATTGTCCGGTCCCGGTATTTCTTGAACCGCTCGGTTTCAGTGCCCATTTCTTGCTGAATTATTTCAACTGCCCGCTTCATGCCAATGATTGCCGGGATATTTTCCGTGCCTGAACGGAGTCCTCGCTCCTGTCCACCGCCAATAATGAAGGGGTTGACGCGCATCCCCTCTCTTACGTACAGAATACCGAGTCCCTTGGGGCCGTAGATATCATTTGAGGACATGGATAAGAGATCGAGCTGCTCTTTCTCAACATCGATCGGCAACAGACCCTCAGCAGCCACGATGTTGCTATGGAAAGCGATATTCTTGGCCCGACATAATTTGCCGATCTCAGAGATCGGCTGTATAGTCCCGATCTCATCACTCGCATAGCCAACCGACACGAGGATTGTTTTTTCGTTGATACGCTCGGCTATTTTCTCGACCGACACGCGCCCAAACCCGTCAACCGGCACCTTTGAAACAACAAAACCGTTCTTCTCGAGGTATTTCGCAATGTTATGGATCGATATGTGTTCTACTTCAGATATGACAATATGGTTACCTTTGTTCTTATTCCGCGATGCATAGCCGATCAGTGCTTGATTATTCGATTCTGTTGCTCCGGATGTGAAAATGATCTCATCCTGCTGTGCGCCAATGAAACCGGCGATCGTCTTGCGCGATTCCTCCAGCACGTCGGTGGCACGGTCACCCACCGAATGCAGGGAAGAAGGGTTGCCGAACTGATCGTGAAAAAATGGAAGCATGGCTTCGACCACCCGCGGGTCCACTGGTTTTGATGACTGGTAATCCAGATATACACTCATCTGTGTATCCGCCCCCGGCTAGAACCACATGGTCGTTGATGCATCGAGTGCGAGATCATTGAGCGTGCCTGCACCGACTATTTTCAAGCCGTCGATCAGGGCGACCTTGTCCCAGCCAAGCATCTGTTTTGATGCTTCACAGACATATATTTCAATGCCCATTTCCATGGTCTTACACAACATCTCGAGCAGATTTGGGAAATTGCCAACTTTTACCTTTTCCGCCTCGCCAGGTTTCAAGACGCGCAATGCCTGGCCGAGGTAATAAACTTTGGCCTCGATATCCATTGCTTTCGCAGTTTGTGCAAGGATCAAAGGCGAATATTGTCGTTCTGGATCGTCGCTGGTCTGAACATACAATATTGAATTCTTATCTTTCATTGCATTCTCCTATTTAGTCCGTTTTATCAAAAAACGCAGTGTGTCGCCAAGACGTTCAAAATGGATAATCTCGTGACCAGTGCGTTTGGCAAAACGCTTAAGATCCTCTTCAGCTGCCGGGTCGTCTGCCAATACCTCAAGCACCTCGCCGACTTCTATTGAATCGATGCCTTCCCGTGTCTGGAACAACGGCTGCGGACAGTATAGCCCAACACAATCAAGGGTCTTCTTCGGTTTCATGTCGGTACCCATATGATCACCTTGACAAGTGAGGATGCTTAGAAGAGCGGCGTGAAGCCCTGCTCAGCCCAGTAATCTTCCTTGATGATATCCAGTTGTTTTGTGATTGCTTCAAGATGCTTTTCTTCCCACTGTTGCAACTTGGCGTACATTTCTTTCGCCGTTGGGTCATCGCTTGCGTCTTTCATTTTGCGGTAGAACTCGATCGAATTTGATTCAAGCAGTGCACCGATGCTCAACGCCGATACCTCGAAGTGCCTTCCCTTGATGCGTTCTTTAAGTTCAACCGAGAAAATAGGGCTCTCGCCTGAAAATTCCGGCATCTTTCCAAGGTCGAACTTCTGCCATCCATTGTTCTCAATGAGCGCAGAATATTGTTGCTGGAGTGTGTTAAAATGTTTGAGTTCATCATCGGCCAGCATCTGGAACGCCTGTTTGCCCTTTGCATCCTCGGTTTGCTGGGCGGCCATTCTGTAGAACTCTATACCGTTTAATTCTGTCTGAAGCGCGGTCTTCAGCCCCTCAATTGCTTTCGGTCCATTCATAGGTGCTCCTTTGATTAATACCTTTCATATTTTAGACACTCTAACCAGGCAAATATATATTCTGAAATACAGGGATATTCCCACTATCTATGGGCATAATTCGGTCATAACCGAAGCGACACGTGCGAGAGCGCTTCGTGAGTAATCGTCATGTACGTCCTGGGTTTTCAATTTTTCAACAAAAGCCATGACTTCAGCGTGCGCCATCCTGATATGCCGTTCTCTGGCGCGTGCATGGAGTGGTTTTTCGCCCTGCAATTTTTGATTACCCTCCAGATATCCTTCTGGGAAATACCAGTCTTTGAACCACGTGCACCCGTGATGGAACATCTTATGGCCGAGCCTGGTCAAAACGACAGGGTATCCCATTCCGAGCTGCTTTCGTGTTTCATGGTCATTGTAATATTCCACAAAGATCCGCGCTCCCGGCTCAAGGCTTGCAATGAAGTGCTGGAGTATGAAATTCTCTACCTGAGAATCAAAATATTCTGTTGTTTGACCATTACAGACAATTCTTTCTTCGATATTGAACAATTCGACCCACGGTGCATACGCTGGAGGCCGTCCGTAGAAAACCTTTGCACATATGAGGTAGCGATCGTCAGACTGGCTCTCCATGTTTATCTGTATGTTCTGTTCCTCGAGGAATCGCCCTTTTGTGGTCTGGCGGGTGCGGATCGTGCAGCCGTTAAGGGGGATGCCTTTTGCGAGTTCATCTGTCGCTTGCCTGAGCATCTCTGCATATCCTAACGGTGGCCAAGCGCGAGCAGCCATAGATTCAGGTATATCCCGGCGGCGATCGAAGTGACCAAAATAAGAGAAGCGAATGTTTGCCTGTGGAAATCATAGCGCTCACTGAGTACGATCATCGATAGGGCAACCGGCATGGCGTGCATCAGAATGATGACCGAACGCTGTGGTTCAGCAATATTCAAGAATTTGACAACTAGGAGGGCAATCGAGGGAAGGAAAACTACTTTCAGCATGCTCAAACGTATTGCGTAGTTCAGATTTGTGTATTTCTTTCCGTACAAGAATACACCTAGCAGCACTATAGCAACAGCGGCCGTGGTGCTGCCGAGCATGTGTATGGGCCGAATCGCAACAGAGGGTATCTTAAAGCCCAGCAGGGCTACTGCAGTACCAAGAACGATAGAGATGATGAGCGGATTCCTTGCAAGTTTCTTCAAAACTGTGGATAGGCCTTTCCAAACACTTGGATTCTCAAGTTTTTGGTATTCTAGCATCGTAATTGAAATGGTGACGGTCACAACCGCGATCGACACAAGCGCCAGGATGGCAAGTCTCTCTACTTCACGTGTCGGAAAGGCGAACATGATGAACGGTATACCGAAGAAGCCCCAGCTTCCGAACGTGGTACTCAAGGTTAGCAGGTACCTTGTGTTGCGCGAAATACCGAAGATCTTTGAGATGATGAAATATAAGAAGAAGACTATTAGTACTGGCAGGATGCCAGCACCCATGAACCGCAACGTTTCGCCGGTGAATTCTATTTCAGCAATATTGGCGAAGAGAAGCGCAGGGAGCGCCCAGTAGTATACATAGGCACTCAACACTCTCTCGTCGCCTTTTTTGAGGATCCCTAATTTCCGGGAGCAAAAACCTACGCCCGCAAGAAAGAATATGGGAACGATTGTCCGGAGTGCGGTAGCAACCACAGGCTTTCGATCAAACTCAGTACTTTGAATCCATGCGGAACTCGGCTACATCAAACCAGTATCCGGAATTAGTCAGGTAATCGTATTGAGCTTGCAGTAGATCGAAGTGCAATCTTTCCTCGTCGGCGATCTTGTTGAATATATCACGAGCTTTTGTATCATCTGTTTTCTCTGCCGCCTTTGAGAAAAAATCTATCGCATGTCTCTCAAGATCCATTCCTATACTGATCGCTTCGAGCTCGCTGGCCCGGGCCTCTTTGCCGGCACTTGCGACCTTCTTGGCGAGGGCGTCGATCATATGTGCTTTACCGTTGGATTTCAGATCACCTGCGTACTTCTTCCAATCTTCGCCAACCATCTTGGTGAAGATGTCACTGAATACTTTGAGATGTTGCGCTTCGTCATTGGCCAGTTTAGTGAACATCTTCTTGCCCAATTCGTTATGGGTCGCATCAGCAACATGCTCAAAGAAACTTTGCCCGTCAAGCTCCAATCTGATCGATTCCTTTATGATTTCAATTATTTCACCGCTTATTTCAGCCACTTTTAACCTCTTTTCTTTAATGTGGAACATCATTGCCAGGGGAGAGGGAAGAGAAGCCTTCCCTCTCGATCAATGCTGTCGTTTTACATACATCCAAAGCAAACAACGGCCCTTAACAATTACGCATTAAGAGTTATTGGTTGGGGACCGACAGTCTTGAAAATTACTAGATCTCCTCCAGCAATCCAGAAAACGTGTCGTGATGTTCCTCTTCATCGGCGAGGATGTCCTGGAACATTTTTGCCGTCACTTCGTCGCCTTCTTTCTTAGCCATTCCGATGATCTGCTTATACATCTTTATCGCACCTTCTTCGTCCTCTTTGTCCCGCTTTATCATTTCTTTCAGGTCCTCGCCAATGAATATCGGCTCGGGCTTGGTGGTGGGTGTACCTCCCAGATATGCGAGCCGCTCAGCAATGGCTTCTGCATGTTTCATTTCAGTGATCCCGATGCTCTTGAGCTCATCCTTGACAGCGAAGGCTTTGACACCCTTCCACATAACGTGTTGCCACATGTATTGAACCGCGACCTGCAATTCACGGGCAATAGCCTTATTGAACATTTCAAGCATTTCTTTCGATGCCATCTTTACCTCCTCGTTATTTTGTTTTCTTTGTTTTTTTCATTGGCTTGTCGCAGCACATGATATCACAAAAGTCGACACAACCGCAGGCATTATCGACTTTAACGACCAATCCACATGAAACGCATTTGTACTTATCACCTTTTTTCATTGACGGTTTCTTCTTTGTTTTTGCCTTTTGCATGTTATCTCCCTACCTCATTTTTCTCAAGCGGCGTCATTCTTTTCGAACGCAGCTTGCTGCAATATCACTATTGCACTTGTTTAATTTGATGAAATGGCGCCTTTCCTCTTCGATTATCTTGTCGATCAATCCGCGCTGGCTTTTAGGCACAAGGTTCTTGACTTCCTGATAATACAAGATTGAATCGAGTTCTCGGTCGATTGCGAATTTCAGAGCAGCCGGAGCGTCTTTGATCTTTGCCATCTCTTCTTCCATCTTTTTCGGCGTGAATATGATGTTGTCGGCATAGGCGCGTAAGTACGAAAAGTACTCACCCGGGTAGCTCTCAAAGGGTTCGTATTCTTCTATCTTTGACACCATTCCTTCATATGTCTTCTTGTGTTTTACTTCCTCATCGGCAAGGGCCGTGAATAGAGACTTAACCCCGGCGTCTTCGATCTTCTTGGCCATCTCGCGGTAGAATTTCTCCCCACCCTCTTCAATTCTGATCGCAAACTGAAATACTTCACTGGGCTCAAAAACACTCATCAAAAACCTCCTTTGTAGGTGCTTGCTCTGCTACTATTATCAGTCAAACACGAATGCTTGTCAATAGAAACCGTTCCCAATTCCTATCCAACTTACCATCAGCCTGCAAAAGCTGATTTGTGCTTCTCTAATATGGCATCAGCCATTCTGTCCAGTGCATCGAAATCCTTCTGGGTTGGGCGACCTTTCACAATTACGGGATCGATGAACTCGATCTTAAGATTACCGAGCATGCCGGTTATCTGTTCCAGCATCTTACTACCCCAGCCGTAGCTGCCGATCACTGATGCGAATCTTGTCTTTGGGCGCAGCGCGTTCGCCAAATAGGTTGCGCAGACCGCAGCCGGATGCGGCCCGACCAGCACAGTCGGCGAAGCGATAACGATCGTTGCCGCGTCAACCAGGGCGATCGCTAATTCGCCAATATCAGTTTTCGTCAGGTTGAACGGTTTCACTGCTATGTTCCGTTGGATCAAAGCATCGATGAGATGACGCACCATTATCTCGGTACTACCATGCATTGATACATAAGGGAGTATCACTTCATTCTTGACCGCATCTGATGTCCAGTCGCGATAGGCATCGAGAATGAATCCGGGTACCTTGTGCAGTGGGCCATGACTGGGCGCAATGAGGTCGATAGCGTACTCGTCGAGTCGCTTCAAGTGTTTTTGGATGACACTTCTGAAGGGCATCATGATCTCGGCATAATACCGCTTTGCCGATTCGTACACCTTTGCCTGGTCATCCGCATAAAGATCACTCGTTGCAAGGTGAGCACCGAATAGGTCGCAGGGAAATAGGATCTTATCCTCACGTAAATAGGTGAGCATGGTTTCAGGCCAGTGCACCCACGGTGCAATTATGAATTCCAGCGTCTTGTCGCCAAGGGAGATCGTATCTCGATCGTTGACCGTCACGAAAACTCCGTCCGGCAGGTGTAATAGATCCATCAACATGGCCTTGCATTTTGGGTTCGTGACGACCTTTGTACCAGGAAATTTCTGTAGCACCTTTGGTATGCAGCCAGAATGGTCCTGTTCAGCATGATTGGAGACGACGTAGTCGATCTTTGTCAGTTGCAGGGCATTGAGATTCTCCATGAGCTCGTGTTGTTTTTCCGGATCGGCCGAATCAATAAGCGCGGTCTCGTCCCTTCCTTTAATTATGTATGTGTTGTATGTTGTGCCATCCGGGAGGGGTATGAGTTCATCGAAGAGCCTCCGGTCCCAGTGGCTCACCCCAACATAATATATTCCTTTCTTGATCTGGCGTGCTGCCATTATACAATCCTCTCGAACTGATCTTTTCCCACACCGCACACAGGGCACACCCAGTCTTCGGGTATATCTTCAAAGGATGTCCCAGGCTCAATACCGGCCTCAGGGTCACCATTAGCCGGATTGTAGATATAGCCACACACCGTGCATTTGTATTTCGCCATCTCTTCTTGCTCCTCTTATTTATGACAGATCAACAGGCCGGCTGCTCCACGTTTCAAAATACCTGCTCAACGGCTTTCACTGCCGGGATCTTGTCCTTCAGTGTTTTCTCGATCGCCATTTTAAGGGTCAGGGTGCTCATCGGACATGTACCACATGCACCGGTAAGCCGTACCTTCACTATTCCATCCTCGGTTACATCGACTAATTCAACATTGCCACCATCGGCTTCTAAACTGGGTCTGATCTCTCCCAGCACCTTCTCAACCTGTTCTTTCATTGTCTTATCCTCCTTATGTTATTATTATATGACAAGTAATATGTCATGGGTGTTTACGTTGTTTTTTCAGACATGCTTTGCATGTGCCTTTGAAGTAACCGTGTACTTCATCGATCTTGTATCCCCTGATCGTTCCGCGGCGCGCATTCGGACATTGAATATCAATATCTATGATACATCCGCATTCCTTACATAGCAGGTGATGGTGCGGGGTTGCTGCGAATTCATACCTGACCTCGGTCCCGGTGATGGTGATGGCAGAAGCGAGTCCGGCTTCGGCAAATGAATTAAGCGTGTTGTAGACAGTGGTAAGGGACAGCGCTGGAGTTTTTTTGTGCAATGCCTTGTAGATACTTTCTGCCGTGAGATGTTTCTTCCTGTTGCCGGCCAGGTGATCGAGTATGATTAGCCGCTGGTAGGTCGGCTTGATGCCTTTTGCCACGAGAGATTCCTTCAATGCAGAGCTATTTATAACGATTCCAATCATATAATTATTATAATCAGAAAGTACGCTTTGTCAACAGCAAAGATCAAGCATTTTCAATTGTCACATGATCAAATTGAGCAATGCACCGACCGCCACTGCTGAGCAGAGCATAATAGCGGCGGCCTTGAGCATATCGACGATCCCGAGTTCTCTGAGTAGAACAGCAAAAGTAGCAATGCACGGGAAACTCATGGTGAGGACGACACAAGCGATTACAAGTTGCTTGACCGGAAGATTTAACGGCGCAAGCATGCCCACGGCGAGATCCTTACGCAGGAAGCCGATGAGTAAGGCGCCGACCGCTTCGAACGGCAGTCCTAACACCCTGCCGGTCAGGGGACCGATGATGCGCCCCAAGAATTCAAATACGCCTATGGCGTACAGCAGGTTAACGATGAGCACACCGAGCAGCACGAAGGGCACTGCTTCCTTCAAGAACCATTGGATACGCATCCACACTTTCTTGATCAATGTTGCGAAGTGGGGGAGACGGTAGGCAGGGATCTCGGTGAATATCTCAGGGCTCTCACCTTTGACCAGTAACCTGAGGATATTGCCAATGACGAGCCAGACCAGAAAGAGGGTGAGAAACACGGGAAAGATGCCACGGGCACCGTATTTCCCGAGTAAACCAATGATCATTGCCGTTTGTGCCATGCAGGGAATGGATATGGACATTAAGGTTGCGGCAATGAACCGCTCCCTCTTTGTCTCGAGGATGCGCGTTGCCAGGACACCAGGTACGTTACATCCGCAAGCTAGGAACATTGGGACGATTGCCATGCCGTGCAGTCCAATGGCGTGCAATGTATTGTCGAGCAATATTGCCAGCCTTGGCAGGTACCCCGAGTCCTCGAGAATGCTCAGGACCAGGTAAAAAGCAACGATGTACGGCAGCACGGCGCCGAACGGTACGAAAAGACCGGTTGTCAGAATGCCGAACGACTGCCCAAAATCGATTGCCCCATCAAACAATTGGCCAATTACGATCTTGTGAATGAAAGTGTCAGTTCCCAGGAAACGTGAAACCTGCATCATGACCGGCGCCCATATGCCTTCGAAAAAGGGTTGGGTCAGAAATGTGATCAAACCTTCCCCGATCAATCTGATCACAAAAAAGAGTGCAAAAAGGACGACGACCGCGGTCGGAATACCGGTCCAGGGGTGGATAGTCAAGTCACCTATGCGTTCTGCCAGCGTGTGGTGTTTGTGCTTTATGACCTGTACCCGATCAACTATCCTGCCGACCTCATGCCAGCGCTCGGCGTCGTCAAAAACATAAGAACCCCTCTTTGCCTCTCCCAATCGCGTAACGAGCTCTTTTACTCCCTCGCCGGTGATCGCCACGGTGGGAATCACCGGCATTTCGAGTATCTTCTCCAGGCCTTTAACATCGATGGTGATTCCAATGTGTTTTGCTTCGTCCCAGAGATTGAGCGCGATGATTACCGGGATGTCCTTCTTTGAGAGCTGCAAAGACAGGTTCAGATTCCTTTCCAGATTCGTGGCATCGACAACATTGACAACAATGCTATCTTGCGCTTGTATTGCCTTTTCGAGCATGGCGACCGCAACCTTCTCGGCCGGCGATGTAGGCTCCAGGCTGTAGGTTCCTGGGACGTCAACTACATCTATCTTGTGTGCCCCAGACCCGATGCACCCCTGGCAGAACTCGACCGTGGTGCCCGGGTAGTTTGATGCTATCACCCTGACACCAGTGAGACGTGAGAAGATCACGCTCTTGCCAACATTGGGATTGCCCATGAGAAGTATTTTCTTTATCATATGTCAACAATGACGCGGCTGGCCATTCCAAAACCGATTGCGACTTGTGTTGAGCCGATTTTTGCGATCACTGGTCCGCGCATGATCTGCCCGCTGACTTTGGTGATCTTTACACCGGGCCGTATACCCATGGCTTCAAGCTTGGCCCTGAGTCCGTGTCCGCCATCGACTGCGACCACCTTGCCGCTTTGCCCAGCCATCATGTCGCTCAAGTTTTTTCTCGACATCAGTTCCGTCTCCTTTTGGATTTCCTGCACTTGCGACATTCACCATAGAGTTGCAGGTTATGGGCGGACACGTGAAATCCGTATTTGCGCGCCACATCCCGCTGCAGTTTTTCGATCTTATCATTTTCAAATTCGATTATTCTTCCGCATACGCGGCAGATCAGATGATCATGATGCTCTGATTGGTGTGCCGGCTCGTAGCGGACCGCCGTATCATCAAAGGTGCATTCATTCGCCAGTCCGCAGTTGACGAGCAGCTTTAAGGCACGATAAACCGTCGAATAACCGATCCCTGGTTTGATCTTCTTTATTTCCTCATACAACTCTTCAACCGTGTAATGGTGGTCCGCATCGACAAAATAGTTCACGATAAAAGAGCGTTTACCTGAAGTCTTAAGCCCGCACTTCGACTTGTGCTCGCTGAATCTTTCGATTGCATCCTTATTGTCCATGCACGACCCCCGGGTTAATGAAATTGAAATTCATTTTCATAAATGATTATAATTGGAAAACGCTTTGTGTCAAGACGTCCATCCCTTGTTGTGAGGGACTTGTCTGAATAACAGTCTAGACCGGATGTGTGGTGTTCAATCCTCAGGTGCGTAGATCAAGCGCAGTAGCTCCCGCGGGTCGATCCTGAACGGCGCGCCTTTTCCTTCAAAGAAACCGTGCTCCTTGATCAGATGGACATTCAGATCTGACCACCTTAGCTCAGTTTTCGTGAGCTCTTGTCTGACCGTGGTTATTCTCTTCAGACAACGTACACTATGCGGCCACGGACACGGAACTTTGCCCCGGTTGTCATCGACTGCGACCTCGAGTCCGCCTGCTGCTTTCACCCAGTCGCCGAGTCCCTTCTTGCCGATGTCAGTTAGCTCCTGCATGCGTTGCGCTACTTCCTGCATTGTCTTACCCGCGGCAGCTATCGCTATTGCATCGGCCTCGATGATCTCCCAGAGGTTACGTTTATCGTGTCCCAAGAACCCGCCGGCCGAGAATTTCGAGGGCTGCAGCAGCCTTTCAAGTTTTTCTTCCTGTGGTGATCTTTTCATTTTAACCTCAAATTCATGAGAATTTATCGTAGTATATTTTATCCTCGGTGATCCCGAATTGGCTAAGTATCTCGATGGATGACTCGATCATACCCGGGCTTCCGCATAAATATCCCTCGTAATCAGATACGTCACTCTGCTTTTTCAAGTAATCACCCGCGACCTCGGTTACCCGGCCTGTCGCGCCCTTCCACTCACTCTCAGGCTCTGGTTGTGAAACGACAGGTGCGAAAGTAAACTGCTCAAGCTCGTCTTCCATTTTCTCCATTTCCTCAACGAGAAAGAGGTCTTTGGTCGTCCTCACGCCAAAGAAGAAAATCGATTTGCGATTGATGCCAGCGTTTTTCATGTGGTGTAGCATGCATTTTATGGGTGCGATCCCAGAACCACCGGCAATGAAGATGATCGGTGCATTATTTTCCCGCAGGTAGAAATGACCGTATGGTCCATTGATCTTTACCGTTTCACCTTTTTTTAGATAGTCGAACAAGTATGTCGTGCATATACCGTCAGGAACACGGCGCACAATGAGTTCAATGGCACTCGTGTCTTGCGGGTCAGAAGAGATCGAGTATGCCCGGTAGACTTCTTCACTGCTCTTTTCATAATGGGGCGCGAGTACCTGTACGTATTGCCCAGGTTTGTATTTCATCTCTTGACCCTGGGGAAGCCTGAGCCGGAACTGCTTCATGTCATAGGTGTAGTCAATGATCTCATCACATACACAGAGATATTCTTTGATCGTCAGCAGTTCGGCCGGAATTTCTATTTTAAGGTCGCTGCGCATCTTGACCTGGCAAGAAAGCCTGATACCCAGAGTCCGTTCTTTCGCATCCATGTAAGGTTCTTCAGTGGGCAGAAGTTGCCCCGCTCCTTCCAGCACGCGGACCTTGCAGTAGCCACATGTGCCCCGGCCTCCGCAGGCAGATGGTATGAAGATCTTCTGTGCGGTCAGCGTTTCGAGCAGCGAACCGCCGCCCTTCAAGGCGATCTTCTTCTCACCGGAGTTGATATCCAGTGTCACATCTCCGTAGTTCGTGATCACCCGTTCCGCAAAGACCAGCGATGCTGCGAGCAGTGCACCAATAGCACTGATGATGGCAACCGGGACAAAGAGAAGAGCCATGGTCAGATCCCCTGGGCAGTGAGTGTTGTCATCACTGTCCTGACAGCACACCAGTAAAGCCGATGAACGCCAGAGCCATGAGCCCGGCAATGATCAGGGTTATCCCGGGACCCTGAAGGCCTTTAGGGATACGCGCATGGTTCAACCTCTCGCGTATGCCGGCCATGCTCACGATCGCGAGCATCCACCCGATACCACTACCCAGCCCGAATACGACCCCTTCGGCCAGATTGTAGTCACGTATCACCATGAATAAGGATGCGCCAAGAATGGCACAATTCACCGTTATCAACGGCAGAAAAATCCCCAGGTTCTGATACAAGACCGGGGAGTAGCGCTCGATCGCCATTTCAATGAACTGCACAAAGGCGGCGATTATGATTATGAAGAGAATGAAGCGAAAGTACTCTATACCATAGGGTTGAAGAACGAAGCGGTAAGCTAACCAATCCAGGGCAATGGTGAAGGTCATGACGAAGACCACGGCGAACCCTAGTCCCACCGCGGTCTTGACCTGGCGTGAAACCGACAGGAAAGAACACATGCCGAGGAAACGGGCAAGCAGGATATTGTCCGTGAAGATCGCAGCAAAGAGGACGACAAGAAGGTGCAGCATGTGATTCCCAAATGTCATTATTTATTTCCCTTCTTTGGTTCTTCTACTGGCTGGATCGACCGCGCGAGCCAGACAATGATCGCTAGCGTGAAAAATGCTCCGGGCGGCATGACCATGATGATCCATCGATCCCATAGGGGAGAGGAAAAGAATGGCACAGGAATGCCGAGTAGTGTTCCCATGCCCAGTAATTCACGGATTATTGCGACACAAAGGAGGACGAGAGCATAGCCCAGACCAGAGAAGAAGCCATCGACAAAAGAAAGCAGCGGCGGATTGGCATTAGCAAAAGCCTCGGCCCGACCCATGATTATGCAGTTGGTAATGATGAGGCCCACGTACGGACCAAGATTACGGCTCATATCAGGCCAGTATGCCTTGAGAGCCTGGTCAAATAGGATCACATAGAAGGCGATAATAAGGACTTCGATCATCATACGGATCACGCGCGGTGTCCAATTACGCAGATAGGAGACAGTGAGTCCAGACAGCGCTGTAGTGAAAACGACTGCAATGCCCATGACCATGGTGTTAAGAACAAGGTTAGTGACCGCGAGGGCACTGCAGATACCGAGTATCTGGCGGAATACGGCGTTATCATCCCAGAGCGCGGTCAGGACAACATCACTGGTTTTTTTCTTTGGCATCATTGGTTTTTCTCTATCTCTTCGCGCCAATGAACCAGCTGTTCGTTCATGAATTTGCCCAGGCGCGTGCTCGTCTGTGTTGCGCCGGTAATTGCGTGTACCGAATTCTCGTCAAGTGGTGCGGTCGGGGGTAGGATCTGGATCGGCGTTCCCGTGCGTGCGAGTGTCTTGTTGGTGAATTGTTGAGTGAAATCCGGCTTGATAATTTCACCACCCAGTCCAGGTGTCTCATTCTGTTCATAGAAAGCAATGCCGGTTATAGTTCTCTTATCTGCTTCGATACCGATGACACCTCTTATCGCTGCCCAAAAGCCGGGGCCTTGGATGGGCAGTGCATAAGCCACCAATGAATCATTCTGCAGGTATCTTAGGGCGCCGGCACTCGAATCATCAGCATCAGAAATGTTCTCGGTGTAGTTCTTGTGGATCTGCGTGGGTCCCATGTTGGGTGGTAGATCCATGGGTAGAGCTTGGAGCACCGCCCGCTCGTAGGCTATGCGTTCATTATCGCGCACACGCTGGCGTGTAATGCTGCCGAAAAGGATTATGACCGCGCTGAGGACGAGCGTGATCGCGAACATGTATAAAACCGGGAACCATATTTTGTCGCGTAAGGGCATTGTCAATCCACCCTCAAGTGACGGTCTTGGCCGGCTGACTTTGCCCGGCGTTGTCTGAAACCGTAATCTAATATCGGACCGAACATGTTCGCCAGGAGCAACGAGAACATGAATCCACCGTTGAAGACTGAAAACGTTCTGATGACCGCCGTGGAGATCCCCACAATTGCAGCGAAGATAATCTGTGCTGGCCGGGTTCTCGGTCCGCTTACTGGATCGGTCGCCATGAAGAAGGCACCGAATAGGAAACCACCACCCATGAGTGATGGCAAGACGCCGGCCGCGCCGCGGATGCCAAGGAGGGCCAACAGTCCGTTGGCAAGTGCGTATACTGCGATCAAAGTTGTGATAATATAGCGGTTGGCGGTTTTTGTAAAATATACGAAGATACCGCCGGCAAGAATGGCAATAACACTGGTGACCCCCATGGTTCCGGCCACGCGCCCGACCAGCATTGAAATGAATGACGGCGGTGTGGCCTGTAGGTTCTTGACGAGAGCCATGGGCGTTGCTGAAGTTATTACATCCGGCGTCAGCGCGGTACTCCATGTGGCCAGCGCACCCCAGGTACCCTGCGCAGCCGGAGCCCAGGTTGCGGTCAGGGCAATGGGGAAGCATATGTAGACAAAGGCACGTCCAGCCATCGCCGGATTGAAAATATTGTGGCCGAAACCACCGAAAACCATTTTGCCGAACATGATCGCAAAGATCATGCCGATCATCAAAACATGCCACGGCACGGTCGGGGGCATGATCAGTGCATAGATGATGGCGGACACGAACACTGCTTCTGTGACCGGTTCATTACGCCGGCGTGCGAATAAATATTCTGTACCGAAACCAACCGCGCATGATACAAGGACGAGGAAAAGCGAACGCCAGCCAAAGAAGTATATCGATGCCACTGTGCAGGGTGCCAGTGCGAGGATCATGCGTCGCATGATCGGCTGCTTCATAATAGAACGCGTTTTCTTCTTTTCCATTTGATAGCTGTAGTCCGACACTTGGAGACAGATTCGTACAAGGATAGCCGCCGATCTCGGAATGTCAAGGTATTAATCCAGCTGGCTCATGACTGTGTGTTACTTCAAAGGCTTAAACCTCCTCTTGACATTGCCTTTTCTTTTTGTATAATTCTCATATGTGCGGCATTGTCGGCTATATTGGCGCGCGCGACGTGCCGAGCGTGCTGCTCGGCAGCCTGTGGCGTCTCGAATACCGGGGTTATGACTCGAGCGGCATTGCGGTCATAAGCAACAGCGAATTGATCATTAGGAAGGTACCGGGAAGATTAAGCGAACTGGAAGAACTTTTAAAGAGCAAACCCGTGTCGGGCGAGGTCGGTATCGGCCACACGAGGTGGGCCACTCACGGCTTACCACAAGAGAACAACACCCATCCCTTACTTGATTGCAATGAGGAAATTGCACTGGTAGTGAACGGCATAATCGAGAATTTCCTGACCCTCAAGGATGAGTTGGAATCGCGCGGGCATATTTTTCGCTCGCTCACTGACTCTGAAGTGATCGTGCACCTCATTGAAGAAAACCTTGATAAGGGGCTTGTTGAATCAGTCAGGCTTGCGGTCAAGAAACTTTCCGGTAATTTCGCTTTCGCCGTTGTCAGGATCAGTGAGCGGAACCGGATCGTATGCGCCCGGCACGATGCGCCGCTCATATGCTGCTGTAATGCCGAGGAAGCTGCAGTAGCGTCAGATATCTCGGGTGTTGTGAATATTTTCGACGAGGTCATTGACATACCGAATGATTCGATTGTGATACTGGGACGCGGGAAATGTCAGATCAGCAATTTCCAGGGCAGAGAGGTTAAGGTCGTACCTCGTAAGGTGCTGATCGAGATCAAAGACATCGACAAGGGACATTTTTCCCATTTCATGCTGAAGGAGATACACGAGCAGCCCAAGATCCTGCATGAGATCATCACCGAACGCATATTCGACAGTCAAATCAGGCTCGGTAGTGAACTGGGGATATCATCTGTGGAATTAAAGAAAGTTTCAAGGATCGTGATTCAGGCTTGTGGGACATCATGGCACGCTGGTCTGGTCGGAAAGTACATAATCGAGAAATTCGCGCGGATACACACCGAGGTTGATATTTCAAGTGAATTCAGGTACCGGGACGCGGTGCTCGACAGTGACACGTTGGTGATCGCGATCAGTCAATCTGGCGAGACCGCAGATACTATTGCCGGGTTACGTGAGGCCAAAGTGAAATTCCTGAAGGTGCTGTCCCTGGTCAATGTACTGCAGTCGAGTATCCATCGTGAATCAGATGGGATCATTGAGATCATGGCCGGACCTGAGATCGGCGTTGCATCGACAAAAGCCTATACGGCCGAGATAATCAACCTCTATTTTCTAGCGCTACACCTAGGTGTGCTGCGTGGTTTTGTCTCGAAGCCCCAACTCAAGGAGCATTTCGCTGCGCTCGTAAACGTTCCATCGCAAGTTGAGCAGATCCTGCAGCTGGATAATGATATCAAATCCATCGCGCAGGCTTTCTGTGACTCGCGGGACTTTCTGTTTCTAGGTCGAGGATTGAACTATGCAACAGCGCTTGAGGGTGCGCTCAAGCTGAAGGAAATAAGCTACATAAATGCTACCGGCTACGCGGCCGGTGAAATGAAACACGGGCCGATCGCTTTGATCGATCACAAAATGCCGATCGTCTGCATCAATCCCAGGTCAAATGTCTACGATAAGATGTACAGTAATATCCAGGAAGTGGTTGCTCGTAAAGGCATACCAATAAGCATCGTCACCAAGGGCGACCGCCGGACCCGGAGCATCAGCAAGCATGTGATACCTATTCCAGATTGTCATGAATGTGTTTCGCCCGTGCTGTCCGTGGTACCCCTGCAACTATTGGCATACCACATTGCTACTCTGAAGGGGCTTGATGTCGACCGTCCGCGAAATCTTGCGAAGAGTGTGACTGTTGAATAAGTCCTTTTGAGATTAGATCGGCTCGTTGAACAGCAGAAAAGATTAGCATCCCTTGTAAGAATAACCAAACACCTACAGCAGATCAACACCATTGCTGGCGCCGATGTTGCCCGTCGTGGAACTTATCTATTCGCTTGCATCGGTGTTTTTTCCTACCCGGATCTGCAGTTACTCGCTACGAGTCATGCGAAATTGCACACTACAATTCCTTATGTACCTGGTTTCCTTTCATATCGTGAGCTCCCTGTGATGATCAGAGCCTATCGTAAATTAGAGGAACAGCCCGATGTGATAATAATTGATGGCCAGGGTATTGCCCACCCGCGGGGTCTGGGTCTTGCTTCTCATTTTGGTATCACCTTGAATGTTCCCACAATCGGCTGTGCCAAGTCACACTTGTTCGGTAAATATGAAGAACCGCGCGCGCAGCGCGGCGCGTATCGCACAATACGCAACCGACGTCAGCCGATCGGCATTGTGCTGAGGACACGTGACAACGTGAAACCAGTGTATGTATCACCCGGACATCTTGTTGACTTTGGCGATTGCTTGCGTATTGTATTAAGAGCAACCAGAGGCTTCAGGCTCCCTGAACCGGTAAGATATGCGCACCGGATGGCCGGGATCAAGGCCAGCAGTGCGCTTTGAATATATCCGCTTTTCGACGGATGAGTTTCAGTTTAAGAGATTGCTAGATAAAAGAGGAGGCTTTTAATGTCTGAAGTCAGGCGGGATATTGTCACAGACACCTGGGTGATCATAGACACTGAAAACGATGTCATACCGAAGATGCCGGTCCGTGAATCAGGCACCACGAGCGAGTGTCCTTTTTGTGAAGGGAACGAGAGTAGAACACCGGATGAGATCCTCGCCATCCGCGATAACGGCACGGCGAACAGTCCGGGATGGAAGCTTCGCGTGATTCCCAATATCCATCCAATACTGAAGATCGAGGGGGAACTCGAGAAATCAGGGGTGGGGGTCTACGACATGGTGTCGGGTATCGGCGCCAATGAGGTCATTGTCGAGACTCCCCAGCACATCACCAATTTCTTCGAGCTGACCGAAGAGCAGGTGAATACAGTCCTCGGCGTCTACCGGCAACGCATAGATGATCTACACAAGGACAAAAGAATGCGCTACATACTGATCTTCAAGAACCACGGTCCGCTTGCTGGAGCATCCACCATGACGCATACCCATTCAGATCTCATAGCATTGCCGGCAACTCCGGTCAGGGTGAAGCAAAAATTGAGCGGTGCACGGGAATACTACAACTACAAGGAGAGATGCCTTTTCTGTGACATAATACAGCAGGAGATCGAAATGGGGGACCGGCTTGTTTTCCAGAGTGACGCATTTGTTGTGCTCGCACCTTATGCATCCAGGTTTCCGTTTGAGATTCTCATCCTGCCAAAGCGACACAGTTATTCCTTCAAGGAAATCAATAATAGCGAGATCAAGGACCTTGCCATGGCATTGAAGCGCATCTGCAAGACGATCTACGATGTTCTTGATGACCCGCCTTTCAATCTCATCCTTTGTGACAGCCCGAATCTCTTGCCGAAGGCGAATTACTGGGCAACGATCAAGGCTGATTTTCATTGGCACATTGAGATCACACCGCGGCTGTATCGCACGACAGGGTTCGAACTGGGTACGGGTTTCTATATTAATCATATATCGCCGGAGAAGGCCGCTGGCATCATAAGGGGCAATTTGTGATCAAAGCGATCATATTCGACCTGGATAATACCCTCGTCGATTTCATGGCAATGAAAGAGGCCGCGATTGAGGCTGCTGCACTGGCGATGATCGATGCAGGTTTGAAAATGCCGAAGAAAGAAGTGAAGGAGAAGATCTACGAGATCTATGAAGTGGAGGGGATCGAAGATCAAAAGGTTTTGGACAAATTTCTCACCCGGGCGCTGGGTATGATCGACTACCGGATCCATGCCGCGGGTATCATCGGTTACCGCCGGGCGCGTGAGGCTGCGCTCGTGCTCTATCCGCATGTTAACCTCGTCCTGATGGAATTGATGAAGAGAGGTATTAAGCTGGCGGTGCTCAGTGATGCACCGCGTTTGCAGGCATGGTTGAGATTGTGCCAGTTGAATCTTCAACATACCTTTGATATTGTCATCACCTTCGAGGATACTAACAAGAGAAAACCCGCACCCGAACCCTTCCAGCTTGCCCTCACCAAGCTAGGGGTTGCTCCTGAAAACACGATCATGGTTGGCGATTGGGCTGAAAGAGACATCTACGGTGCCAAGTTACTGAAGATGAAGACCGTCTTCGCGCGCTACGGTGACCGTTTTGGCACTGAGCACTCCGGGGCAGATTACGAAGTTGAGGACATCATCGAGCTGCTCGACGTGGTCGATAGACTATCGGCCGAAGGAAAAGACCATATTTGATCTGCGAGTCGCGAGAATCCGCTGTAGTATGATGGTATCAAGGTGGTGCCGATTCTTTGGGATCGGTTCACACAATTAACATGATAGTATTGCTCGTTCTGCTCCATGTTTTGCCAGTCAGTGAATCGTTCGTCTACGAAACCAACGACAAGGGGCATATCGATTCGATAATTGTAGAGTCCTACAGGGATAGCATCGGCTATCATGTAAGATATGTCTGGGACAGAGAGATCGTGGCGATATTTGACACGCTGGATCTCAGCACCTTGTATATGCGCAAGATCGTGAATGACCAGCTGGAGCTGGAGATAAAAAAGGAAAATAAATTCAATGTATATTTCAAAGGGCGTGAATCACAGTACAGCGCAAACGAACCCATCTATGACCGCCACTCTCTTGAATTTCCAATACGCGGGTTTGATTATCATCCAGGATTCAAGAAAATATTCCGTCTTCATATTCCTGAGTTCATGGTTGTGAATGCAGATCTCGAGGTCATGGGTGAGCAAGACATAACCACTCCTCTAGGGACATTTCAATGTTGGGAAGTCAAAATGAAACCGCGCATTCTTTTCTTGAACCGGAAATTCTTCTTTTATATTGAGAAAGAATATCCGCACCGCTTTGTCAAATACGCCGATTCTGCAGGCGACAATATCATAACACTGATCGAGTACAACCCTAATTAAAGCCGCTGGGTTCTTCCGTGCTCTTTTCTATTCGCGCGGTCCGGGGCAGCAGAAGGCAATGGTCCAATTTTCTCTCTTTGTATCTGTCCGGCCGAATGCAGGCAGGAGCAAGATAAATGGAAGGCAAAGGCAGAAATAGGAAATATCAAAACGGTCCCTGAATATTGTGGCTTCCCAGCCATCGGTGAAGACAGAGAGGGAAAATGCAGCAAGCACGACCGCGAATAAAATAATTGCTGTGTATTCGTATATATGGTACAGCGATCTTGCCCGTATCGCCAGTAACATGCATACAACAATGCTGCATACGAGTAGACTTGTCGGCAAGTACGATGTTTGGATCGCCAATGGTCCGCTTGTCATGAAGTAGTGCGGGTCCCATAATGCAAACGGCAGTATTGTTACCACAAAGCCGACGAAGATACCAGCCAGCATGACAAGACCTTTGTACAGCGTATGCCGGAAAGAGTATCCGAGATAGAGTATGAATATCAACAAGACGATCCCCCTGGTCGATAATAGCAAGCCGGCCACGAAGCCCGCGGTTAACAGCCTCGCGTTGCTTCCGTTCTGCAGCATGCCTTCAAGAACGAACATGAAAAGTATCACCAGTACCATATTACTGAAGAGGTCACTACGCACGACGATCTCATAGAGAAAAACCGGGGCACAGGCTAACAATATGAGTGCACGGTACCGGTTCGCGTCCTGGTTGCCGTAGCGCGCATGTATCAGTAATGCGTAGATCAAGAAGGCGAATATCTGCATGAACCCGAGGTCGCCGAGCATGTAGAAGGGCAGGGCGAGTACAAAAAGAAAGGGGAATCCAGAAGGGCGCGTAGTGGAGAGATAGGGAAATTGGCCGCGCAACAATCGGCTGAGCCAGTCGTATAGAGCCGGGAAGCGTCCGACCCTTATTTGCGCAGGGTCAAATTGTGACATAATGAAATAGAGAAAAAGGGCAATGGATACGACAGAGATTGCAAAAACAGCATTGCGTTTTCCAGTGCTCATTTTGAAAACAATATCAGTCCATAGCAGGACCAGCAGAGCAACCAGGAAGATGGAATAGCCGAGTATCCACAGCCAGGGGTTGGTGGTGAACCGGTTGGCGTATTTGTATACAAAAAGCAGGTTAGACCATCCATATACGACCATGACCGCAATATCATGGCCGGTCATTCTGTTCTTCATTTAATGATGATGAACATTATGCTGTAAGATGCGGGACAATCCGTTGTTCACGCGCCTGGTGAGAGCAATTACACGCCAGCTATTGCAGAACCTTTGTTACTTCCTACGCCAGTAGAGAATACGCCCGCAATTAGGACAGGCTATTATGTCTTTGCTCCGCGCCTGCAGTTCGGTGGGGAGCTTCTGAAAACAACCCAGGCAGAAATCACTTTCCACGGGAGCGATCGCCTGTCGATACCGTTTCTTAAGTATTTCGTATCTTTGCGCAAGGCTTTCGGGGAGTTTCTTAAGCAGCTCGTTCCTTTTTCTGATCAGCACGAGGCTTGCTTCGTCCTCGATCTTGAAGCCGATCTGTTTGTATGTCGGTTCATCCATATCGTCAATCAGATTGTCAAGGTCAAAAAGCAGCTTAAGATGCATCTCGATGATATCAGCCATACTTACTTCCTTTTCACGAGTCCTTTCTCAATATCATTAATGATGGTTATGAATTCCTCCTCTGTTTTTGGTTTTTGTATGAGGTTCTTCTTTGTGATCTCTTTTGCGATCTGCACGATCTTACCGAGGGTTATCAGGTATTGATTGCCCGGATCCTGGGGAGGAGCGATGATGAGAAATATCAATGATACCGGCTTCTTATCAATAGAATTGAAATTCACCGGCTTGGCCGTCCTTCCGATCGCGATCTCTAATTTCTCAACGGCGAGCGAGCGGCAGTGTGGTATAGCAATGCCCTTGCCAATACCAGTTGAGCCTAGTTCTTCTCTTTTCAAGAGCGTGGAAACAATCAGCTCCGCATCAGCGCCTTTCTTTATCGAGTAGACGAGGTCCTTTATCACATCCTCTTTCTTACCTGGTTTGAGTGATAGATTTACCCTATCCTTAGAGAGCAAACTTGCCAGATTCATGAAACCTCCTTCAACTTGTTCGAGAGCTTGTAAACAAGCAATCATTGAAATAACAAAGCAATTTAAATATGAGAAAAAATTAACGGAAAGCAGGTAACAACCCAATGAAACGATCATAAATGATATAATACACTTAAAGATTAAAAGACATTTTTGATATTTTTTTTCTGTATTATAAAGTTCATTAATAAAGAGGATTATTTGACTTAGAAAAATAAAAGCAATTGCAAACTGAGGCCTTAGAAATACAAGTCTTAAATTGCCGGAACTAATATATGCCCTATTCATAAATTTTATAGGGATAATTGCACTTAACAATAAAATTAGAAAGTCAACAGAGAAGACTAATAACCAGATCCTTGAAAAATGTTTTTCAATGTAACTAAGCATGTAGTTTACCCTTTCTTGGTTGTGTAAACTGCGTAATCTTAGCCTAAAACATCCTCAACGATTTTTTTTAGTACTAAAATTGATTAGCTTTTCAGATATTGAAGCAAGACTTATTCCATCTGGCTGATTAAATCCAAATCCTGCATTTGAAATCTATTACGACTTGGAATTCGCT
>Ga0209536_100002221_pt1 | contig 31576 bp, 24 predicted proteins | sample DeeMarSeWOR28_12_FD_187461 | JGI IMG/M metagenome (GOLD analysis project Ga0209536, IMG submission 187461) | Marine sediment microbial communities from White Oak River estuary, North Carolina - WOR-2-8_12 (SPAdes) (version 2) | ecosystem: Environmental > Aquatic > Marine > Intertidal zone >... | reverse complement strand
TTCGTTCCATCCCTCCAAGGTAGAGGGGCGAAGGCCCTCGGGGCAAGCCCGTAACCGCACGAATTTTCAGGTGATCCCGGGTACGTAGAACGCATTTGAGTTGCACGCCGATGTGGCCCGGCTATACGAACGGCCGACCTTTGGGGTTGTAGCTCAGTTGGGAGAGCGCCGCGTTCGCAATGCGGAGGTCAGGGGTTCGATTCCCCTCAGCTCCACCCCGTCACTCGAGAGAAGCGAGCCGCCCGGGCCGCGTCCCCTCGGACGCCAATGGCGCTCCGCCGCACCGAGTTGCGCGCCGGTCCGCGACGGCTAGGCTCCCGCGCCTATGACTCGCGTCATCAACTTCAGTGCGGGACCGGCCACGCTCCCGTTACCGGTTCTCGAATATGCCCACGCGGAGTTCCTCGACTTCGAAGGCACGGGAATGTCTCTCATCGAGCACAGCCATCGCGGTGCCGCCTACGCGAGGGTTCACGAAGAAGCGAAGGCGCTCTTCCGTGCGCTGCTCGACATTCCCGAGACGCACGAGGTGCTCTTCATGCAGGGTGGCGCCAGCGCTCAGTTTGCGTTGGTGCCTATGAACCTTCGCGCACCCGACCAGTCCGCCGACTACGTGATGACGGGCGCTTGGAGCGACAAGGCGCTCGGCGAAGCCAAGATCACAGGCGCAGCGCGTGAAGCGGGCACCGGAAAAGTAGATGGGAAGTACACCCGCATTCCCGTGCAACCGGAGCTCGATCTCGACGAAGATGCTGCGTACGTGCACTACACGACGAACAACACGATCATGGGCACGCAGTTTCACTACGTGCCCGATAGTGGCGAGGTTCCCCTCGTGGCCGACATGTCGAGCGACATCCTCTGCCGGCCGATCGACGTCTCGAAGTACGGGCTCATCTACGCTGGCGCGCAGAAGAATCTCGGCCCGGCGGGCGTCACCGTCGTGATTCTCCGTAAGGATCTGGCCGAACGCAGCCCCGATACCCTGCCGAAGATCTTTCGTTACAGCACCATTCTCGCCGGCGATTCACTGCAAAACACGATTCCCACGTTCCCCGTCTACATGATCCGCAACGTCTTGCGCTGGGTGCAGGACTTGGGCGGCGCCTCCGCCATGGAGTCTCGCAACCGCGAGAAAGCGGGGCTCATCTACGGCATGATCGACGACGATCCCGACTTCTTCCGTTGCCCCGTCGAGCGCGAATCGCGCTCGCTGATGAACCCCGTCTTCCGCTTGCCCTCGGAGGACCTCGAGAAGACATTCATCGCCGAAGCGGCTCAAGCGGGCATGGTCGGCATCAAAGGCCATCGCTCGGTTGGCGGCATCCGCACCTCGATTTACAACGCGATGGAGCCCGCGGACGTGGCGAAGTTCGTCGACTTCGCGAAGGCGTTTGCCAAGGGCGCCAGCTAGCCTGCCGCTCAGAGCGCGTAGTTGTCGTAGAGGTAGCTGCGAATCTCGGCCGACTCGAACATCGCCACACCGCTGTTCGGGTCGACGAGGTAGGGCACCTGCATCTTCCCGGACGACGACACGAAGTCGGCTCGATCCGGGCTCCTTCGAGGCACGTTGTGAAGCCGATAGGGGAGCTCCAGCTCGCATAGAGCCTCGCGTGCAATTCGACAGAATGGCGAGCCCTCATACGAGTAGAGCTCGAGCAATTGATCGGGCTGTCGGGACGGCACGACGTAGCGACCGCGACGGGGCCGGAAGCCCGAGGCGAGCATCGAGGTGGGCACCGCGAAGGCGCGTTGTCGAAGGAACCAAGGAACACGCCCGTCGCCATACTCGCGGAACAGATACCGCACGATGTCCGCGGACTCGTACATCGACACTCCGGTGTTCGGATCGACGAGATAGGGAAACTGAGAACGTCCGCCCTGGGCCTTCACCTTCGCGCGAAACCGGGTCCCGCCTCTAGGGCAGGGAAACACGAGCGGGTCGAGGCTCAGCGCGGACAACGCCTCGCGCGCGATCCGACAGTAGGGGCAGACCTCGAACTCGTAGAGCTCAAGAGGCGCTGCCGGTGTCTTTCGGCGCTCGAGGTGGGTGTTGCCGAAGTTTGGCCGTGCCGCGCTTGCAGCCGTTGCCGTGGTCACGTCCCAGAATCGCGCGAGGTCCATGAATGCCGTTTAAGAGCACTGTCGTCTTTTTCAAGCGGTGTTAGGTTTGCTCGATGGGGCGGGAACTCGAGCTGGTGACCGATCTGGAGCCGAAAGGCGACCAGCCCGAGGCAATTTCGCAGCTCCTGCGAGGCCTCGAGGAAGGTGACGACCACCAAGTTTTGCTTGGAATTACGGGCAGTGGAAAGACGTTCACGGTCGCCCACGTGATCGCGACCACCAAGCGTCCGACCTTGATCATCGCGCCCAACAAGACCCTCGCCGCACAGCTCTACAGCGAGATGCGGGAGCTCTTTCCGAAGAACGCGGTCGAATACTTCGTCAGCTACTACGACTATTACCAGCCCGAGGCGTACATCCCGTCGAGCGACACCTACATCGAGAAAGACGCCATCATCAACGACAAGGTCGATCGCATGCGTCACAGCGCGACGCGATCGCTGCTTGCACGGCGTGACGTCATCATCGTCGCGAGCGTTTCTTGCATCTACGGGATCGGCTCGTCCGAGTGGTATCAGGAGATGCTGATCAATCTCGAGGTGGGCCAAGAGTACCGTCGCGATCGCTTGCTTCGTCGTCTGGTGGACATCCAGTACCAACGCAACGACATCGATTTCCACCGAGGGACTTTTCGCGTGCGCGGTGACGTCGTGGAGATCTTCCCCGCACACTCGGAGAACCTCGCGGTGCGCGTCGAGTTCTGGGGGGACGAGATCGAGCGCATCGTGGAGATCGATCCGATGCGCGGGAAGGTCCTCGAAGAGCTCGATCAATATGGCGTCTATCCGGGAAGCCACTACGTGACACCCGACGAGCACCGCAAACGGGCGATCGAATCGATTCGCGAGGAGCTGCTCGACTGGCTGCCGAAGCTCGAATCCCAAGGGAAATTGCTGGAAAGACAGCGTCTCGAGCAACGGACGCTGTACGACCTCGAGATGCTCGAGCAGATGGGCTTCTGCCACGGAATTGAGAACTACAGCCGCCACCTCTCGGGAAGAAAGGAGGGGGAGCCACCACCCACGCTTCTCGACTACTTCCCAGACGACTTCCTCGTCATCCTGGACGAGTCACACATCACGGTCCCCCAGCTGGGTGCGATGTTCCGCGGGGACCGGTCCAGAAAGGAGACGTTGGTCGAGCACGGGTTTCGACTACCGAGCGCGCTCGACAATCGTCCACTACGGTTTTCCGAGTGGCAGGAACGCGTGGGCCAAGTCATTCACGTGAGCGCCACGCCCGGCGATTGGGAAGTCGAGAAAGCCGGCGGCGTCGTCGTCGAGCAAGTCATACGGCCGACGGGCCTGCTCGATCCGAAGGTCATCGTCCGCCCGACCAAGCATCAAGTCGACGACTTGTTGGGCGAGATCCGTCAGCGCGTGGACCGCAACGAGCGCGTGCTGATCACCACGCTGACAAAGCGAATGGCCGAAGACCTCACCGAGTACTACGGCGAGCTCGGCGTCCGCGTGCGCTACCTTCACAGTGACATCGACACGTTGGAACGCGTTGAAATTCTTCGTGATTTACGTCGCGGCGAGTTCGACGTGCTCGTAGGCATCAACCTGCTCCGCGAAGGGCTCGACCTGCCCGAGGTGTCGCTGGTTGGCATCTTGGATGCCGACAAGGAAGGATTCCTCCGCTCCCCGCGCTCCTTGATCCAGACCATCGGCAGGGCGGCTCGCAACGCCGGCGGCGAGGTCATCATGTACGCCGACCGCATCACCGACGCGATGCGATATGCGATTGATGAAACGGAACGGAGGCGTGCTCGCCAACTCGAGTACAACACCGAGCATTCCATCACACCCCAGACCGTGCGCAAAGCCGTGCTCGAGATGGACCCGTCGACCGGCGCCGCTGACTACGTCATCATTCCAATTCTGAGACAGGGCGAATCCTCAGACGATCCGGCAGACATCCCAGCTCGGATCGAAGAGCTTCGCAGCGAGATGTTGCTCGCCGCCGAAGAGCTGGAGTTCGAGAAAGCGGCCGAGCTCCGTGACCAGGTCGAGCAACTGCGCGCGAAGCTCAAACCGGGCAAAGCGAAGTCGCCGAAGCGCGATCGCGGCTCGCGGCGACCACGACGCTAACACCCGATCAAGCCCCGAATATTTGGTGGTTTTTCCGATGCGCCCGCGCGTTGCTTGAGAGCGAAAAGTGCGCCGGCTAGGCTGTCGCCGGGTATGCGCTTGGTCTGGCTTATCTGCTCGCTACTCGCCGTTTCCGGAGGGTACCCGCATCGAGCGGGAGCGCAGCAAGGCGAGCGCCTGCTCGAGCTGTCGTTCACGCCAGCCAGCCGCTCCCAGATCGCGATTTGGATCGAGGACAGCGCCGGGACCTTCCTCGAGACCGTAGCGCTCACGTCATCGGTTGCACTTCGCGGGGTGGGAAATCGACCCGGGGCGTTGCAGATGAACAGCGGCTTTCGTTGGCCGTATGGTCGACGCGAGGGAATCCTTCCCGTCTGGGCGCACCGCCGCGCTACCGCGCCGGGTGCGGAGCTCTTTCCGATGGTGATCTTCCAAGATCGAACGTCGGAGGGATTCGCATCGCGCACGTCGGTGGATGCGTCGCCCGACTCCTATTTCTGCCTCTCCTTCGATCAAACCACCACGACGCGCGAAGCACTCGACGCCGTGACCTGTGCGAGTGTCTTCAGCAGCGACAAGGGCCGGTTCGTGACCGATGCGGACGTCGCGGCGGGCTACGGCGAACCGTTCGTGGGGCCCGATGGAGTCGAAGAGATCCGGACCCTCGAGCGTGGCTCCGTCTATCCACCCCGGCGCGACGTGGAAGGCCTCGGTCAATTCGACCACCCCGACGTGGCTGATTTCGTCCGGGAAGCTCGGCGTGTCATGCCCAACATCGACGCGGTGACCATGGCCACGCCCCCGGGCGCCGTCCCGCGGACGGTGCAGTTCATCGCGCCTGCAGATTGGGAGGACGGTGATTACGTCGCATGGGTCGAGATCAACGTCGAGGGCGATTACAACGACGTCTTCAACGACGTCACCTATCCGACGCCGCTATCGGACCGATGGGACTTCTGGGCTCAAACCTACGGGTATCCCTATCGCGGACAACCCTCTGTCGTCTATCGATTGCCCTTTGCCTTGGGTCCGGTGGTCGAGGAACATCAGACCTCCGAACCGGCCGGCTACGGAACGCTCCACGGCGAGTCCGGCGACATGTTCAGCATGGACTCCTCGATCGCCGATGACCCCATCGCGATGCCCGGGAGCGGTGCGGACAGGCTCCTCGAAAGCGAGGAAGCCGGTCGGCTGAAGTTGCTCGTGCTGGCCACCAACATCTGCAACGAGCCCGAACCCCCGGCGATCTGCGGCGAGAGCTGCGCGAGCGATGCAGAGTGTGGCATGGGCTTCATCTGCACCGACGACGGGGTCTGCACCGGCATCTGCGACGTGGACACCCAGCCAGCCATAATCGCCGATTTTATTGCGGAAAACCACCCCGACTCCAAGTGGTCGCACGCGGTGGGAACCATCCGGTTCACGGTCCCGGAGAGCATCCGGCCGCTCCGCCGCTACTCGCTCTTGTCGAGTAAGATCCTCGTCAACAGCAGTGTCACGGAGGACGCTCGCGCGGTGGAGCTCACCGACGCGGGCCGCCCGATTCAGGGCGACGGCCTGCACATCCCCGTCGACTCCGAATGTCTCTCGGGCGTCGCCTCCGATGCGCTCTGCGCAGCGTATACGGCCGACGAAGACGGTCTCTGTGAGAACGGCATCGACGTCGATGGGGATGGCGACTGTCTCGATCCGGGAGACCGCATCGAGGTCGACGTCGCATTCGACTCGCACGAAACGGAATACTCCATCGAGATCACCGCGATCGATCTATGCCAGAGTCAGAGCGACCCTGCGAGCGCGACGATCAGGACCACGGCGATCGACTTCACTACGGTCCCGCCTTGCTTCATTGCCACGGCTGCCTACGGGACACCGATGGCCGACGAGATTTGGGCGCTTCGGCGCTTTCGTGACCGTTACTTGATGACCAACCCCGCGGGCCGTGCGTTCGTCGATGCGTACTACGCCGTCGGCCCGCACGCCGCAGAATTCATTGCTGAGCATCCATGGCTACGAACAACCACGCGTGTATTACTCACTCCCTTCGTTGCGCTTGCGCGCCGTCTGACCCCGGAAAAACAAGGCGAAGGACACTTGCCCGGACGCTGAGCCTCACGCTTTCGGTCGTCCTGGTGCTCGGCGCCGGGTGCGCAACGGTGAAGCCGTACGAGCGCGAGTACTTGTCTCGCCCAAGCATGGACAGAGACCGCGAGCTCACGGAAGCCAAATTCTATACCCATGTCCTCGACGCACGTGAGGGCGCCACCGGAGGAGTTGGCGCTGCCGGCGGGGGATGCGGTTGCAACTAGCTTCTCGACGCAGCCGATCTCGATGGGCGGTGCTCCTTGCGCTATTGGCGGCCGGCACCATCCCGCTACTGGTCCATCCGACGCGCGGCAATGCGGATGAGGTGTCTGGAACCTGGACCGGTGCCGCACAGCTTCGGGGCAACTACTACTGGGACCGGAGCACGCGTGTCCTCGCGCCCGAAGTCATCGCCGAGCTCGACGCGCCGCAGGGAACGCGCATGCGTGTCGATTACCTCGTCGACTCGATCACGAGCGCGAGCATTGCCGCGGGCGCCCTCGAGGACGTTCGCTTCACCGAGGTCCGTCACGACGTCGATCTCAAGGCCGGGCACGAGCTCGTCGAAAGGAAGAATCCCGTCGACCTCTTTGGAGGTGTTCGCTTCAGCCGCGAGCCAGACTACTTCTCCTTTGCCACGCTCTTTCAGCCGACGATTTGGCTCGCTGATCGCGCCACGATGTTTCGTGGTCGCATCACCTACCGCCATGACGAAATTGGCCAGAATTTCCGGGGTGGATCGAGCCAGCGCCCAGACAACACGGGGGGCACCAGTGCGGACAGCTTCCGCGAGACACTCGACGCGTTGTCCGTCGCCGTAGGATGGGAGCAGGCGCTGACCCGAACGCTGCTGCTCGAAGTCGGATACGACTTCACCTACCAATGGGGCTTTCTCGCAAACCCTTATCGTTCCGTACTCGGCGGTCAGAGGCCCGAACAACATCCGAACGAACGCTTTCGCCATTTGGTCTTCTCGCGACTGGCTTGGTACATCCCGAGAAGCAGAACGTCGTTGCAGGTGCTCTATCGGTCTTACGTCGATGATTGGAAAGTGAGCGCGGTCAATCCAGAGTTTCGGATCTACCAGGAGATGTCCCCATTCTTTCAGATGCGCCTTCGCTATCGCTACTACACGCAGACGAGCTCCTATTTCTACAAGAGCGACCCGAACGACTACACCTTTCAAGATCCCTACGTCACGGCCGATCCCAAGCTCAGTGCGTTTCACGTAAACGAAGCCGGCATTCAATTCTTGGTGCTCGGCAGCTTTCTCGACGGCCGCGCGCACCGGTCCATCGCGGGCGCGTCATTCGACATCAGCTTCAACTACCGTTGGAACACCAATGCCTTCGGGAACCAGGTAGTCGCGCAGGCCGGGATCCGGATCCCGTTCTAGGAACGCCGCGCGATCGTGAGCTCCGAATCCACGTGCTCCCAATCCTTCGAGCGGGTGGTGCGCGACCCCAGTCGGATCGACAGGGCGTGAAGCAAGTGGTGTTTCGGAGCCTCGAGCGCCGGCCCGCCGTAGAGCGTATCGCCGAGCAATGGGTGGCCAATCGCCGCCAAATGCACCCGGATTTGATGGCGTCTCGCGTGATTCGCACGAAGCTCACAGAGCGAGCCGTGAGCCGCGCGCCTACTCGCGACGACCTCCGTCAAAGCCGGTTTCGGTTGGAGGCGCCGGATCTCCCTCGGGTCGACGCAGGCGCGAACGCGCCTTGCGTCGCGTGGGTCGTTCGCAATGGGTATGTCGATCGACTGCGGCGCGACGAGGTCTCCGACGACCCGGGCCAAGTAGCGTTTCTCGATTCGTCCCGACTGCAGCTCGGCGCGAAGGCGCTCGAACGCTTCCTTGCTCCGGGCCGCCAGCATCACACCCGAGGTGTTCGTGTCCAAGCGATGAAGGATGCCGGGCTCGCGCCTTCGGTAGCCGACCTCGCGCATCTCCGGATATCGCGCCACCAACGCCCCTGCGACCGTGCCGAGCTCCCCTTCCTGCAATGGGTGACTGGGTACGCCTGCCGGCTTGTCCACGATCACGTAGTCATCCGTCTCCGTCAGCACTTCGAGCGGAAGGTCGGCGTCCGGCGCTGCATAGAAATCGGCGGTGTTGGGCAGGACGTCGACCTCGACTCGATCCCCGGAGGCCAGCAGGTGACTCTTCCTGACCACCCGTCCCCCAACCCTCGCTAGCCCTTCTTCGACCAGCGCCTTCGCCCGGGCGCGGCTGAGGTCTGGGATGCGGCGCGCAAGCACGACATCGATCCGCTGTCCTGCGTCCTCCTCACTGACCTCGAGCTCGAAATCGGCCATGGGCCTTCACTCCCACGATCCAGCCACCCTTTCCACGCCATTTGCGCGGCGGGGTGGCCCGTCTACACTCCGAAAAACCGTGTCCAAGCGTGATTACTACGTGATTCTCGAAGTCAGCCGCACGGCTTCGGGCGACGAGATCAAGCAAGCGTATCGCGCCCTCGCGATGAAATACCATCCGGACCGCAACCCGGATGACCCGGCAGCGGAGGACAGCTTCAAGGAAGCGACCGAAGCGTACGCAGTGCTCAGCGATCCGGACAAGCGCTCCCAGTACGATCGCTATGGCCACGCCGCGTTCGATGGCGCAGGTCCCGGATTCGAACCCGGTGACTTCGGCGCCGTGAGTGACATTCTCGAAGGTCTCTTTGGCGAGGTTTTCTCGGCAGGTCGTCGTAGACGTCGAAGCGGTCGCGACCTCACCTACGACCTCGAGATCTCGTTCACGGAGGCCGCGCTCGGCGTCGATAAAATCATCGAGGTGAGTCGGCCCGCCGATTGCCCCAGCTGCGGCGGCCGCGGCGCGAAGCCAGATACACCGGTCCACAAGTGCAACGTCTGTCAAGGCCGTGGCCAAGTGAAGTACCAACGCGGCCTCTTCGCTGCGGCGCGCCCGTGTCACGCTTGCCGGGGAAGCGGGAAGAGCATCCCGTCACCGTGTGACGACTGCAAGGGCACCGGCAACAGGATGCGTCCCGAGTCGATGAGCGTGAAGATTCCGGCCGGCGTGCAAGATGGTGCGGTGCGAACCGTTCGCGGTGCAGGCGAAGCGAGCCCAGCGGGGAACGGCGATCTCCACATCAACGTCAAGGTGAGGGACCATGCCCTCTTCAGCCGCGAAGGCGCCGATATCTTGGTTTCGGTCCCGATCTCGTTCCCGCAGGCGGTTCTCGGCGCAAGCATCGACGTCCCAACGCTCGATGGAACGGTCCTGATGAAGGTCCCGCCGGGTACTCAATCGGGCAAGGTATTCCGGCTGCGTGGCAAGGGAATTCCGGTGTATGGCGGCTACGGCAAGGGCGATCAGCTCGTCACCGTCATCGTGGAAGTTCCACAACAGATCAGTCGCCGACAGCGCAAGCTCATCACGGAGCTCGCCCAGGAGATCGGGGACGAGGTACACCCGCAGCAGGCCAGCTTCATCCGAAAGCTCCGCGGGCTCTTCGAAAGTTGATTGCCACTTACTTGCGCGCGCGCGGCGCGTTCTCCAAGTTACGAGCATGCGAACTGCAGCTCTGTTGATCATCGCGGGAGCATTCCTCGTCGGATGCCCCAAAAACGAGGACGCGCCCACCAAGAGCCAGGGTGACGAAACCCCCGCGCCCACCGAAGAGAAGGGGACCGAGGGGACTCAGGAAGACACCGGGCCGCCGGCACAATACAGCGTCGAGCTCGACACCACCAAAGGCACGATCGTCATCGACGTTCATCGCGACTGGGCGCCCAAGGGAGCCGAGCGGTTCTACGAGCTCGTACAAAAAGGATATTTCACCGACGTCGCGTTCTTCCGTGTGATCGGGGGCTTCATGGCCCAGGTCGGCATCAGTGGCGACCCGGCGCTCAACGCCGAATGGCGCGCCAAGCCCATTCCCGATGATCCCGTCAAGGCCAGCAACACACGTGGCACGGTGACGTTCGCCACCTCCGGGCCCGATTCGAGGACGACCCAGTTCTTCATCAACTTCGCCGACAACTCTCGTCTCGATGGCATGGGCTTCGCGCCATTTGGCAAAGTCAAAGACATGGCGCCGGTCGATGCGCTGTACGACGGATACGGCGAAGGAGCCCCACGCGGTCGAGGGCCTTCACAAGCCCGGATGCAGGGCGAGGGCAACGCCTATCTCCGGGAGAGCTTCCCGAAGCTCGACTACATCAAGAGCGCCAAAATCATCGACTGACTCGCCCGCCCGCGACCTGAAAGTCGATGCGATCGCTCTCGAGCAGGATGAATTCCGGGTGCGTGGTCGTCATGAAGACCTGCCCTCCCACCTGACTCAACATCCCGAAAAACCTTCGGTTTCGACTCCTGTCGAGCTCGCTCGATACATCGTCCAGGAGCAGGATCGGCACTCTGCCGGTGCGCTCCGTGAGAAGATCGAGCTCCGCAGCCTTGAGGGCCAGCACGATTGTACGGTGCTGCCCCTGCGAGCCGTGGTGCCGCGCACCGACCTCGTGCAGTCTCAGCTCGAGATCATCGCCATGCGGCCCATCGGACGTGAACCCGCGTGCGCGATCCTTGTCGAACGCGCGTTCGAGGGCCTCGGCGATTGCGTCCTCGGAAGGCTCTACGCGCGGGAGGTATCGCACGCCAAGCGGCGTATCACCCGCGAAGACTTCGGTGAACGCCCGCTCTACTCTCGGCCCCAAATCCTCGACGAGGCGCCGTCGCGCCTGACCCACCACGGCTCCTGCTTTACTCAGAATGGCGTCGTAGGCGCGAACGGAACGTCGATCGGTGCGTTGTTCCTTGAGCAGCCGATTGCGGCTGCGTAGGGCCTTCTCATAGGTCGCAAGCGTGCTCGCGTAAATCGGATCCATCTGCTCGAGCATTCGATCGATGAATGCACGACGCTTGTCGGCGGAGCCGGCGGCCAGCACCAAATCGCCCGGATGAAACAACACCATCCGAATCGTCTGGTACCAGGCGCTCGTCGAACGCGGGCGCTTCCCGTCGAGCTGAAGTCGTCTTCGCTGCCCCCTTCCGAGGTCCACTCGGAGCTTGTGTGGTGCGGGGCTCGCTTCGAGCAGCGCCTCGACGAAGGCATCCTCTTGGTCGAGCGCGATCAAATCGTCGGTTTTCGCGCCCCGAAAGCTCTTCAGGGCGCCAAGATAGTAAAGTGCCTCGAGGAGATTCGACTTTCCAGCCCCGTTGTCCCCGTGGATCACGTTGAAATGAGGGCCCGGTTCGAAGCTCAGGGTGCCGAGGTTGCGAAACCCCCGCGCGCGCAGCGCACTGACTCGGCTTGGGGTCTGCGCGACCAAGGGGTGCCTCAGATGCGCATCGGCATGATGACGCCGACGAATTCCGCGTCGTCACCGACTGGCTTGACCACCCCAGGGTCACGCTCGCCACTGAGCTCGAGCGCGACTTCATCGTGCGGCATCGCGCTCAAGGCATCGAGTAGATAGCGGGCGTTGAACCCGATCCGCAGCTCGTCGCCGGCATAGTCGACGTCCACCTCTTCACTGCCCTCCCCGACCTCCGGGTTTTGGCTTTGAATACGAAGCATACCTGGCTCGAGTTGGAGCTGAACTCCGCCACTCTTGTCATTCGCAACCAGGCTGATACGCCGCAACGCTTCGACGAGGGGGCCCCGCGCTGCCACGACCGTGCGACTCTGCTTGCTCGGGATGACCTTGCTGTAGGGTGGGAAGTTCTCGTCCGCGAGCTTGACACTCAAGCTGAGGTCATCCCGGAGAAAGAAGGCGTTCCCACCCGCGGTCGCGATCCCGATCGTAGTCGGCTCCTCGCCCTTGCCTTTCGCCCCTTTGACGTCGTCGAGCAACCTCTTGAGCTCGCTGATGCCCTTGTGCGGAACGAGCATGCTGAAGTTCATCATCCCAGCTTTGCCACTGACCTTGTGTTCCGCTTTCGACAGGCGATGACCGTCGGTCGTGACCATCCGGACGACTTTTCCATCGCCTTCGAACAAGGTCCCCGCGAGGTGCGGCCGCGTGTCGTCGTGTGACATGGAGTATTGCGTCAATGAAATCAGGTCGGCCAGCACCGTGGCCTCCAGGTGTGCGAAGTCGGCATCTCCTGGATTGGGCAGCGGAGGAAAGTCTTCGCCCGGCATTGCGGGAATGCGGTACCTGACCTTGCCGCAACTGAGCTCCACGGCATGACTGTCGCTGAGCTTCCAGGTCACCTCCCCGTCCGGCAGGTTCTTGACGATGTCGAACAAAGTTCGCGCAGACACCGCGATGGTGCCGCCCTTCTTGATTTTCGCTGGCACGAGTGCGGTCACGCCCAAGTACAGATCGGTGGCCGACAAGCGAAGACGGTCTGGCGCCTCTGCCGACAGCAACACGTTCGAAAGAATGTGCATCGAGCTTTTGCGATCAGCGACTCCGTGCGTGCGTGCGAGGCCACGGAGAAACTGCTGCTTTTCGATCGTGAGCTCCATGTGTTGGTTCACTCCATGCAAGGGCTGGTCTGTTTGTCCACCAGCTTAGATCTCATAATTTTAAATTAGTCTTCGTCTTAACAGCTGTGGATTGTGGATGAAGCAAGGTAACTAGCGAGAAGAACTCAGGTTTGACCGCCATTGCGATCCTTGGTCGATCGTGGTGACGATGTGGACGGTGCAAATCCAGATTCATCCCCAGGGGCATTCCCCAGGTTGACCTCAGCCCAAACACAGCCGCTGGTATACACCAAAAGCGCGCGGGAGGCCCGGTATGCCCAAGCCCCCCGTACGAGCCTCGTCGGCCAGTAGATACGCCGCGTGCGTTAGATGCCCAGCTTGCGCTCGATGGCGTCGACTGTGCCCAAAACACGCTCATCCTGGGCCTCCACCAAGCCGCTGATCTTCCGTACGGCGCTGATGACGGTGGTGTGGTCTTTGCCGCCGAAGCGCTCGCCGAGCTCGGGGTAGCTCGTACCGAGCCGCTGGCGGCAAATGTACATGGCGATCATGCGTGGAAAGCTCACGGCGCGGTGACGTCGCCGCGACTTCAAGTCTGCCAAGCGAATCCCGAAGTAGCCGCACACGATGCGCTGGATGTCTTCGACGCTCATCGCGGTGTCCTGGTTCGGGGCCACCGAACGCAGCGTCTCTTTGGCGAGCTCGAGGTCGATCGGAAGCCCGAGTAACTCGGCCTTCACGGCAATGCGAAGGAGGGTCCCTTCCAGCTCGCGCACGTTGCTGCGAACCGCCTGTGCCAGATAGAGCGCCACCTCGCTCCGGAGCTCGATGCTCTCGCTCTCGGCCTTCTTCTGAAGAATGGCGATGCGCGTGTCTAGCTCGGGCGCCTGAACATCCGCGACCATCCCCGACTGGAAGCGGCTGATCAAACGCTCCTGCATCTCGGGGATCTGCTGAGGGTATACGTCTGAAGTGACGACGATTTGCCGATCGGAGTGGTAGAGCGCGTTGAACGTATGGAAGAACTCCTCCTGCGTCTGTTCTCGGCCAGCCAGGAACTGGATGTCATCCATCAGCAACACGTCACATTGAGTTCGGTAACGATTTCGGAATGAATTGATCTCGTGGTTCTGTAGTGACCAGATGAACTCGTTCGTGAACTGTTCGGCCGAGAGGTAGAGAATCCGCGCGCGAGGATTGCGTTGCAGGATGGCGTGCCCAATCGCATTGACGAGGTGCGTCTTTCCAAGGCCCACCCCGCCATAGATGAAGAGCGGGTTGTAGCGGCTCCCGGGGTCGGAGCCGCAGGCCACGCTTGCCGCATGTGCGAGCTGGTTCGCTGGGCCGACCACGAAGTTCTTGAAGCGGTACTTGGGGTTGAGATCCGCGGTCTGGGGTGCGCGTGGCGTCGCGCGAGGGGCGCGCGGTGCCGGAGCTGGCGTGGATTCCCGCGCTGCTTGGGCCTTTTCGCGCAGGGTCTCGTCGAGCTCCCAGCGCACCTTGGTGGGCATCGCCGTCTCGCCCGCTTCGCTCTGCAGGGTATCGAGAATCATGTCGAGGTAATGGGCGGAAATCCACTCTGCAAAGAACTGATTGGGAATGCGAAGCACCACCGAATCGCTCTCGATGCCACCAAACTGAACTGGTTCCAGCCAGGTCTCGAAGTTCTCAGCCGACAGATGCATCTTGAGGCTGCCCAGCGCTTGTTCCCACAATCGTTCCATCGTCACGAGACCCCCCAAAAAGGCGCAAGTCAGCGTCAACGTCCCCAAGCCATCCACAGCTCGACGGGACGCGCGATTCAAACTTCGTCCACCAACTTCCGTCGACGTGGCGACCGCCGACTGGTGTCTTCTGAGTGAAGGGCGCCGAAGCTAGCAGCGAGTTCCGGAGCCGTCTACGGGGATCGAAGGACTAATTTCTAACCGCTTGTGATCGTAAAAGATTCGAACGCAGTTTTTTTGACAAGCGCGCACGGCGCCCAACGGCCTGTTTCATCGTTGTTGACAAGGTGTTGCAATCACACCGAATTACGACTTGTTATCGTTCGCGCGACATCTGCTCTATCTGCGAACGCAAGTCGTCCACAATTGTTGCTCGCGTTGGCGAAGCTGGATCGCGCGACAATGACGCAAGTTGCGAGCCCGTCCACATGTTATCCACCGTCGAGCAAGGCGTTTCTCACAAACGCGTTGACCTTTTTCCACTCCTCGTAGAGCCAGCGAAGACGTTCCGCGTCTCCGCTTGGAATCTCGCACGCGGGAACGCGCCAGAGCTTTATGCGCACGGACGAGCCGACGACGGCTCCATCGAGCAAGCTCCCGATCTTCGCAAAGGTCTCGAGCCCCGCGTGCGCGAAGAATACACAGTCGACATTCGGCAATGCATCCAACAATGCGAGAACACCGCCGGGCTTGGGAGGCAACACGTGGCTCAGCTCGGTCGCGTCGGCCACCATTGGCGACCCCTCCGACGCGAGGCGCGCCAGCGCGCGCTCTCGCTTTTTCGCGGAAAAACGGGTGCCTTCAGGGAAGATCAAGATGCCATCCGAGTCCAAGGAGCTCGCGAGATTGCGCATGCCTCGAAGCTCCGCAGCCCGATCTCCCGTTCGATCCACGAAGTAATTCGGAAGCGCGTTTCCAACGATGTCGATGCAAGGGTCGAATAGGAGCTCTTGTTTGAGCACGTAGCGGACGTGAAACCCATGCGGGTGCTGCACGTACGTGCAAGGGAGCAGCGTATCGAGAATGCTCGCATGGCGGATCAGGAGAATCGATGGGCCCGGCACCGCACACTCCGCGCCATCGACCTCAATCGTGAGACGCAACGCTCGCTGGGCGACGCGAAGGTTCGTACTGGCCCACCAGGCTTGCAGCCGATAGAGAGCGTCGTCGCGTGCAGCGCGCGATCGGTATGCGAGGAACACACTGGCTATGAGCAATAAGGCTATCAACTCGAATCCGAGGTAGAACCAGCCGAACGCGAAGAGACGCAGAACGATGAAGGATCTCCGGCGAACCAAGCCGAGTAGGAGTCCGATCAGAATCCAGGCGGGCGCGAGTAGGCTCAGCGCGAGCCATCCAAGTGCATAGATGGAGATCGTCACTGCCCTGCGACGAAGGGCACCTGCCTTCGGGGGCTTCACCTTCATGCACCAAGGATACCCTCGAGAGCGTTCCAGAGGGCCTCTCGTTCCTGCGGGGTCTCTCGGGTCGCCGCGAGCCGATGTGTCGGCCGCGGTCTTCGATCGTGCCAGAACGAGCCCGTCGTCTGCCCCGCCTCCTCGGAGACACAGAGCCAAACGATCGTATCGGCCCCCTGCTCGGCGGTCCGTAGGAGCGGCCTCGTCACCTTGTAGAAGCGCGGCAGGGACTCAGACACCCCTGGCGTGGCCGCCCAGCCTGGATGCATCGAATGAACGACGATACCGCGATCGCGGAAACGCTCGGCCCATAGCTCGGTCAAAATCACCTGTCCGCGCTTGGTCCTCGCGTACGCCACGGTGCCGTCGTAGCGGGTCTTTTCCATCTGCAGGTCATCCGGCCGGATTCGCTGGGTATACATTCCACCCGACGAGACGTTGATGATGCGGGCCGGCGCCTCGAGCTTGTCGGCCAGGAGGTTCGTCAGGAGGAAATGGCCGAGCAAGTTGGTTGCGAAGGTTCGCTCGAGCCCCTCCTCGGTCTGTTCTCGCGTCGGAAGGAGAACCCCGGCATTGTTCACGAGCAGATGGATCGGCGCCTCGAGTCGGCCGGCCAGCGCGCGGATCTGACTCATGAGGCTGAGGTCCGCGATCTCTTCACGGACCGCGGGATTGCCCGTCTCCTTCCGGATCTGCGAGCCCACCGCCGCCGTCTTCGTCGGGTTCCGCCCGACGATGACCGTCGTGGCACCCAAGCGAGCGAGTGCCGTGGCCGTCGCTCGCCCCAACCCGGACGTCGCCCCCGTCACGAGCGCCACCCGTCCACGGAGGTCCGCATCGATGGGCGGATGCGGCCGCCATCGATATCCGAGTGCCGTGTAACCGATGAGCGATTTGTCGAGGAATGCATCCAACATGGGGAGCGTTCTAGCGCTGGGCCGACAATTTGGAAGGGCGATCCATCGCTGTTAGCTTCGGCGAGGGCATCACCCATGGGGGCAACGCGAGCGTTTTGGAGGGCGGCAATCGTCGGTCTATTGACCGTCTTGTGCGCGCTCTCGACCGCTTCGGCACAGCTCGAAGGGCCCACCGGCGTGAGCGGCGTGGCCGGCCCTGCCAGCATCCCCCCCGAAGACACCCTCGAAACCACCTATGGGCTCGCCATGGGAAGCGGGGCTCGCGCCGGTGCGATCGGGACATCGGCCCTCGCCTACAACGTTTCCAACATGGCCGCGGTGCCGACATACCACGTCGAGGCCTTCTCTCAGATCATCCCTGGCAGCAAGAGCAACGGCGGCACCTACTGGACCATCGGCAGCTCCGTCGCGGATTCGTCGACCGCGAAGAAGATCGCGATGGGCACGAGCTTTCGCGGTGTCTTCAGCGGCGAGGGTCACAGGTACAGCGGCTGGGATTGGCGCTCCGGGGTCGGCATCCAGGCGATTCCCCAGATCGGCATCGGCATCGGCTTTCGTTGGGCGAACCTCAAATCGGATTGGACGAACGCACCGTGTCCAACCGGGGACGGCTGTCGGGTCCGTGCCGGCCCCTCGTTCGATGGCATCACCCTCGACGCATCGCTCACGGTCACGCCGATTCCATGGCTCAAGGTGTCGGGCCTCGGCTACAATCTCATCAAGACGTACTCGTCGCTCGCGCCCCAGATGGCAGGCGGCAGCGTTGCGCTCACCCCGGTCGCTTCGTTCAGCATCGGCGGAGACATCCTCGTCGACTTCACGACGTTCGAGAAGAACAAGCTCATCGCGGGCGGGGGTCTGAGCTACATCGCCGCCGAGATGGTCCCGCTCCGCTTCGGCTATCGGCGCGATGGTGGTCGCGGTTTCAATCAGATCACCGCAGGTGCGGGATTCAACAAAGGCAAGATCGGCGTCGAAGCAGCGCTCCGCAAGGACATCGGCGGCCTCAAGGAGACCTACCTCCTCTTCATGTTCCGCTTCGTCGTGCAGTGATCGCTACGCACGCTTACGCGTCATGCTGAAGTGGACGAGCCCGGGTGCGTGCCGCCCCGCGAAGGCGCCGATCTTTCCATGGCCGGTGAACGTGTATTCGCGCTTTCGTTTTGCAATGGCGTCGACCATGACGCGCGCAGCGCGATCGGCCGGCCACATCAGGTTCTTGGGGCGCCGATCCTCGCGCTGAGGATCGAAACGGCCCTGATTGTCGACCTGCGCAATCTCACTCTCGATGTAGCCCGGGTGAATCGTGGTGCAGGTGACGCCGGAGCCATGAAGCTCGGCGGCGAGCGCTTGGCCGATCGCCCGCACCGCGTACTTCGACGCGGCATAGGCCCCGATGCCCGGTGTTGCCATCATGGATGCCACGCTGCCTATCAAGGCCAGCCGTCCCTTCCGATCGCGAAGGTGCGGTATCGCGTAGCGCGCGGTCATGGCAACACCGATGACGTTGACGTCGAGCTGACGCCTCCAATCAGCCGCCGACAGCTTCTCGATTCGCCCCGCAACCGAAAACCCGGCATTTGCGACGGCCACGTCGAGGCCGCCCAAGTTGCGGACGACCTTCTGCACCGCCTCCGCAACCGAGGCCTCATCCGTGACGTCGCAGCGCACCACCAACCCTTTGCCACCTTGTGCAGCCAGCTCGTCGACGACCTGCTGGAGCCTATCCTCGCGTCTGCCGGACACCGCGACGATCGCGCCTTCTTTGCCAAAAGCCAGCGCCAAGGCCTTGCCGATCCCGCTGCCGCCGCCAGTGATCCAGACGACTTTGTTCTCGAAACGCCTCGCCATATCCTGCGCCTAGCAGCTCCTCGCGGGAGTTGCCATGCGCTACTCCGCGCCGCTGTCCGCGCCTTCATCGGCCGCTGCGCCGGGGTCCGTGACCCAGCGCCGGACGGGCGCGAACCAACCCCCCGCGCGCTCCGCGAGGTCGACGTCGAGGCGGTAGAGACAGGGAACGACCAGGAGGGTGAGCAAGGTCGAGAAGGTCAGGCCGTATACGATCACCTGGGCCATCGGCGCGAGGTGCGGCAAGCTGTCGACCGCGAGTGAGAGCGGGAAGAGCCCGGCGATCGTCGTGATGCTGGTGAGGAAGATCGGCCGCAATCGCAACAAGCCGGCTTCCACGATCGCTTCATCGAGGGCCATGCCGAGGCCGCGGCGCTTGTTGATGAAGTCGACCAATACCAATGAATCGTTGACCACGATGCCGGTGAGCCCCACCACACCGACGAGGGAGATCAGTCCGACTGGGCTGGCGCTCAACAAGAAACCCCCGCACACACCGATCAGCGAAAGCGGGATCGCGGCCATCACCACCGTCGGTTGCGAGAAGCTCTGAAACTGTGTCGCGAGAATCGTGTAGATTAGCAACAGCGCCACGATGAACGCCGCGAAGAGTGAATCGATCGACTCCTGCGTTTCTTCGAACTGCCCCCCATACTCGAAGCGCACATCGGGATTTGCTGCCTCGAGGGGCGCGAGCGCGCGCTGCAGCCGGGCGTTGACCTCGCCGCTGTTCGTTGCGGTTTCGTCGATTCCGGAAAGCACGCTCACCAAGCGCTTCTGTTGGTAGCGACGAATGACGCCCGCACCTCGGCCGTGAAAGACGTCGGCGATGTCCTCGATGGCGACCTGGTCGCCGGTCGGCGCGATGAGCTGGAGCGACGCGATCCGACTCGGGTCCTCGAGCACGTCTTCGGACAATTGCACGACGATGTCGATCTCGTCGTCGCCTTCTTGCAGGGTCGCCACGGGCGATGCGCCAAACGCGCTCCGTAGCCAGGCCGTGACAGCCTCTGGGGTAAGCCCGTGAAGCGCCGCGCGTTCCTCGTCGACCTTGATCTGGAGCTCTTGTTTCCCGAGCTCGTGGTCGTGATTCGAGTTACGCGTCCCCGGTGTCCTGCGTACCTCGGTGAGAACTTGCTCGGCGAGCTCGACCAAGCGCTCGTGGTTCTTTCCCTGGATTCGCACGGCAACGGGCGCGCCGCGTGGCGGCCCGGGCCTCACCTCGACGACCTCCAGGCGTGCGGGTCCGACTAGGTCCTCATAGAGGCTGCTCACCTTCGTGACCAGATCACGGCCGGCGTGAAGGCTGCTCCGCTCGGTTGCGGGTACGACGAAGACGCTGACGATTCCCAAGTGGTCTCCAGTTCGCATGCCCATGTCCGTGCGAGTCATTCCCCGCACCGCGACGGTGGCCTCGATATCCGGGCTGTCGAGCTCGAGAATCCGCGCATCGAGCTTGGCGAGAAGCGCTTCCGTTTCTTCCTTCGAGGCATCCGTCGGCATGTGAACGCGAACGTCGAACATGTCGGGATCGCCTTCGGTGAAGAGAATCACGTCCTTCACCGCGAGAGTCAGCCCGATCATCACGAAGAACAAGCCGTACGCCCCGAAGACGACCGTTCCGCGGTGTCGAAGCGACCAGCGGAGCAGGCGCTCGTAGACCTCGAGGACCCGCCCCCCAACTCTCTGGAGCCTCGTCTTTGGCGGCCCGGTTTCGTCTCCCTTGCGAGCACCAAGCCTGCCGAAATCCGCCATGTGGCTCGGCAGAACGAACATCGCCTCGATCAACGACGCACCGAGGGCTGCGACGACGACCTTTGGAATGATGGCGAAAAAGTCCCCGAGCACGCCTTCCATCAAGAGCAAGGGCAGGAACGCAGCCCAGCTCGTCAGGGTGGACGAGACGACGGGCCAAAAGACCTCTTGGGTGCCGACGACCGCGGCCTTTCGCCTCGGCATCCCCTCTTCCATGTGCCGGTAGATGTTCTCGATGATGATGATCGCGTCATCTACGACGACGCCCAAGCAGAGGATCAGCGCCAGCAAAGACATCATGTTGATCGTGATCCCCATGACGTGCATCGCGATGAGCGCCCCCGCCAGCGCGACCGGGAGACCAATCGCCGCCATGGTGGCATTGCGCGCTCCGACGGCCGTCCAGAGCATCAGCAAGACAAGCACGAGCCCGGCGATCGCGTTCGCATAAAGAGCGCCAAGCGAATGCTCGACCTCGGCCGCGGCGTCGCCAAAGAGATCGATGGTCACCCCCGGCGGAAGGGTGGGCGCCAAGCTCGCGACCAGCGCACGGACTTCGTCACTGATGCGGAGGCTGTCCGCTTGCTCCTCTTTGCGAACGGTGAGCACGATGGCCGGTTCGCCGTTCACGCGTCCACTGAAGTCTCCCGCGGCAAAGGTGTTGCGCACGTCTGCGACGTCACCGACGCGCACGGAGCCTCCGCGCGCATCCGGTCGAATCACCACGGCCGCCAGCTCTTCGACGTCGTCGACGCGCGTCATCCCGCGCACGAGCCGAGCGTCCCCTTCGCCCTTGGTCGTTCCGACGGGGACGTTCGAGGCGCGCAGGCGAAGCGCATGGGTCACTGCCGTGAGCGGAAGCTGGTAGGCTGCGAGCCGGTCGGGATCGACCTCGACTCGGAATTCTCGGTCTCGAATTCCGTTACGCCAGATTCCGGAGACGCCTGGCAAGCGTTCGATACGATCGGCCAGATCTTTGCCGACTTGCCGCAGCACGACCTCGGGAACCTCCCCGCGCACCGCGACCGTGATCGTCGGGAAGTCGACCTTGAACTCTCGCACGACCGGGCGTTCTGCATCGATGGGCAGGTCGTCGATCCGGTTGACCTCGTTCGAGACCTCCATGATCGCAGCCGTCATGTCATCGACGTCCGAATGGAGCTTGAAGCTCACGTAGGAGATCCCTTCTTTGGAAGAGCTCCAGATCTCGTCAATCTCGTCGACGTCTCCGATGGCATGCTCGACTGGGATCGTGACGAGCTGCTCAATCTCCTCCGGAGAAGCGCCCGCGTAAACCGTCGTGACCGAGCCCCAGCCCGTGGGCATCGTGGGCAAAGACTCGCGATGCATCGAACCCAATACGAGGCCTCCGACGACCACCATGGAGATCGCCACGAGGTTGACGAGAACGGGCTGGCGAACTGCGAAGGCAGGAATGCTCATGGCTCGTCGACGGGTACGATGTGGACCTCGGAGCCGTCGACGACGCGGGTGACCCCTTTGCTGACCACGACGTCACCGGCTTCCACCCCCTCCACGACTTCTGCGTAACCCGCGCGGACCTCTCCGAGGATGATGGATCTGCGGGCGGCGACTCCATCTTCGACGACATAGACGTGTTGGCTTCCGAACCGCTCGAATACACCGTCGAGGGGGACTTGGATTACTTCGCGCGGCTCCCCCGTCTCGACGGTGAAACGGGCCACGAGGCCGGGTCGCAGCCGACCTTCATGATCATCGAGCTCGACTTCGACCGGTAGCCTTCGAGTGCGCGGGTCGATCACCTCGCCGACACGCACGACCCGGCCGTGGAACTCTTCATTGGGCCGCGCATATACCGAAACTGCCGCGCGCGCATCGACCGAGACGTCGAGCGCTTCGCGCGGATCGAGCAGCACTCGGGCTTTGAGCACGCTGGTGTCTGCGAGCGTGAGCAGGGGGCTCCCCGGGGCGAGGTACTCGCCGACCTCGACGGTCCGCTCGACGATCGTCGCCGCAAACGGTGCGCGAACGACCGCTTCCGTGAGCCCCCGGCGGGCCAATCGGGACTGGGCCCGCGCGGCGTCTCGCGCTGCTCTCGCGAGCGTCACCGCGTCTCGCGCATCGTCGAGCCGCTGCTCGGGCAACCCACCGGTCTTCACGAGCTTCTCAGTACGAGCCAGCTCGCGTTCTGCCTGGTCGAGTCGCGCTTCGCTCTGCTCTACGGCAGCCCTGGCGGCCTGCGCGGCAGATGCCGGTCTGCCCACATCGAGCCGCACGAGGACTTCGCCTTCGCTGACGCGGTCGCCCGCCTCCACCAATACCTCAACGACGCGGCCGGCGGTTTCCGAACGCATGTTCGCCTCGCGGTTTGCGAGGATCTCGGCCGTGGCCACGGTGCGCGGCACGACGGTCTGCGGCTCGATGGTGACGGCATGGACCGCTGGCGGAGGCGCCTGCACGGCGGCGGGCGCGTTGCCCGTGCAGGCACTCGTCGAGCATGCCAGCGCGAGGACCAACCATGTCACGAGCGAACGCATCAGCAGGGGGATGTGAGTGTGAATCTTGGCAAGGGCAAGCGGACCATCCGGGCCGCTCAGCGTATCACGGCGTAGGCGTTCGAAAGGCCCAGCTCCTCCGGACGCTCCTCGGTGCTCGCGGTGAGCGCACAACCGCCCGCATCGTTCCAGCCGCGCACGACCAGCGTCTCGCCTGGAAAGACTGGCTTCGAGAACTGGCCCCGAAAGCTCGAGAGCCGGCTCGGATCCCCTTCGCACGCGTGGGTGACCAGCGCCCGGCCGGCATATCCGAAGGTGCAGAGGCCGTGAAGGATGGGCCTGTCGAAGCCGGCCGCAGCGGCGAACTCGGGATCGGCGTGCAGAGGGTTGTAGTCCCCGCTCAGGCGGTAGAGCAGGGCCTGGGTGGGCGCGATCCTCTGCCGCATTTCGAAGTCGGGGTCGCGGTCCGGGGGCTGCATGCGTGGGCTGCGTGGCGGTCGCTGCCCTCCGAAGCCGCCGTCCTTCAGCAGCAGGAGCGTGACCTCCCCGCGCATGCTCAACTCGTCTCCCTCGTCGTACGCCTCGATCACGAACACGGACATGGCCATGCGCTTGAGGTCGTAAAGCCCCTCGATGCGACCCATCACGGCCAGCTTTCCCTCAGGGCGAAGCGGTTTGAACAGCTGTATCCCCTGGCTGTGATGAACCATCCCGCTTCGGTCGCACCCGATGCGATCGACGAGTGTGTCGAACGCCGCGAACGTCGGGACCGTGCAGAATGTAGGCAAGACTTTCGGACCCCGCCCCTCGTAGAGGAAGTCGAGCTCCGCGCTTGCCGTCGCCCCCACGCCGAGCGCGTAGATAACCGCGTCGCGCCACGTGTACTCGAATTCGATGGTGGGCGTCTCCCAGCCCACGCTCCGTGCGTCGATTGCCATCCCGCTCCGTCCAGTAGAGCGCCGGTCGGCGAGGATGGCAATCCGGCGTCCAGGGTTCTAGAGTGCGTCCCGTGAAGCCCGCTCGTCGAGTCGCCATCGTTTTTTCGGGGGGTCCCGCACCCGCCGCCAACGCCGTCATCGCCGCGGTCACCACGTCGTTTCTGGAGGCTGGGGTGGAGGTGCTGGGCATCTTCCACGGCTACACGAACCTCCAAGAGTACGATCCGGTACACCAGCCGCTGGTCGAGTCGGAGCACTATCGCGTTCTCGCACCCGCCGACATCCGAGGGATCCGCAACAGCCGCGGGATCATCATCGGAACCGCGCGTGTCAATCCGGGAGCTGCCATCGAAAGCCCCGCAGACCTCCTCAATCCTGAAAAGACGGAGCGTCTGGCGCGCATTCACCACGCCCTAGCGGATCTGAACGTCGACGCGCTCATTTCCATCGGCGGCGATGACACGCTCAAGACGGCCAACTTCTTCTACGAGTACCAGAAGCATCACGTGGCGGAAGACCAGCGTATACGCGTCGTACATTTGCCGAAGACGATCGACAACGACTACCGAGGCATCGACTTCACCTTCGGATTCTTCACGGCGGTGGACGTGATGGCCAAAGAGCTCCTGAACCTACGCGCGGATTGCATCGCCACCAGCAGTTACTTCATCGTCGAGACGATGGGCCGAAAGGCCGGCTGGCTTTCTTACGGTGTCGCGATCGCGGGCGAAGCCAGCATGGTGCTTTCCACCGAAGACGTTCGCGGCGATCTCGCGATTGAAGAGACCCGCGCGGACCCGACGACCGGGGAGTCGATCACCGAATGGAAGCTGTCCGTGACGGCGTTGGTGGATCGAATCGTCGACCTCATGTTGGAGCGAGAACGGAGAGACCAATACTACGGCACCGTCGTGCTGGCCGAAGGCCTCGCAGAGCTCCTGCCCCAGAATTCCGTGCACGGAATGCCGCGCGACGAACACGGCCACATCCGTTTGAGCTCGTTCGACCTGGCGAAGATCGTATCGGATCGCGTGATGACGCGGTACGAAGAGAGGACCGGCCGGCGCAAGAAGGTGCGCCACATTCAGCTCGGCTACGAGTCACGATGCGCGCCTCCACATGCGTTCGACGTGATGCTCGGAAGCCAGCTCGGCATCGGGGCATACCGCGCGCTAGTCGAGGAAGGCCTCGACGGACACATGGTCAGCGTGAGTGGCCAGCTCCAGCTTCACTACGTCGAGTTCTCGAAGTTGATCAACCCGCACACGCTTCAGACCGAGGTGCGGTTCATCGACTCGGGCAGCGACTTCCACCGCCTGGCCCGCTTCCTCGAGACGCAAACAGGGAGGCGCTTCGCGTGGAGCCCGGGGCGCCGCCTCGAGCCCGGATCCGAAAAAAGCTAGTACGGACGCTCGACGACCTGGCGCACGCGCTTGCGGCGGCGCCGAGCGGCCTCGGCAGCTTTCTTCCGCTTCTTGATCGAGGGCTTCATGTAGTGACGGCGCCGCTTGAGCTCGCGGAGGATTCCCTCGGTGGCCATCTTGCGCTTGAGGTGCTTGACCGCACGTTCGAGCCCACGCTCACCCACGTGAACTTCGATTGGTTTGCACTGTACGGTCTCGACCATGAACGCGTCTGCTCCCTTCAAGAGCGCCCGAGGCTTACACACAGTCCCCGGAGGCGCAAGGAGGCCCCGATTTCAGGTAATCACGCGACCTAAGGTCTCGGGATCAGACGCTTATTGGGCATCGATGCTCGCATTTGGCGCGCTTGCGGGCTCTTTGCCTCGGAAGCTGAGCTTTCCGTCCCCCGCGTCCACGACGATGGTATCGCCCTGCGAGAAGCGTCCGGCGAGGATGTCCTCGGCCAGCCCGTTCTCGAGATAGCGCTGGATGGCGCGCTTGAGGGGGCGGGCCCCGTAGGTGGGATCGTAGCCCACGTTCGCGAGGAAGTCCTTGGCCGCGTCCGTGATCTCGAGACGCATGTCGCGCTCTTCCAGTCTCTTCTCGAAGTTCCGGAGCTGCACGTCGACGATGCTGCGAAGCTGCGCCCGATCGAGGCGATGAAAAATGATCGTCTCGTCGAGCCTGTTCAGGAACTCCGGACGAAACGCATCGCGAAGATCTTCGATCACGGCCTTGCGCATCGACTCTTCGTCATCGAGCGCCATGATGTGATGCGACCCGACGTTCGACGTGAGAATGATCACGACGTTCTTGAAGTCTACCGTTCGGCCTTGGCCGTCGGTCAGTCGACCGTCGTCCAGCACTTGGAGGAGCACGTTCCAGACGTCGGGGTGCGCCTTCTCCACTTCGTCGAAGAGCAACACCGAATACGGCCGCCGGCGCACCGGCTCTGTGAGCTGCCCGCCCTCTTCATATCCAACGTAACCGGGAGGCGCGCCAATCAGCCGCGCAACCGCATGCTTTTCCATGTACTCGCTCATGTCGAGGCGGATCATCGCCTTGTCGTCGTCGAACAGGAACTCGGCGAGCGCGCGTGCGAGCTCGGTCTTGCCAACGCCGGTGGGGCCGAGAAATAGGAAGGATCCAATCGGACGGTTCGGCTCGCTCAAGCCAGCTCGCGAACGCCTCACGGCATTCGAGACGGCCACCACGGCCTCGTCCTGACCGATCACACGCGCCCGTAGTCGGTCCTCCATGTGAAGGAGCTTTTCCTTCTCGCCCTCGAGCATCTTGCTCACCGGCACGCCGGTCCATTTGGACACGACCTCCGCGATGTCTTCGTCCGTCACTTCCTCCTTTAGGAACGACGTGCTCTGCTGCACCTCGGCGAGCTTCTGCTGCGCCGCGGTCACGGCCGCCTCCGCAGCAGGAATCTCCCCGTACTGCAGGCGAGCGGCGGTTTCGTACTCGGTCGTGCGCTCGGCTCGCTCGAGGTCGAGACGAAGGCTCTCGACGAGCTCCTTCTTCTCCCGAATCTCGGTAATCAGCTCCTTTTCGCGAAGCCACTGCGCCCGCATCGCGTCGCGCTGCTCCTGCAGATCCGAGAGCTCTTGCTCGAGATCCTTGAGACGCTTCTTGCTCGCGTCGTCCGCTTCCTTCTTGAGTGCCTCACGCTCGATCTCGAGCTGTGTCACCTTCCGCTCGACCGTATCGATCGGCGCGGGCAGCGAGTCGATCTCCATCTTCAGCCTCGACGCGGCCTCGTCCACCAAGTCGATGGCTTTGTCCGGCAAGAACCGATCCGTGATGTATCGCTCGCTCAACGTGGCTGCGGCGACGATCGCCGAGTCTTGAATTCGAATCCCGTGGTGAATCTCGTAGCGCTCTTTGAGGCCACGCAAGATCCCAATCGTGTCCGGTACGGAGGGCTCGCCTGCAAAGACTGGCTGGAAACGTCGTGCTAGCGCGGCATCCTTTTCGATGTGCTTGCGGTACTCGTCCAGTGTGGTTGCGCCGATGCAGCGAAGCTCGCCGCGAGCCAGCGCGGGCTTGAGCATGTTGCTCGCATCCATCGAGCCTTCCGCGGCGCCGGCTCCGACCAAGGTGTGGAGCTCGTCGATGAAGAGGATGATTTCGCCTTTGGCGTTCTCGATCTCCTGGAGAACGGCCTTCAGTCGCTCCTCGAACTCACCGCGATACTTCGAACCGGCGACCATCGCGCCGAGATCGAGGGCTAGGAGCTTCTTGTTCTTGAGCCCTTCCGGAACGTCGCCCTGTACGATGCGGTGCGCAATACCCTCGGCGATCGCCGTCTTGCCAACGCCGGGCTCGCCGATCAACACCGGATTGTTCTTCGTTCGCCGCGACAACACTTGCATCACTCGGCGGATCTCTTCGTCGCGTCCGATGACCGGGTCGGTCTTGCCTTGGCGCGCGGCTTCGGTGAGATCTCGCGTGTATTTCTCGAGAGCCTGGAACTTGCCCTCCGGGTCCGGATCGGTCACGCGCTGGCTGCCGCGCACTTCCTGCACGGCATCGAACAACTTGTTGCGGTCGACGCCCTGCGCCTCGAGCGCCTTCTTCAGCTGGGCGTCCGAGTATGCGGCGAGCAGCACGTGCTCCGCGGACGTGTACTCGTCCTTGAACGCTTCGGTTTCTTTCCACGCCTTGTTGAGGACCTCGCGGAGGCGCGACGACAGATCAGGCTGCGCTCCGCCGGCCACTTTGGGCATTCGGTCGAGCACGGCCCCGAGGGCGCGAATCAGCCCCTGTATATCGGCGCCCGCCTTCTCGAGGATCGCCGGGGCGAGGCCGCCGGCCTGGGCCAGGAGATCGAGCAGCAAGTGCTCCGGGTAAACCTCGGGATTGCCTCGATCGGATGCGTTTTGCTGCGCCGCAACCAGGGCCTCTCGGGTCTTGGTGGTGAGTCTATCGAGTCGCATTCCACGGCAAAGTAAGCACGATGGTGGCTCCGTCAATAGTTCGACAGCAGCGCTCAACGGGGCAATAACCACCCCGTGCGCACCGCTCTCCAGGCTCTCGTCACGGTCGCCTTGATCGCCTCGATCGCGTCGTGCAAGACCGGAAAAGCCCCCGAAGGCTTCGAGTCGCCAAGCGCTGCGATCGACTCCTTGTTCCGCGCCTACGGGGTACAAGACATGACCCAGGACGAGGCGCGGCGGCGACTGCAGGCCCGCGAGCGTTTCGACCTCCTCGACCCCGCTTTGTTCCGCTCGTGCTTCTCGGACTGGCAAGGCGAGCACGATCAGGCACTCGGAGGTTTCGTGTTCGGCCAACTCGTGGCAGCCAAAGAAGACATGAAGATCCATGTCGAAGGGGAGGTGGCTCGAGTCGAGGTCGCTTCCCCGTCGTCTGAGGTCAAGCCCATCGTGTTGGTCAAACAGAATCTCGCTTGGAAGATCGACCTGCGAGAGAGCGTTCCTCCTCGGATCCGCCAAAGCCTCTACGAGGTATATCGTCGCGCGCGCCGAGCCGAGCGCCGCGCAAAATAGGCTTTCGCTCAGTGCACGGTGAACGGCGTCACGTCCATCGGCTCGCCCGGGGTCGCTTCTTTCAGTGCCGCGTACAGCATTTGAAGCTCCCTCGCGTGCGGGTTCAGAGTCAGGCCCGCGGTCACTGTGCGAAGGGCCGCGTGAATGTCCCCCACACCCGCGAAATACAGCGAATCGGCATAGTGACGCCACAAAAGCTGAGCCATCGTGTGTGGGTCGATCGGCTGACCGATTCGAGCGTAGATGTCGGTCCAGCGTTCGCTGTGTGCGCGCATGGCGCTTGCTTCGTCGGCGTCCGTCGTATCCGCCGTCAGGACGCGATGATAGAGCTGCTCGGGGACGATGAGATCCATCATCTCGCGGTCCACGCGCACGTCCATTTCCACGAATACCGGGCGGAGCGCGGCAAGGCTCTGTACCTCGGCGGCGCTGAGCCGTCCGTCGAGAACGTAGCTGCGGAGCAGAGGGCCGAGCTCCGGTTCCCGTCTCACGAGGCGATCGACCAGCTTCGGATAGGTCAATAGAGGAAGCGGCACCATCGTCACGTCGGGCCGATTCTCCTCTTCCGCCTCGCCGCCCCAGTACCTGAAGATCGTTTGCGGATTGTGAGCCAAGACGACCGACCGGGCCGGGAGGTTGCGCCGCAATCCGTCGTCGAAGACATCGGTATCGGTGAACGTGGCGAGCGATGCGGCTGCGTAAGAACGCCGGGCCTGAAGCATCGCACAGAGCGTGAGGACGATGGCGATCGCGGGCGCGAGCTTCGGCTGACTCGGTACGGCCTCTGCGAGTGCGGAGAGCAGAACACCCACCGCGAATGCGGCGAACAACGCGACCGAGGCGTACGACAGCATGAAGTACGCGATGGCGTCCGGATTGCCGCTCACGAAGCCGATTGAAGCCCGTCCGAGCACGTAGACGAGCCACGCAGTCAGCCAGAAGAGCCCGAATCGTCGGGCCTTCTTGACCCGGAGCATGAAATAGGCTCCGAGCACGGCGATCACGAAGAGGGTCACGTGAAGATCCTCGCCCATGACCACGATGACGTCCGCAAGGCGCTCGCCGAACGGCGCCACCGCCTCGGGGCCCAGGCTCTTTTGAAATGCCTCCGCGGTGATGACCCACCAGAACCTCCCGAGCGAGGATGGGTCGCCCAAGTTCAGGAACGGCTCGACCGATGCGCGCAGCGGTAGAAACAGATAGGTGAGCAAACCGGCCCCCACGAAGGCTGCGGACCATGCAAATGGTCTCCAGCCGAATGCTTGCCACACACCGACCAAGAGCCAGAGCGCCGGCAACACCGCCAGTACCGCGAGGAAGTGATGGTTCGCGAGCGCAAGTCCGAAGGCGAGCGCGGCATGATAGAGTGGACGAACGTCGCCCCCAGGCTCTGACGCGGATACGCTCACGAGGCGCGCGACTGCAATGCAGAGCAACGCCGCTTGCAGGGCATACACCTCGGGCCGGACGGCCTGGAACCACCATGCATAGGTTCCTCCGACCCACCAAGCTGCGGCGACCGCGATGGGGAAGCGAAGTGAGTCGCGCACCACGCCCCCAGCCCCAAGTGTGCTCTCGAACGCAAGCGCCAGCGCCCCAACGGCGATCGCGCCGAGGAGCGCACAGATGATCGCAACACGGAACGCGAGCGCCCCAATCGGCACGAGGTTGGCCGCCCCCAATACGATCGCAGCCAAAGGCTGTCCGGGCGGGTGCGAAATCCCGAAGTCCGCGGCCGCGGCCACGAACTCCCCGCTATCCAGCCAATGGGCGTAGCCGGTTGCCGTCATGGCGTAGAGGATCAGCGGGGGGATCCCCGCGATCGCGGCCTTCATGAAGGGGGAATGCAAGACGACGCCATGATCGGTCGAGCGTAGCGGCGTGGTCAAATCTACGTCGAGCGAGCGGGCATCCATGCCATAGTTCGTCGATGGCGAAGCGAGGCACGAAGCTCTGGCTCATGAAGAGCGAGCCCGACGTTTACTCGATCGACGATCTCGAGCGCGACGGCACCGAGCCCTGGGAAGGCGTGCGCAACTACCAGGCACGCAATTTCATGCGCGAAATGGCGGAAGGAGACCTGGTGCTCTTCTATCATTCGAACGCCAAGCCTCCGGGCGTGGCTGGTATATGTCGGGTCCATCGCGCTGCTTATCCGGACCCGACCCAGTTCGACCCGAAGAGCGACTACTACGACGCCAAGTCGAAGAAAGACGAGCCGCGATGGTCGATGGTGGACGTCGGGTTCGTGGAGAAGTTCGCCGAGGAGGTTTCCCTGCAAGCCCTGAAAGACGACCCCGCGCTCACGGGGATGCGGGTCACCCAAAAGGGATCGCGACTTTCGGTACAGCCCGTGGACGCGAAACACTTCCGGCGCGTGCTGAAGATAGCCAAGGCCAAAACGAAGCTCCGCTGACCGCAGTCGCTCTAGTCACATCCGACCCGCCCACCCCCGCCCGTAATTTCAGTATCGCTCTCACGCGAGCGAGCCGCGTGCCTGCCGCGCCCTTCGCTTCGCTCGGGCTTGGCGTCGCTTCGCGCCGGGCTTCGCCCTTCGGGCTCGCGAGTCAGCGTCCGCGGCAGCGTCAGCGACAGCGCCAGCGTGAGCAACCGGAGACTCGGTCGCGACGCCCGTGCTCGCGAGCGGGACCCGTCGGTGCGGCCCTTGATGGCGCGATAAGACCGACCTCCAGCCCACTCGCTGTGCCGCGCAACCCGACCGAGTCTCCTCTGCGTAGTCAGAGCCAGCGTCAGCGTCAGAGTTGTGCAGAGGGGCGCGGGAAAACGCGTCGTGGGCTGGAGGCGGCGTACGAAGTGCCAAGCGCAAGACCGCAGCCAGCCCGCTTGGCGCGCCGTCCGAGGGCGGCTTGCGCGGCCT
>Ga0209536_100002220_pt1 | contig 31576 bp, 33 predicted proteins | sample DeeMarSeWOR28_12_FD_187461 | JGI IMG/M metagenome (GOLD analysis project Ga0209536, IMG submission 187461) | Marine sediment microbial communities from White Oak River estuary, North Carolina - WOR-2-8_12 (SPAdes) (version 2) | ecosystem: Environmental > Aquatic > Marine > Intertidal zone >... | reverse complement strand
TTGACGAAGTAGAAGCACAAATCTGGCCCACACCAACACCTCCGCCTGCAACAATGACTGACACGTATGTGTTGGGCTTTGGTATTGCAATCCTCGCAGCAGTAATAATCGGAATAGTTCTACTACTCAGGAAAAAATAGACGAAAAAGAAAAAATCTAATCTTCCCCTTTTTTATATTTCTGAACCTAATTTGATAAGGTATTCTTAAAGAATAATCCTATAATACTTCTTTTAAAAAATAAAGTTAAATCAAATTCTAAAAAATGCAAATATGCATTAACCAAACTTAGCTTAATTTATTTGCTTAAAACTAAGCTTGTAATAATGAAATAGCTTTTTCTAAAAAATCAGTTTAATATCATAAAAAACAATAGCTATACTAAATGCATTATTATCTATATTTCTCAACAAGGTTAGAAGAAATAATTTGGCGAATGTGTTAAATCTAACTTGTAAAGTTAATACAAATCATCCTGCTTTAAACCAAGATAATCCCAAGTGAATCGTATGCGAAATAAAGCAAGATTATACATCGGGCTTGGCGGATTTCTAATAGTTTCCAGCCTAATTCTAGTAGGCATAATCCTTCTAATATTTCTCAATCTAATTGATCCAGAAATTTTAATAGCCCAATCAAATAAACCCTTTTTCATATTCATTTTTGTAACATTTGCAATCCTAGATTTGTTAGCAGCGATAATTCTCATTTTGGATAGATAAAAAAAAATGACCATAAAAAAGATACTCACTCAGACCATTGGTTTAGTCCAAACAGCCATAGGATCATTGTTTATCATTTTTGGCTTTAGCTTATTCTATAATTTCAACAATATTCAATCAACACTAAATCTATCCCAAAACAGTGCTGGAATGTATCTTTGGATCCTTGCCTTATTAGGCGTTTTATCAGCTATAAGTGGATTAATTCTCTTGTTTGAAAAAGAAAAATGAGAAAAAAATATGAATAAACCTCACTTGAAAAGAGATCTTGGGCTAATACGTACAACTATGCTAGGTGTGGGAGGTACAATAAGTGCAGCCAATTTCGTTATTATAGGACACGCAGCAGGGTTGGCAGGATATGCAATAATGCCGATAGTCTTAGCCTGTGGAATAATCAGCCTATTCACAATGCTTAGTTATGCCGAGCTTGGAACTGCGATTCCATTTGCAGGAGGGGAATACACTTTCACCAAAGTAGCATTTGGAGGATTTTTAGGATTTTTCACAGGGTGGTTTGAGTGGTTAAGTAACATGTTTTATGCAGCATTATCAGCAATAGGTTTCGCATACGTTATAACTTATCTAATTCCAAACCTTAACATTCCTCTAACAGCAGTAATAATAATAATTTTTTTTGGATTTCTCAACATGAGAGGAGCAAAAGAAACAGCCACAGCAGAAACTATCATAACTCTTATCGTTCTAACTATCCTCGCAATATTCATCACTACAGGATGGTCCTACACGCAAAACACACAAATCCCAATCATCCCTGCACCAATAGGACTTATTGGCATTTTCTCAGCAACATCCTACCTTTTCGAACTTTACTTAGGAGCCGAAGCTGTTGCTGCAGCACAAGCTGAAGTAAAAAATCCAGAAAAAAATATACCCAGAGCAATACTTCTATCAGCAGCAATTCTAATCACTTTATACACAACCATAGTATATGTGGCAGTTAATATCGTACCACCAGAAATACTAAGCCAAATACCATCGCCAATCGCGTACGTAGCAGAGATAGTTCTAGGCCCTATTGGTGGAATCATGATAACAATAGGATTGGCTATAGCAGGATTAGCAGCTACAAATGAAGCAATAATGGCCCAATCAAGAGTACTATATGCCATGAGCCGAGATGGCTACCTACCAAAAAGTCTAAGCAAAATCCACAAAAAATTTTCTACGCCACATATAGCAGTAATCGCAGGTACAATATTCACACTAATTTTCGCAGCAACGGGACTAATCAATTTTGTAGTATATGCAGTAAACCTCGGCTTTATAATAGGATTCTCCATGGTTAACCTAGCAGTAATTAGGCTAAGAAAAATAGCACCTAAACTCAAAAGACCCTTCAAAACACCACTATATCCAATAATGCCAATCGCTGGACTGGTAACATCAATTTTTCTTATACTATTTATCGAACCTTCTGTCCTAATCCTTGGCTTTGAACTAGTTATCGTTGCAATACTAATCTATTACACCAGAATGATTGGCCAATATAGACTAAAAATAGCATTTGGCGGTATAAGCATAGGAATTGCTGGTCTTACATTTTACACTGCATATGCCGTTAAAAATGGAATAATTACATTTTCAGGGATTACAAATCAAACAATAAATCAAATCTACTATATATTAATAATAATAGCTGTGATTCAACTTGTGGCAGGAATACTTAACTTAAGAGCAAAACCAAACTAATATAAATAAAGGAAAAAGCAAAATGTCCAAAAAAAAGAAAGAAAGATACAAAAAAATAATGGATGATGGCATTGATTCTGATAACTTGATAGTAGACACCACAAAAAAAGAGAGTTTTCAAATGATCGAGTTTTGCGCCAAGCTAAAAAAATATCTAATCCTAATGCTTCTTATCGCAGGAACAATATCAACCTTGATATCAATACAATATTTTATGGGTTATGAGCTGTTCTCAACCCAAACAGGTTTAATCAATTTTATTCTGATTGCCGCTATTGGATTTTCTAATATATTTTGCGGATTACTCCTACTAAGCGCAGAATAATAAAAAAATTGATGCTAATTCAGTTTAACCTTATTTCTATTAATAGTAATGATAAATCTGCTGCCGACCCCATAATTTCCATTCTCTTTTATAGTCCAATTATACACTTCACACATTTTTTTAATCAAATATAATCCATAACCAGTTCCTTTCCCATAACCTTCAACAAATATCTTTTGCTTTTCAGACTCAGGAATTCCAATCCCATTATCCTCATATACTAGGTGTACTTTGTCAGCTTTAATTTGTTCTAAGAACAATCTAATACAAGAAATATTTTCGCCATACTTCAAAGAATTATCAATCAAATTATAAAATAAATGTCGCAAAAGAGAATCAGCAACAACCCAAACATCTTCAACCTCACAAAGGATTTCAACTCCTCCAAGATCGGAAAACAAACCAATTGCTTCTTTAAAGCTCTTATCAACATTTGTAAATGCTAATTTTTCACTGCCAATCTTCTCATAAACTCGACTAAAATCAAGAATTCGCTCTATCTGATAACAAGCTAACTCAATACCTCTCATATATTTCAATAGTTTAGAATTCGGGCTTATTTTCTGATTTAATAAATAAAAATTATTTTTTGCAGTAGTTAATTTATTTCTAATATCATGCCGAATTAATTTGCCCACAACACTAAGCTTCTCATTAGCCCTAGATAATGAAACCATCATATCTTCCATCGATTTTATTGCTCTCTGGCGTTTGGTGATATCCACAGTGAGTACCTGTATTCCAACAGGTTTATCCTCCTTTTTTATAAGACCAAAACGAACTTCTGCAAAATGATGATCTCCAGACTTTGTCTTCCACTCAACCTCAATAGGTCCCAATTCTTTTCCATTTAATATAGAAGTATAAAGATCTGTATATCTCGGAATACCTCTTGTATATAAGACTCCTATCTCTGAAAAGTGCTTTCCAATAACTTCCTCTTTCTTGAATCCGCTTACTGCTAATGCAGCAGGATTAATTTCTGTGCAAATGCCTTCAATATTAAAGAAAATTATTCCATTTGGTGATTGATCAATAATCCTCATAAGATCTTCCTTAGAGTTTTCGCAATCTATTTCAATCTCCTTTCGTTTAGTGATATCAACAACCACTCCCCTAATTCCAATAGGTTTATCATCGATAATAATTGGACTAGAGTATATCATCGCTGGAAAAGTACTACCATCTTTCGCAACTGCTGTGTACTCATTTGGCATTACAGTATCTCTTTTCAAGACTTTAGTGAAATTATTAATTGCTCTCTTTTGATCACTAGGGATTACCATTTGTGTTATATTCACACCTTTCTTTAAATCGTCCTCAGAATATCCAAATTTATCATATGCAATGTTATTAACAAAAGTAAAAGATCCATTTAGATCGGTTTCAAAAATAATTGCAGGTAGTAATTCACTAATTTCTCTAAAACGTTTCTCACTCCTCTCTAATTTATCCTGAGCTTTCACGTAATCAGTAATGTCTTTATGAACTGAAGTCGAATATAGTAAATCTCCATTAGGATCTTTAACAGAATCTGCGCTTAGAAGAATAGTTCTTGTGTCACCGCTCTTTGTTGATATTTCTAACACTTGGTCTTTAATTCGCCCAGTTTTTTTCCAGGTTCTAAACAATCTTTTGGCTTCACTCTGAGATGGTAAGGTATAAATTTTTAGAAAAGATTTTCCAACCATTTCATCTTTATTATATCCAAGCCTTTGAAGAGCACTCTTATTAATATCAAGAATTTTTCCGTCAGGTGAAATCATATACATGTAGTCAGGAGCATTTTCAAAAAACTTTCTAAACCTTTCTTGGCTTTCTTTTAATTGTTCTTCTGTAATTTTACGTTCAGTAATGTCACTAGCAAAATTCAAAATTGCATTTTTATGTCCCCATTTAATCGGAACGGCATTAGTCTCAATCCACTTGACTCCTCCTGTTCTAGTTAATATTTTAAATTGGGCTAAGTGAGGTATTCTTTCACCTTTTAACCGCTTCAAATGTCTTTCCATTACTCTTTCGCGATCGTCAGGATGAACAAAATCCAGAAATGATGTTCCTATCAAATCTTTAGAATCAAAACCACTTAACTCTTCAGCTCTAGGATTTACATATACTAGCTTTCCATCTAAAACAACAACAATTATCTGAGTAGTATTTTCAGCAAGAGTGCGATAATTAGCCTCTGAAGTCCTCAAAGCTTCTTGCAATTCCAAACTTTTGGTGATATCAATTGCTTGACCAATTATGCCAATTGGATTTCCATCATCATCTTTAATTACTGAGCTAAATGTCTCAGCTACAAACGGTGTTCCATCATCCCGCAATAAGGTAAATTTTATTTTACCAGTACTCTTCCCAGTTTTCATTGAGGTGGCAATAATAGATTCTAAAATTGGAATATCCTCTTTGGAGAAAAATTCTGAAATATTTCTCCCAATCTGATTTTCGGGTCCCCCCTTTGTCTTATGCATTTTTGTAAACTCCAGATTGCACAATAAAATATTCCCTTTCGAATCAAATAACACAGAGGAAGAGGGAGTGGACTCAAATAAAATCCTAAATCTACTTTCATTAGCCTTTAGGATGGATTCTGATTCTTTATATCTTGTGATATCTGTGAAAAAGCTTAATCCAGCGGATTTACCATTCCAAATAGTATTAGTTGACTTCAATTCAATCCATTTTACCTCACCATTTTTGGTGACGATTCTAAATGAAAAAGTTTCACCAAGATCTTTGCCGGTTTGTCTTGCCTCTTCCAACTTTTCTGCAATAACCTTAACCTGCTCCATATCGTCTGGATGGATAAAAGATAAAGGATTCTTAGACACAAGCTCTTTATTTGTATAACCTAATAGAGTCTCAGCACGCTTATTCGCAAATTTATATGAATAATCCTGATAAACCATGATAGCTTGATCAGAGTTATCTACAAATATTTTGTATCTTTGCTCACTTTCTTTTAGTTTTTCCTCTGCAATCTTGCGCTCTGTAATATCAGTAATAAAATTCAAAACCCCTACTTTGCCTTCCCATGTCATCAAAACCGCATTAGTTTCAACCCATTTTATCTTTCCTTTCTTGGTTAAAATTCTAAATTGTATCAAACGAGGAACCTCTTCACCTTTTACTTTGCTCAAGTAGCGTTTCATAACTCTTTCATGGTCTGCAGGATCAATGAAATCCAAAATAGATTTTCCTAACAGCTCATTTGAATCAAACCCGCTAATCTCTTTTGACATAGAATTAACATACACTATCTTTGCATCCAAAACAACCACAATGGCTTCATTTGTATTTTCTATAAAAGCACGATAATTAGTCTCGGTTTTTTTCTTTTCAACAACCTGTAAAATTCCATGGATGAGTTCACCATAAACTGTTTTTGTATTACCGATTTTGTTCACATATCTATCAGCACCTAAATTTAAGGCTCTTATAGCAACTTCTTCTCTTCCCTTCCCGGTGAATAAAATAAAAGGTAGACCACTGCCTTGAGATCTTAATTTACTAAGAAGATCAATTCCTGTTTTTTCTGGCATCTCATAATCAGAAACGACAACATCAAAAGAAACTTCCTTTAGCTTCTTAAGAGCACTATTAACACTAAAAGCATTCGTAACTTCAAAATTATTTTTCATTTCCAATATTTCTTTTGCAGTCTTTAAAAAATCCTCATCATCATCAACTAGCAATATACGAATATATTTATCATCAAAAATATCACTCATAACTTCAACCACTCATTAGCTTTTCATTTTTATAAATAAGATATTTCTTAATCATAAGATAAGTAGGATAATAAGCTTGTTTTATATCTAAAATATTAAGAAGCAAAGATACATTAACATAACTACAAAAAAATTGGACGAATAATAGAGAAATTCCTTATTGAAGTTTTATTAACTTTTTTGTTAAAACAAAAATTTGATCATTATTGTTAAGAATTACATCCATCATCTCTTCACCTTCATTAGTTAGTTCAAAAACAGTTTTTTGGGCTGTAGTTAAATTTCTAATAAGTCCCCTTCGCTCTAAAGAATATAAAATCGAATAAATGGTTCCTGCACTAACACGGTAGCCATATTTATTATACACAAAAGACAAAGCATCATATCCACCTAAATTCCTTATATTAAGTTCATTTAATAGAATTATATCCAAAAATTCGCGAAATAATCGATGGCGTAATTTTGATATAACTTTTGATTCCAAAAGTAAAGATTCCTCTCTATGCATAAATAACGTTAAATTGAACAATTCTTCTTAAATAAACTCCACCATATTCAGAGTCTGAAGAAAGAATTATTCTAGAAAAGAAATTATCTAAGCATCAACTTTCTTTTTTTCCAAACTTGAAAGTCGTTTCACCCTCTTCTGAACATAATCCAACATTTTATCCTCAGTTATTTGCTCAGATTTAGCACGTTCTTTAAGCTTTTTTTCAATAAGAGCTGATAATACCTCTATATCAACAGGCTTAACAACATACCCTTGTGCACCTTTATTAAGTGCGTTTATAGCATTTTCAAGAGCAGGATAACCAGTCATCATTATATAGACAGATCTAGGATTAGATTGATAAAGCTGAGAGACTAACTCAGTACCATCCCTATCTGGTAATCGAATATCTATTAAAGCAACATCAAAAACATCTTTTTTCATCTTATTTAGAGCTTCCGAGCCAGTAGATGCAATATCACAATAGAATCCCTTATCCGAAAATATATTCGATAAACTTTCACAAATTCCTAATTCATCATCAACAATCAGTATTTTCGGTTTTATATCGATCAATTTTAGTCACCTAAGGAATCTGATACTTTAAAATAGGGTATAAGAAAAAATCAGAGTCTAACTTTAAATGATTAAAACCTTCTTTCTTTAAACCATGAAAGGAGCGATTAAAACAATCAATATTTAAAAATATTATATTAATCAAAACCATTTAGTTGAAAACTCGGAATTCTTTGGATTTCATTAGTATTCCAATATTGAGTTTTGTTTTGTAGATCGAGTCAAGAAAATCAAAATATTCCTCAACTTGCAAATACTCCTGTTGTATATTATCATGGAGTTGCTTTAAAATAATTCCTAAGAGAATTGATGATATCTTAGAATTAAATAATTTCTCCAAATGAGAATCAATATCTTCAAAAGATCCAGGTGTGGTAGTAAGACATCCATTTTTGATTATAGAATCCATAATTAATTCAGATGTTTTGATTCCAAAGATTTGACTTAGCACATTACTAAGAGAACTTGTAACCAACTTTTCAAATTCTTTCATATGAAAAGCTCCAATAGATTTATTTTTTACTATGAGAAATTAAAATCTTTCGAGTCAAAATTTAAATATTAATTATGGTCGGATTCAGAACACTAAATTATGAAAAAACCTTTTATAAGACTTTTTAGCCCAAATTACTTGAAATAAAAGAGTTGAACTGCAATTACATCCAAGTTTTTAAAAGACCTTCATAGACGAACACTCCAAAACTATTTAGATATAATAATCTTAACAAAACTGCAAGAGAGATCCCTTAGCGGGTATGATTTAGTAGGCTATATAAACAAAAAATATGGAATCCTAATAAGTCCAGGGACCATTTACTCCATACTTTATTCCTTGGAAAGAAGAGGTTATATTGAAGGTCAAATGGTAAAACGCAAAAGACTATATAAGTTAACAAAAAAAGAGAATCAAAATACCATTAAAAAGACTAATAACGAAGTCCAAAAATTTCTAAGACAAATAACATTATTAGAAACAAATAATAATCCAATTTAGACAAAAATATTTTTTATCCGATTTCTAAATCAAAATTTTGTTTAAAGCTAATTTCAGAATACAAGCATTATTGAAAAAGTGAAGTACTAAGATATCTCTCACCCGTATCAGGAAGAATAACCACTATTTGCTTGCCGGAGCTTTCATGTCTTTTGCCTACTTCTAAAGCAGCAAAAGTAGCAGCTCCAGCAGAAATCCCAACTAATAAACCTTCTTCCTTAGCAAGCTGTCTTGCAGTACTCATAGCATCCTCATCCTTAACTTGTACAATCTCATCTAAAAGATCAATTTGTAAAACATCAGGAATAAAACCAGCACCTATACCCTGAATTTTATGAGGCCCTGGTTTGCCTCCACTCAAAACAGGCGAAGCATAAGGTTCAACTCCAATAGCTTTAAAACTTGATTTAAGAGGTTTGATAAATTCTGAAATACCAGTTATTGTTCCACCTGTTCCAATTCCAGAAACTAAAACATCAACTCTACCTGAAGTAGCCCTCCATATCTCTGGACCAGTGGTTTTTTTATGGATTTTAGGATTAGCTAAATTCTTGAATTGATGAGGAATAAATGAGTTGGGAATTTCTTTACTAAGATCTTGAGCTTTATTGATGGCTCCTTTCATTCCTTCTTTTCCTGGAGTTAGAACAAGTTTCGCGCCATAAGCTTTTAGCAAATTTCTGCGTTCTTTACTCATAGTGTCAGGCATAGTTAGAATCAATTTGTAACCTTTTACAGCAGATACCATAGCCAATCCTATTCCAGTATTTCCACTTGTGGCTTCTATTATAACTGAATCTTGTTTTATCAGATTTAATTTTTCAGCTTCATTTATCATGCTAAAGCAAATTCTATCCTTAACGCTTCCTCCTGGATTTAAAGATTCCAATTTTACTAATATCGAACAGTTCAGAGTCTTTGTTAGGCGATTTAGTTGGATTAAAGGAGTGTTTCCTATGGATTCCAAGATATTATTGAGAATTTTATTCAAACAAACACCTTTTATAACAGTGTTATCGTATTAAAGGTTAAAAATGTTTTTGAAAAAAATCAAGGAAAATAATGATTTTCTTTAATAGTCGCAAAAAGTTTTCGAAATTATTATTTCGCAAACCATTTAATTATCTGTGATTTATTATGCTCTCCAATTTATTTTATAAAACAATCACACTTCAGTTGATTCTTAATTCTTGAACTTGAGAATACTGTGGTTTAGATACAATAACCGATTTATCCAATTTCTTTTTCCCATAATTAACCAATACCATAGAGTTGGGATTATCAGAATAAAATGCAGTTAAACCGGCAGCCATAATAATACTTTTTTTAGTTTTTCTCCCTTGAAGAAGGGTAATAGGACTGCCACAATCTGGAACTTCAAAATAATAATCATATTTGCTCTTAGAGTCTAAGAGTCTCTGATTTTCATTATGATTCCTACCCACAATAATCTTATTTGACCCAAATCTAAAATGTCTACCAATTTTTAATAAAGCAATATCAGATTCTGTTATTCTTTTTCTAAAAACAAATAAGTCTCTAAGTTTATTAGCAAATTCCTTATAGGTGAGAAGACAACCACCTGAAGGAGAAGGATAATTAAAAACTTTCAAATCTTTGGCTAGTTTAATTTGAGGTTTTCTGGATCTTCCAGAGATTCCTAAAAGTTTTGATCTATCAACTAATCCCTCTTTTTCCATTGGGGTTTCAGGCAATAGTTTTGCAGATAGAGGTCTAAGCAATTTATTTTTTAAACCGGATTCTCTTTCAATCAGAAACATAGCGTTTTTATGTTGTGACATAGGTCTTTGTCCCAGAACCTCACCAGTAAAAATAAAAGAAGCTTTAGTTTTCTTTGCATATTTCCAAGCTTGCTTAAGAAGGAATATTCTGCAGTCAATACATGGATTCAAATTTTTTCCATACCCGTACTTAGGTTTTCTTACAATTTCGAGGTAGTCCTTCCCAACTTCAAAAGTTTTAAGAGGAACATTTAATTTCTCAGTAGTTTGATGTACATCACAACCGTCTCTACCGCGCAAACAAAAAGGACTAACAAAATTTATTGCCTCAACTTCTATTCCTTGACTTTGAATTAATTTTATAGCAAGAATACTATCAAGTCCGCCAGATAAAAGCGCTAATGCTTTGATTTTCTTCATTTTCTCGAATAAAAATTATACCAAAACATAAATTTAACTATTAAAATAAAAAAAATGAAAATGTTTTTTACCATTTAATAAAGCAAAGATTACAGACAATGAACAACTTCAATTTGAGAATTTATTATATCCACTGTTAATTCGAATATATGACTCATATCAGCTTCGTTTAATCCCCAAATAAAACTTGCGATAATTTCTTCGCTATTATAAACAATTCTATCTAGTTGAAAATGAGTATTTTCTCCTTTAACATGGACAAAAACAGCATCAGCTATTTTCTTAGCTATTTCTTCGTTTATAGGTTCATTAAGATCAACTGCTAAGGTGAGATTTGAATAGGGATTCCCATTAATAATTACTGAAAAAGTTGATAAAGTCACATAACCCTGGGAGTCGGTGACCGTAAAATTCTTTGTCCATACTTCCTCTTTAAAGGTCATAATTGGTATCCAAATAATATTCCCCTGTTCATCGTTATTTTGAATATAACTAGCGATGTGAACTTCAATTTGGTATTCTCCTGGCATTAGTTTTCCTAATGGTACTAGAACTAATGGATTGGTTAGTGCCTGCGTAACAATAACATTATCTCCTGGATCAGTTACGTTCACATGAAATCTTAGCTTTACAGGATAGCACTCTAAATAACTAAAGGATTCGATTGCGATACCAAAACCACCTGTGGGTTCATCTCCTCTTGAAATAATTATACTAATAAAATCCTCATCTGTTGCTTGAGTAGTTATATTTTGGCGGATTAAAGTCCAAATATCTTGTGATAAATGTGAATATGGCATTTGAATTAGGGGATTTTCGGTTGTAGATGTAATATAGATACCTTGATCAAAAAGGTTAACACCACCATAAAAATCATAATGGTAATCAGGAAAGTCTGTTTGTGAAGTAGGAGATTGATCAACTATTACACTATCGCTTGTTGAAGTTGGAGTTGCTTGAACAATAACCTCAATTTGTGCACCAGGACTTAGACTTCCAAGATCTTTGCTCCATCTCATACTTTCACCTTTAAGGATTATTTCACTCTCTGAGCTACCCGCAGACCATAAATACTCGGTATCATTAACAAAAACTGCCTCAACAATTCCGGATTCAACGTCATACAAACTGAGATCAAAGGTTACAGTGCCATTCGACGAAGCAAACAAATGACTCATAACTAGTTGTGCACTTGGACTTGGAGAAGGAGTTTCAATATCATATAAAGATGCAATATAAATAGCTGAACCTACAACCACGCAAATAAGAAGTAGGGCAATTCCACTTAATACAATCGGAATTTTCATCTATATCTCTAGTAGATGTTACATAATGATATAAAGTTCTAATCAATAGAACGCTATGTACCAAAATCTGGAACGGAAAATACTATTGTAAAAGTCCAAATTGTTGAATTCGATGAATTCAAGATATTTATAATCATTTATTCTTTAATTTCTTGAATATCTCTCAGTAGCAAGATATTATTAAGGAAAATTTCTGAAAATAGATTCATTTGATTAATTTATAGAGAAAAAATAGAAAAATGATTCCATTTAGATTCGATACTTGGACTTAAAGTACTCCAGCAATTTTTAGAAATTCCACCAAAGAAGCAAGCTGAACCGTAGCTTGAGCAATAGAAATATACTTATTCTCAGCAAACTCTCTAATTGTGTCAATACCAAAAGCTTTTTTCAGCAAAGTAGCATCTCCGCTTGAAACCCCAGAAATAGCAGAAACAGGTTTCTCAGCAAGGTCTTCATATTCTTTTGATTCAAATTCCTTATCTAGAATCATACAAGAACAACATGAAAAATAGTTAATTCCCTGAGCTAATTTCACAAACTTATTTGTAGCTAAATCTTCAACTGTTTTAATCCCAAAAGCTTTCTTTAGATCTTCTGCATCTGATTCACTTACTCCACTTATTGCTGAGACAGGAGCTTGAGCTATCTCTAATATAGTCTTTGTTTCATATGCTTTATCATAAAACTTCACAATAAAACCAAGTTCCTTCTCACTCATATAATAATCTCCATAAAATAAATAGTAACTGAGTACAAATAAATCTCACTAATAATAAATTAATAGGAAACTAAATTGGATTTTTCAAAATTTAAAAAAAAATTAATTTTCTTCCTTAGTTAAATCTATTAATTCTTATTTGAGATTCGATTCTTTATTTTTGAGGAAAATTATCCCAAGTTTTTTCAAAAACTTCTGGAGACATAAAATCCATATTAGCTATCCTCTGATTAAATGCATCTCGAGCACAAGGATTTCTCATGTAAGCACGATAAACAGCTATAACTAAACTAATAGTCATCGCTTCGGAGATCGGTTTTTTCGCTATTGAAGAAAGCTCTTTTGATATTTTCAATAGATCTTTGTAAATTACTTCTGGAAGAGTTATTTCTTTAGTCATTTAGGCCATCTTAAGAAATATATGCATTAGAAGCAATTATTTTTTTCTAAATTTCATCAAATTTATTAAAATCCTTATTTTTATAAGAAATAGTCACCCTTAATCTAAATTGGACTTTAGCTAATTCTAACCAGTTCAATGAAGCTTAAATGGAAAAAACTAAAATCTAAATCTAAACTAAATAGAAATAAAAGAAGAATTTTGGTGATGGTGAATTATGATAAAGGCTCGTAAAGAAACTAAACGACAAAAAACCATAACCAGAACCTTTAGAATAAAAGATAATTATGATCTAATTCTCACGAAAGAGGCGGAAAGACAAAATATAAGTGTAAACGTTTTAATGGATAAAATTCTTCGCCGTTTTATTCTTTTTTACAGATTCACAGACAGGATTAGTATGATTAATCTTCCAAAAAGAATCTTGAAAGAAATAGTTCAATACATACCTGAAGATCAAATAGAAAAAAAGGCTGAAGAATTCGCATCACTGGATGCTGTGGATTTTTTTAGTTCATTAGGTTATCCACGCAACTACAATAGTTTCATTTACCTTATAACTGAGCATTTTGGAAGCTCAAAATTTGCCGGATGGTTCCAATGTTTTTATCATTCCTTAGAAAACCAAGATTTTTTTCATCTCCAGCATGATTTAGGGAGAAAATGGAGCATGTTCCTAGACCAATACTTAAGAACAATTCTTAAAAAAATAATTAATATAAAAGTGGAATCAAGAATCTACGATTTCGCTGTAACACTTAAAATATCACACCCTCCAAACACTAGAAAAAAAGACCCTATGATATAGAAATTCATCAACAGGATTAATACATTAAAATTATTACTCAAACATTTGAAAATCGAATAGTCTCATCAATACCTGATAGTTTCTCTGCTATTTCGTAAACACATTTTATTATATTAGCAAACTCATCAGTAACAAGCTCCAAACTATATATCTTATTATTCGAAAACATGTTCTCTCTAGGATCAGCTAAATGAAGCAATCCAATAATATTTTTATCAATAATTAAAGGAATTAAAGCAACAGATTCATAACCACTAAGATTGCATAAATTCCTTGTAGGCCCAATAAATCTTTTTTGTTCACTTGTAATATTTAATAGAAGATCGGAGGTACTATTAGTCCAAAAGCTGCCCTTTTTTGAAAAAAATGGAAAATTCGAATTAAAATGACCTCTTATTATATTACCACACATACAGTCTAATAGCCAGCAACCATTCTCATCTGATAAAAATTGTTTATCTTTGCCCTTAATTAAGAGACTATCTTCCTTTTTAACAAAAAAGCCAGGCAACCCTTCATGTATATAAAAAGGGAAGTCTCCATTTTTCCGTAATCTAATACCCGCGCTCTGGCATCCAGAAATCTTCAGTGCTCTAGACAAAATTTCCTGCAAAGCTAAATTAAAAACGGAATCCTTAGAACTGTTAGATACATCCAGCAATTTTTATTCTCCAAGAATTTTTAATTTAATTTCATCAATGCGAGTTATTTATTCATTAAGGTTTTCAATCGATTGCACAGTCTTGCACTGTGTACTCATATCTTATTAACAAAAATAAATGAACAAGCTAAGAGGGGAATTTATTGATAAAAAATATGCCAAAGCAAGATAACCTTAGTTCTGTAGAAGACATTTACCAGCTCATTTATATGGATGATAAAAATCAAAGCGTTGAAGTATATGAAATGAATTATCTTCCATGTGATGAGTTGTTTGATCACCTTAAAACAGGAGAATCAATTTTTATAACCAAAAAAAAGATGCAAAGCCAGGAATCAAATGTCTCTAATCACAAAAAACAAGCATCAATAAAGAAAAAAAATATGTACCTTATTAGAAGCTAAAAAAATTAATGGAGCAAATTTGTAACAAAAATATAGAATAACTAAAATTTATAAAGAGACAATTCAGCATATATTTTTTTGATTTTTTACTAATAATTTTATTTTTAATTAAAAAGAATATTGAAAGCACTAATAATACAATACAAAAAAAATTAAACTAAGAAAAGTCTAGCAACCAAGAACCCACATAATCAGCAGGATCCTCACTTAATTGATTAACTCTATAGATGGATACACCTAAAGGAAAACGATACTCTCTGATTAATTCACCTTCCCTGTTAATTTCTAAAAGAGAAGCCCCAAAAGGTTGTTCAATCTCCACATGATCTTCAGTCCATCTATGATCAGGGGTACCAAATGTACCCAAAATATTTCCATTAGGTAAAATATCAACATCTCCAAAAATAGCACTAAAATATTCTGCTGGAGGTGAATAACTCCATGTTACTTCAGCAGTCATTGAAGATTCATCTAGAGTAATCTCAATTAATCTGCTTCGACCACCATAATTAGTTACATAGGGATCTTCTCCTGGAGGGTAATTTTCCAGCTTAGTAGAATTGTGAAAATCGTTATCAAACATAATAAAAACATTAGGTTCAATTTCTTTGACTATGTGACTATGATACCACAAACTCTCTACCTCAATTCCATCCTCAAAAAGAGTGAAGTTCCCATTTCGGCCTGCAATCCAGATCAACTCTTTTGTTTCAATATCAACTTTAGCAAAATTATCTGTATTTCTAAAATTAACAAAATAATATTTACCGTCCAAGCTTACTGTCACATCATTACCATGAGTCCAATCATCATCTCTACAAAGAGTGCAAACCTTCTCTGGAAAGTAAGGTTCTGAACTCCACAACCATGTTACATTACCCATCAAAGGATCAAGATGAACAATCGTATCCAAACCACCCTCTCCAACTCTTCTCATTGTAACAAAAAAACCATCCTCAATCAAGAACTCATGATGACCTCGAATATCTATACCATCCAATATTGTTTTAGTTTCACCGCTTCTATAATTCCAAATCCTAGCTTCAGGAGAAGCTTCATTTGCTTGTTCACCTCTTATTCTCTGAGGACGATAATAATAATAGAGCTCATCATCGCTGAGCTGATTAATATAATTAAAACTATAACTAGAAGAATTATCATAAGCCAAATAATTTCCATTATTATCCATAACAACAATATATTGATTAACAACCTCTTGCATCGAAGAATTAGAGACTGCAAATCCAAATGTATACAAACCTCTCCAATAATCATGACGATAATTAATTACAAGAGGCGGCTCAGGACCAAAATAGTTACCAGCAAAAAAACCATAAAAAATAATTCCAACTACTAAAACAGAGATAATTAATAATAAAATGGCTGCAACTAGCCGACGCATAGTACCAACTTTCTCATATTAAAATTCAGAATTTTGAAAATATAATTGTTTTCCTAAATTAAAGAAAGCAAGACAAACAAATATATTAAAAATAAATTTTAGTCCTAAAAAATTGTAAAGAAAAAATAAAGAAATTGAATCTAAAATAATAGAATTTATCTAAATAAATTAAAAAAAAGACATTCTGAAATAAAAATTAATTAAATAACCAATTCTAAGGCCTTAATTCAAAGAAAAACCGTATATTGAAGTTTATGCTATATATTATCTGAGGTTTTAGAGTTATCAAAAAGATCAAACACAATTAGGCTTATACACACAAACGGAGAAATACACTTCATCTTCAAAGACTCCCCCACACACGAAGATCTTAACTTAGAAAAAAGCTATAATGAAATTGAAGCTCGAAGAGTATCAAAGCTAGAGGCTCTAAAACCTCTCCACCTTTTTCGTCACTAAGCATATCTATCATTATAAGTTAGAAATTTTTTCTACCATTTTTCAATTTTTACGATTTTTTCAAAAGGCAAACGATCTTTTTCTTTTACAAGCTCATAAGCAGGATAACCAATTGGCATCAATTGCACGACTCTAACTTCTTTAGGAATTTTTAGTATCTCCTTAACTTTTGATTCATTAAATGCACCAATCCAGCAAGTTCCAAGACCCAGCTCAACAGCGGCTAAAGAAATATGATCCAAAGCAATCGCTACATCGATAGGGTAACAAAGCTGCCCACAACTCATAACATACTCATTAGTGACTGCACAGGCAACAATAACTATAGGAGCTTCTCCAATAAACAATTGTCTATTAGCCGCATAGGCAAGCTTTTGTCTTACTTCCCATTTCTTTACTACAATAAATCTCCATTCCTGAAGGTTTTTAGCTGAAGGTGCAAGTCTACCTGCTTCTAAAACTAAACGTATTTTCTCTTCTTCAACAGGTTTGTTTATAAAACTTCGAATACTACTTCTTTTCCTAATAACTTCGAAAACATTCATCCATAATCATCTCTTACAATTAATTCTAAAATTATTCAAAAATCTACCTAATAAATTAATAATTTTTAATAGCTTTTTGAAGTAAAAAAGAAAATAACAAGGCATTTTTCTCAAAATTTTTTCATTCTTTTGCCAAAAAACATACTATATTACGTGATAATTTTTAGGAAATCTAAAAACTGGAAAAAATCTTTTAAAAATAAAATAAAGACAAAACAAAGAAAGCTTTTCAACTACTTTTTTTAAAAAAAAAATTAAGTGTTTCTTAACAGAATCTTAAATTTTGAATTATTGTTAAATCAAATTCATTTGCTGGGATCAATGGTTAGATCAAACTAAAGGAGAAAGATTCATGAACAAACAGCTATACCAGCAGTTTAATGTTCATTTTCCTACCCAAAGATCCTCTCAGCTGTGTTTTTCCTTTAATGTAGTTTTGGTTTATTGCCCCAAAAAAGGGGGAAGATTGGATTATGTCTAAAGCAGTTTTATTTTTTGCGAAGAATTAGTACTCAAAGTATAATTATGGCAGCAAGGATTGCAATACCAAAAGCTAATACGTATGTGTCAGTTGGTGGTACAGGTGTCGGCTCTATTGGCGGAATAGTTGCGGGAGCTCCAACTGCAGATAGGAAGGTTGTAGCATATGAACCGCCATAGATTTTCAAGAATAAACAATAAACAAATCAATAACCTAAATACTTTTAGAATTTTAAATCTAAATTGCCATCAAACTCTACTTTTTGAGTTCATAAAAAATTATTATAAAGATAGCAGTCAGCATAGTCAAAAACTTTTTCAGATATAAAAAAGACGAAAAAATAATAGTTAAATACAAAACAGCATATACCAAAAACAATTATCAAGGTGAAATTTTTGACACAATACAAAATTGAAATTGACCGCTCATTATGCATTGCTTGCGGTTCATGTTACAGCTCAGACCCAATACATTTTGAACCTGATCAAACAAGAAAATCAACAGTTGTGGATGGAGAAACCGATGAGGATTTATCTTCTGGAACATTCGAAGATGAACAAATAGAAGAAGCAATTAATGCTCAAGACTCTTGTCCAGCATCAGCAATAACTGTGATTGAACAATAGGTGAAATTTTCCTCTCAAAATCTAATTTATTTTTTTTATTAAAAATAAAAAGAAAATAGGATTAATGAAGGTAATAATTTAATAATCAGGCATCAGATTTACACCTGCGACAACTGAGGTTGTAGTACTTTCAACACCATCAATTTGCTGCAACAGAAGCACTAAAGTCTCAAGTTCAGCATGATCTGCTACATTAACTGAAGTTATAAGATCATAGGGTCCAAAAACTGAATCAGCTGATAAAACCTCTGGAATTTTAAGCAATTTACAGCGAACCGATTCTAAATCTTTGGGTTTTGTATTAAAGAAAACAAAAGCAAAAGGTTTTTTTGTAATTTCAGGTCCTTGAGAAATTGTGATAAAACTCAAAGTCTTGGTTATCAAACCTTCATCTGCACCTATCATCCTAATTGGATTGAACCATTTTTCAATGAACTCTTCATTACTCTTCACATTATTAAATCGAATCAAAATATCAACAGGACCAAAAAGCAAGAATATATCTCTTTGATCAATAAACTTTCTTACAAGTGCCATGAAAACATCCATACAAGATCCAGATTTACAACTCAAACCCATATATGCTCTCAAATTAACTCCCCCATCATACTAAATGTCCATTCCCCTTTACAAATAATTCCTCTTAGCTAATTAATTTTACATTTAAAATAAAGAATATCAGGTTTAATCCTTAACCCGCTTATCGACTATATTAAAACGTCTTTTGCTTGCCCTAACTAAAGCATTCTTTCTAAAAGAATCAAAAAGAACAAGTTTTTTTAAAGCAGTCAACCAAGCACCTGTTTCAATATCGGAACAAAAAACCTCATCTCTCTTTACAGTAATAACCTTATCAGGACAAACCTTCTCACATGCAGAACAAAAAACACAGAAATCTGGCGAAACAACAAGCTTGCCATCAACTCTTTTAATAGCTCCTGAAGGACAGATAACCTGGCATACATCACAATTCTTTGGACAAGTACTTGTATCAACTTCTAATCTACCTTTAAATGGTTTTTGCACCTTAATTGCATCAAAAGGACAAGCTAATTCACAACGTTTACAATATATACACTTGGATTCGTCAATTAATACATCAACTATATTTTCTATCTGACCACTATCTGATTTTTGCACAGAAACTTTGATAGCCTCTGTTGGACATTCATACTGACAGATTAACTCGCACTCTGGATTGCATTTAGATAGTTCTGTGTGATCTGATTTATTTAATGAATCAGCAAAAAAGTTACTATCATAATCAATAACTTTCTCTTTTGAGACCTCAATTCCTTTTATTAATAAAGGAAAAGTTTCATTTTTCTCAACAACAGATGTTTCTCCTCCATTAATTTTCATCACCACCGCCTTCAGAGGACACAAAGCAGCACATTCACCACAAAAAATGCAAGTCTTAGAAGCAATATTTATTTTCGGTTTTTTAATAAGAGTATATTTGTCTACTTCAGCAGAAGTCAGCTCTATAGCTTCTTTTGGACAAACATCAACACAGATCCCGCAACCGTTACATAATTCCTTATTTAATTCTAACAAATATGAATTAGAAAGTAGTCTTCTTTGAAGTTTGACTTTATTTCTTGTTTCAAGTTCTTTTATTTTTCCCCTCATCACATTTTCTCCTTATGTTGCTAATGACTACTTTTTGCTTATCACCTGTGGTTTTTTTGTCTCTAAGGTTACATCCACCTTTTTCACATCTTTCGCTGTTTTTCTAGTTTCATCTTTAATTTTTGGCGCAAGAATCTCAACAGTCTTTTTAATCTCTTCAGGTGTAACTTTATCAACAATTTTTTGCATTTCTTTCATTTTTTTAGCAAACTTTGCTCCTTCAGCAGCACTAATCCAAGCTAATTGAAGCCTGTTTTTATCCAATCCCAAACGTTCCATTTTCTTCCATAATCTTTCAACACGCTTTTTGGTTTCATAATTAGCATTAATATAATGGCAATCGTTCAAATGACAACCTGCAACCAAAACAGCCGCAGCCCCTCTAGCAAAAGCTCTCTCAACAAACTTTGTGGAAACTCGACCTGAACACATAGTCCTAATAATCCTAGCAGCTGGTGGATATTGCATTCGACTCACTCCAGCAAAATCTGCTCCAGCGTACGAACACCAGTTACAGCAAAAAGCAATGATCTTCTTATCTGCATCATGTTCAGTAGCAACATCTATCTGAGCAAAAATCTGTTCATCAGTAAAATGACGCATCTCAATTGCGCCAAATGGGCATTCAGCACCACAAGTGCCACAACCAGCACATGCTGCTTCAACAACAGACGCTTGTTTAGCATCTTTATTAACAGTAATCGCACCATAAGGACAAACTTTTGCGCATAAACCACATCCCTTACATTTATCATTAAACATTATTGGAGTAAGCGCTTCAACTGTAACACTTCCTTTAGCCATCAAAATCCCTGCTCGAGATGCAGCAGCACAAGCTTGAGTTACACTGTCTTTTATGTCCTTAGGAGCCTCAGCACAACCTGCTAAAAAAACACCCCCAGTAGGAGTATCAACAGGTCTCAATTTTGGATGAGCCTCCATGAAGAATCCATCAGTTGTTTTAGAGAGCCGCAAAAGCCGTTTAATAACATCACTATCTGCACCAGGTTCAAGACCAACAGACAAAACCACTAAATCAGTTTTTACCTTATACTTCTTGTTCTCAAGGGTATTCTCGCCAATCAAATACAAACTCTTATTTTTATTATCCTCAAAAACTTGAGCTGGCAAACCACGAGTAAAAACTACCCCTTCCTCTTTAGCTCTCCTGTACAAATCCTCAAAACCTTTACCAAAAGAACGAATATCCAAGTAAAATACCTGAATCTTCACATCAGGCCAATGCTCCTTAATAAGCAAGGCATCCTTAATGGTGTTCATACAGCAAACGTTGCTGCAGTATGGATTACCACTCCCATCTGACCTAGACCCAATGCACTGAATAAAAGCAACACTTTTTGGAAGAGACATATCACTGGGTTTTACTAATTCTCCTCCTGTAGGACCACCGGCGTTAATTAATCTCTCAAACTCCATAGACGTTATAACATTCGAAAAACGTAAATAGCCATATTTCTTTAGTGTGATGGGATCAAAAACATCCAAACCAGTAGCTACAACTATAGTTCCAACATCCAATTCAACTATCTTCTCTTTTTCAAGAAAATCAATACAATTAGGACCACAAACTTCCCTACAACGACCACAAGTATTCTTGTCTAACCCAATACAACTTTTCTCATCAATAATATATTGAGCAGGAACAGCCTGAGCAAAAGGAATATAGATTGCTTTTCTTAAACTAAGACCAACTTCAAATTCGTTGGGAACTTCAATAGGACAAACTTCTACGCAATCCCCACAAGCAGTACAATCTTTAGTTACATGTCTTGGTTTTTTCTTAACTTTCACAGAAAAATTACCAATATAACCTGAAACATCTACAACCTCGCTATTAGCCAAAAGTTCAATATTAGGATGCTTACCCACATCAGACATTTTTGGAGCAAGAATACAAATTGAACAATCCATTGTAGGAAAAGTCTTATCAATTTGAGCCATTTTTCCTCCAATACTCGGAGACTTCTCAACAAGATACACTTTATAACCAGTATCAGCTAGATCCAAAGCGGCTTGAATACCAGCAACTCCACCACCAATAACCAATGCTTTTCTTGCAACCGGAACAGTAGCCTCTTCTTGAGGATTTAATAAAGCCGCTCTTGCTACAGCCATCTCCACAAGATCTTTAGCCTTCTTAGTTGCCTTTTCAGGTTCATACAAGTGAACCCAACTACAATGCTCTCGTATATTAGCCATTTCAAACAAGTATTTGTTCAAACCAGACTCTTCACAAGTTCTCCTAAAAGTTGGTTCATGTAACCTAGGAGTACAAGAAGCTACAACTACTCTATTTAGATCATATTCAGCGATATCCTTTTTAATTGTCTCTTGCCCAGGATCAGAACAAGTATAAAGATTATGTTTAGCCATAACCACATTTGGAAGCTTAGAAGCAAATTTAGCAACTTCTGCACAGTCAACTGAACCTGCTATGTTTTTTCCACAATGACAAACATATACTCCAATACGAAGCTCATCATTAGATTTAGATTTTTTACTTGTCAATTTTACCATTCTCTTTTCATTTATTTTTTTATCTCAGATAATTTCAAAGAAAGACTTTTAAGATAATTATCAATGGTCTCTGCTGCTTGTTTTCCAGCCAAGATTGCCTCTATTAATGTTGCTGGGCCATTTGCAACATCACCTCCCGCAAAAACACAAGGTGATGTGGTTTCCAAAGTAAACGGATTAACAGCTATTGTGTGATCCCTATTAATTTCAACCGATTCTGGAAGAAAAACCGTATTTGGATATTGACCAATTGCAACTATTATATAATTAGCTTCCATTTCAAATTCAGAACCTGGTATTGCAATCGGTCGTCTACGACCAGAATCATCCAACTCACTTAACTCATTTTTCACACATTCAATCCCAACTACTCTACCTTTTTTGCCAATAACCCTTTTAGGAGCTGCTAAATATTCAATTTTAACTCCATCTCTTTCAGCTTCTTTTACTTCCCAAAGATTTGCAGGCATTTCTTCTTTTGATCTTCTATACAAAATAGTAGATTCTTTAGCACCTAACTTTAAGGCAGTCCTGGCACAATCAACAGCAACATCACCTCCGCCAATTACTAACACTTTACCTGAGAGCTTTACTTTCCCCAAATTTGCTTTTTCTAAGAAATCAAGAGCATAAAAAACACCCTTTAGTTCTCTGCCTTCAATATCAAGGGTTTTCTCTTTATTAGCGCCTGTAGCCAGAAATACCGCATCATAATCTTTCAAAAGCGTTTCCATTTTAAGTTTCTTGCCAATCTCTTGATTCTTTTTTATTTTTACACCCAGATTTTTTATACAATTTACTTCAAAATCAACAATGTTCTTTGGAAGACGATATTCGGGAATACAACTTCGCAACATTCCACCACAAATTTTATGGCTTTCATAAAGCGTAATCTTATAACCTTTAAGCGCTAAAACCTGAGCTGCGGAAAGGCCTGCAGGACCAGAACCAACAATGGCTACCTTTCCTTTCTTGCTTTTCACACCTTTAGTTTTCTTTTCTTTGGCTTCAAAATCGATAATAGATTTTTTTATTACTCGATTAACATATTTATCTTTTTCAATAGCACGATTTGGATGAAAACAAACATAACAACAAGAAGCAGGCAAAGGAACTTTTTCTCTAATAATTCGCAAAGCTTCATAGAACCCTTCAGTATAACCATATCGAACTGCAAGTTTTCTCAGAGCTTGAAAAATTTCTGGCAGATTTATTTTTTGAGGACATCTATTATAACATCTATTGCACCAAGCACATAACCACAATGCTGCAGAATTAAGTAATTCAATATTACCTAAAGCAAGATTATGAAGTAATGTTCTAGGATTATAAGTATCTGGAAACAATTCAGCAACCGGACAGGCTGCAGTACAAATTCCACAGTCATAGCAATATTTTAGTTTCTCAAAATCAAAGGTTCTTTTTAGATATTTTTCTAAGTCTAATCCTTCAGTTTGGATTACCAGTTATTTCCCTCCCAGCGTTTGAACTCAGAAGTTTTCTTCTAGAGTATCAGAAAACATTTTTTTATAACATCGTTATTGTAGTGTAGTTTAAAAATGTTTTCTCTAAGAGCCGCAGAAAGCCAGTTTTTACAAATCAGCATTTCTGCGTGATTACTTTTAATACGAAATGCTGAATTCATATTGCACATTAAAAGGTACAAAAGAGCAATTATGCTTTTTGGTAAAAACTTTAAAAATTAATCATATATCCTCTAAAGATAAAAAAAATAAAATTCAAACAGAGATTATTATTTCATATCAATCATAAAAAAACAAAAAATGCATTCTTTATAACTCTTCAAACAAGAAAAGAAATTATTGAAAAAATCTACTAAAAAATTATTTTTCACAAAAAATCGAATATAAAAGTTAAACTTTGGCAATCTTCTTTTATAATCAACTTAACTATCATAGAATATCATTTATCAAATATTGGATTTGATCTCAAATTGCCTCAAATCTTCAAAAAAACCAGTCTTCTTACTTCTTCATTGATAGATATTCTTAAGATTAGAGCCCAAACCATTCAAACCGCAAGACAGTGGTTCAAACTTCATAATTATCTCGAAATTCAAGGACCAATAATAATACCTGCAAAAAAAGAGTGGGCAGACTATCTAAGCACTAAAATTTTTAATAAAACAGCTAATCTAGCTCAAGGTCTACAGCCTTACGATCAAGCGTTAGTAGAGAAATTTAAAAAAATCTATGCATTTCAACCTACTTTCAGATTGGAAAAAAAACAAAGCCAAAATCATTTGCTTGAATATTGGAGAATCGAAGTTGCACAAAATACTAGACTAGAAGAAGTAATCAAAAGTCAAGAAAACTTAATAGAATACATTTGTCAGGATCTATCAAAAATTCAAAATATCTCTTTTCTATTAAAAGATAAGTTAAAAAGATTAGAAAAAATGAAAGCTCCATTCCAAAGAATAACTTACGAAAAAGCTATCAAAATACTGCAAAAAAAAGGAGTGGAAATATTCTGGGGACAAACAATAGAAAAAGAATCTGAAATTGCACTTAGCCGTATGTTTAACAAACCATTCTTTATCACTGAACTCCCATTTAACGATCAAACATTTTTTTATGAAACCCTAAAACAAAAGCCCCAACAAACAAAATCAGCTGATTTAATTGCACCCGAAGGATTCACAGAATTAAGCAGCAGTGCACAAAGAATAACAAATAAAACAGAACTTAGAAAAAAAATGCAAGAAATACAAGTTAACCCCGAGGATCAAAAATGGTATTTACACCTAACAGAAACCAGCAATCCTCCACAATCCGGATTTGCATTAGGATTTGAAAGATTAATTCAATGGATGTGCAAACTGAGAAACATAAAACAAACAACACCTTATCCAAGAACTAATAAATGCATTTATCCTTGATTCTTATTTTTAAACTTCTTTACAGCACCCATATGCCTTCTCAGTCTATTTCTTTCAAGAATATAAGAGGGTAAAAGTTCCGGAGCAAAAATTATTGGTATGTTCAAAATAAAAATTATTAAAACACTCAAAAACGCACTTGGTATAATTTCCATAGATAAAGCGACAAAAGAACCAACACCCAAACTAAGAAAATAGGATATTAAACCTATCGAATAAATCTTTATTCGATTATTTTCATTGCTCAAATCACCCCAAACCACAAAAATATATAAAACAAACAAAATCCCCCACGTTAACCCACTTGCCCCATATACAATTAGATACACAATTTCTGTTTGAAATAAACCTATAAGAGCTGTACTAAACCCAAAAAACGTCAAACCAAACACTAATGAAAATCGTCTTCCTAATATATCGGCGACAAATCCTCCTAGCAAAACTCCAATTAAGACTCCTAAAACTTGCAATGATTCTAGTGTGAATAGCAAAGAATCAGAAATACTTTGGATAATAAAATTAGAAGTATTTGTAGCCAAAGTTGCATTAATCAAGGAAAATATAATCCATGGAATAAAATAGAGAAAAAACACTCTTCGCTCATAATAATTTTCAGGCATCTTTTTTATTGGAATTATCTTAATTCTAAAATTTTTGAACAACAAAGCAATAAACGGTAAAAAGCTAAGTGAAAAAGTAAGTAAAACTGATCCATAAAATTCAAGATTTGGCGCTATTGAAAAATTAACAACAAAAAATAGTAAAAAAACAAAGAGGCCAATTATTCCTCCTATTCTTCCCCGCTCTTCAGGCGAAGTTAAATTTCCAAAAACACATAAAGTGGTCAACATTGCCAAACTCATAAACAAAACAAGGAAAAAAATAAGTAGCAACCAAAAAGCTTCAAAAAAATTTATTAAAAAAAGAAGAGAAAAAATACAATTCAGAACAGAACAAAAGTAAATAATTTTAAGTTTACTAAACTTTTGGATAAAAAAACTCCCAAATAACAAAATAATACAAGTAAAAAAATACAAAATACCTTGAAGCATAACAATATCTAAGCTAGAGGGAATAACTTGCTCTAAAAAATTGGTAATCAAGAAATAATAAGCCTCAAAAAAAGCAAAGAAAAAAATTATAATAACAAAAAAGTCTCTTTTGGATATTTGAATTCCGGTTCTTAGGAAACTAGACAAGATAATCTATCACTAACTAAGTTTTTATTCTCTTAAGATTTTCGTTGTTCGAAAACGAAATAAATTTTATTAGAAATCCTTCGGAAGCCTATCTCGATGCATTATGAATATGCTAAATGTAAAAATATCGAATATGTCAGCTCATTTGCAGACTTTAGCGAGCTCAAAATACTATCCCCAGATCCAAGATGCTGTTGAGAAAAAGGATAAAAACCTTCTCATCAAGGTTTGTAGAAAAGCCAAGATTCCACAAATTGATATCAATTCAATTGTGTCTTTATTACTTTCAATGAACAACGCAGTGAAATGGCCGGCAGGATTCTAAGTAATTCAATTCTATATAATAGGAATTGATTCTACAAAGAATTTTGGCTGAAGTTCAATAAACGATCGGAGAGCTATAGTGGCTCTATTTTCTTTGAGACATTGAAGTGAAACGTTCGCTTCTTGAACTAAAAAATCCACCTTTTTTTGAATATCCACAAATACTGATGTTTCCAACATATCTTTTACTATCAATTTCACAGAAGCTGAGTCAATATTTTTTTTATCTAATAAGGTATCAAGTCTTTTTTTTAAAGTCTCTGAGATTTCACATGCCAAGAGTAAGGAATAAGGTAACGTTTTAAGCTTAATTTTATCAACTAGTTCCAAAGTTAAATTTAATGCCACACGAAAATCATTAATAAGTCCTAGAATCATACCTAGAGATGCTCCATATCTTCCTAGATTATCAACTTCGCTCTTTGATCCTTCACCAATTATAGCGCCTATTCTAAGACAGGTTTCTGTGTCAATGGATTCGGTTTTAATTTTCCATAATTTATCTTTACTAGAATAGGTTCCTTGGTTTCTCATTTCAAGCGAGCGTACTTCAACTTTAGTCATTACAGATAAAAGGTTCCAAATAAGCTGATTAATAGCATTTTTTTTTGTTTGGTTAAATTGAATTTTGTTTATGATTGAAAAAGCTTTAGCTGAAACCATACCTCCAGATATTAAAGCGATACTTGAGCCATATTTTCCAGAAAGCGTGGGTTTAAAAATTTTTGAGTATGACTGATCGATAATATCATCCCATAAAAAAAAGCTAAGATTGATTAGACTTATACCTAAAGCTGTATCATATGTGTCTTTTGGGTTACCTCCTACTGCTTCACATGAAAGGGCTATCAAGCTTGGAGTTAGAGGATCTCGCCAATTTCTAGATATGAATTCAAATGGTTTCTTTAAATCTTTTAATGTAGAATCATTTACCATTATTGAATTTGATTTTTCTGCTATAGATCCTCCATGTTTTTCAAGAAGTTTGAAACATTCATGTATTGCTGAATTTTGGTTCATAAAAAATATGTTAGGTTTCTTCACAGTTATGTGTTTTTTTATTATGAGAAATCATATGTTCATGTTCAGATTTGGATACAAAAGTATTATATCTAATGCTAAATGTATTTATGTGCATACAATTATACTATTAGTCTGGGTTTGATTTGTTGGCTAAAACGATTACTCCAACGAAAAATTTAGAATCATTACTAATCAAACTTATCGAAGAAGTCAAATTTGCAAATAAAAAACTTGATTTGATAATTAAACAAAACCATAATAAATTAACTCAAAAAAACAAAAAAACCTCTAACAACAAACTCACCAAAGACTCCCTAATAGTACCTGATGTTTTATCACTTTTATCATTACCAACACACCTAAGAAAAACAGTAATAGCACTCTACAAACTCGAAAAAGCAACAGCAGAAGATCTATCAAAAGAAACAAAACGACAGAGAGCCGTTGAAAGCGCATCAGCCAACCAACTCACAAGAATGGGTTATCTCAAAAAATTTCGTCAAGGACATAAAGTATACTTCTATATTGAACAAAAACAGGAGGAAAACAAATGACAACAAAAACAATCGCATTTCACTCCTCAAGAGGAGGAACAGGAAAAACAGTTATAGCTTCAAATCTAGCAACAATTTGGGCAAATAAAGGTTTTAAAGTAGCGCTACTAGATCTTGATTTTCGAGCACCAAGTCTTGCAGGCATATTTTTAAAAGCTCTAAAGAAACAATACAATTTCTGGCTAAACGACTTCATATCCGGCAGATGTAAAATAGAACAAGCCTTAATCGATGTAGCGAATGAATATGAACTTAAAGGCAAATTATTCTTAGGATTAGCAAATCCTTCAATTGAAGCTATCAGAGGTACAATGGATAAAAGCCAGGCATGGGAAGTATCTGCGGTAAAAAGACTTTTTTCAATGCGAAATACTCTCTCAAAAAAAATGGGTGTAGATTATATAATCCTTGATACGAGTCCTGGACTGCAGTATTCCTCAATAAATGCAGTTGTAAGTTCAGACATAGCAATAATAGTTACAACAAATGATGAAATTGATCTAGGAGGAGCTAAAAGCCTAATCAAAGACCTTTATGTCGAACTGGATAAAAAACCCGTTGTTTTAATAAACAAAATCTTTCCAGAAACTAATTCATCAATAGAAGCCGAAGAGAAAAAGATCATAAATAAAATTGAAAAACAGCTCAAAAGTCCTGTATTAGCTACTATACTATGTTATTGTGAAGTTCTTAAAGCCAAAAGAACAACACTTTTAGCTCTTGAAAACCCAGATCATCCTTTTGTGAAAAAACTAGAAACAATCGCAAAAACACTTTTTTTAACAAATAAACTAAATTTTGAGGCATAAGATATGGAAAATAAATTTGTTAGACAAATCAGAAGAAGGTTAGTTAAGAATTTTCTAGACACAATTTTCTTATCAGAACTTAAAAAGAATCAACCTCAAAGTGCATATGCATTAATGAATCTTGTTCATCGAAAATTTGGTTTTTTGATTAGCGCGGGCACAGTCTACGCACTTCTTTATTCAATGGAACGCAAAGAATTAGTGAAAGGAGAAATAAGCGAAAATAAGCGAATCTACAGATTGACCAAAAAAGGAAAAGAAACCATTGATATCATATTAAAAACAAAAGAAGAAATCTTGCAATACGCAAAAACTGTTTTTTAAAAAAAATTTTTTTGCAAATATAAAAATAGCACTAATAATAGCACAAAATTTCTTAATTTTTTTCTAATATCACAATATAACCAAATTGCTAAAGTAAAAATTAGAGTCCAACATAACAATTATTTTAGTACAATAAATTGTATTTGTGTTCTACAATAAATTTTATTAACAAGTTAAAATAATAGCCCAATTAAAGGGGATTGACATGAAGAAAAAAAGACTACCAGTAAGAGTGGGACCATAAAAATAAACCGCTATAATATAATACATCATCTTGATTTTTAATATAAGCAATCAAAGAAAGAATATCGTTAAAAAAAAATAATTACTTATTTTCATCTAGGAAGATTTTCTCGATCTTTTCACACCAAGGAATTACAAATTCATCATCAGAAAGAGCTCCTAAAACTTCATTTATTATTTCATCACTTGTTCTTTTTTTAGATTCTTCAACGAGAGAAAACTTTATTGTTAAGGTCCTTGGCACAGAAAAGAAATCCTCCTCACTCAAAATCCGCTGAATTAACCTATAAATTTTGTTCCAAAACAGAGTAACTTAGAGGAAAAAAAGTAACTAGTCGTTAGACAAAAATTCTAACTAAAAATATTTCTAATAATTAAGTAAAAACTAATTAAATTATTTTTTTAAGAAATCTTATATATAATAAATTTTGTTCCACAATATTATTCGAAATATTGGTTATTTTAAGAATTATATTATAGAATATTCTTCGACATATCTTAATCAAAACGATATTAATTCTAACTTACCAGAGCAAATAATAGAGCAAAAAGATTAACATGAAAATTGATTTTCTTGTTTTCTTGAATATTATCGCATAGTAATTTACTTTTTTCCTAGCTAGATTTTTTCTCGTTTCTTTTCTTTATACGTTTACGATCGGTGATGTCCCTTACTACTTCTAAAACATTACCTTTTCCTTTGGACTGCTTAAATGGGATTGCTATAATTTCATAAATCCTATTTGAAGTTGTGGTTTTCTCTGTAATTACAATCTTGTTTTGTTTGATGGCTTCTCTCATAGAACAATCCCAACAAGGTCCATTAAGACCTAGATAGGTTTTGTAGCATTTTTTGCCTATAGCGTTTCCAAATCGATCTTTTAGATATTTGTTTTGGAATTGAATAATATAATTTGAAGATACAATATCTAATCCCTCGTCAAGTGAAGACAATATTAAATTCAGAGTGAACAAGGCTTCCTCAGATTTTTTGCAGTCTCTAAGATCTTTGCCTATTGAACAAATCAAAGTTTTCCCTTCTGGATTGACTATTGGAACTAGAACATATTCAAAGGGAATCTTTGTTTCATCATTTGTAATAAGTGAAAGTTCAAATTTTGCTGGCGATTTATGAATTTCTTTTGTAGCTAATTTAATCTGTTTCTGGTCTTGCTTACCAAAATAATTATCTGGAAACTTTGAAGAAGATATTTCTTTATCTGAATATCCCGAAATACTTGAAAATGCTTTATTCCATTCTATTGCCTTATAAGTTTGTAAATCAAAAATAAAGATAGTATCCTCAAGCGAATCAATTATCTTAGTATAATAATCCTTTATTTCAGAGTAAATCTGAGTTGCAGGTTTATTCATTCTAAAGCTAACTCCTAAAAAAATCAAGCAAAAATTATTCAATTATTCATTATGCAATTCAACCTTTAACGGTTACGGAATTTTTATTAAACTGCTCAATTTTGACAATAATATAATGTTTAATG